>ENA-UOOR01000033-UOOR01000033.1-fermentation-metagenome-genome-assembly--contig:-NODE-33-length-188936-cov-17.273659_pt1 | contig 188936 bp, 203 predicted proteins | sample MGYA00245780_ERZ724029 | MGnify/ENA primary metagenome ERZ724029 (study PRJEB28704, sample SAMN03018315) | fermentation metagenome | biome: anthropogenic terrestrial biome; feature: soil...
TGGATAAAAAAATTTATAAAAAAAATTTATTAAATTTTCAATGTCGTAGACTATAAATTTCACACTTTTCTATCTTTCACCTTCCAATAAAATTGCCAGTTTTCATTTACCGATATCACCCGTCTGATCATCAAAAGCAGGAAAAATAGTAGTACTTTAATCTCTATCACCATAAAATTTGAAGGTGAAACATTATTATAACCCCATATTAACATGAAAATTACCAGTGCTATCCATATCACGGGAAATGAAAAAATCACATGCTTTACTGGTTTCATCTCTATGGCTAATTTATCGGTGTCAACACCGGCTATATTACCATGAAGTATTCCGGCAAGTCCGATTAGAACATAACATGACAGCCAGCCAATTTCAGTAAACTGACCTGACATATAAATTCCACTGGAAAATTGATAGGTAATAACTAAATCTGTTATTAATTGAACCAAAAGAGCCGCGGTCAATATTATGATAGGATTTTTATCCCATTTATTTACTTGTTTAAGTGCTAAATTTATTAGAAGCATAAATATAACAAAATCTCGAATTATATAAAATAAATATAAAGAAAACGCCGATGTAGTCCCTTGAGCAATAATAAAAACAGATAAGGTGTTCCAAAAAATCCATATAGCGGAAACCACCACAATCGAGGCATCTAAAATAGTTTTATAAATATTTTCAGGACTATCAAGAGACCTGAACATCAAAAATAATCCCATTATGAAAAATAAATAATATAACAAATAAAATATATCGGCGGCGGATGGAAAAGGTTGAACATGTAAAACAACCTCCATAAAAGCCCATATTGTATCTCCGATAACGTACAGCAATATGGAAAATGCAATGAATAACCAGGCAAGATAAACACGTTTTCCATAAATTCTAGACCTTTTTGCGGCATATACTAAACATGAAAAGGAAAGAAATCCTACCAGAGGAACTATAAAATCAAAGAATTTAATATTTATTTCCATAGTTTGTTTAGTCAATAAATAAAGTATCGACCCAATTATCAATGCCACACCAAAAATTGCAGCGTTTTTTAAAGAGATTAATTCCCTGTGAGGACCTGGTGAATTATTCATGAATTTCCTTGAACTTAGTCATATAAAAAATTAGATTATTCGTCAGAAATATTTATATAGGACATCAGATATTATGAATGTGAACATTTAGGTGATAAAAAAATGAAAAAAATGGGAACGTTAAGATTAACCATGCGGTTATATTTAGCAATTGCCTTATTATTTTTCCTAATTTACGTAATTGTTACACTGGCCGGATACTTCCTGCACTTCGGAAACCTTACCTTCTACGCTATACTGGCTGTGGCCATAGTAGTAGGCCAGTATCTCCTGGGACCGAAACTGGTGGAAATGACCATGCGGGTGAGATATGTAGAACCCCATGAGGCCCCTAAACTCCATGCCATGGTGGAAGACCTGGCCATGAAGGCTGGCATCCCCAAACCAAAGGTAGGAATCTCTGAAGTGAACATACCCAACGCATTCGCCTTCGGGAGAACCAAAAGTGACGGTAGAGTCTGCGTAACCAGGGGATTGCTTCAAATATTGGATGAAGGAGAATTAAGAGCGGTCCTGGGGCATGAACTATCCCATATCAACCATCGGGATATGGCGGTGATAACCATGATCAGCGCCGTTCCACTGATCTTCTACTACATATTCATCAGCACTCTCTTCAGTGGAGGTAGAAATGATAACGCCGGGCTCATAGGAGTCGTCGCTTTAGTGGGTTACTTCCTGTCACAGTTGATAGTTCTCTTCGTGTCAAGGGTAAGAGAATATTACGCAGACCAGGGAAGTATAGAACTGGGAAACCCACCACATGAACTGGCCAGCGCACTTTACAAACTTACCTATAGCTCAGCTGTAGCAGATAAAAGGGAAAAGAAGGAAGTTGAGGGTGTGAAAGCATTCTTTGTCAACGACATCTCCAGTTCCAGTGATGTGATCAGTGATTTACAACAGCTGGACCTTGATAGGGATGGAACCATCAGTGAAGTTGAACTGAATGAACTAAAATACCGCCAGACCAAGGTAGGTACCGGCAGTCAGATCATGGAAGTACTCTCCACCCACCCCAACATGGTTAAAAGGGTTAAAAGACTGTCTGAAATGAGTTAAAAGCAGGTTCAAATTGAAAAACAGTTTTTTAAATTCTTTTTTATTTTGAAGAGATAATTTTTTTTTTAAATCCTTTTTTATTTAATACAACAATCCTTTTTATTTTTAAAGACAACAACCAATTAATTACTTCTTAAACATTTAATATTCCATAACCACTCCAACCACATCCTCTGTGGGGAGCCAGGTGTCCAGGCCTTTGATAATCATATTATTCGTTATGGTTACTTCCCGGTTGTCGCTCATTAAGTAGACCTGGTCGCCCTTTATCTGGGCTACTCTCTTAACTATTAGTCCGTGTTCAGGGTGACGGGCCACCACCATATCTCCCACCTTAATATCCTTAGTTTTAAGTAATACCACCTCTTGACCTTCATGGAGGGTGGGGAGCATGGATGTGCCCTTTACTGTGGCGACCATGGGTAGTTTATCAGTGCCAAACTGTGAATCTATAGTCACCGTGACGTTATAGTCATAAGCCTCAGCTATATCCTGCATATCATTTTCAATACTCTCGACAGTACTGGTATCACTATATACGTCTTCTAATGCTTTATTTTCCATTTCCGTCTGCATGGATGTGGGAATTGTGTTGAAAAATAAGAGTGTATGGGGTGTCTCTACCTGGACGTCTGAACCGTTGGTTTTAATGGTGACCTCCACATTCTTTGAAGGCTCAAGGTAGATACAGGCAGATGTAGAGGTGGTTAGTAGAACCAGCAGGGTTATTATCAGGATATTTCTAATTTTCACCTGTCCACGTCCGTGAATTTATCTAAAAATAGTCTTGTGGTCTTAAGATCAAGCTGTCCTGGAGCTGATCCCCCATCTAAAGATGCATAGGTGATTGGTGAACCGAAAAGACCGGCAGTTACCCTGGTGTATCCGCCGAGATCTCCCATGGATATCCCGATGGTATCTTCCATTTGTAAGAGTACCTGGAAAACAGTGAGGGTGTCCTCCAGGTTGCGGGGCATCACCGCGAATTTGGCCAGGTCCCCCAGCTCCTTCTCCTGTCTTACTATCTCCAGTAGTTCTTCCACACTGGGGGTTTTTTCAAAGTCGTGGAAGGAAACTATGCTGGAGCCCGACTTTTTGATAACCCTGGAGCGTAATTTTTCCTCAGTTTGCAGTTCTATATCCACAAATCGGGCGTGTCCCGCTACATCAGAGAGGATTTCAGTTCTCTCCTCCTCAGAACCTTTAAATAACCCTCCTTCCCGGGCTGTTCTGTTGGTGGCTATTACCCTACCATCCAGTGAGTCTATGAAGTTTATTACCTCTTGAACATCCGGATCCTGGAGTGCGTCTATCCTGAGCTCCAGTATATCAGCTCCCAGTTTCAGGGCCTTATCAGCTGTTAATCGGGCAGAGTTTAAATTTGGCCGGAAAATAGGGACGCATATCATTGTTTTTACAGGCATTGTATTATGCACCTATGGGTTTATTTCTTCGTGAATGTATATTTTGGGAAATGAATTCATCTTCTTAGATTCATCTTCTTATTATCCATCCATATCTTAAACGATTATCATCATTAAGTTTACCATGACCCTTAAATTTATTTGGTGATAGTTCACTTCCATTTGGTAAGTATCTTATCCCGGTTGAAGGTGGCCTTGTTTACATAAAATAATACCACATCGATGATTAAGAGGACTGCTGAGACTATAAGTAGGTTGAGTATATTTAAAGACACCATGTTCGTGGTTAGTAATATGTACACTGCTATAAATGGTATAAACAGGAGTAGTCCCAGCTGATTGGCAGTTCTCACATCGTTAACCCGGGAAGATATTATGATGTTCAGTTGAATGCTTAAGATGGAAGCTAAGGGTACGGCTATAATTAGAATAAATGCCATGGTCCAGTTGGGGAAGTAAAGAGTACCGGTAGTTACATCGGATAGTGCCATGAAAATTACAGAACCAAGATAGATCATGGCCACACAGGGTAAAAAGGAAGCTATCATCTTCCCCAGTAGAAGCTCACCATCGGTTAGGGGTGTTGCCAGGAGGGGTTCTAAACTATGTTCCATCTTCTCCCCTAAAATGCTGTATGCCGCCAGGGAATTGGGTAGTATGTAAGCCAGAATGATGTAAAAAAATGAAAAGGCATTGAGTATTATCGCTACCTCTCCTGGATCTGCAGATTCCAATGTAGATATAAGGAACAATGGCAAGCCAACCGAGAGCAGGAGTGGGAGAATTATCAGTGCGTAGAGGATACGTTTTTTCTTCCGGAATATTTTAAAGTCCTTACCAGCGATGATCCATGATTTGTTGAGTTTCATTTCTCCTGCCTCACGAATTTCAGGTACGCATCTTCCAGGGTGGAACTCAACCGGGTAACATATTGAATCTTACCACCAGCACCCACTATAGCATCAACAATGGCCGGATTCTCTTTATCTGCTTCAGTTACATCGATGGTGAGTCTGCCCTCATCCACCACCATATTTTTCAGTGGTAATTTATCCAGGGCCGAAAGTATGGCATCCGTTACTTTCTCCAGTTGAACCACTGTTTTATTACCCCAAACCGATCCTTCAAGCTCTGCCGGGGTGCCCAGGGCCATCAGTTTACCGTTGAATATTCCTATCTGGTCGCATACCCTCTGGGCCTCGTCCAGATTATGGGTGTTTAGGAAGATGGTGGTTTTCTTCTCCTTCTTCAATTGCAGTATGAAATCCCTTACTGTCTTCGCTGATTCCGGGTCCAGGTTTGCTGTCGGCTCGTCCAGGAAGAGTACTTTTGGATCATGGATAAGCGCCCGGGCGATGGCCAGTTTTTGCTTCATTCCCTTGGAAAACTGGCCGGCACTGACATCCCTTTTATCCCAGAGCCCCAGCATCTTCAGGAAATGTTCAATATTTTCTCTCCTACGTGCCTCTGGGCATTCGTATAACCGGCCATAAAAATCGAGGTTATCATAGGAACTTAAGGCATCATAGAGACCCACATTTTCCGGGAGTAAACCTATGATCTTCCTGATCTTCAGGGAATCCTCCGGGTCATCCACCTGGTAACCGGCTATACTGGCTTCCCCACTGGTCTTTGAGATTAGACAGCTGAGCATCCTCACTGTGGTGGTCTTTCCTGCGCCGTTCGGTCCCAGGAAACCGAAGATCTCTCCCTCATCAACCTGTAAGGTTAATCCATCTACCGCTGTTAAATCACCGAATTTCCGGGTGAGGTTCAGTGTATCAATCAACTTCCATCAACACTCCGTTGGATTATTCTTGTTTATCAAATTTTCATAAAGAAGAACGAGCTTTATTATTAAAAAATTTTTATATCCGTTTTATATAGTTTAATTCATTACATTCAATTACATATAATTATGTGAAATAGGTAAATATGATGTAGATATTACTATTTAAATTTTTTAATCGGTAAAAATTTGATACTTGAAGGTGAATAGTTTGAAATTAACTTCCATCGGTGCAGATATCTCTAACAACGATGTTTCCTGCAGCTGGAACCTGATAAGTAGTGTGGAACAGAACATCCCCCAATTACTAGAACTAGGCGCACACTCAGCTGCATTGACCAATATAACCGGTGATGACCTGGTTATAAGTGCATTCGTTCCGGATGATAAATTAGAAGAGATAAACGCCGCTATAGTGGAGATTTTAAGAAATAACGCTGAAGATATAGGTGATGTAGAGGGCATATCACCCACACCAGAAGGAGCCGGTGAGGGAATATCCTATGCCGAGGCAACTATCAGACAGGATCGCTACCCGGACGCTTTAATAGTCTCATTCGACACCTACGGTGGAGAGCCGTTTGTAGGTAAAGTTGCAAATTCTGCTCTGCAGGCTGCCCTGGGCATGGACGGTGTCACCGACACCAGCAGCCAAATACAGGACGGTCCACAGAAAATACCCGGTGTAGGCTACGTTTCAGACCAGACTGATGACCCGGTGGTAGCCGCGACCATAGAGGATATTGAGAGTATGGGAATAGTCGCCGGGGCCATGATGGGAGCCGCCCTGGGAAACAAGAACGTCTACCTGGTGGAGAGAGGCTCACCATCCTATGTTATACCCGGTAGTGTGATCATGTCCATCACCGCCTACATGAACGGCAACGTCATGGACCTGGCAGTTCCCCTCTCTGAGAGGATGCGTATTTTGAAATAGTGGTCATGGAAATGGTGGTAAGTAAAATTTAAAATGGTGACGAAGCAAATAGCAAATCACCCCTTTTTATTACCAATAAAGGACTATCATAATTACAGTACCACACATAAAACATGGTTTAAATGAAGAGAAGTAGGGGTTTGAAGGAAGATGATAATTCTAGATAAAAACACGAGATGCATAGTACAGGGCATCACCGGAAAACAGGGGACCTTCCACACCCAGGGAATGCTGGACTACAAAACTAACATTGTAGCCGGAACCACCCCGGGAAAGGGAGGGCAGAAATTCGGTGAAATAGATGTTTACAACTCCATAGCAGAGGCAAAAAATGAATTAGACATCAACGCATCCATAATATTCGTACCAGCACCCTTTGCCAAGGACGCTGCCTTTGAAGCGATGTCACAGCTCGACCTGGTGGTCATAATCACCGAGCACATCCCGGTACACGATACCATAGAGGTGGTGGAATACGCCCGCAGGCACGACACCATAGTCATCGGCCCCAACACCCCGGGAATTATCACCCCTGGAGTGGGGAAGCTGGGAATAATGCCCACCCACATATTCCAGGAGGGAGAAGTGGGCATAGTCTCCCGGAGCGGGACCCTTACCTACGAGGTGGCACACCAGATCACCAGAGCCGGCTTAGGCCAGAGCACTTGCCTGGGAATAGGCGGAGACCCAGTGGTGGGAATGGACTTCTCACGCGTACTGCAGATGTTTGAAGAAGACAAATACACCAAGGCCATGGCCATGATCGGGGAGATCGGGGGAAACGCCGAGGAAAAAGCCGCTGAGTATATTCAGAAAAACATCAGCAAACCCGTAGCGGCGTACATCGCCGGGGTAACCGCCCCGCCGGGTAAGAGGATGGGACATGCCGGTGCCATTATAGAAGGTGAAAGCGGAACTGCCAAAAGTAAAATAGAAACCCTGGAGAAAGCAGGGGTGCAGGTTGCAAGCAGGCCTTCTCAAATAGCCGAAATAATGAAGGACATTTTATAACTTTTTTTAATATATGAATCTTCCTCCCTCAATTGGTTAAAAATATAAATTTTATGAATCCAAAAAATTATATAAACTCAATTTTATTAAATTCTCTAAATATTTCAGGATCTGTGAGAAAATGGTCGAAAAGGAAGAAATAATGAATAAACTTCTAAATGGTGAGCTTAAACTATACGAAATTGACAAATTCACCGAGAACACCCGGGAAGCTGTTGATATAAGGCGGGAATTTTTAGAAGAGAAATATAAGATCCAGTTAACCAACATCGCAAACTACTCCCTGGATATGGATGAAGCCCAGAAGAGGAACATAGAAAACCCTATCGGAACTATCCAGATTCCAGTTGGCCTGGCCGGGCCACTAAAGATCAACGGTTTAAATACTCAGGGGGAGTTTTACGTTCCACTGGCCACCTCAGAAGGGGCTCTGGTAGCATCGGTAAACCGGGGCTGCTCGGCCATAACCGAGGCAGGCGGTGCAAACGTACGCATAGCCGATGATAAGATGACCAGAGGACCGGTAATTAAGGCTAAATCACTTACTGACGCATTGGAAATAAAAGATTGGATCCAGAACAACTTCAAGGAACTTAAAAAGGCCGCGGAGGTCACCACCAGACATGGTAAGCTCCTGAAGATCGACCCGGTGGTAGTGGTGGGGCGTTACCTCTACCCACGCTTCGTCTTCAAAACAGGTGATAGCATGGGGATGAACATGGTGACCATAGCCACCGAGAACGCCTTAAACCTTTTAACTCATAAGACAGGCGCTCACGTGGTAGCCCTGAGCGGTAACCTGTGTGTGGATAAAAAACCATCCTCCCTTAACCTGATAGAAGGAAGGGGTAAAACTTTGGTGGCTGAAGTAATCGTACCCAAGAAAATAGTGGAGAATAAACTTAAAACCACCACTGATGCCATAGTGGAGGTTAACACATCCAAGAATTTAATAGGATCAGCGATATCCGGTAGCATAGGCTTCAACTCCCAGTACGCCAACATGATCGGTGCACTATTTTTAGCCACTGGCCAGGACGAAGCCCATATCGTAGAGGGAAGCCTGGGAATAACCACCGCTGAAAATATCGATGGAGACCTCTACTTCTCCGTGACCCTACCTGATGTGCCCCTGGCAACCATCGGCGGCGGAACCCGACTGGAAACCGCCCGGGAATGCCTGGAAATAATGGACGTCTACGGCTCCGGAAAGGTGGGTAAGTTCGCCGAGATAGTAGCCGGAACCGTCTTAGCAGGTGAATTATCCCTGGTAGGGGCGTTATCAGCAGGACATCTTGCCCGGGCCCATAAAGAACTGGGTCGTGGAGATAAATCCATTTAAAAAAATGTATTTGTTTTTTTGATAAAAATAAGTGGAGAACTAGGTTAAAATGAACATACGCCAATTCATCTCAGATTACATCAACATGAGCCGATACATAGCCCTGGGTACCCTGGACGGTGTCCTGGCGGTTATGGGTGTTACGTTAGCAGCCAGTGGAGTGGCTGGTGCCGGTGGAATAGAAATTCCCAACTTCGTTATTGGACTCACCGGACTGAGTGGGGGTATAGCCCTGGCCATGTCCAACGCCTTCGGTTCCTTCATAGGTGAAAGGGCTGAGGAGGTCCGGAGCATACGTGAACTTGAGCAGAAGATGATGCTGGATGAGGGTAAACTGGACGATACGGTGATCCATGATCGGGCTAAAAGAAGGGTATACATGAGTATGTTCACCCATGGTTTTTCCAGTTTCATCGGATCCTTCGTACCCGTGGTGCCATTTCTCCTTTTAGCTGATAGGACTTCGGCTGTAATCACCACCGTGGTTTTCTGTTTCATTGCCCTGATAATATTAGGTCTGTATCTGGCAAGGGTGTCCCGGGAAAACATTCTTAAAATCTGTATCGAAATAGTCCTTATCGGAGTTTTAATCAGCGTGGTGAGCTTCTTCATCGGTGGTGGGCACTGATTAAAAACTAATCAGCATAAAAAGGTAAAATAAACTGGAAATTAACCTGGAACTGGAAAATTAGTAACTTGGACTGGAAATTAGCCAAATTTTAAATAAACGATTCTACCACTGAGTTCCCGGGTTAACCTGATTTTCGCCTTTTTTCTCCGGTCTTTATGGTAATCGAAGTAGTTCCATTCAGTTATGAACTTTATTTTCGGGTTAAACTCCTCAATTTCCTCACCGGTTTTTACTCCCCACTGGAAGGGGACAATTCTCTCACGTTGGGGATCCAGTTTTTTATGTCTCTCCACAACCAGGGGTGTGGTCACCTCACAGAGCATCTCTGCACCAGGAAAAGCCTCTACCAATCTGTATAACAATTCTTTTACTTCATCTTCCAGAAAGTACATCAGCAACCCCTCAACTATAATCAGGATAGGTTTGTCTGTTTTAATCTCACCCATCCAAGTGTAGTCAAAGACTGATCTGGCTATCATCTTATAACGTTCTGTCTCTTTAAAGAACCGTCTTCTGATGCGGATGGGCTCCGGCAGGTCTAAGTCGTACCAGTGCACTTTCTTATTATCTAATCGAGTGTAGCGGGTGTCCAGACCACACCCCAGGTTAACTATGGTACCATCCTCATTTCTATCTATAAAATACTGGGTCGCTTTATCCAATAATTCAGTTCTGATGGATATACTGACTTGGGGCATTCTTCCACGCTCGAACTTTTCAAAGTCGTAATCTATTTGTTCCATCATTTCCAGGGCCATCTCATCCTTTATTATCGGGTTTTCCATTCTGGTTTCCTTGGCCCGGGCCCAGAGGGGTATGAGCATGGTCTCGGTTATGCCTTCTAAGTTTTGTTTCAAAAATTCCACCACTGAACTCTATTGAAATATTATTTTTATTTCTCTGCTTTTTAAGTTCTTTATATTATTCATTAAACTGGTCTAATTTGGGTATAAATCTGGAAAAGCTTTAAACAGGCCTTGAATCAATTGTTTTTACAATTAACGATTAAGGAGTGATGAATTTGATTGATAATCTAATTAGATGGAAGCCAATATTTATCGGTGTTATCATTGTCTTAGCACTTTACATAATATCAAGCTTAATATCCGGTTTAAATACCACACTTTCGGACTTTTTACTGGCCTCAACTGTTGTCGGTTTCATGGTTGGAGGTAAAATAAAAAACGGCATGATTAATGGTGCGATCTTCGGTGTGATTGCTGGAGTTATCGTTACACTGGTTATGGTGGCCTTGTACTTACTGCAGGGATATGGTGCATATTTGAATTATATGGCATACAACCTGGTTCTATACCTGGTTATAGAGATTATACTTGGTGTTATAGGTGGAATCCTTGGTTCACTGGTTAAAGTAGAAGCGTATAAATATGGATTGAAGAGTGAATGAATATAATCAGGATAAAAATGAATATAATCAGGGTATTGAAAAGAAAATGAATTAGTCAGGTATTGTAGAAGGAATAATTTAATCTTTATTGACCTGCTAGGGAAGTTCAATCCCGTAAACCCTTTCCACATTATCCACGTGGATCTTATGGGCATCTTCCACTGTCAGGATCCCGTTCTGTATCAGTCCCCTGGTCCGTCGGGGGACTGTTTTAGGACCTAGGACCGCGCCGGGCCTGGTTTTCATGTCCAGGTAATCGGTTTCCATGAGGAAATTGGTCCCTTTTTTTAGCCCCTGTACTATAACCTTCTTAGTGGCGATGAGTGAGGGTGTTAAGCCGTGGTTTTCTTCTTCAAGGACAAATGGGCCAGAGAAATGTTTAACCACCCGGTGTTTGCTGATACCTGCTTTTTCTGCCATCTCGGCAAATTCCCGAAACTGTTTTTCCCCGGAACTTTCCGTGTGCAGCTGCACTGCACAGTCTGCATCCCGTGCCAGTTCCAAGGCACGTAACATTAGCCTGTTATGAACCTCCATCTCTTCCGGTGAAGCTTCATAGTGGGGCCGGCCAATTTCACCGATTGCTATGGCCTTACCCTCCAGGACCAGCTTCTGAGCATCCTGGAATGCATCCCTCATCATTTCTTCCGCCTTATCCAGGGATACACCCCCTTCTATGAGCCGGGAAAGCTCGGCGGGATGTGCTCCGACAACAGCAAACGCCTTCACATCCACGTTTTCATTTATTTCCTGGACGTATTTTATAACCTCTTCCATAGTATCTCTGAGGGTGTAAGACTCTCCCATGGTCCAGGTGGGTTTATTGGGGATGATCATCACCGTACCTCCTGCCTTCTGGAATTTCTTAGCCACTTCCAGGGGTCCGTCCCCATTAACCGGATCCACGTGTATATGGTTATCAGTTATTGGTAAATCCTTCATTTAACTACCTGATGTTTGAATTGGTCGTTTTAAGTAATCAGAAATCTTTATAATTTTTTTATCTCATCTTCCAGTGCTTCCTCAAAAACCTTAAGGGGCGGTTCCCTTCCCGTCCAGATCTTAAAGGATTCTATTCCCTGATAGATCAGCATCTTAATGCCAGTTATGGTTTTTGCACCGGCCAGGCGGGCTTCTCTTAAAAGCCCGGTTTCTAAAGGGTTGTAGATCACATCGTTAACTACCAGTCCCTCATGCATCATATCTGAGGTAACCAGGGGTTTATCATCTACATTAGGGTACATGCCAATGGGAGTGGTATTTATGAGTATATCCGCGTCTTCTAGTTCATTTTTAAGTTCTTCTCCCAGATCTATGGCCTTCACATCTACATTTAAATTATCTTTGAGATTTAAAGCTAATTTTAAGGCCTTCTCCCGGGTTCGGTTAGCTATTACCACCTGCCCGGCACCACTTAAGACGGACTGGAAGGATATGGCCCGGGATGCTCCTCCTGCACCTAATATAATAACTTTACGGCCCTTTAAAGGGGTCAATTCTTTAATACCCCTTATGGCACCTAATCCATCGGTGTTGTATCCCTCTACTTCATCTGCAAATCTTATGGTGTTAACCGCCCCGATGAGCCAGGCAGTTTCATGGATAACATCCAGGTATTTCATCACCTCGATCTTATGGGGGATGGTCACATTTAAGCCCTTGATATCCAGTGCCCTGGCCCCTTCTATGGCGAATTTAAGGTTTTCCCTGGCCACGTGGAATGGCACATACGCATAATCCAGGTCGAAGTATTTAAACCCAGCGTTGTGCATGAAGGGTGAGATGGTGTGTTCCACTGGATCTCCAATCAAGCCCATTATTTTGGTTTTACCGGTTATCATATCTATCTATATTAATTCTCCACTTGGAAGGTAATTAATCTTGAGGTTAATACCAGATCAAATGGTGTCGCTATAAATTAAAAACATGTCAGCTACCGAGATCGAACATGTCATTACAATTTCTCCCTGGTAAGTGTGTTATTAACCAGATGGATTTATTAAAAAAGCGGGGACAATATATTAACAACATAAAATATTAGGGGAAAAATGTTAGATTATTTAACAGATCAATCCAATATTAAATAGTGAGAATAAATTCTTAACTGGGGGAGTTAATATACTGGCAAAACAAAGGTTTGTACTGGACACCACGGCATTTACCGATAATAAACTTCGGGATGTATATGGTGAAGGCGAGTTAAACAACACCGTGGACTATCTACTGGATGTAATAGCTAAATCAAGGATCAAACTGAATATGAGCTGCCATATGCCTCCCATAACCTATAAAGAGTTTTCTGAGTACATGGCCCGATACGAGTGCCCCCGGGAGATCATGGTTAAAGCGGACACCTGGATAGTGAAAAAAAGCCCCAACCGCTACGACACCAAGATACCCTCGGAGATATTCTATGAATACGTGCAGGATATGAGGGACCGAATGAACAAGGGCATGAGGATATCAGAAAACGCCATCTGGGAAGCAGCCGTACAATCCCTGGTCATGATGTCCAGGGGAGAGAAAAAAGCCCAGATAGAGAACGAGATAGTGGGCAAGGCCATAGCCGACTTCAGGAAACGCTACAGGCAAGCCCTAAGAAAGGGTACCCTGGACAGTGCTCCGGACCTGGATGTGCTACTCTTAGCCAAGGAACTGGGAGCAGGGGTAGTCGCGGCTGATGAGGGAATTAAAATATGGGCAGAGAGGCTGGGACTCAGGTTCCTCAGTGCCAAGTCATTCCCCAAGATGATGAACGAATACCTAAAATATTATGAATAGAACTTACATTGAAACCCTCACCTTATAAGATCGGTGGGGTAAAAATTATTTTTCTAAAAAAAATTTTTGGTTCAAATATATAATTATTTTTAAATGGAGAATCACCAATGGACATACAAAGACCACGAGGTACGAGAGATTTTCTTTTTGAAGAAATGAAGGAGAGAAAAGAGATAGAAACCATCCTAAGGAGGGTGTTTGAGACTTATGGATATGGGGAGATTAAAACCCCACTGTTTGAAGATCTGGCCCTTTTCACCAAGAAATCAGGGGAAGGAATTGTGGAACAGATATACAACTTCCAGGATAAAGGGGGAAGGGACCTGGCACTCCGGCCGGAGCTAACTGCCCCGGTAGCCAGGTTATACATCAACGAACTGCAAAAAAATCCCAAACCACTGAAGATGTACTACTTCGGGAGTTGTTTCCGCTACGAAAGACCCCAGAAGGGCCGGTGGAGGCAGTTCTGGCAGATGGGATGTGAACTCATCGGGGGAAAATCCCCGGAGTCTGAAGCAGAGATCATCGCCATGGCCGCCCACTCACTGGAAGAACTGGGACTCGATGACTTTGAGATACACATCGGAAACCTGGGGATAATAAGGGGAATACTGGACCAGGCAGATGTTGAAAAGGGATTCCAGGACATCATCATGGCTATAATAGATAAAGGTGAAATTGATGAGCTGTTTAAGACATTAAATGAGCTTAAAATTGATCCTCAAACCAGTGAAATACTCCTCACCCTGGTGGGGCTGGTGGGCCACCGGGAAATAATAAAGGAAGCATTCGAAATTATAAAAAACAGCCCCGAGTCAGTTGAAGCACTGGAAGAACTGGAGGAACTCCTGGATATACTGGAAGCCTTTGGTTTCAGTAATTACACCGTGAACCTGGGTATAGCCCGTGGACTGGACTATTACTCCGGGATCGTGTTTGAAATTTACGCACGCAGCTTGGGAGCTCAGAAACAAATAAGCGGTGGGGGAACATATAATCTAATAGAGATATTCGGCGGTGAAAAGGTAGAATCCACCGGGTTCGCCTTTGGATTCGATCGCCTGGTGGAATGTGTTAGACTATGTGGAGGGGCTAAATCCCTACCAAAAACTGTGGACGTCTATGTGGTACCCATATCCAAAGAATTAAAACTTAAAGCCTTTGAAGTAGCCCAGATACTCAGAAAAAACAGTATCAAAACCGAGGTAGACCTGGTGGGCCGGAAGCTGAAGAAGATACTCTCCCTAGCCAACAACCTGCAGGCTGATTACGTGGTCCTGGTGGGAGAAAGGGACTTGGAGGAAGGTAAAGTAACGGTGAAGGATATGGAATCCGGTAAGCAGGAACTGGTGGAGATTGAAAGTTTAGCCCAGGAAATTAAGGAGCTACTTAAAGCAGACTAATATTAAAAAGTATCGATTAAAATGAATATTCCAGAATTAAATTTCAGACTCAAGGTGAATGGTGAAGACCTGATCATCGCCGTGGTCCAGGACTATAAAACAAGTGAAGTGCTCATGGTCGCCTTTATGAGCCGGGAAGCATTTAGGAAGACAGTTGAAACTGGTAACGCCCATTACTGGAGTACATCCCGTAATAAATTATGGTTGAAGGGTGAAAGCTCCGGACACCTTCAGAAGGTCCAGGAGATATTAACTGACTGCGATGAAGATGCCGTTATCTTGAAGGTTAAACAGGAAGGCGCCGCCTGTCATAAAGGTTATTATTCCTGCTTTTACCGGGAATTATCAAAGGGAGATGAGGATATTAATCTGAAGATTATTAAAGAGAAGGTGTTCCAGCCGGAAGATGTTTATGGAGAGAAGTAAGATGAAGATAGTTCCGGATACCAGTGTGATTGTGGATGGCAGAATCACCAAGATAGTGCAGGACCAGGAATTCACCGGATGTGAAGTGATAATACCCGAAGCAGTGATAGCTGAACTGGAAAATCAAGCCAATAAGGGAAGGGAAACCGGATTCAATGGTCTGGAAGAGCTTAAAAACCTGCAGAAACTCTATACTGATGGTAAGATCTCTTTGATGTATGTGGGGAGAAGACCCACCCTGGAGGAGATATCCCTGGCCCGTGGCGGTGAGATAGATGCCATGATTAGGGACACTGCCGGAGACCACGATGCAATACTGGTGACCAGTGACAAGGTGCAGAAGGAAGTGGCCGAAGCCCAGGGACTGGAAGCAATTTACCTCAAACAGGAAATGGTCGGATATAAAGACCTGGAAATCGGGAAGTACTTCGATGACGACACCATGTCCATCCATCTCAAGGAGAACGTGGTGCCCCTGGCAAAGAAGGGCACTCCTGGTAATATAAAGCTGGTCAAGGTAGGTAAAAAACCCCTTAGAAGAATTGAAATAGAGAAGATGAGCCGGGAAATCGTGGAGAGAGCCAAGAGCGACTTTAAAAGCTTCGTTGAAATAGAGATGGAAGGGGCCACGGTGATCCAGTTTAGGGAATACCGTATATCCATTGCCAAGCCACCATTTTCCGATGGAATGGAAATTACAGTGGTAAGGCCAGTGGCCAGGGTCTCCCTGGAAGATTACCGGTTACCGGATAAACTTTTGGAACGTTTACGTGACACTGCCAAGGGCGTGTTAATAGCAGGGCCACCAGGGGCGGGTAAAACCACCTTCGCCCAGGCAGCTGCTGACTTCTACAGCAAAGACTTAGGGGCCATAGTGAAGACCATGGAATCACCCCGGGACCTGCAGGTAGGAGATGACGTGACCCAGTACGCCCCATTAGAGAAGGATATGGGTAAAACAGCAGATATTCTGCTCCTGGTCCGTCCTGATTACACCATCTATGATGAACTCCGTAAAACCAAGGACTTCCGGATATTTGCGGATATGAGACTCGCCGGAGTAGGTATGATTGGAGTGGTACATGCCACCAGGCCCATAGATGCCATTCAGAGGATCATCGGCCGGGTGGAGCTGGGAATGATCCCCTCTATTATCGACACCACCATATTCATCCACGACGGAGAGGTGGCCGCGGTATACGATGTCTCCCTCACGGTGAAGGTACCCACTGGTATGGTGGAGGCAGACCTGTCCCGTCCAGTGATAGAAATCAGGGACTTCCTGAATGGGGACCTGAAGCATGAAATTTACACTTACGGTGAACAGACTATCGTCATGGAGGTAAGTCCCACCAAATTCCAGAAGACACCCATCCAGAAGATAGCTGAGAGGGAGATCACCCAGGAAATCAAACGGAGAATACCCCAGGCCACGGTGGATGTGGATATGAAGTCAGATAAAAGGGCCACCGTCTGGATAGATGAAAAAAATATCCCCAAATTAATCGGTAAAAAGGGTAAAACCATCGATGAGGTGGAAAAGAAGCTGGGCATCAACATAGGTGTGGAATCCCTGCAGTCCCGCGCTCGGGAAGAGGAAGTTTCCAGTGTGGATGTGGAAATTGCTGGAAATTACGTGGTCTTGAATTTTGATAAAGAGTTTGTAGGAACACCCTTCGATATCCTGGTTGATGAAGACTACCTTTTCACTGCAACGGTGGGTAAAAAAGGAAATATAAAGATTAAAAAGGATATAGAACTGGCTAATATCATACTAGGTGCCTTGAAGCAGAACAGACCCATACTGGCCAGGTTAAGGAATGAATAAGGTCAAATGGACGATTATCATGAAGATCAGCATCTCCACCCTACCATATTACCCCCAACCCCTGGAAGAGATCCTGGACATCTTAACTGAGTTAAATCAGGGGCACTGTGAAATTATAAACGAGTATCCCCACGATAACCTGGACTGTGATGTTTTAAACTCATACGATATAGAGTACACCATCCACGCCCCCTTATCTGATATGAACGTGGCATCACACAACCAGCGTATAAGAAATTCTTCGGTGGCTGAAATCAAGAAATCCATGGATACAGCCAGTAAATTGGGTTCAGAAGTGGTGGTGGTCCATCCGGGCCATACTCCCATCCTGGGGCGTAAATTAACCACGAAGATCATGGATTACAACCTGGAATCCCTGCGGGAATGTTCCGGGTACGCCCGGGAAGTGGGGGTTTACATGTGCGTGGAGAATATGCCGGACATAGAAGGCCTGCTCTTTAAAGACTTAAATGAACTGGAAGAATTAATACTGGATATAGACGCTTATATGACATTAGATGTTGGCCATGCCCATAACAACGGTTTCAGTGTGGAGGATATGCTTAAATATTCCCGTATGAAGCACATCCATCTGTCAGATAATGACGGCTCCTACGACAGCCACCAGGCCCTGGGAAACAACAACGATAACAATGGTTTAGACTTTAATGCCTTATTCGATGGCCTTAAAAAAGTTAAATATGACGGTCAACTGGTGGTGGAAGTGGAAGAACCATCCGCCGTAGAAGAAAGCATCAACTACCTCACCAACCATTTAGACACCACTGGTGTTTTCAAAGTCTAGAAATTTCCTGATAATAAAAAACTCTTTTTAGGTGCAAGTACATGCTTGAGGCAATTTTAGCTGATCAAAACATTTATCTATTCTATTTAATCAACGGCGGCCTTGAAAATTCCTTCTTTAATTTCATCATGCCTCTTTTAACCAATTTCGGTAATTTTTTTGTCTGGGCCATCATATGCATTTTAATCTATCTTTTTGGGGGTAGACTCGGCAGGGAAGTGGCCGTGCTTGGCCTGCTCGCCCTTATTTTAAGCAACGTACTGGTGATCCTGTTGAAGATCATTATAGCTGAGCCCAGACCATTCTTAGCCCTACCCAACGTTGACTTGTTAACCCCTGAAAGTGGAAGTTCTTTCCCTTCAGGACACACTGCATCCGTTTTTGCTGCTGTAACAGTGATTGGTCTAAAATATCACCAAAAAACCAAGGGAAAAAAGTACTGGCTGATCTATCCCCTACTCCTCTTTGCCATGGTGGTAGGATTCTCCCGGATCTATGTGGGGGTGCATTATCCCTATGATGTAATAGTCGGAGCCTCACTGGGAGTGATATGTGCTTTGATAATCCTGAAATATGAAGATATGATCTTTAAAAGTAAATTAGCTCATATCATCCGTTTAGATAAGGTTCTATCCTTCAATCCCCGGGATAAATTGAGGAGAATATTTAATAAAACCAGTTGAATAATGTTCAAATTTAAACCACCTAATCGGGCAAAAATATAGACTATCAATCTGTTAAAATTTAAAAAGAGAGTGGAAATAAGTAGCTGTATACATTGACCCTTAGTGGAGGCGGTTAATTCCATTTTAAGTCTGTACTGCTACCCGTTGGAATTAAAAATGTTTCTTAAGACGAATTTGAAGATCAAAATTGATCTTAATGATGAAAATATTGTGATATCTCCAACGATTTCCACTGTTAATCTATCAGGTATTAGTAGTATATATATGTTTTTATATGTAGGAATTTTTGTGATTTGATATAGGTAACTTAAAAAAACATTAAAGTCTAAACCAAAAATAAAGATGCCATAAGGAGGGAAAATGGCACCCTTACTTGCGTAAATTCATTTTTTTGTAAAGTTCTTCCTGGTTAACTGATTTTCCTTGGTTTATACATGATATTACACCATTATTTCATTTCTTTCATTTTCAGTTGTGTGAGGAAAATGTCCATCCATTGATTATCTTGGTCGACGTATTCTGGATGGGATAGCACCTCCTCCGGGGTTTGGACAAAGTCACCAGGGACCATCTCCTCTATACAGTGGTTCACCAGGTTTCCAATGGTCTCCTGGGTGGATTCTAAGTGAAACTGAAACCCGAATACTCTGTCTTTGTAGACAAATGCCTGGTTGTGGCATGCATCACTTTCTGCCAGACAGACCGCATCTTCTGGTAGGGTGCTGAATGTGTCTCCATGCCACTGGAAAACCATAGGTTCTTCTGGTAGAAAGGAGAATAGAAGTGAAGATCTTGCTTCCTCTTTCAGTTTGATGGGGAACCAACCAATCTCTGGGCAAGGATTCCTAGTTATCTCTCCCCCTATAACATCAGCGATGAGTTGGGCTCCCAAGCATATGCCAATGACCACTTTTCCAGATTTGATAGCCTCCCTGATGAACTGCTTTTCAGAGACTAACCACGGATATTTATCCTCCTGGTAGATGTTCATGGGCCCACCCATAACCACCAGCCAGTCAAAATCTGATTGTGCTGGCAGGTTTTCATGGTTATATAGGTGTGTGCTGGTTATACTGCAGCCCTCTTTAGTTGCCCAGGTAAATATGCTCCCTAAATTTTCAAAGTGAACATGCTGTAAGTAGTGGAGTCTCATTTTTTACCTCTAATTTTAATGTTTTAGGATTTAGACTTGGCCAAGATAGTCATCACCATACATTCAGTATCCATTCTTTGTTCTTTTTATATTCCATATCTGTAAATAATACATTTGCCATTTCCTCGGCAAGCCAGGTTGCCCCGGAATACCCCATAACTGGGTGCCGGTAATAGCCGGCCCTATCGTATACTGGGAAGCCCACACGTAACATGGGAATGTCGTAGTCTATGGAAATGAAGCGGCCTTTGGAATGGCCCATAATCAAATCCAGTTCGATCTCTTCGTTTTTAATCTTGTTTTCCAGAACCCAGAAATCTGCATTCTGTATGATATCTATGTCCTCTACTTTTTCCTGTAGATCCTTAATACGCTGATCCTTCAGGTATTCTAAGTTTTCATCCCCAATCATAAGCAGCACTGGTTTCATCTCCAGATCCAGGCAGAATTCGGCCAGTCCAATGACCAGGTCCGGGTTTCCGTAGATGGCCACCTTCTTATCGGCGAAGAACATGTGCACCAGGTCGGTTAATGCATCGATGGCAATACCCCGTTCCCGTACCAGGGATTGGGGGATTGGTTTTCCAGTCATCCTCCTCACGTTTTCCAGGAAGGTGTCGGTGTTACGGATGCCGATGGGTGTTGGACCGATAACCGCTGGGACTTCGAACTTCTTTTCCAGGTACCGGGCGGCCTGACCACCTTCATACCTGTTGAGTGCAATGGTGCCCATGGCGTTGGCTGTGCTCTTTAGATCTTCGATGGTCGTGCTTCCATGGGAAACTGCCTCTCCATCGGGCATGAGTGGAGAATCGAAGGTTTCTATTTCAAAGATTACCGTGGCATCCACATCCATCTCCTTTAGGAGGTGTTTGAGGGCGGTTACATCTCCCGGGTTCACCCAACCGGTGATTAAATTGATTTTCCCATTGGGTTCGCGTAGTTCTGCAAAATAGGTTATGAAATCCTTGACTGCAGTGTCGTATCCATAGATCATGCTTCCTTTGAAGCTGGGGGTGTGTATTGGTATTAGGTGAACTTCCCGTTCTGCATATTTCTCCTTTAAAAGGCCGTTGTTGAGTTTTCGGGCAACTCCGTCGATATCATCACCTATGATTTCCGTGGAGCATGTGGAGATTATGGGAACCACTTTTACCTCAGGATATCTCATCAGAAGCACGTCTACAGCCTGTTCAACCCGGTGCATCCCACCCATAACTGCAGAATCCTCATGCAGGGATGATGATGCCAGGAGGAAGTTGTCCTTAAAATGCTGGGCAAACAGTAGACGTACAAACATGACACAGCCCTGTCCACCGTGGACGATTCCGATACATTCATCTATACCTATGCTGGCGTACTGGGCACCGGCTGGTTGGCAGGTGAATATGGGGTTGATGATGCTGTTACGTTCCTTTTTTTTCAATTTGAAAGTCATAAACTGATTCACTTCCTTAATAACGTTGGGCGGTAAGCTCCTCATTGAGGGATCCTGTGATTGTCAGGTAGTCTATACGTTCTTTGAGACTTTTTATAAGTTGTTTAATCTCATGTTTTTCCATCTCAGAAAGCCAGGGGAAGTTAATTTTGAAGTCCCTGGCCAGTACCATGGCTTCCGCCCAGTAATATTTATCTGCCGGAGTTTCTAATAAAACTGGTTCATTACATAGGATCTGGGCTGTTTTAGTTAAAATCCCTTCGTTTTGATTTTCCCGATCCCATGCGCGGGAGTTGAACTGCCACAGACTCCATTTCATGATATGGTCAACCAGCTGCTCCATCCTGTATTCTTTAATATCTTCCATAATCTTCTCCTCCTAGTTTGCTGATGGACTTTTCTCCAGTAGTGGGTATTCTTTACCTCGTAGTTTGGTGACACAGTCGTAATCCCCGGTGTAGGGTCTTTCTTCACTTAGGGCTGCTTCTTCGGTATCGATTTTCACATCAGAGATCATCTGCCTGGTCATGAATCCTTTATCTGCGGATATTTCGTCTTTGCTTATATCCAGTCCAGATAACTGGTGAATAGGTGAGTAAACTGCGTTGTAGATATCCCGTGCAAAGCGAACCCATCCTTCAAATCCTTTGTAGGGTCCGTTGTGGTAGGCGTGGGCATTCAAATACTGAACTCTCATCTTCTTAGCCACTTCACCCGGACGAACTCCTGTGAAGATGACATCGGGTTTTAATTTTTTAATGGCTTCTATCCCCTCGAGCTCGTTAGGGTCATCGATTGCCAGTGCACCTTCTCCACACCGGGCTATACCCTTTTCCATATCTCCCTGATGACCGAATTTGGTGTACACAGAAACCACCTCCACACCCATTTCTTCGTGGATTACATTGGCCCAATGCCAGAGTTTAGAACCCCCTGGCCAGAGGCAGACTTTGACCCCTTTAAGGCGCCTGGCGTACCAGTCTAATTCTGGTTTCCACCGGGCGACTTCTTCATCTATGACTTTTTGGGCTTTTTCTTCAAGCCCGAAGAAGTATCCAACTTTAAGGAGTGATTCAGAGAGTGGTTTGAAACCAAACCCGTCGATGTCCATACGGGGTGTTCCGTATCTCACCCTTAATTCGTTGCAGATGTACTCTGCAGAACGTGCGCATTCCAAGACGTTGAGGTGTGCCCGGTGCATCCCTCTAAGATCATCGTAGGAACCATTTCCAGTGAATGTGGATAAAACCTGAATACCCATCCTTTGGAAGTAGTCCAACATCACTTCCTGGTCACCCTGGATGTTGTATTCCCCCACGTAGTTGATTACGTAGTCACTTTTGATCTCCGGTTCGTAGGTGCCGACTTTCTGGTTTACCCAGGCGATGTTGATGACGTGGTGTCCTCCTGATTGGCTGGGACCAGCAAATCCTGGAGAGTTGCAGACGAAGATGTCCACTTCTGGCATCTCTGCCATGATATCCTTGACCACTGCGTTTATATCGTCCCCGATGAGTGCTGAGGCACAGGTTTGATAGATACTCATTCGTTTGATTTCGGGGAATGCTTCAAATGCTTCCATTATGCTCTGTCTTAGTAGTTTTTCAGCACCGAAGACTATGTCTTTTTCTTTCATATCCGTGGCGAAGGTATATTTAAACTGGAAGTTGTCATTATCGCTGAGGTACCTTTTGGTTTGCCAGGTGTCGTAGGTGCATCCCACCGGACCGTGGCATAGGTGTATTACATCTTTCATAGGGGTGCCGATCACGTGTTTTGCCCCGCAAAAGGCGCATCCTCGTTCTGAAATCGTTCCCGGAATGGTGTTTAGATATCCTAATGGGAGACATGACGTTAGGTCTTCTCCTTCTCCTTTTATAACGGCGTGTTTTTTTCTTTCAGGTATACATTCGCTGCATTTAAACAGATGGTGTGGCATGTTTTTTCATCCTTTCAAATAAGATTTTAGGTTTTTATGTTGTTCAAATTTCAATGACGTGTTTTCAAGTATTTCTCTCTCATATAACAGTTTTGGCGTTTCATATGCTAGATTTAATTCTATATTATCTCTTGATGTTCGTTTTACCATTTTTACTCCATTTCATTTAACTTAAATTTTAACCGGAATACGGAAGCATACTTCCGACCAATATGTAATTGTTTATCATTCTATATAAAGTTTCGTACGAGAACATTGCAGAGTTATTGCCCACTTCAGCTCGTTAATATAAAAAACCATAGTTTTTATTTAATTATAAAAGGAAAGTAGGGCAGTATAAAGTTGAAAAAACAATTAAAACCTGTTCAACTTAATATATTTTGTTTCCAGTGTTCACAGTACACCGATTCCTAAAGTAACCCCAAATAAAATAATCAAATTCCTTAAATATATCGTTATTTAAAATTAACAGTAACTAAAAAATTTAGGGGGAGTTCTTCTTATGAAAATCGCAATAGTAGGCGGGACTGGAGATCAAGGCTTAGGATTGGCATTAAGATTTGCTAAAGCAGGTGAAGAGGTAATAATTGGCTCTAGGGATGTTAAAAAAGCATTAAATGCCGTAAACCTGGTTAAAAACATGATCAAGGAAGAGATGAACAACATTCAAGCAGCCACCAATAGTGAAGCGGCTCGAGAAGGAGACATCGTTCTTCTAACCGTGCCTTTACAGGCCCAAATGGCCACCCTCAGCAGCATAAAGGATGATGTAGAAGGGAAAACAATAGTAGATGCAACAGTCCCCCTGGAAAGCTGTATAGGCGGTTCCCCAGTCCGATTCGTTAACGTATGGGAAGGTTCTGCCGTGGAAAGAACTGCAGAATTCCTGAAGGACAAAAATGTCCAGGTGATATCCGCCTTCAACAACATCAGCGCAGCCTCACTCACCAACATAGATTCAGAAGTGGACTGTGACTGCCTGATATCTGGAGAAGATGAAGAAGCAAAGACACTGGTAATGGAACTTGCCGAAAAGATACCTGGTGTCAGATCCATCGACTGCGGAGGCCTGGAAAACGCCCGTATAGTGGAAAAGATCACACCATTACTGATAAACCTAAACATCAGAAACCGGATAAAACTGGCGGGAATAAGGATCACCGGGCTTTAACCGTAACTATTTTTAACCATAACTTGATAATTTTATTATTATAATCTAAAATTTAAAACTTTGAGCGGTTAAACATATGGAGTACATAAAAAGAACAGCCCAGGAAATAACCAAACACGCCCTGGCAGTTATAGGCCAGATAGACAAGGTCCAGAAGGATAAGATGATAAAGACCATCATAAATTCTGACGCCACCTTCATCGTGGGCAGTGGAAGGTCAATACTCATTGGAAAAGCCTTTGCCATGCGCCTGATGCACCTTGGCTTCACCGTGTACGTGGTAGGAGATGTAACCACCCCGGCCATAAAAGAATCCGACTGCCTCATCGCCATATCGGGATCAGGTGAAACCAAGCTGGTAACCACCGCCGCCCACACTGCACAGGAAATTGGGGCAACAGTGGTGGGTATAACCACCAATCCCAATTCCACACTGGGAAAATACATTGATGTAAATGTAAACATAGACAGTAAGTCCAAAGAACCATGGGAACACCCATTATCCACTGCACTAAAGGGTAACTATGATGATCTGGCACCTATGGGGACTTTATTTGAAGACAGCACCCATCTCTTCCTGGACGGGCTTATTGCCGAGTTCATGCATCGACTGGGTAAAAAAGAAGACGACCTGAAGAGAAGACACGCTACTATGGAATAATATACACCACTTATAAAATACTAATATGGAACAATACACACCAATATAAAATAAGTATACCTTAGGAAACGTTGAATAAATAGATAATCCAATTAAACCAGGTGTTAAATTGAATTCTGAGCTTAAAAAAGACTTGATAATTATAAAAGACGGAAAATCAGAGACCCTCCACTTTAAAAGCCACTATGGTAACTTAACAGAAGAAGGTCTACAGCTATCCCTCATTGAAGCCCTCTATCTCCTGGAGAAGGATAAGATCAAGGTAAACCAGGACGGGAAGGAAGTATCCCTGGATGAGATGTACCAGATAATCCATGATAACGGATTATTTGCCGATTACCTGGTTTTCCGTGACCTGAGGAACAGGGGCTACATCATCAAAACCGGATTTAAATACGGGTCAGAGTTCCGTCTATACGAGAGGGGAACCACACCTGGTGAGGGCCATTCCAACTACTTAGTAAAGGTGGCATCAGAAAATGATCACATCCCCCTTAAAGACCTCTCCAGTTACGTCCGGGTGGCCCATGGAGTAAATAAATACCTGCTTCTAGCTGTGGTGGACCAGGAAAATGATATAACCTATTACAATATAGAATGGACCCGTCCATAAAAATTTAGACATCCCCCATAAAAATTAAGAAATATTCATACATCCCCTTTAATAGATTTTATAGATGTAATTATTCACAGAATGATTTTAAAGAGGTAATAAACTTGATCGATCCATGGAGTTCAGCCATTATAGATTATGAGAAGCTGAGGGAACAGTTCGGAATCAAACCCTTTGCTGATTTACTGGATGATATAGAGGAGCCCCATCCATTAATGAGGAGAGGTGTTATATTCGGCCATAGAGACTATGGAAGGATAGTCAAGGCCATGCGGGAAGGTAATAGCTTTGCCGTGGTCACCGGGATGATGCCCAGTGGTAAGATGCACATCGGCCATAAAATGGTGGTTGACCAGCTCATCTGGTACCAGAAAAAGGGAGCAGAGATATACATCCCCATAGCTGATATGGAATCCTATTCCGCCCGTGGGGTGGACTTTGAAACCTCCAGGAAACTGGCTGTAGAGGAATACATCACCAATTACATCGCCCTGGGACTGGACTTTGAAGATAAGGATTTCCACATCTACCTGCAGTCCGAGAACAAGGTAGTAGAGGACCTAGCCTATAAACTGGCCAAGAAAGTTAACTTGAGCGAACTCAAGGCCATCTATGGTTTTTCTAACAGCACCAACCTGGCCCATGTCTACGTCCCCCTGATCCAGGTGGCTGATATCCTCCATCCACAGCTTGAGGAATTTGGAGGCCCCAAACCAACCGTGGTCCCGGTCGGTCCTGATCAGGACCCCCATATAAGGCTCACCAGGGATATCGCCGAAAGGTTCAAATCAACCTACCACTTCATCTCACCATCCTCCACCTACCACCGGTTTATAACCGGGCTTACCGGGGATAAGATGTCCAGCAGCAAGCCCAAAACCGCCATATTCCTGAGCGACTCCCCAGAAGTGGCGGTGAAAAAGCTTAAAACCGCTAAAACAGGTGGAAAAGAAACTCTGGAGGAACAGAAGGAAACTGGAGGTGTTCCCGAGGAGTGCGTGGTCTATGAAATGCTACTCTACCACTTAACCCCTGATGATAAGGAGCTCAAGGAGATCTACAGGGACTGCCGGGAAGGGAACATCATGTGCGGGCAGTGTAAACAGGACGCTGCGGAACTGGTGGAAAAATTCTTCCAGAAACTATCCCTGAAGAGGGAAAAGGCCAGGGATATGGCAGAAAGTATCCTCAGCTGATATTTGCAAATATATATACCTGAGTGTTAACCATTAATAAACAAATCTTAACCAGACAATCAAATCATATGGGAATGGTAGCATACCATGAGAGATAAACATTCAGGATTTTTTATGGGTCTTCTAGGTAGAAATGAGATCTTTTTATGGGCTTCTGTATTGCTGTTTTTTGGCCCTATGGTAATTAGTTACCTGTTTGCCGGGTTTTTAGACCCAATTTTAGCCCCTTTGCTTGCAAATTTCCAGCAAAGAGTGAGTGACGGTACGTTGAAACTTGAAACCCTGTCTCTATTTATAAATAACGCTACTGTTGCTACTTATCTCTATATCGGCGGTATTCTGGTGGGTGTGGTAACCGCGTTCTTGCTGATTACCAATGGGTTGTTCATTGGATACGTAGCTTCCAAGGTTCCCCTGGGGGATTTCATTATTTTCACCCTGCCCCATGGTATCTTTGAGGTTGTAGGGATTATACTGGCTGGAACAGCTGGTTTTAAACTGGGTAGCGTATTCTTGCATTTCCTAAACGATGTGACCAAGATTAAAAGGAACATATCCATAAAAAACCAGATATCATACCTTCTTAAAGTTAACTATGATGACTTTAAGGATTCCCTGGCCCTATTTATCATAGGTGTTATTCTACTTATCATAGCCGCATTTATTGAAGCCAATTTGAGTATTAGCTGGGGGCAGTTCATCCAAAGCGTGATATAGCCCCAGATGATCCATCTAAGAGTTACCCCCCCTTAACTTCTTATATTAGAGAAAAAATATACTAATTTTCAAATTACCATTTTAAGAGAAAAATTTGTAAAAGTGATAGACTTTTCAAAAGTTTCTTTTTATGGAAAATACATTAACTAAAAAAAATTACACTAAACTATATTGGAGAAAACTAACGATGATTAGATGTATTTCATGCGGGGCAGAGTACGGCCTCGACGAGATAATTTACACCTGCCGGGAGTGTGATTCTATCCTGGAAGTGGTGATGGAACCAGATGTATCCAGAGATATATTCGAGTGCAGAAGAAACACCATGTGGAAATATAAGGAATTCATGCCCGTAGATGAGACCCGGATAATTTCGCTTCAGGAAGGTGGAACCCCCTTCATCAAATGTGACCGATTAGGAGAAGAGCTAGGTGTGAACCTCCACGTGAAAGTGGAAGGATCCAACCCAACCGGAAGCTTCAAGGACCGGGGAATGAGTGTAGGAATAACCAAGGCTGTTGAACTGGGTGTGGACACTGTAGGCTGCGCCTCCACAGGCAATACCTCGGCTTCACTGGCGGCTTACGCTGCCAGGGCCGGGCTCAAATGTATAGTACTCTTACCCTCCGGAAAGGTGGCCCTAGGTAAACTGGCCCAGGCCATGTTCCACGGAGCAGAAGTTCTATCAGTAAACGGTAACTTTGACGAGGCCCTGGAGGCAGTGACTGCCCTGGCACTGGAGGGTGAGCTTTACCTTTTAAACTCCATAAACCCCTACCGGTTAGAGGGTCAAAAGTCCATAGGCTTTGAAATAGTCGATGATCTGGGATGGAGGTCTCCTGACCGGATTATATTACCAGTGGGTAACGCTGGGAACATATCCGCCATCTGGAAGGGTATCCGTGAATTCTATGAGGCTGGATTCATTGAGGACCTGCCCCGAATGACTGGTATACAGGCAGAGGGAGCCTGTCCCATAACCAATGCCGTTCGAAAAGGTGCAGATGAAATCATACCAGTGGAGAACCCGGAAACCGTGGCTACGGCCATCAGAATCGGTGCCCCGGTAAGCGCCCTTAAAGCACTCCGTGCTATCTATGATTCTGATGGAACCTCAGATACCGTGACCGATGAAGAGATACTGGACGCCCAGAAATTACTGGCCAGAACTGAGGGAATTGGCGTGGAACCGGCCAGTGCTTCATCCATCGCTGGTCTCCGCAAGCTGGTGGAATCCGGTGAAATAGATAATGGAGAAGATGTGGTATGCATCGTAACTGGACATCTACTTAAAGACCCTAACACTGCAATTAATGCTTGTAAGGAACCGGTTAGTATCGAAGCAAATATTGAATCCCTAAAAAATGTTTTGAAGGATTTGTAACCCATTTCTTACTGGATTTTTTTTTAAAAAAATTTAACTTTATCTATTTTTTTTAAAATTTGAACTTTATCTATATTCTAATTTTTTCAATGTGACTTTTTATTTTATGATTCTTCATGAAGTGGCAGAATTGAATATGGATCATCACTAAGTGTCTAAATATCATTACAGATCACCAAATAATCACTGAAATATACGATAAATATATATAAGAGTAGGACAACAGAGTATAATATCAAATATACAAAAATGAGGTGATATTATGGCTGAATTACCAATAGCTCCAATTGGAAGAATTATAAAAAACGCCGGTGCAGAAAGAGTCAGTGACGATGCTAGAGAAGCTCTAGCCAAAGCATTAGAAGAACAGGGCGAAGTAATTGCAGGAGAAGCAGTAAAACTCGCAAAACACGCTGGCCGAAAAACTGTTAAAGCTTCTGACGTAGAATTATCCGTCAAAAGATTATAAACAGCTTTTCCTACTTTTTTTTCTTTTTTAAATTCTTTTTTATTTTTGTCACGTACTTTTATTTTCGTTTCATCTCCTCCTGTTTTCTTTGTGAAATTTTAAATAGTAATTCCACCAAAATATTACAAAAATATCCATTTAGTGGGAGGTGTAGTTTTTTTGAACCCAAAAAACTTAACAACGTGTATTTTAAGCATTCTTTGCATTATGGCCATAATGGCCGGGACTAGTTTTGCAGCTGATATTAATGTTACGGTTAATGAATCATTCAACATAACATTACCCAGCAATCCATCTACAGGTTACTCATGGCGTGCTGATTACGATGAAACCTATTTAGAATTGGTTGATGATATTTTCCAGCCGGGTAGCGGTATAGGGGCTCCAGGTAATCGTACATTCGTTTTCCAGGCACTACAACCGGGTGAAACCAGTGTCGATTTTACCTACCTGGGACCAGGAGGGAACATCGGTAACAGCACGAGTTACAGTGTGTTAATTGCTGGAGTGACCCCTGCTAACAACACCACTAATAACACCACTAATAACACCACCAACGTTACCCCATCAACAAATACGGTGCCCATGCAGGACACCGGGATTCCACTGGTTGCATTAACTGCAGGTGTTTTATCTGTAGCTGCTGGAGTAATCGGGTCCAAGAGAAAATAGGGAACTTCAGATGTTAAAATTTTTTAATTGACCCCCTATTATTATTTTTTATTTTTTTACAGTTGTCTAAAAGAAAAGATAATTTAAGAATGAGAAGTTAAAATTTCTTTTAAGGAATCGAATTACTTAAAACCTGTATTTTTTTGACCATTAACTTTTTAAAAATTTATAATAAATATAAATTTAAAGGAACATTCCTGTCCAAAAGTGTGAGGATTTTAGGCTCTAATGTGTTAGGTCAAACAAAGATTTTACAGTGCAATTTGGAAAAATCGGAATTAATAATGTTGAGCCATATTCTTGTATAATATAATATTGATCATGGGATTAGGATACTCGACTTATGAAATACATGGAAAAGCTACTTTGGTGGCTTATAACAGGTAAAAGGGGCGGTATAAACCGTGCACGGATTATAAGAAAATTGAATGACCGGCCGTATAATGCTCACCAGCTTTCTAAGGAGCTTGACTTAGATTATAAAACTATAAGACATCATATTAAAATTCTTGAAGAAAACAAAGTGATTAAGGCCACTGGAGATGAATATAGTAAACTTTATTTTCTAACAGATGAAGTTGAAGAAAATTATGACATCTTCAAGGAGATATGGGAGAAAGTAGTAAAAAAATAATATATTCAAGAACACAATTGTTTATTTGAGAGGTAAAAATGTCCCCAGTAGAATTAGCATTATTAAACCAAATACTGATTTGTATAGCAATAATCGCCGGAATTATAAATACAGGTTTGTTAATTGGATTAGTTTATTTTTATAGGGAAAGCTACAAGGAATTGGAATCTAAATTTACAATCGGACTTTTATATTTTACATCTATTTTGTTAATTGGGAATATCCTTGCAGTAATAGCATTGGCCTTATTTTTAGTTTTAGGTGTGGAAATTGATGAATTCAGCGGCACTGTAGTCTATTCTATATTACTTTTAATTAATGTAGCTCAATTGATAGCATTTTCCATATTATTTAAGATTACCTGGGAATAATCTAATCAATTTTTTATATATTTAATTTTCATTTTAGATGTTTGATTTAAAAGTTGGGTACTGATTGGGGCGTAATACTGGCATAACTATTTAAAAATAAGTATTAAAATTAGGATTACTTTTAATTTAATTTGAAGGTAATTCTAATGATTTTTACACAGACTTTGCCGTTAACAGTCACAGGATTTAATCTAATATTGAAATGTAATACATTACTGTTTTATTTAATTAATAATGGTCTTGAAAACAGTGTTTTAAATGTTATAATGCCTATTTTAACAAATTTTGGTAGTTTACTGGTGTGGTGTATAATATGTGGACTTTTGTATGTATTTGGAGGGTTAAAAGCCAAAAAAGTTGCGATACTTGGATTAATTGCTTTGTTTATTAGCAACGTAGCAGTTTATCTATTAAAACCAATTATTGCGGAACCTAGACCGTTCTTAGTTTTAGGAAATGTTCACCAGTTAATTACTGAAACTGAAATATATTCATTTCCTTCAGGACATACAGCAAATTCATTTGCAGTAGCTACGTTAATCGGTCTTAAATACAGTTTAAAATTCAGAAACAAGAAGTTCAGGTTGATTTATCCTTTAATAGCATTTGCAGTAGTAATAGGCTTTTCAAGAATATATATTGGGGTTCATTATCCATTAGATGTTATTTTCGGGGCTTTAATAGGTGTTACATGTGCTTTAATCGCGTTAAAACTGGAAGGACGAATTTTCAAATTTTCTATGATTTAAAGCATTTTTAAAATGGAACTATGCATTAAGATTTTTTGGGTGATGATACATGTTAGAACAGATAATTAATTACTTAAATCCATTGGTAATAGATTATGGGACTCTGGGAGTTTTCATTGCTTCTTTGCTGGAAGAAGTAGTTGCACCCATTCCCTCAGCTTTAGTTGGAATGGGGGCTGGCTTTTTTCTAATGCAAGGATCGGCTATTTCCATTAATTCTCTTTGGAAATTACTATTAAATGTAATGTTGCCCATATCTGCGGGAGTTACACTCGGTTCTCTATTCGTTTATGGACTGACCTATTTTTTGGGAAAACCAGTTATAGATCGCTTTGGAAAATTTTTAGGAGTATCCTGGAGTGAAATTCAGGACGCAGAAGAACGTTTTAGTAAGAACAATAGGGATGGATTGTTACTTTTTGGTGTTAGAACAGTGCCTGTTATCCCGAGTGCTGTTATCAGTGCATTTTGTGGTATTGTAAAGATGGACATTAAAAAATACCTGTTTTACACTTTTTTAGGTACTCTGATTAGGGGTTTTCTTCTGGGAATTATAGGTTGGCAGATCGGAAGTTTATACCAGCAATATGTGGGTTTATTTTCTACATTTGAAAATATTATATTGACACTGGTTGTTGTTGGAATTATAGTCTACTTATATACAAAAAAACGAAGTTTACCTGTAAATTAAATATTGGATAATCACCTAAGTCCAATGTATTTGGAGATCTTATATATATATGCATTGGACTAAAGATAAGAGCCTGGTTTGATCAAGAAAGCCCGAACTATGGTGGAACGATATTTATGTTGTTGTGTATATCGGATCAGAGTATGAAAACTTGATTAATGTGTTTTAATATAACAAAATGGAATTTTAATTAATTATTCTAATGAACTTTACTATATTTTTCACTTTAATCCCATTTAACTCAGCAATTACCTGTCAAGAAAAGTATATATATCATCGTTACTAAACATTCGAATGCTAATTTTGAACCTAACTATATATCGTATTTCGTGTTTTAAAATTAGAATCAATAGACTGTATTTAACAAAAACTAAATACGCTCTATTAAAGTCATTTAACTGATCGCGCAACAAACTTTTATATCTATAAATATAAAAGTAAGATCTGCCGATGGATGGTTAAAACCAGATGAAAAAGGAGGTAAAATAAATGGCAAAACCTATTTATGTTAAATTTGATGTACCAAAGGAAATAGCAGATAAAGCCTATGAGGCTTTAGAGATTGCAAGAGACACAGGAAAAATTGGTAAAGGAACCAATGAAGTAACCAAAGCAATAGAAAGAGGAAACGCTCTTTTAGTAATTATTGCTGAGGACATCGACCCACCAGAGATAGCAGCTCATCTCCCGGTACTTGCAGATGAAAAAGAGATACCTTACGTCTACCTTCCCACCAAAGACGAGTTAGGAGAAGCCGCAGGCTTAAACGTAGGAACAGCATCTGCCTGCATAACCGATGCCGGAGAAGCGGATGAACTGGTAAATGAAGTGGTGGAGAAAGTCGAAGAACTTAAAAAATAATCATCGAAAGTTGATAAGCCCTAAAGGCATAACTTTCCTATTTTTAATCGAAGGTGATTTTATATGGACGATGGAACTCCTGCCGAAGTAATTGAAGTATTAAAGAGAACCGGCATGACCGGTGAAGTAATGCAGGTAAAATGCAGGATACTGGAAGGAAGAGACAAGGGTAGGATACTTACCAGAAACGTTATGGGAGCCATAAGAGAAGGCGACGTTTTAATGTTGCTGGATACCATACGGGAAGCTAAGGAAATCCGTACACCCTAAATGTAAAGGTGTATTATCATGAGAACATGTTCATTCTGCGGAGAAGAAATGGAAGACGGTACCGGTAAGATGTACGTCAAAAAAGATGGTACTGTATACTTTTTCTGCAGTAGTAAATGTGAAAAAAACAGGATTAAACTCAACAGAGTCCCCAGAAAGGTTAAGTGGGTAAAAAAGTAACAGGGTAGAAACATGAAGGAAAAGAGCTTTCTGATGCTTAAACCAGACGCAGTTAAGAGGAAACTCGCCGGTAAAATAATAACCAGACTGGAAGAAAAGGGATTAAAGATAGTCGCCGCCCGGATGCTCATCATCGATGATGACCTGGCAAAGGAACACTACGGCGAGCACAAAGAAAAACCATTCTTCAAAGACCTGGTGGACTACATAACCTCAGGACCGGTACTGGCCATGGTGATTGAAGGCAACGAATGTATAAGTCTTATCAGAAAAATAGTGGGCGCCACCAATCCTAAAGAAGCAGATTTAGGAACAATCAGGGGCGATTACGCCATTGACACTGGTAGGAATATCATACACGCCTCAGATTCCCCAGGATCCGCCGAGCGAGAGATTGCCCTGTTCTTCAGTGAAGATGAAATCTGTAGCTACACCCTGCCAGATGAAGAACTCATCTACGAAGAACCTTAAACCCCACTATTTTTTTACGAAGCTCACCCCTTTCTTATTTTAAAGAAATATTTATTCAGGTAATGTTAAAGAATATTATTCAAGAAATGAATCAATTTCTAACAGAACGAATCTATTCGGAGGAACACGATTAATTTGAAGATGAGATCACCCATAGTTTCTGTTTTAGGTCATGTCGACCACGGGAAAACCACCCTGCTGGACTTCATCAGAGGCAGCGCCATAGCCCAGAAGGAAGCAGGGGGCATAACCCAGCACATAGGTGCCACAGAAATACCCATGGAAGTGATTGAGAATATCAGCGGTGCCTTCATCCAGAAATTGGATATCAAAGATAAGATGCCCGGCCTGTTCTTCATAGACACCCCGGGACACGAAGCATTCACCACCCTACGTAAAAGGGGAGGTGCACTGGCCGATCTGGCCATATTGATCGTGGACATAAACGAAGGATTCAAGCCACAGACCTATGAAGCTTTAAACATCCTTAAGATGTATAAAACACCTTTCATAGTGGCTGCCAATAAGATCGATAAAATCTATGGATGGGAAGTCCACCAGGATTCCACATTCATGAAATCATACCATGAACAGGCCAAAAGCGTGCAGGAAAAACTGGACACCAGCCTCTATGAACTGGTGGGAATCCTCCACAACGAAGGGTTCGAGTCAGAAAGGTTCGACCGGGTTACGAACTTCGCCAAACAGGTAAGCATCATCCCCATGAGTGCCAAGACAGGTGAAGGAATAGCCGAACTTTTAACCATGCTCATGGGCCTGGCCCAGCAATACTTACAGAAACAACTGCAGATAGAAACCGACTCCCCGGCCAAGGGAACCGTACTGGAAATAAAGGAAGAAACAGGACTGGGAGTAACCCTGGACGTGGTGATCTACGATGGAATACTCCGTAAAAATGATTTCATCGCACTGACCACCATAGACGATGTTATAACCACCAAGATACGGTCACTCTTAAAGCCAAGGCCACTGGAGGAGATCCGGGAGTCCAAGAAGAAGTTCCAGAAGGTGGATGAAGTGGTGGCTGCCGCTGGTGTAAAAATTGTGGCCCCTAAAATCGAAAACGTCATCTCCGGATCACCCCTGAGAGTGGCCAAAGCCGACTTCGAAGAGGTGAAAGAGGAGATACTCCAGGAGATCGAAAGCATCAAGATCGACACCCGGGAGATGGGTGTCCTGGTGAAGGCAGATACCCTGGGATCCCTGGAAGCACTGGTAAACATGCTCAAGGACCTGGAAGTACCAATTAGAACTGCTGATATTGGTGACGTCTCCCGGAGGGATGTGGTCAACGCATCCATCGTGAAAAAGGAAGACCCCCTGCACGGGGTTATCTTAGCCTTCAACGTGAAAGTGCTGCCCAGTGCAGCAGAGGAACTTAAAAACTCCGAGTTAAAGCTCTTCTCCGCCGATGTGATCTACCAGCTCACCGAGGACTACGAGGAATGGCTCAAAGCAGCCGAAGAACGCAGGCGGGAACAGTGGCTTGAGGCTATAATACACCCCGCAAAAATAAGGATAATCCCTAAACTGGTCTTCAGGTACAGTAAACCAGCTATAGCGGGTATAGAAGTCCTGGGCGGCACGGTAAAGAAGGATTACAGTCTGATGCGTGAAGACGGCACTCCCATCGGTAAAGTGGAGAGTATGCAGGATAAAGGCGACAACCTGAAATCAGCCTCTAAAGGCTCGAAAGTGGCCATGGCCATAAAGGAAGCCGTATTCGACCGTGACTTTGAGGAAGGGGAAACCCTATACGTTAACATCCCGGAAAAACATTATAAGATACTGGAAACAGAGCTTAAAGGGAAACTGAGTGAAGATGAACTGGATATACTCCAGGAAATAGTGGATATAAAAAGGAAGGAAGACCCCTCCTGGGGGATACTTTAATTGATTCCAAAATTAAAATTCATTTAAAAAATTAAAATTCATAATATTAGATTATTATACATTTAATAACAGATAAATAAAAGTTAAGAAAAAGCAAATAAATGGAGGAAATAAATTGGCATTTAAATTAGTTATTTCAGAAGGTAAAGACAGCCACCAGATAGAAGTTCCTGCAGCGGAGTCCAAGCAACTACTGGGACTTAAAATTGGTGAGGAATTTGACGCTTCTAAGTTAGGTTTAAACGGATACACCCTGAAAATTACCGGGGGAAGTGATAAGAATGGTTTCCCAATGAAAAAGGATGTTGAAGGACCTAGAAGGATAAAAAGCCTGCTTTCAGGCGGTACTGGATTTAAACCCAAGAGGGACGGACAGCGCAGAAGAAAGACCGTCCGTGGAAACACCATATCTGATGATATCGTGCAGGTCAGTACCGTGGTTAGTAAGAAGGGTAAAAAGAGTATCGATGAACTTTTACAAGCTGATGAGGAGTAAATTCTGGGGGTAAGTTTTGAAAACACAGTCTGAAATTAACATTGGTCTAGTAGGTCACGTCGACCACGGTAAAACAACATTAACCAAGGCATTATCCGGGATATGGACCGATACCCACAGTGAAGAAACTAAAAGGGGTATCTCCATCCGTTTAGGATATGCTGATATCACCTTCCGCAGGTGCATGGATTGCCCAGCGCCCCAGTGCTTCACCACCGCCATGGTATGTGAACACTGCGGAGCAGAAACACAGGTTCTCAAAAAAGTATCATTTGTGGACTCGCCAGGACACGAAACACTCATGGCCACCATGCTCTCAGGTGCCGCCATAATGGACGGTGCCGTTCTGGTTATAGCCGCCAACGAACCCTGTCCACAACCTCAAACCAAGGAGCACTTAATGGCTCTGGACGTTATAGGGGTTACAGATGTGATAGTGGTGCAGAACAAGATAGATATAGTCTCCCGTGAACGTGCCATTGAAAGTTATAAGGAAATACAGGACTTCATCAAGGGCACTGGAGCTGAAGACGCGCCCATCATACCGGTATCTGCCCAGCAGGGAGCAAACATCGATATATTAATTGAAGTCATCCAGGAAAGGATAAAAACACCCCGACGGTCCCTTAGAAAATCTCCTCGTATGTACGTGGCCCGGTCTTTTGACATAAACAAGCCCGGCAGTCCACCAGAAGATATGGTGGGAGGGGTTATCGGAGGATCACTGTTCCAGGGTAAACTCAAAGTCGGTGATGAGATCGAGATAAAGCCTGGTGTACAGATTAAAAAGAGGGGTAAAGATGAATGGACCAGTCTCCATTCTGAAGTCATCGGTTTAGTCGGTGGTGGAGAGAATGTGGATGAGATAGGTCCCGGTGGACTTATCGGTGTAGCTACCAAATTAGATCCTGCTTTAACCAAGGCAGACTCCCTATCGGGATCTGTAGCGGGTAAACCAGGTACATTACCACCGGTGATATATGAGTTCACCATGAAAACCCACCTCCTGGAACGGGTGGTTGGAACCAAGGAAGAGAAGACTGTGGAACCAATTAAATCCTCAGAACCGTTGATGATAAATATCGGAACCTCCACCACCATTGGAGTGGTGACCAGCGCCCGTAAAGACGTGGTGGATGTGAAACTCAAACTACCAGTCTGTGCAGATGAAGGTCAAAGAGTAGCCCTGAGCAGGAGAGTAGGGGCCAGATGGAGGTTGATTGGATATGGAATCATCAAATGAAGCTATACTTGATGCAAATTTTTAATGATGGCCGCCCAGTTCAACCTGGACGTGGCTGGCCAGCTCCACGAGCTCATACCCCGGTATAACTATATAGTTCCCTCCTTCATAATAGGGGAACTGGAAAGTATATGGGAAAGATCTCGGGGGAAAACCAGGACCGCAGCAACAACAGCGCTTAAAATCACCGGTCTTCCACCTTTAAAGGTAAAAGACATTCCCCTCCTTGAAGGGGAACGGGTGGATGATGCCCTGCTCCGGATATCCCCAGTGTTATGCACCAACGACCGGGAACTTAGAAGGAGAGCCCGCAAGCTTGAAATACCTGTTATCTACCTCCGGCAGAGGAAATACCTGGCGGTTGATGGGTATTTATAAAATTTGTATAAAAAACTTTTAAAAATTAATAATGACATAGTAGATAATATCTCTCATTCAAATTCAATGGTTATGTTAAGGAGGAAAGGATAATATGAATCTCTGGAAAGGAATACCAACTGGACCATCCACCCCGGAAGTAGTATATGCTGTGGTGGAAATCTCTAAAGGGTCAAGGAACAAATATGAATATGATAAGGATAAAGAGGCATTTGCACTCGACCGGGTACTGTACTCACCATTCCACTACCCTGCTGAATACGGTATAATACCCCGGAGTCTCTGGGACGATGGAGACCCCATGGATATCCTGGTTATAATGGACGAACCCACCTTCCCGGGATGCGTAATCGACGCCCGCCCTATCGGTGTTATGAGGATGATCGATGGTGGAGATAGCGACGATAAAATCCTGGCCGTACCTGTAAACGACGTCCGTTACAAGGATGTTAAAGATATAAGCGATGTGCCTGAAGCACTCTTAAATGAGATCAGCCATTTCTTCGAGGACTACAAGAAACTCGAGGGGAAGAAAACTGAAGTTAAGGGGTGGGACAATGCACAAGCAGCACGTGAAGCCATAAACCATTCGGTGGAATTATATAAAGAGAAATACACATTCGACAAAGAATTCGACCAATTATCCAAAGAAGTAGATAAAAACGTGAAAGAATTTGAAACTTACCTTAGATCCAAAGGATTGGATGATAAGGTTAATGAATTTAAAGATTACCTTAAAAAAATGTAAATTATATAAAATTTAGTTTAAAACAATAATTTTGCTTAGTTAAAAGAGGGATTTAGTTTGTATTTAATATCCAAAATCGAAGACACGGTTAGAATCCCACCCAGCCGGTTTGATGAACCCATAAGAGATATTGCCTCCGAAGTTTTAAATGAAAACTACGTGGGTAAGATCGATAAGAAACTGGGACTCATGGTCACCGTTAAAGAAATAGAAGAAATCGGCACTGGAAAAGTGATAATGGGTGACGGAGCAGCCTATCATGACGTTATATTCACCGCTCTATTCTTCAAACCAGAACTGCATGAAGTGGTGGAAGGAGAAGTAATAGAGATAACAGAATTCGGTGCCTTCATACGCATCGGACCAGTAGATGGACTGGTGCACGTATCACAGGTCACAGATGACTACATAAACTACGACGCCAAAAGAGGAGCCCTGCTTGGTAAAGAATCCAAGAAAAGCCTGGAAGAAGGTAACAAGGTCCGGGCACGAATCGTGGCCCTGTCACTTAAGGGTAAATCTTCCAAGGAAACCAAGATCGGACTCACCATGAGACAGCCCGGCCTGGGCAGATTCGAGTGGATAGAAGAAGAAAAACAGAAAGGTAAAGATAAAGGCAAACCCAAAGGCAAAGGAAAAAGTAAAGGAAGGAAGAAATAGATATGGTTACCAAAGCATGCACCCGATGTCACAGACTCATGGAAGAGGACAGATGCGCCATCTGCAATGTATCCAGCTCCCGGAACTGGAGTGGATTTCTCATCATAGTTGATCCAGAAAAATCAGACATAGCCAAGGAATTAGGTATAACCTTACCTGGAGAATACGCCCTGAGGGTCAGATAGTGTTAATATTAAAAGAAGAAGAGCGAAAAGCATTTAAGAAACCATTTGGAGAAATTTATTCCTCAGTAGCAGAGATAAAGAAAACTCTGGAAAAATATAAAAACAATCACCAACTTATCATTTCCATCGGAGATGCCACCACATCAAATCTCATTAACACTGGGATAACACCGGATATAGGCATCATAGACCATCGGATTGAAAGAAAAGAAACAGAAAAGGATGATGAATTAAGTTACTTTCACGCTCTATTAAACGCAACAAACCCACCAGGAACCATCACCGAAGAGCTCTTGGATACCATAATCAAGGCATATGAGCTTAACAAGACAGGAAATAAAGTCCTGATAGTGGTGGATGGTGAAGAAGACCTGGCGGTACTGCCCTGCGTGATCACCGCCCCACCTGGAACGGTTGTGCTTTACGGCCAACCCGGAGAAGGTGTGGTACTATGTGAAGTTGATAGATTCAAAGATATAACCGAAGAATTTATGGATAAATTTAAAGGAGACCTACCATGGAAATCAATATAACCCAGAAAACAGAAAACCCACTGTTAGACAGGACGGAAATAGAATTTGACTGCACCTACCAGGGTGAATCAACACCCAAAATCTTAGATGTCAAGAACAAACTGGTGGCAGTTCTAGATGCAGATAAGAACCTGCTGGTAGTGGACAAACTCAAACCACAGTTTGGAGAAGGAAAGGCCGTAGGATATGCTAAAGTCTACGATTCAGCAGAAAGCCTGGCCTCCACTGAGAGGAAGCACGTCCTGGAAAAAAACCAGGAACCAGTCAAGGAAGAAGCTGAGGCTGAATCTGAAGAAGAAGCTGAAGAATAATTACATTACAAACAAAGATACTGTTCCCCAAAAACCATTAAGGAGGAAATACGATGAAGAAATGTGAACTTTACGAGGTTAAAGATAATAAGATCATCAGAAAAAACCCGGAATGTGTCCGTTGCTCACACGGAGTCTTCATGGCTGACCATGGAGATCGTTACGCCTGTGGTAAATGCGGATACACTGAATGGAAAACTAAAGATAAGAAAACTTAAAATTTTTTAAATTCTTTTTAACTTTTTAAATAACAACGTCGAGGCGGTTGCAAATGAATCTGAGGTCAGGAAGATTAAAAGATAAGATGACCAGTGATGCTGCGCAATTCACCTCATCCCTTGATTTTGACCAGAGAATATTTTTAGCTGACATTCAATGCAACTTAGCCCATACCACCATGCTGAAGGAGCAGGGAATCATACCAAAAGAAGATGCAGACCAAATTCTCCAGGCACTAAATGAACTGGAGGATGAAGGAATCGATGCTCTGGATATAGATCCCTCAGTTGAAGATATCCATATGGCCTTAGAAAACTACGTCACCACTAAGGTAGGTGAAGTGGCCGGCTTCATGCATACCGGTAAATCCAGAAACGACCAGGTGGCCACGGATCTCAGACTGGTGCTCCGGGAAGAGCTTTCCACCATCCAGGCTCATCTGCTGAAATTTATTTCTGGCATACTGGACCTGGCAGATGGACATACCGAGACTGTGATGGTGGGATACACCCATCTGCAGCATGCACAGCCCACCACCTTCGCACATCACCTGTTATCCTACGCTTATGCACTTAAACGGGACTATGAAAGGATAAAAGATGCTTACAAACGGGTGGATATGTGCCCCTTAGGTTCAGCGGCGCTTACCACTACCAGCTTTCCCATCGACCGGGAGAGGACCTGTGAATTACTGGGATTCTCCAAGATACTTGAAAATTCCATAGATGGTGTAAGCTCCCGGGACTTCATATCCGAAACCGTATCTTCCCTATCTATTTTATGTGCCACCCTTTCTAAAATATGTGAGGAGCTCATAATCTGGAGCACCTACGAGTTTGGTTTAATTGAGATTGCCGGGGAATATTCCAGCACATCCTCCATCATGCCCCAGAAGAAGAACCCCGATGTGGCGGAGATCGCCCGGGCCAAATGCGCCGGAGTCTACGGTGAACTGGTGGCTATATTAACTATTCTCAAATCATTACCCCAGAGTTATAACCGGGACTTACAGGAGGTCACCCCCCACCTGTGGAGTGCTGTAGACAGCAGCCATTCACTTTTAAACATCACCGCAGCTATGCTTTCCACCACCAAATTCAACAAGGAACGTGGGGAGGAGCTGGCTGAAGCTAACTTTTCCACTGCCACTGAACTGGCCGATCTAATGGTGAAAGAGAAAAAACTACCCTTCCGGGTGGCCCACCAGATAGTGGGCCGTACTGTGAGCAAAGCCATCGAGGAAGGGCTTAAACCGTCGGACATCAATCCAGAGTACATCGATGTGGCAGCCCAGGAGTTAACCGGTGAAAACCTTAAACTGGACAGGGAACTGGTTAAAAATGCTTTAGACCCGAAAAAGGTTGTCCGGACACGTAAGGTTATAGGTGGACCTGCACCGGAGATGGTGGAGGAAGCTATCTCCAATTTGAGAGAATTTGTGGATCGTGAGATCAAATAATTTGACCATCCATAACAATAATGGACTGTTTTTCTACTGTAGACTTTTACTATGGGGGTGTCTTTTTATGGCTCGAAATCTAATGGAAGAACTCCAGAAGGAATATGAAGGTATTCAGAGAATAGAAAAGGAAGAAGGAGCCTTAATTATTTACGCAGATGATGACACCCTCTGGAAGATCCTGGAAGACTACCGGGACGAGTTCAACATGGAGTTTGAAGCAGGGACTGGGGTGGAGCATTTTATAAGGGTTGTTATTTAAATCACGATTTTCCATTAAATCACGATTTTTCAAGCTCTCTTTTCTCATATTCTATCCGTACTTCACGTGCCAATTCCTCATCCTCCAGAACCACCGGACCCTGATACCCACAATTGTAACAATGCCACAGAGACCATAATAATGGATTAATCCATTTTATATTGGTTGAACCACAGTTGGGACAGTATTTAGCTCTAATTTTCATTAAACATCCCTTCTATCACAATATTTATATATGAACTTTTACATATAACTTAGCATGAGAGACCAAACCACCAAAGAAATCATAGGTATAGTAGCCATAATAATTGGTATCTTGATTATTGTGTACCCTGCTTTATTAGGATGGCTTGTCGGAATTTTCCTGGTTATCTACGGAGTTCTGGAATTAATAATGATGCCCAAAGGATCGTAAAGACCCACTATTTCACATTTACACCAAATGCACTTGAACCCAATATTAATACATTACACCCAATTTTAACGATAGAAATCCCTAGTCTCCCTTATTTCTACATAAACTCATAACCATATCCAGTGCCTCGCCAGGCTCCAGTATCCCTGCCCTAGTTTCTCTGAGCACCCTCTGCACCGAAAAACGACTCATATAGTTGTACCTCTTTTTAACCTCCGCCAGTAAGGGACAACCATATCCACCAGTGGATGTCACCCCATACTCACCGGCTAATGCTTTAGTTTCACCTTTGGTAGCGGAGAGCATAGCCGGTAAGTTGATCCTTAAAATATCTCCTCTATAAACAGATGATTGGGCTCCGGTTGCCAGTAAATCCCCGAATATCAAAAATGGTACCCCTTCTTTTTGTGCATAGTCCAGTATGGTTTCCTCTATTACCTTGGAGCACCTACCACAGGGATGATACCTCCCTTCCAGGGCACCATCTATCACCGGGGACATATCAGCATCCAGGTAACGGTGTTCTACATCCAACTTTCTGGTGATTGTCTCCACCCTATCCCGGAAATACTTCGGTAAAATGATATCCCCCGGGTTAACAGTAACTGCCAGGGGATGGAAACCCATCTTCTCTGCTACAATCAGTGAAAAGCTGCTGTCCACCCCTCCAGATAAAGCAACCATGGCTTTATGGTGGTTAGATTTTGAATATCCACTGAAATCTTCCAAAATACTCTTTAAATTGTATGGTTGTTCTATCCTATTTTCAAGTAGTTTTGAAAGGTTATCTAAGGATGAACTAATCTCGTCATCAAAATCTCTCTTTACTTCTTCCAGTCTCCTGAGTGCCAATTCCATCCTGTATTTACGTAAAAGAATATCTGAATAAGCTTCTACATGGATGTGATCCACCTTCAACTCTTCTTTGAGTTTCCCCACCACCCATCCACCTTTACCTATCACTAAAGATTTCTCAGGTCGGTCGGATGCTATGATAAGGAGTTCTGACTTTTCTTCATCGAATATAACATCAGTTATATCTGGTGTTAAGTCTTCGTGGCCTATTTCCCTCCGGATCTGAGAGATAGCAGTGATTATTTCCTCTTTTTCCATGTATTCCATCCTTTAGTCTTGAATATATCTCTTCTTTTGAGTTCTTCTTGTTTAAGAATCCCTCTCGTAGATCCAGATACTTCCCATCTTCGCAATCACGTGATAACCTGGTATCTCCCATTTAGGGTCGGTGAGGGCGTCTATATAGTAGTCTGCCTCGTTGTCCAGTAAAAATCTGCTGAATGCTTCTGGATCTGGGTAAAGGCGGGGGACTGCAAATTTAACTTCCTTTTTAAGAGACCAGGTGACTGCCGGGTCGTAATCTGAGAATATGTTTTTATCCTGGTAGCTGGGGTCGTACTGGGTGAGCCAGTCACTGGAGTTTTGTATGTAGTAACCGTAGCCGTGTTTAGGTGTGTGGCCTACATGGACCGCTACCGTGGACACCAACAGTACGATGGCCACTATGAGATAAATATGCTCCGGTTTTATCTTTTTAAAACTTAAACAGGACTTGTATTTCTCGATCACCGTGCTTAAACCTAAAATGATGAAGTAAGCCAGTGCAGGGGACATGGTGATGAAGTAACGGTCCACCTTAAGAGGGATTATACTGTGGAATATGAAGAAGGCTGCAAACCAGGATAGAAATAGGAAATCCATCTCCAATTTTTCACCGGTACCTTTAAACAGTCTGTATCCTGTAAAAAGTGCGGCTAAAAATATCAGCTCCGTGATTAGATAGGATGAGTAGAAGAAGCTCCCAGCTCCCAGACATAATAAAACAACCAGTATTAGGGAGTGTACAATTGTCCTCTTCCGATGAGAGTCCATATTTTCAATTTTTTTCTTAAAGATCCGGTAGAGATAAATCCCCAATCCTAATATAACGATGATAATCAATATGTAAGCTAATATAGATGGAAATCCCTGTGAAGGATTCTGTATCTCACGATAAACACCTTGTAAAGGGCCAACGGAGATGTAGTTAAGCAGTTTGTTCAGGAAATACAACTTATCCGGGTTATAACCCAAATCATTAACCGCGCCACTGGCACCCATCACCGTGGAAGTAAATAGGTTGATGAGAGGGTCGAGGTTACCCAGTTTATTGTAGAAATAAACCATAAAAGGCACGATAAGGGCTAAACTACCCAATATGCCTATGATTATCTTCCTAAAATTCTGCAGGAGATTATCGCTTATCAAAAGGTACAGGAATATGGGGAAGACCAGCATAACCGAGGTGTACCTGGCCAGGAAAGCCACCATCAGCAGGGGAAATACCAGGTACAGGTATCCGGAATCTTTCCTCACACCCAGAACCAGCAAATATATAGTCCATATAGAAAATGCGACTCCAGGGATATCTATAGCCCCGGACACTGCCCAGGTGAATATCAGGGGAAATGATAAGAAAATTAAAGACCCGGAGAAACTCTGGATTTCATTAAACCGTTGCCTGAACAGCGAGTAAAGCCCGGCCACTGCGAAGATGAACAGTACAGCGTCCAGTATGAAGAGTGCATTGGCTGATATATATCCCGCCCGGAAAACCAGGGAGGTTAAAAAGGGCATTAAAGGTGATAGATAAATAACGCTCAAATTAGCAACCGGTATCCCTGCGAAGATCAGTGCGTTGTTCAGGTAAACAAAGACATCGTAGTAGGGCACTCCGATGTGAATCTGTTTATAGAATAGATAAACAGTGATTATTCCCGTGATGAAAAGTAGAATGAACAATGGTTTTTTAGTGAGTTTCCGGATGCTGTACATAATGTCACCCTTAAAAGAAATGGAGATAGGATTATATGGATTTGTTCATATTTATATTCATTTAATATCTTAAATCATATGGATAATAAAACTTCTAACCTGTTCCTGAATTCTGTAACCTTTATATACAACCAATGAAATAATTGATATATCAACTAACTTATTGGGTCTAGCAAAAATATGAAAACAAGTATAAAAGATAGTAATACAGGTTACATATTCAATGAAAACGATATATTATATACAGTTTTGAAATTGAATCATAGACTGAAAAGAAAAACAGGAAATAAACTCAAAAACCATGATATTACTCTGGAACAATGGTATCTTCTATATTTTCTGTATCAAAATGAAGGATGCAACCAGAAAAAGCTGGCCGAATGTACAAGTAAAGATACAGGAGCTATGACCCGTAGTTTGAATGTACTTGAAGGAAAAGGACTGGTAGAGAGAAAACATTCATATCAGGACAAAAGACAGTTCCTAATATACCTTACAGATAAAGGTAAAGACTTATATAAAGAAACATCAATTTTATTGTCTCAGAATGCTCAAGAGATAGAATCTATTTTTACCAGGAGTGAACTGGCACAATTCAAGTATTTAGCGAATAAACTGAGTTCAAATTTAGGATAAAAATTTTCCTAGTTAAATGAAAAAGTTCTAACTGATAATAGTTGATATATCAGTTAATATTATCAATCTACAGGATGTTCAAAAAAAATGACTTCAAACAACTCCGAAGTGTCTGCAGATAACTCTACAGGGAAAGGCCTACCCACGGCAGTATGGACTTTGTTCCTGGCAATAATCACCGCACTGATGGGTCTTGGGCTGGTAGGGCCTGTTCTGCCCACGATATCCACCCAATTGGGAGCAAGCCCCAGCGAAGTAACCCTTCTCTACACCAGTTATAACGCGGTGATGGCCATAGCCATGTTGATCACCGGTGCTATTTCCACCAGGTTAGGACTCAAGAAGACTTTGCTTTTAGGTGTTATTATTATAGGGGTATTTGCATCCCTGGCAGGATTTGCAAACAATATCTGGACAATCGTTGGACTGCGCGGGCTCTGGGGAATTGGAAACTCCCTCTTCTTTGCCACGGGTCTTACTGCAATCATCACCATCGCCGGAATTGCCAAGGCCAGATCGATTCTATTATTTGAAGCTGCAGTGGGGATAGGTATCTCAGCCGGACCCTTAATTGGAGGATTACTGGGACAATTATCATGGAGATATCCATTTATGGGTGTCGGTGCCATAATGGTCGTTGTTTTTATACTACTCTTAATTTTAATGCCCAATGTAAAGGAGGAAATTGGTGAAGGAAGAAAAAGCACCTCCCTACTTGACCCATTGCGTGCCATGAAGCACCGCTCCATTGCCACCATTGGTATGTCAAATTGCCTTTATAACTTTGGATTCTTCGCTCTTTTAGCATACGCTCCCCTGGCACTGGGATTAACTCCCTTAACCATGGGAGGTATATTCTTAGGGTGGGGTGTCCTCCTGGCGCTTACCTCTTACTTCATGTCTCCTAAACTGAAAGTAAAGTTTGGGGCAACTAAATCCCTCTATGCACTATTATCCGTGTTTATAGTTGTCCTTCTTATAATGGGTATCTGGACATTCAATATCTGGGTTATGGCTACCTGTATCATCTTATCCGGTGCGCTATTTGGGAATCTCAATGGGCTGTATACCGATGCTGTTATGGATGCATCACCAGTTGAAGCATCAACAACTTCCTCAGCATTCAGTTTCATGCGAATGATAGGGGGAGCCATTGCTCCAGTTACAGCCGGAATACTGGGTCAAATATTTTCACCCCACACCCCCTTCATAGTGGGAGGCGGCTTTGTTCTGGGTGCTATCATACTCATATTTCTAAATCGCGACTATGCTGTTAAGCCTGTTGAAATGGTAGAGGAAAAACCAGAAACCACCACTTTAAAAGTAAAAGACTTCATGGTTCCCGATGTACTCTCCATAAAACCAGACGCCACCGTTAAAGAACTGTTGAACCTACTAACCCAACATCATATAAGCGGAGTCCCCGTGGTGGATAACCAGAATAAGATAGTGGGAATGGCCAGTGACGGTGATATCATCCGCTACTTAAACCCAAAGGAAGGATCCGTCCATGATTTCATCTACGATATATTCATTGAAGAAGGAGAAACAGAACAGGAAGTTTTAAAGGAAAAAATAAATACAAGGGTGGATAAGTTGATGCATAAAGAGCCCATTTACACCGTGAAGGAGGATGATACCTTTGAAAAGGCCATCCACATCCTATCCCAGCACCACTTTAAACAGCTTCCAGTGTTAGATACCCAGGATAAAGTTACGGGCATAATCAGTAGAGGGGATATAAACAACAACTTAATTAAAATATTATCCCAAAAATGAAATAGTTAAAGTAAAAATAACATCCATAAAATGAATAACACGTACTACCTGGTGAAATTATGAGTAACGAAGATCAAAAAGAATTCGATAAGGAACTAATAGAAGCACTGGAAACCACTAAAGAATACAAAACATGGCAAGAATCATTATTCGCCATCATAGGGTATGCAAACAGTGAAAACCCTGATGATAAAAAGTTTGTAAGGGAATTAATGGCAGATCATCTCATTGCTAGCATCGAATTACAGGATGGTCTGGAGATTGCAAAATTTAAAGCCAGTAAAAAGCTGAATGATGATATGATGCTGGACTACAGTGGGCAATGAATCCTTTAAATATTTTTATTATATGAACTTTAACGTTGGAAAAAATTAATTTACCGGGTGAATACACCCATTAATTCTCCCTGGTCCAGTATATGCCCTTCCATGGCACTTAACAGTTCATCCTTCCCTATCAGTGGCGGTAGATCCAGTTTACTATCCAGTGCATAGATCCTGAAGTAGTATCTGTGGGTTCCCATGGGTGGGCAGGGTCCATTGTACCCCACCAGGCCATAACTGTTTAATCCATGCTTGGAACCATCATCCATTAACTCTCTACCCTTCACATGTTCTGGTAAACTTCTGGTATCAGCTGGCAGGTTGAATATTACCCAGTGAACGAATGTACCACTTGGAGCGTCTGGATCATCAAAGATAAGGGCAATGCTCTCTGTACCTTCAGGTACATACTCCCATTCGAGTGGTGGGGATACATTAACATCGTTACAGCTGTATCTTACCGGTATAGGTTCTCCCTCGTTGAATACGGGGCTGGTGATTTTTATAGCCATCTCTTTACTCTCCCATTTTTTAAACAAATCCAGCTTCTATATATCTTCTTTTCAAGATAATAATTTTTCATTTCAATTAATAAATGATAAATTGGTTTTTATAATAGAACCACCAAATAATTTTAATGATTATTTTACACTTATTTTGGTGATGAATTTTGACTAGAATATCAATATTGGATCGTGATCGTTGTCAGCCCAAGAAATGCAACTACGTGTGCATAGAATACTGCCCCGGAGTCCGCATGGAAGAAGACACCATCACCATCGACCCTAAAACCAAGAAACCCCTAATATCCGAGGAACTTTGCCAGGGTTGTGGTATATGTACCAACCGCTGCCCTTTCCAGGCGGTGAGCATAATCAACCTGCCGGAGGCTCTGGATGAGCCCATCCACCGTTACGGGCAGAACATGTTCGAATTATTTGGACTGCCCACTATCAGAGAAGAAGCTGTGGTGGGAATGCTCGGACCCAACGGGATCGGTAAGTCCACCATAATCCGAATACTCTCCGGTGAACTGAAGCCCAACCTGGGAAATTTCGGGGAAGAGATCTCCTGGGAGGATATAATAAACTTCTTCAAGGGCTCACAGATGCAGAGTTACTTCACCAGATTATCCCAGGGAGAAATTAAGGTGGTGCACAAGCCACAGATGGTTGATCTCCTACCAAGATTCGTTAAAGGCTCAGTCAATGACCTGCTCCAGGGAGTTAATGAAAGAGATGCTTTAGATGGTGTCACTGATATCCTGGAACTTAAACCCATCATGGACCGGAACATCAAAAATCTGAGTGGGGGAGAGTTGCAGCGGGTGGCTATAGCTGCAACAGTACTCAGGGAAGCTGATTTCTACTACTTCGACGAACCGACCAGCTGGCTGGATGTGTATCAGAGACTGAATGCAGTTAAGGTTATCCGGGAACTCGCGGAGATTGGTAAAGCTGTCATGGTCATCGAACACGACCTGGCTGCCCTGGACGCCATATCCGACTACGTACATATACTCTATGGAGAACCAGGAGCTTACGGTGTTGTTTCACAACTGCGAGGAGTTCGTGTGGGGATAAACACTTATATCAACGGTTTCTTAAAGGAAGAGAACGTCAGATTCCGTAAGCAACCCATAGTCTTCGAGGTAAAACCCCCCTCGAGTGAAGTGGACACCGAAGAACTGACAGAGTACAGTGATCTTAAAAAATCCTATAAAGAATTTTCATTAAATGTGGAAAGCGGTATAGTGCATCACGATGAAATCATCACCGCCTTCGGACCCAACGGTATCGGTAAAACCACCTACGCCAAGATGCTCGCCGGTGTGACCAAACCAGACTCAGGGAAAATCAATAAAAAGGTCAAAGTATCCTATAAACCTCAGTACCTGGCCTCTGATTTCTCCGGTACAGTGCAGGAACTCCTTATAACCACCGCCCCTAATTACGGGACTAACCTCTTTAAAACCGAGATAATCCGTCCTTTCTCCCTGGAGGAGTTGATGGATAAGGAAGTCCAGGAACTGAGTGGTGGGGAACTCCAGAGGGTCTCAGTGGCTTTAACCCTGGCCCAGGAAGCAGATATCTACCTTTTCGACGAACCCACCGCCTTTTTAGATGTGGAACAAAGGCTAAGAGCAGCAAAGGCAATAAAAAGAGTGGTTGAAAGCCGTAACTGCGCATCTATAATCCTGGACCACGACATCGTCTTCATCGATTACATCTCCGACCGGGCCATGGTATTCTATGGTGAACCAGGGGTGGAGGGACATGCCAGCGCACCAATGAATCTGCGATCAGCCATGAACCGCTTCCTATCCAATGTGGGTATCACCTTCCGCCGGGATAAGGAAACCAAACGGCCCAGGGTGAATAAGACTGGAAGCTATCTTGATCGAGAGCAGAAGGAGAAGGGCGAGTATTATTATTTGGATAGTTGAAAACTAGTTTTTAAAGAATTTAAGTTCCATTTTCCCATCGTCAATTTCGATGTAGCTGTTTTGCTCTTCTTTGGGTAGTTCATCGATCCATGAGCCTGTGTTAGCTACTTTTTTGGCTTCATTTATAAATGGTCGGTGTGTATGTCCAAAAATGAGTGTTTCGTGTGGCTTCATACCTAATAAAGCATATTTTCCGGTGGTAAGGGCGAATTCATCTACTTTTTCTATTTCCCTTTTATGGGGTAATTTATTCATATCATTAACGAATCTGCGTTTTTTACCGAAGTATTGTTTTATATCCCAGATTTTACTTAAAAATCCTCCAGTTTCGTCTTTATTGTAGCACATTTCTTTGCTGAATTGTTCGTACATCTGAAGGCTTGCGGAAAATTCCCATAAAATGGCTTCCATCTCGTATCCATGGATGAAAAAGAAGCTCTCTCCTCCATCCTCCAGTCGCAGATATTTACTAATTATTCCCTCATATCCGTGGTTATATTTCTTGTTTAAGTCTAAAATATAATAGTCATGATTCCCAGCAACGTAGTAAATATTTTTTGCCTTTAAATCGTTCAATTTTGCCATTATTTCATCATTTTCTTCTATTAAGTCGGCGTTGTTACGTCTCCAGAAATCGTAGATGTCCCCTAAGAGAATGAAGTGTTCTATTTCAGTATTTTGATAGTGGTCTAAAAAATCCATAATTGCATCTAGGTTGCACCGCTTGTAACCTAGATGCCAGTCTGACACAGCAAGAATCATCACTTTATTATATGGTCGATTCAACTACTTAAATGTTACAATTTACTAACTTTAAATACCTGGCTGACCAAATGGTATAGAAACTAATAATTAGTTATAGCATATTCCAAAAGCAACAAACCCTACAAACAACACGAAAACTAATAAGAGGGGAATAACCTCAAAAGAGGAGAAAATACTACGATTTACCGGAGATTCCATTAAGGGTCTAAAGATATATTGGATCAAAGGACTTAACACAAATATTAATCCATTTAATCTCAATCTCTTTTTTTCTTTAACTAAAGCAGCATACTCTTTATCAAAATCTTCATAAGGTGTGCTTCCTAAAAACCCTGTGCCTGTTTTATATACTTGAGATATTTGTAAAACGTTTTTATATTTCTTTCTATATTTATCTGCAGCTTTACGCCAACTTTCACGTTTAGCTTCCATGCTACAATTACTTTTTGATGAAGAACAGTACTTTTGATTGGGTGATCTAACTTCAAATGGATCTCCACACCATTTGCAGTATTTTATAGCTGTCACTTTATTATTCATTTAATTACCAGATTTAAAATTTGATATTCCCATTCGAATATACAGATTATATTTGATGTTTCATATTTAACCATCATATTTTTATGCCCTAAATACTATAAAAGTATGAAAAATGATTTTTTCTATACTTAAATAACCTAGTTTATTCACAGTTATACTCTTACCAGCAGGATTGAACAGGGAGAAGCATGAACAACTTTTTCAGAAACACTACCCAGCAGATACTTGTCTATTTTATTTTTACCGGTACCTATAACTATAATATCAACATCTTCATTGTGAGCTGTTTTAATAATTTCCGAAGCAGGATTACCTTCAATAAGCAGGGGGCTAAATTTAATCTTACTGGCTGAAAACCTAAATTCTTTCTCCATTAAGTCTAAAGTCTCTTTTCCTTTAATTTTAAGTTCATCTAGAATCATCTGCTTGACCTTTTTAGAAATTAAAGGAGAGAAGGAATTATCCACCACGTAGAGACCAATAACTTCTATTCCCCTCCTGCTGATGATCTCCAGAGAATGTTCCACTATTTGACTTAAATATTCACCATTACTGGTTACCAATACCTTCTTATACATTTTTTCACCCTAAAATTCCAATCCTTATAACTGCATAGGAAATGTAAGTTGCCATCAATATGATACCATCAATTCTGGTGAGTTTATTACCCCTTTTTATAAGTAAAAGGACCAGGACTGTGACAAAAATCATCGCTGGAGCATCAAAGGTCAGTGAAAGAGGCTCCACAGGAATGTTCATGATGAGTGCAGGTACTCCTATTCCGATCATGATATTGAACGTATTACTTCCCAGTACCGTTCCTATCGATAGATCATGCAATCCCTTCATGGCGGATTGGAAGGTTACAACAAGTTCAGGTATACTTGTTCCAATTGCTAAGGTAAAGAGTCCCATAATCATTTCAGGAATGCCTAAGGTTCTTCCTAGTTCAACCCCGCTATAAATTAGTAGTCTACACCCTACAATTAACCCTATAAGTCCAATTATAGTCCATACATAGGTTTTTGGACTAATTGACTTAAGTTTAGATAGAAATGAACCTTCATTAGCTGGTGCTCCATTTTTATGAGTTTCTATCCCAATTACTGCTTCTTGATTTTGTGATTTTATCAGGGTTCTAAGGTAGAATGCATAGACAACTATGAAAACAACAGCTGCTAATTTACCAATATCTCCAAAAAACATGAAAACCAGCAGGATCAACGCAGTTGCAAGTGTCACTATCCCATCTCGAGATAATCCTTGGGGATTGGTTTTAATGACACCGGCAAAGGTGGCTGATATACCAAGTATCCCGGCAATATTCCAAATATTTGATCCAATTACACATCCCACCCCAATATCTGCACTACCACTGAGGGTGGCTATTATTGCAGAACCAAATTCTGGTAGCGACGTGCCTATAGCCGATGCGGTGACACCGAGTATTATCTGGGATATTCCAACTAAAGAACCTATTTCTACCAGGTTATCTACGAATATATCTGCTGATTTTATCACAATTAATAATGCAATGACGAGCAATGCAATTAATGGAAATAAAAAGATCATATAATATTCACCAGTTTACAGAAAAACTTGCTTCAACTGAACCATCATAAGTTTAAAATAAAATAAGAAAATTAAAAAAAACAGCTATCTGCTTTCTTTTTTCTCTATAACCAAATATCTAATTAAATACATCAAAGGAATTATCGCAACAAATGCTACAATTTCTATAATCGCCAAAATACTAATATCCAAAATATCTCCTCCTGAAAATTTGATTTCATAATTAACCATCATAATTTTATGAAAAAAATAGAGAATGGTGATAAAAACAATTTTTCTCTAATAATTGAACGATTATTCAATAAAAAATAAAAACAGAGTGGTTATTCAATAAAAAAGCAGTATAATACCTTATTTAATAAAAGAAAGAAAAAAATTAAAGATCCTTATTTTCCATCAACGCATCCATCCCCTCTAAAAAGCACTCGGTAAAGTATTTCACATGCTCAGTAGGGATAGAGTAGCTAACACGCAGGTAACGGTGCCCAAATAGCTTACTGGTGTAGGTTCCTTCCCTGGCAAATATCCCTCTCTCTAGAAGGTAGTCTGCGAGTTCTGGTGGTTTTACACCGGTTTCGTAGAGGTCTATGACCATCATGTTGGCGTCTGATGGGTAGACTGGTAAATATGCTCCTTCTACCTGGTCTACTGCTTGTTTGATGTATTTCTGGTTGGACCTGGTGGTTTCTTTGATCCGGTCCAGCCATTCGTATTTGGAGTTCACCGCGGCTATGGCTCCTTTCTGGGCCACCACGTTGGTTCCTAAATCGTTTATCAGGATGGTGCGGACGGAGTTTATGATGTCTGGGCTGGCGATCATGGCCCCAATTCTTAGGCCGGCCATTCCATATATTTTGGAGAAGCTGTATATGGTGATGGCGTGTTCTGGTACGCGCTTGGCTGCGAGGCAGTGATCCCTTGCAAAATCTCGGTAGGTGATATCATGAAGCAGGTAGATGTCATTTTCTTCTGCTATTTCTGCGAACTCCTTTATCTCTTCCTTGGTGTAGGAGGTTCCCAGTGGGTTTAGCGGGTCGATGAGTAGTATGAGTTTGGTGTTCTCATCCAGATTCTCCCGGGCGAGTTGTGGTGTGAGCTTGTATCCACATTCCTCGTTGTAGATGGGTATCGATCTAACTTCCCCGAATCTGCTGGAGAAATTATCGATGATCAGGTATCCGGGATCACATGTTAAGGTGTTGTTTTCAGGTTCCAGTACGTTATTACAGGCCAGGTAGAGCGATTCTGTACCTCCCGCTGTTATCAGGGAATCGAAACCATGGGTGAGTCCCAGGTCTTCCTGGATCAGGTCTTTCAGTTCAGGGAATCCTTCTGGTGGGGGATACTTGGCATAGTCACCCTTTTTTATACTGCTGAGCATGGCCTCCATTATACCATCTTTATCATGAAGATGGTTGGTGTTCTGGCCCATCCAGATCATATCCTGGTCATTATATACGTAATTAAAAAAGTCGTTCGGACTATCAAAGCCCTTTGGTACGCTCTTTGCCTCTCTAGCATACTTTTTCCGTGAAATCATAGTTATCACAACGTAACTTGTTAAACAAATAAAATCAGCAACAGGAAGTTAATGAACCGATTTTAATTTCAATGGTAAATTATTCCTATTTTTAATCACCACTTAATTTAAAATTTACTCTTTATTACCTCATAAAAGTCCTTCATTTACTATTTTGAAACGGGCCTTAAGACCTTCAGGCCGACTTCTATGACGCTTTAAAATAGCATAACGCTCGCCGTTGGCATCTCCCCGGGTGAGTTCCACCATGATCTTGCTCCAATACTTTAATATGGTTCCACCTACAGGCGCTACCAATCCAGTGTCTCCATCATCTCCAAAAATCGGATAGATCTGGTTGGTTATCACCACTGCGATATGGTGTTTTCTGGCTATCCTGGAGAGGAGTCCCATTTGGTGGCCTAGTTCCCGGTTCATCTGGGATAAATCACCCTCTTTAAGCCGGTAAAGGGCTACTGCAGAGTCAAGGATCACCAGATCAACATCTCTTTCAGATTCCAGGAGGTTTTCCACCTTCCTTAAAACTTCATCCTGCTCCTGGAAGGTTTTTGGTTCAAATATCATTACATTACTGGCTATTCTATCAAATTCATCTCCAGTTATTTGTTTGAACCGTTCAATTGATAATCCTCCTTCTGTATCTATAAATATGGCTTTTTTTCCCTCTTTAACACATTGGACCATTAGGTTCAGGGCTATATTTGTTTTACCTGTTCCGGGAGGACCGTAAAATTGGGTTAAACATCCCTTTTCCACTCCTCCACCCATAATGGTATCTATAGAACAATTTATAGGGAGTTTACTGCTATCATTTATTTCATTTAGAATTTTCAATTTAATCCTCTAAAATTTTATTGCTAATATTATTATGTTATTTAGTATTTAATTATCCGGTCTTTTAGTTTTATGGTTAATTTCACCGATAGATTCCGGTAATCTTCAACATCAGAAATATTTATATGCAAGCAAGTACATACTTACTAAGCATGGATGGAGATAGGTGCACCATAGATAACCATAACGAGGGAACCACCATAAAAACGGTTGAAGAGAGAATCTTAGATGCTGCCATGGTAATTTTCTCAAAAAATGGGTATAATGGTGCAACGACGATTAAAATAGCTGAAAAGGCAGGAGTAAACGAAATAACAATATTTCGGAAATTCAAATCCAAAGAAAATCTCTTAAAAACAGTTATTCAAAAAAATCAAAGTGAAACTCTGGAGACTCTGGACTACATCCTCTGCATGGAAAAAAGCGCAGATGTAGAAGATTGCATAAAAACACTTGGAATCACCCTGAACCAATTCCTGGATGAAAGAATGGATTTTGTTTTCATGATGGCTACAGAAGGAAGAAAAAGACCGGAGATAATGGATTTATTCACTCAATTTAGAAGAAAACTAATTGGACACTTAAGTGAATATTTCCAGGAGCAGATTAACCAGGGAAACATACGGAAATTGGATCCAGACCTATTAGCTATGACTTTATTCAATTTTATTTTTAGCAAAAGCCTATCAGTGAAAATATTCAAAGATAACCTCATAAAAGACGATCTTGAAGTATATGGAGAATATACCGACATCTTTATGAGGGGAATAGCACTCTAAGAGATTTTTAATTTTTGATGTAAGGATTTTATCAATAAAAAAAAGGAGGGTTTGTATGTCAACTGTGACACAATCCACCCAAACAGGCCATCAAAACGGTCTGAATATTGGTGATATGATTACTACATTTAAAGGTATTGCAGATAATCCTGTATCTAAATATCTCCTGAGCCGTACTCTGGATTACTGTGAGGCTGATGGAGCTAACCGTTTAGAGGTTTGTCTGGACCTTTACCTTGGAAAGAGAGAAACCGCCTGTAGAAAATGTAAGATAGTTTCCAAATTTGTTAACTACATTATCAACACAGGAGCTTCCAGTTTCGGAGTTTCACAGGAAGAACTCAAAACAACCATGGAGGATAAATACTGGGCCAAAGGATTAAGCAGTGTAATTAAGGGCATCGCTATTTTTGGAGTTAAGAAACCCTTCACTCCCGGGGCACCCTTTCAGGTAGTCTGGAACTTGAGCCGGGCCTGTAACATGAAATGTGTACACTGCTATGAAAATGCGGGAAGGAGGGATGAAGACGAATTAAACACCCAGCAGATTAATGATGGTCTGGAAACAATGGCTAAAGCTGGTGTGACCTCCATCGCATTCTCCGGAGGAGAACCCAGCATACACCCCCATATACTGGACTTCATTGGTAAAACCAACGACCTGGGAATGTTTGCGGCCATGGCCACCAACGGCTACACCCTCTCTAAGGAGAAAGTGTGTGAAAAATTCGTGGAAAATGGCCTTCAATTTGTACAGATAAGTGTGGACGGCCTCCAGGCGGAAACCCACGACTCATTTAGAGGTATAAATGGTGCCTGGAATAAGGCAATCCATGCCGTGGAAAACTGTGTAAACTACAACGATCTATTTGTGGAAGTAGCCACCACAGTCACAGAACATAACATCCAGGAGATACCAGAAATGATAGACTTCATGCGGGATAAAGGCGTTGACTGGTTCATGATCTACAACTTCATACCAACCGGAAATGGTGAAAATATTGCAAGCATGGATATTTCCCCCAAAAAACGGTTGAAACTACTGGAAACAGCCTATGACGAAAATGCAGAAGGTGAAATGCAGGTCCTCTCCACCGCACCACAATACGCCATGGTAGCTGAATCACTGGTATCCAATGATAACCAGGTGATTCCCACTCACTTCTACAATCCAGAATATGACGGATTCCTTATAAAGCAGTTGGCAGATTTTATAGGCGGTTGCGGTGCTGGAAGATTCTATATGAGCGTGGAACCCAACGGAGACTTATACCCCTGTGTCTTCTTCCCACATGAGCCGGCGTTGAAACTGGGAAACCTGCTCGAAGATGATTTTGAAGAGGTCTGGAAAGATAATCAATTACTGAATAAACTCAGAAACAAAGAAATCCTGAAAGGCCACTGTGGTGACTGCGAGTCCCACAACATATGCGGAGGATGCAGAGCCCGGGCCTATAATTACTTCGGGGATATATTAGCACCCGATCCCGGATGTATCAACAACAATAAGGAATGGAATAAAATCAGGAGCCATTTACCCAAAGAAACTAAACAACTTAACGATGGCCACTTATTTATCGATTTAAATAGTAAATAGGAAAAAAAGTTAGATGATTATGATGGATACGTTATTAATCAACCCCTACGATGAAAATGCAGTGAAAAATGGACTTGGTTTTATAAGCCCACCCCTCAACCTCATGTACTTAGGCGGGGCCTTAGAGGAAGCTTTTTACCATGTCAAAATAGTTGATGATGACCTGGAACAACTGGGATACAATAAAATATGCAAAATACTGTCTAAAGAAGAGCCCCCACTAGTGGGCATCACCGCCACCACTTCCACCATTAAAAATGCCCTGGAATATGCTAAACTAGTTAAAAAAATTCTACCAGACTCTTTAACTGTTATAGGGGGCCCGCACCCCACTTTTATGCCCATTGAAACCTTAAAATCCTGTCCTGATCTGGATGTGGTGGTAATTGGTGAGGGTGAAAAAACCATGACGGAACTGGCCGGGCTATCCCTTGATGAAAACAACGGACATCTAACCAATGTTAAAGGAATAGCCTACCGAGACAATGATAATATAAAACTCAACCCTCCCCGGGAATTAATAAAGGATCTGGACTCTATCCCATTTCCAGCAAGACACCTGGTACCCTTTGAATCCTATGGAACAACCCAGGGAAAATCCAGTGATATGATAACCAGTCGTGGTTGTGTCTTCAACTGTAGTTACTGTTCATCCTCACTCATCATGGGTAAAAAATTCCGGACACGCAGCCCAGAAAATGTGGTAGATGAAATAGAATACTTAATAGATAGGTATAAACTGGAAAACATCGCCTTTATGGATGATACCTTCATGCTCAATAAAAGAAGAGCAAAGACAATAGCAGATGAAATAAAAATGAGGGGACTGGACATAGGATTTGTTGCTTCTTCAAGGGTTGATATGGTAAATAAAAGTCTAATAGAGAAACTCAGGAGTGCAGGTTTAACCACTCTCTATTATGGTGTTGAATCAGGCTCCCAGAGAATTTTAGATCTGATGAAAAAAGGGATAACCCTCAAACAGGCCGAAAATGCTGTAAAAGCCGCTAAAGATGTTGGAGTTGAAGTTTTAACCTCCTTTATCCTGGGATTTCCTGGTGAAACCCAGGAAGAGATGGATAAAACCATAGATTTTTCCATAAAACTTAATGCAGACTACAGTCAATTCTCTATACTAACACCATTCCCGGGAACTCCCATATACCATGAACTCAAGAAGAAGAAATTATTAGACACCGAAAACTGGAAGAAATATACCGTCCTGAAATCGGTTATCAAATATGAGGAACTAGGTTTAAGTAAACAATTGGTGGAGAGGAAACTGGCCCAGGCCTACCTGAAATTTTATGCACGACCAAAATATCTATTAAAACATCGTCATATGTTTAAAGTTATGCTGGAGACCATATATAGAAGTTTCATTGCACCTAAACTTAAAGGTGGAACTCCAAAGGGATGGTACAAGTCACTTTCTAAGGAGAAAGTTGCTGAAAATTCTAAATAAACCTTGAAATCTAAATAAACATTTACAAATAAACCCTAATACACAGATATAAGCCTGGCAAAGACAGCTTCCCCTGTACACGTCCAGAAACTAATAAACCCTTAATACACAGGTATAAGCCCGGGATTATCTCCAGTGATGCACTCCCCACCCCGGGAAGTTACTACGAAGGTGTTTTCAATTCCCACCATCCCAATACCAGGTATTCCCTTTTTGGGCTCCACGGCAAATACCATTCCCGCCTCTAATGGTTCGGTGAATTTCTCGGCGAGAACCGGTAATTCATCGATGAGTAAGCCTATTCCATGGCCCAGGAATTTCACCCTTCTTCTACCGAAGCCCATGAAGTTTTCTTTAAAATCAGGTTCTAGTCCCTCCATGATGGATGTGTAAATCTCCCCTGGAATTGCTCCCGGCTTTAACTGGGAGCCTATCTCATTTTGAATATCCACACACTGGTTATGGGCGTCTATGGCATGCTGGGGTAGGGGCTGGCCGAACATGTAGGTCACGGTCTTATCTGTATTGTACCCGTCAAATCCACAACCCACATCCACAAATACCAGGTCTCCCCTTTTTAATTTTCTTTCACGGTTTCCGAAGACAGGTGCAGCAGGACTTAAGCCCAGATTTCCGCTGGCTCCATCAAAATAACTGGGATAGATGGAGCTTTCACCAAATCCCACGTGTCCTAACACGATCTCGGTGTCAAACATTCCGAAACGGGTCAAACCATGGTGACCCTCGTCAATTAAAACTTTAAAGAGCTCTGCTCCCAGATCCGCTTCGCTCATCCCTTCCCGGAGCATCCCGGGTACCAGATCCTCCAGGACGTGCTGGTGAATTTTACCAGATTTCCTCATTAGATTTAATTCATACTCACTTTTAACAGATCTTACCTTCCCCACGGGAATATCCACCGGTTTAAAATTCTTAAAGGGGAAGTGTTTGGAAAATCTCTGATACAAAGCCAGTGGGACGGCTTCTGTTTCCAGGTAAACAGTTTCTGGGAGTTTAGTTATGTCCTGAGCTGCGTCTCTATAGCTGTTCATGTGATGTATTTCCGGAAATAAAGATTCGTCCAACGCCCGTTCATAGCTTTTCCGTACCCAGAATACTGGTTCACCGTCCCAGGGGATGATTAACATCCCGTCCTGCATGGTACCGGTGAAGTAGAACTGGTTGATCTTAGAGAAGATAACCGCCATCTCCCAGTCATGGTTGGAAGAATCCATCACTGCTTTAAATCGTTCCATCCTATTTTCCAGTTCCTTTAAGGGTGTTTTGTTCATGTTTTATTACCTTCGAGTGTTTATTACCTTCGAGTTCAAAATTTGTTTACATCTTTATCCTAGTTAAATTTTAAAGTCCTTTACACCTTTCCGGATTACCTTCGGTGGCTGGGTGGTCCAGTCAATTACTGTGGAATGGGTTCCCCTGAGTTTTCCCCCGTCTATTATTAGGTCTACTGCATCTCCCAGTGATTCGGCTATCTCACTGGCAGATTCGGGTACTGGCTCACCGGATAGGTTGGCACTGGTAGAGGTTATGGGGAATTTCCGGCTAAGCTCCCGGGAGATGAGGTTATCCGGTATCCTGACTCCTATTTTATCTCCGCCGGCAGTCAGTAGTGGAGATACGTTTTCCTTTTTATTTAAGATTATGGTGAATGGGCCGGGTAAAAGTTCTTTAACCTTTTCTTCCCTCTCAAGATGGGCTATTTTATTTATATCCCCAATTTCTGATAAACAAACAGATAAAGGTTTATTGTAATCCCTTCCTTTAATGGAATAAACCTTTTCTATTGTCGTGTCACTAAATATATTGGCTCCCAGACCGTAGATTGTGTCGGTGGGATACACCACCAGGCCGTCATCTTCCAGAATATTTACAGCCATTTCTATCTCCCTTTTTTCCGGATTTTGGGGATCCATCCTGATTATTTTCATCCTATGTATATTTCAATCCCAAACTTATATCCTTTTAGAATTTTAATTAAATATTCATGCTGAACAAACTACGCCCCTACGTCAAGATCATAATGGATCCCATTGCTGAGAGAATGAAGATCAACCCTAACATCATCACCGTGGCCGGCTTACTGGTGAGTGTTTTAGCTGCTTACATGTTTGCCAGGGGAGATTTACTCTTAGGCGGGGTGTTCATTGCTTTAAGTGGTTTTGTGGATATGCTAGATGGGGCTATCGCCCGTAAAAATCAAACCAACACTCCCTTTGGTGGTGTCCTGGATTCCACCATGGACCGGTTTGCAGATGCGTTTATCTTTATGGGAATTATTTACGGCGGTTTTGTTGATTGGTTTATAGGAATTTTAACCCTGCTTGCCTCCTTCACAGTGAGCTACGTCCGGGCCCGGGCGGAATCAGAGGGTATTAAATGTGGTGTGGGAATAGCGGAAAGGCCGGAACGTCTGATAATCCTTATGGCCGGAGCGTTTTTAGGTTACTTCTTTAACCCATCTCTTATGTACTGGGCCGTGGTTATTGTGATGGTGTTAGGTTATTTAACAGTGATCCAACGTTTATATCATTCCTGGAGGGAATTAAATACCAGGAAGAAGCTACTGTAAAAGTTGTAAACAATCTGACTTGCCTCAAATTTTATTAAATTGTTGGTGGGATAGTATGGATGAAATTGAGAGGATTAAAAAGGATATGGAACTTTTCACAAAAAATATAAAAGAAGTCGAGTCCATAGAAGTTAATAGCAGAGAAGAAAAGATCATAGACATGGCCCGGAACTATTCGGGTGACACCACCTATTATCTGAAAAAAGAGGATAATTACACGGCATTTGGATGTATAACCTATGCACATGGCCTGCTTGATGCGGTGCGCCTGCTCCACCAGCTAATATAAGAAGTTCGAGCTTAAATAACTTAAAAAGTGGGATTATGGTTAAGTTATTTAGAAAGGAATCACAAGTGGAAAAACATGGAAGAGACCATGTTGAAATTGTTTTTAACAGTGTGCTCAAACTAAAAGAGGTCATGTCCTGTTTCTATGCCAGTGATTTTAAAGAAGTGGATAAGAAAGTAGCTGAACTTTCTAAACTGGAACACGATGCTGACGACGTCCGCAGGGAGATGGAACTGGAATTCTATAACGGTGCATTCCTCCCCTTTGATCGAGAAGACCGGATAGTTTTGGCAGAGCTGGTTGATGGTGTTTCCGATATGGCGGAGAGCACAGGTTTTTCTATCTGTCTAAGCAGAGTGGATTTCCCCATTAAGGGTAAGGGGGATTTTGAAGAGTTCATGGACAAAATTATCGAGACTGTTTCTGTTTTGAGGGAATGTATAGAGAGCCTGGACACTGATATGGGAGAGTCCATAGCTAAAGCTCATCAGGTGGAAGATCTGGAAGACGATGCAGATATCATAGAAAGGAAAATCACCAAAACACTGTACCAGTTATATAAAGAGGATAAAATAGATATATTAACCTTGATGGAACTTAGGGATATTACCAAGATGCTGGGAAATATTGTAGATCGGGCAGAGAACGCATCTGACCGTGCTCTTATTATCGCCACCAAGAGGAGAGGTTGAAAAATGATATATCACAGCAGTGAAAAATTGGAGAACGCAACTTCTGACCTTAAATTTCTTCTAAATAAGAATTATAACAAAAAAACAGCTCTGGACTTTGTAGGAAATCATTACCTCCTGGATAAAGAGGAGCGTAATTATCTGCAGAGAAAAGTTTACTCCACCGAGGCTTCCAAGGGTCGTAAAAGTAAGATCATACCTCTCAGCAAAATCAAGGGAAAAACCCTGTTTATCGATGGTTATAATGTGCTAATCACCGTGGAAAGTATCTGCAGCTCTGATGGGTCCATCGTAGTCTGTGATGACGGTGTCCTCCGGGATGTGAATGCTGTTTTCGGTAAATACAGGTGCAAAGAGGACACAGTGAATGCCTTAAACTCAGTTCTGGCCCTGGTTAGAATATACAACCCTAGTGATGTGCAGGTTTTCTTCGATAGTCAGGTGAGTAGAAGTGGTGAACTGGCCAAGGTCACCGAGGATATAATGGAAAAACAGGGGATACAGGGAAGTGCCCATACGGCTCCTAACGTGGACTACCAGTTGATTACCCTATCCAAAGAAAGTGATGGTGTGGTGGCCACCAGCGACAGTGTGATTATGGATAAGGTGGATAACATACTGGATATACCCTGCTTCATCCATAAGATCAAGAAGAAACATTTGTCCAAGGTTTTAACTAAATAATAATCTTTTTCTAATTCTAGAAAAATAATAATAGGATCTAATTAATTTTTTAAAGTAAAGTAAAAATAGGGAACTATTTAAAAATAAATAAAAAAAGGGAGAATAGATTTAATCTATATCCTCAAACCTTCCCTCTAATTTCTCTAAGACTCCCGGCAGTGTAGTGTACTCCATCTCATCAGCAGGTAGCCTGTGTGGTTCGAAGGGTCCGTGTCTTCTCATGTAATCAGCGATTTCAGCTGCTTTCTGCCGGGCTGGGTCGTAGGCTGGGTCGTCGAACATGTCAGCTGGTCCGACAAGCATACCGTCTGCTATCTGGAATCCCATGGCCATTACCCTTGGTGGTCCGTCGAATCTCACTGGATAGGCGTTTCTCTGGGCTACGGGCATGAGTGGTCCGTTGTGTGATCCTCTCATCCATCCACCTACCAGGTGGGGGAAGGCGAAAGGTTCTACTACTTCTCCTGCAGCTGGGAAACCGGACTGTGATCTGACGATGGCTACGGGGTCGTCTTTTCCCACGTATTTGCCGGCCATAAGGTTTAGTCTTTCGGTACTTACCGATGCTGCTATTTCGTTGTCGTCTCTTCTCCAGATTCTCTTTATCACATAGCGGCTTATGGTTCCCAGGAGGGCTACCAGGTCGTACATTTCATCGGGACAGCTCATGATAACTTTTTTGTGTTCCATGACGTCGAATACTTCGAAGTTAAACCCGTTGTGCAGGGATGGGTCTATTACCAGTCCCGCGGTGGTAAAGGGGTCTGCAAACATCTTAAAGATGGGCAGATTAAATGCGCCGGGTTCAGTTTTGTCACAGGCAAATATGACCACCGGATCGCTGGGCCTTTCTTTAAACTCCATCTCGGCTACTCCCGGTCCCATTCCCTTGATGTTTCCACTGAATGTGTCAGAGAGCAGGTCCTGGCCAGCACCATACAATTTAAGTTCCCGGGCTACCTGTGTAGCTTCAAGGAATGCTCCCCAGGCCAGTTTATGTACTTCTTCGTTTTCTTCACCGTTTCGGTGGGTCATTATCAGTTCGGTGTCGTCTCCACAGTTGGTCACATAATAGTCTAAGAGAAGCCCTTCTTCCTGTGCTTTCTTCAAGATTTCGTCACACTTCTTAAGTAGGGCTGGGTGTACCAGACCATGTCCTGCTATACTACCCACATCTGCTTTTATTACACTAATCGTAGTTTTTGCCATAAAAATACACCTCCAAATGATCTTTATAGATATTTCTTACTAAATAGAAGGTTATTTAGTATTTTCTAGCCTAAAAATTGTAAATAGATTTTTTTAAAGGCTTACTCAACTTCAAGCTATCTATAAGTTTTTTATATAAAAAAATATGTTTAGATTTCCATATAAATTTATAGTTTTACGTGAAATTATAGAATTTGTCTTTGAGTATGGAGTGAAATATATTCAAATCAATGGAGTTTTCCCTTTATTTCCCGGGCCATATCTGCAGTCTTTGAGTTACCGCCCAGATCAGGAGTTAATCTCTTTGCTTCACTTAGCACCTCTGAGAGGGCTTTTTCAAGTTTACGCGCTTCCCCATTTTCTTTAAGATAATTCAACATCATAACTGCCGATAAAATCATGGCCGATGGGTTTGATATTCCCTGGCCGGCTATATCCGGTCCTGATCCATGTACTGGCTCAAATAAGCCATTTTTTTCCCCGATATTTGCTGATGGAGCTAGTCCAAGTCCCCCCACTAGGCCGGCCCCTTCATCTGATAAGATATCACCAAATAGGTTGGTGGTGACGATAACATCGAACATATGGGGTTTGGTGATGAGGAACATGGCCGTAGCATCCACGTATCGGTCGTCCAGCTCTATACCCTGGTAATTCCGGGCCACGTTATAGAAGGTGTCTTTAAATATACCATCAGTTTTTTTAAGTACGTTGGCTTTATGTACTGCTGTTACTTTACCTCTACCCGTTATCTTAGCATAATCGAAGGCAAATTTACAGATCCTCTCTGCTGCCTGTTCAGTTATAACCCGCAGGGCGGTGGCGCCTTCCGGGGTTTCCTCTTCCATGCCAGAGTAGAGTCCTTCGGTGTTTTCCCTTATAATTACCATATTCAGGTCCCCGTAAACACTGGGAACCCCGGGATAGGATTTAACCGGCCGGATATTGGCGTATAAGTCCAAGGCTTTTCTAAGGGCTAATATACCGCTTTTTTGACCGGGTACCGTGGTAACCGCCCCAAATAATGTGGCATCTGCCTGGCGGGCTATCTGAATAGTTTCCTCGGGTATGGTGGTGCCGGTGCGATCGTAACATTCACATCCGGCATGAGCTTCCGTAAAATTTAAAGAAACATCTAAAACATTTAAAAGCTCTAAAGTGACCTCCATAACTTCAGGTCCTATACCATCTCCTGGAATAACCGCTATATCGTACATGGAATCCCCTTTAAATTTGAAGGTTCGTTCTTGATAATAAGTATATTGGTATGGAAGGATATAATATGTAATAATCTTAGTATTCTTTTGTTGTAAACACCGTGTTATTTTATGAATATTTGGAAGTGAGTACCCATGGAGAGGGATGACAATATCAATGAATTGATTGAGATTTTAGCAGATGAAGATGAACTGGTGAGAATACAGGCATCAGAATCCCTGGAAGAGATTGGAGAACCTGCCGTTTGCCCCCTTATAGAAGCATTAGAGCATGATGATAAAAATATTCGACGGTATTCTGCCAAAGTTCTAGGGGAAATTGGTGACGAGAGGGCGATTGAACCACTTATACTTAACTTAAGAGACGGTAATAAATGGGTCCGGAGGGAAACTTCGGGTGCGCTCAGTAAGATGGGTGAACCAGCCACCACCCCCTTGATACAGTTACTGGAGGATCCTGATTGGAAGGTCCGCGGTGCAGCAGCATGGGCTCTGGGAAGGATAGGAAGTAAAGAAGCTGTAGACCCCCTGGTAAAGGCCCTGCTTGAAGATGAAAATGGATTCGTCCGAAGCGGAGCTGCCAATGCCCTGGGAAGCATCGGTGATGAAAGGGCAGTGGAACCCATGAAAAAAGCCACCAAGGATGAAAGCAGTTACGTGCGGAAGGTTTCAGAGAAATACCTGAAAAATTGGGGAAAATTTGAATAGTTCACCCCTGACCTTAACTAATTTGGTTGGATTTATAAATAAATACCTTTTAAATTTCTTTCTAACTCTAAAAAGTGATATTTGTAGATCTTTCATAGTCTACTATAAAAGGAATATTTATTAGTCTCCTATAGTCAAAATAAAATGTACCGGATTTTTATTTCTTTATAAATATTCCTTAGATTATATTCTGTAAACTCAAGTAGGTGGTAGAGTGAAGGTGAGCGTGATCGGTGCATCAGGCAGAGTGGGAAGAACCGCTGCCTTTTGTCTTGCTGAGGAAAATATGGTGAGTAAACTGGTGTTGTTTGCTCGTGAAGAGAGTCTTGAAAAAATAGAAGGCGAATCACTGGATATGTATGACGCCATGGCCGCTAAAGAAATTAGAATTAAAATTTTATCATCGTGTGAGTTGGAAAATCTGCACGACTCAGACATCGTGGTTATAACTGCAGGAGTACCCCGAACAGCAGGTATGTCCCGATCGGACATAGCAATACCCAACGCTAAAATTGTGGCAGAATATGCCAGATTGGTGGCTGAATACTCCCCTAACTCCATCATCATGGTGGTGACCAATCCAGTGGATGTCATGACCTATGTGGCCTTGAAGGCGTCTGGTTTCGACAGGAATAAAGTCTTCGGCCTGGGTAATCACCTGGATTCCCTGCGCCTCAGGAACATGCTGGCCAAACACTTCAACATCCATGTAAGTGAGGTGCACACCAGGGTTATAGGTGAGCATGGTGATCATATGGTCCCCCTGGTAAGTTCCACTTCCATCGGGGGTATTTTAATTAAAAATTACGCCTTAGATGGTACCATCGACGTAGAGGGCATGGTTAAAAAGGTCATCAACGCTGGTAGTTACGTGATAGATAAGAAGGGCTCCACTGAGTTTGGACCGGCCTACGCCATTGCCAACATCATCAGCACCATCTTGAATGATGATAAGAAAATCTTAACCGTCAGCGCCTATCTGGATGGGGAAATCGAGGATATTAAGGATGTATGTCTGGGAGTACCGGTTAAATTGGGAATTAACGGTATAGAACGTATCATTCCCATTAAAATGAGTCAAAATGAAATTGATGCTTTCAAAAAAGCGGCTAAATTCGTTAAAAAAGAGACGGATGCCGTGATGAAATCTTTAGAGTAAATCAATTACTGGACTTTTGTTTTTAAACCTTATTTTCATGTTTAAAACTATTTTTTATATTTTTTAAACCTTATTTTTATATTTAAAATCTTTTTTATATTTAAAACCTGGTTTTTTGTTTTTAAACCCTATTTTATGTTTTATAAATCAAGCCCGTTATTTATTATGGATTTTAAAAGAAGTATAATTTTCACAGTAAGCTTTATATATTTGTTCAGTTAAAATATCATTTAACATCCTAATTTTGAACATTGTATAAAAATTTCATCTGAGGGACATCAAACCTACAAAAAATTTTCTCGCCGGAAGTCCATTTCCCCATAGTTTATATATATGGATTTTCAATCATTAACCACCTATAAAAATGAAACAAGAAATAGCGTTCAAAGGGAAAGTCACACTATGATAAACATAGGAATTTTAAACTTACAGGGAGATGTCCAGGAACACCTGGAAGCCACCCTAAATGCCGCTGGAAAAATGGGAATAGAATGTGAAATTTCAAAGGTGAAAACAGCCGGTGAAGTTTCCAGATGCCACGGCCTCATAATTTCCGGGGGAGAAAGCACCGTAATCGGGAAACTCATAAAAGAAGAAGGGATAGACCAGGTCATAAAAGAACAGAAAATAGCAGTGCTGGGCACCTGTGCCGGGATGGTGCTACTGGGAAATAAAACAGATTACCAGCAACCTCTCCTGGGACTCATAGACATGCAGGTTAAAAGGAACGGATTCGGCAATCAGAAACTATCATTTGAGAGGCAAATTGAAATATTCGGCGGAAAATTCCCCGGAATATTCATAAGAGCACCTTACGTCAGTGCAGTTGGAGATGGGGCCGAAATACTTTCCCAGATTGATGATAAAATAGTGGCAGTTCAGAAGGGAAAATATTTGGCCATGGCTTTTCACCCAGAACTCACTCAGGATACCAGAATTCATGAATATTTCATAAAGGAGGTAATAAATTGTGTGGAATAGCAGGAGTCGTATTTAAGGATAGTAAAATTCATCCAGTAGGGAATTTCATGACTAAGATGCTGGAAGCCCTACAGCACAGGGGACCGGACTCAGCCGGATTCGCCATATACGGTGGTCTTGGACTTTTAGAAAACGAGTACCTCTTAAACATAGAAATCAAAGAAACCCCCGGTCTTCTAGAACAGGTTAAAAACACGGTAAACAGCACCACCCCCATTAAAAAGGAAGAGATAATCCCCTCTGTGGAAGATTACATTATCTATAGATGTAAAATAGCCCTTAATTCCTTTAATGAGCTAAAACCGCTCATCATGGATATCGATGATATAAACAACGTTATAGTCTTAAACGGCAGCCACTCATTCGAGATGATAAAGGACGTGGGGCTGGTTAAAGACATCGCAGAACGGTACAACACCCAGGATAAAAAGGGAACCCACGCCATCGGCCACACCCGATTCTCCACAGAAAGTCTGGTGGACCGGTACCACGCCCATCCCTTCCAGAGCTACATCATCCCGGATATAACCGTGGTGCACAATGGACAGATAACCAATTACTGGAAGATAAGAGACCCCCTGGAGAGGAAAGGCCATATCTTCGAGACCACCAACGACACAGAATGCATCGTCCATTACATAGCAGATAAACTGAACGAGGGTTATAAACTCGAAGAAGCCTTAGAACAATCGGTAAAAGACATGGACGGACCATTCTCCTACATCGTAGGTACACCCAATGGGGTGGGTATTGCCAAGGACCAGTTAGGACTCAGGCCGGGTGTTATGGCAGAAAATGATGAGGTGTTTGCCATAGCATCTGAGGAGATTGCCCTTAGAGAAGTGATGGACACCCATGATATCGATCAGATTTCACCAGGTGAGGCCAGGGCTTACACCATATAATAAAGATTACACCATAAAGAGGAAAAAGGAGTTTTTTAAATGGAAGAAGTTATAATCGATGCCCAAGGAAAAACGCCCCGGGAGGTAAACCAGATCCTGAAAATATCCTGCAAGGATAATGATAAATTCGTGGTTAAAAATCCCAACGCCATGCACTACATAGCCGCCGGTTTAACCGAACCAGTGGATGTTGTAATAGACGGTTCAGCAGGATACTTCGCCGGCACCATGATCCACGGCGCCCGGATACACATAAATGGAAATGCAGGGTGGTTTCCCGGAGATAACATGACTGAAGGAGAAGTAATTGTCGACGGCTCTGCAGGTGATGGAGTAGGTCAGGGAATATATGGCGGTACAGTGGTGATAAAAAAAGACGCCGGCTCCAGGACCGGGGAGATAATGAAAAATGGAACCATCATCATCGGTGGAAACTCAGGATTCATGACCGGACTATTCATGATGGGCGGACGCATCATCATCCTGGGGGATATATCAGACGATGCCGGCGAATCAATAATCAGGGGAGTTATCTACATCAAAGGAGCAATAAAAAGCCTGGGAAAGAACGCCAAGGTAGAAGAAGTTAACGATGCCGATAAAAAGGAATTAGAGGAGCTCCTTCCCCAATACGGGTTCAATCTAGAACATGGAGAATATGCTGATTTCAAGAAGATAGTCCCCCTAAGTAAAAGACCATTCTATGGTAAAGAATCAGAAGAAGGATAGGAGAATTGATGACAATGGAAAGCGAAACAAAAGATAAAGTGGCCCTGGTAGGGACACCATGCCATATGACAGCCGCAGCGAAAATAGACACATTCTCAGATTATCTGGGTGAATCACCCCTGGATATAAAGATAGGCCTTTTCTGCATGGAAAATTTTTCCTACTCCTACATGAAACAACTCTTAGAAGAAAATGGCTACGACATGAAGGACGTCATCGAATGCCGGGTGGAGAAAGGTTATTTCTGGTTCTACCTTACCGAGGGTCGTTTGTTCAAGATCCCATTAAAGGAAGCTAAAAGCTGTATGAGAAAGAACTGCCAGATATGCATGGACTACACCTCTGAAGACTCAGACATATCAGTAGGTTCTGTGGGGTCCCCTGAAGGATGGTCCACCATCATAGTCCGGACAGAAAAGGGATTAAAATTATTAGAAGATGCAGAAGAAGATAATTACATAACAACCAAGTCAATAGAAGATTCAGGACTTAAGATACTCGAAAACCTGGCTCATAAGAAGAAAAAAGAAAATAAAGCGGAGATCACCAAAAGGGAGCATGTAGGAAGACCGGTGCTCTACCGCAGATACATCTCAGAGGATGATTTCGCAGAAGAAGTACGTGAATGCCAGTTTAAAGATCTTAAAGGAGATGTAGTAGATGTAGGTGCCTGCGTACTCTGCGGGGCCTGTTTACTGGCCTGTCCAGAGAACATCATAGTGATAGAAGACAGGAAACCACAGCTCAAGGGAAAATGCCCTGAAGGATGCAACCTCTGTTACGTGGCCTGTCCCCGGACCTATAATCCAGAAAAAGAGCCACTCGTTGAATCAGATAAAAAACCACTGGGTGACTACCTGAAAATAGTATCTGCCCAGGCACCCATGATAAAAGGACAGGATGGAGGAGTGGCCACCGCACTTTTAAACTATGCCTTGGCACAGAAAGTGGTGGACCAGGTGGTTGTGGTGGATAAAGACAGGGACCATCCCTGGAAGCCAGTTGCCAAACTCACCGATAACCTGGCGGAAGTTCTAAGTGCATCAGGCACTAAATATGCTGCCTGTCCTGTTTTCAAATCATTAAAAGAGGAGCAGAGCTAGGGAGGAGTTAGATTTGCCATTTAAAATAGAGAGAAACCAAGAACTATGCAGGAGAAACTTCGATAGACCGGGATGTTGCTGGTACATGTGCGATAACCGTGACGAAGAACTTTGCCAGAACTGTTACTCCTGCCTTAACAACTGTCCCCATGAAGTCTATGAGATTGTGGATGATGAACCTTACCCTTTACACCATGAAAATTGTGTGGGATGCAGGATCTGTGAAGAGATGTGTCCCAATAACGCCATCGAAGTTAACGCCGTGGTGGAAGACCGTAGAAATGTATGGTCCTTTGCAGACATGGTAGAAATTGAAAGAAAATCTGCAGAAGGTTCCTACAAGGTACGTGGTTGTGGAGCAACCAGAGTGGTTCCCACCTTCGATGATCTGGTGGTGGTTCCTGCCCAGGTATCCCGGCCACCCATAGATAAATACCGGGAGCCCTGTAACACCAGGGTAACCCTGGGTTCACGATTTGCGGAAAACCCACTGGTCCTGGACACGCCGGTGATGATAGCCGCCATGTCTTTCGGAGCCCTGAGTAAAGAGGCTAAGATAGCCCTGGCCATGGGCGCCACCCTGGCTGGTACAGCTACCAACACTGGGGAAGGTGGAATGTTACCGGAAGAAAGGAAATACGCATCTAAACTCATAGCACAGTATGCCTCCGGTCGCTTCGGTGTTTCAGCCAAGTACCTGAACAACTCGGATGCAGTGGAGATCAAGATTGGTCAGGGTGCTAAATCTGGTATGGGAGGACACTTATTGGGAGAGAAGGTAACCGCCGATGTGTCACGTATCAGGATGATACCGGAAGGTACCGATGCCCTGAGTCCCGCCCGGCACATGGATATCGTAGGTCCCGAGGACCTCAGTATGAAGATATCCCAGTTAAGGGAGATCACCGACTGGAAGGTGCCCATCATCGTCAAATTCACCTCTGGAAGGGTGAGTGACGATGTGAAGATCGCGGCCAAGGCCGGTGCAGATATCATAGTGGTGGACGGTATGCAGGGTGGAACCGGTGCCGGACCGGACGTGGTAACCGAGCACTCGGGTGTGCCTACCATAGCGGCCATCGTGGAAGCTGATGAAGCACTCAAACACATAAACTTAAGGGATAAAGTGAACCTGGTAGCGGGAGGAGGTATCAGAAACGGGGCAGATATGGCCAAGGCCATAGCCCTCGGTGCCGATGCTGTTTACATCGCCACCTCTGCACTCATCTCCATTGGCTGCCGGGTGTGCCAGATGTGCTACGCCGGTACCTGCCGAAAGGGTATCGCCACCCAGAATCCCCAACTTAGAAGACGACTGGACTACCTGGAAGGAGGTAAAAGGGTGGCCCGCTACATAGAAGCCATGACCGAAGAAGCGGTGATGCTAACCCAGCAGGCCGGTAACACGGACATCCTTAAACTGGAAAAAGATGACCTGCGTGCCTTAACTGTGGAGTCATCAGCACTCACCGGGGTTAAAATGGCCGGATTAGAGGCGCCTATCAGTTCTAAATAGGTTATTTTAAACCCTATTTTTTTTTAAAAAAATTTCTCTAATTTTTCTTTTATTTTTTTTAAAATAGAAAATTTTTTAACTTATTCCCCTTTTTTAATTGAATTTTCTATGTTTTACTTAAATATTCTAAACATTTCATTACTCTTTTTTTGTTTTAATTAAATTATTTTAAGGTCCATATTTTGCAAAAAATCATTTAACAACGCTTAAATAGCAAAAAGATATATATTTAACGGAAGTATGCTTCCTCCATCCTTGAGGAGGTGTTCTTTTTTATGGACTATTTAACGGAGGAATATATTTTATGGACCCAATTTTAAATTCAGGAGATACAGCCTGGATGCTTATCTCGACAGCTTTAGTAATTTTAATGACCATTCCTGGATTAGCACTCTTCTATGGGGGGCTCATCAGGAGAGAAAATGTTTTAAACACGATATTTCTTTCTTTTGTAACCTTTGCAATTGTAAGTATATTATGGCTCGTTTATGGTTACGATATCGCATTTGGATCCGATATATGGGGAATTTTAGGAAATTTAAGCAATCCTTTCTTCAATGGGATATTAGAAACAAAGGCATTGTCCACCTATGCACCCACCATACCGACCAGTTTATTTGCAGTGTTCCAGATGACCTTTGCAGCTATAACTGTGGCTCTTATCTCCGGTGCCATCGTGGAGAGAATGAAATTCTCAGCATGGCTGACATTCATACCGGTCTGGTTAACCCTGGTATATTTACCTATAGCCCATTGGATATGGGGCGGAGGATGGTTATATCAACTAGGTGCCCTGGACTTTGCCGGAGGCCTGGTAGTCCACCTTAACTGCGGTATGGCCGCCCTGGCGTTGGTGCTACTTATGGGGGCCCGGAAAAATGCGAAATTACTACCCCATCATTTAGGATACTCAGTAATAGGCGCTGGCCTTCTGTGGTTCGGTTGGTTCGGATTCAACGCAGGTTCCGCTCTAGGTGCAAATGACCTGGCCATATCGGCCATGATAGTGACCAACACCTCTGCAGCGGTGGGTATGCTTACCTGGATGCTGATGGACAAACTACAAACCGGTAAACCAACCCTTCTCGGAGCACTTTCAGGAGTAATAGCTGGATTAGCAGCGATAACACCTGCTGCTGGATTTGTAAATTTCCCAGCAGCTCTGATAATTGGATTTGCTGCAGGAATATGTGGATATATGGCAGTAACCCATCTCAAACCCCGTTTCGGCTATGATGATGCCCTGGATGTATTTGGAATCCACGGTATATGTGGTGTAGTTGGAGCCATTGGTGCTGGTCTCTTTGCAACCTCTACCATCAACGGCGCAATTGCCGGTGGGCTGTTCTTTGGAAATCCATCTCAGCTGGGTGTTCAGCTATTGGCCATAGCAGTTGTTGGAGCTTACTCCTTAGTTATGACCCTGATAATTGGTAAAGTCATCGATAAAACCATAGGACTCCGGGTTGATGAGGACCATGAAATAGAAGGTCTGGACATCAACCTCCATGAGGAATCCGGTTACAGACTGTAGAGTAAAACCTTTAAACGGACAGAAAACTATAAAATCCCTGTAAATAAAAATATTTCTAGCAAGCTAATTTGTTTGAGGAATAAAAAATGAAAAGGATACTAACAGTTATAAGACCAGATAAACTCGAGGATGTAAAGGATGCCTTAGAGGAGATCGGGTGCCATGGATTGACCGTGAAATATGTTAAAGGCAGAGGAAGACAGTTGGGTATTACCGAGAGTTATAGAGGCCATGATTACAACGTGGATGTCCTTCCTAAAGTGGAAATCGAAATAGTAGCCAAAGATGAAGATGTAGAAAACATCGTGGATACTATCGTAAAAACCGGTCAAACCGGATATATTGGAGATGGTAAGATCTTCATATTACCTGTAGAAGAAGTGATAAGGATAAGAACAGGTGAAAGAGGGGAAAACGCCATATAAATAGTCTGTTTTTTTTAAGAACTTTTTTCTTTTCTTAAATATGTTTTTTCTTTTTTAAACAGATTGAATACATTTAATTCTACTTTTAGTTCCAACGTATTTACAAATTATCTTCTACTTTAGTTCCATAATATGTACAAATTGTAAAATTTTGTGAACGATCTGAATTTTTATATCAAATTTTGTGAACGTTCGGTATCTTTTTATTCTACTTTGTGAACTTAATCGAAACCTTTATATTGTATGAAACCAATTTTTTATATGCCGGAAGTATGTTTCCGTCAACCGGTCCATAATTTAAAATTGACTCAAGTGAGGTGGTTAAAAATCAAGGGGGAAATAACAACTGAATAAACTAATAACCAACTACAACAACTTAAAATCAAATTTAAAACAATAAAATTAAGTAATAAGTCTTTAAAACGATAGCAACTTTTTTAAACTATCTAATACTATTCAACAATGAGTGAATAAGAAAATAAATCTTTATAAATGGAGGAAAAAATTTATGGTAGATGCAGTACTTAACTCTGGTGACACTGCCTGGATGCTGACATCCACTGCACTGGTTATGCTGATGACTGTGCCTGGTGTAGCATTATTCTACGGCGGTTTGACCAAGAAAATCAACGTATTAAACACTATGTTCATGTCAATAATAGCCTATGCTATCACCAGTGTCATCTGGGTGCTTTACGGTTTCCCACTGGCATTCGGTGCAGATTCCTTTATGGGATTAATAGGAAGCCCGACAAACTTATTCTTTACAGGAATAGGGGTAGAACAACTATCAGCAGTAGCCCTCACCATACCTGAAACGGTATTCGTGGCTTTCCAGATGACTTTCGCCGCTATAACCGTGGCACTGGTCTCTGGTGCCGTGGTGGAGAGGATGAAGTTTTCCAGCTGGATAGCCTTCGTGGTCCTCTGGGTCACACTGGTGTACGTTCCCATCGCCCACTGGGTATGGGGTGGAGGATGGTTATACGCGCTAGGTGCACTGGACTTCGCTGGTGGTACCGTCGTACACATCAACTCTGGTGTAGCCGCTTTAGCCCTTGCATTACTCCTGGGTAGAAGAAAAGAAGCCACTTTGTTACCAAATAATCTGGGATACTCCGTAATCGGTGCCGCTTTACTGTGGTTCGGTTGGTTCGGATTCAACGCAGGTTCAGCACTCACCGCAGGTGGTCTGGCTGGAAGTGCATTTATAGCAACCAACACCGCAGCAGCAGCAGCTGTGGTCTCCTGGGTAATCATAGACTACATAAAAACAGGTAAACCAACCTTGCTCGGTGCCATAACTGGTGCAGTAGCTGGTTTAGTTGCTATCACTCCTGCAGCCGGTTTCGTAACCGTGCAGGCGGCAATCGTTATTGGTTTAGTAGTCAGTGTAGTATCATACTTCTCTATAAGCTTCCTGAAAGCCAAACTGGGATACGACGATGCATTGGATGTATTCGGAGTTCACGGTATGGGTGGTCTATGGGGAGCACTGGCCACTGGTCTGTTTGCAGCGCCATTCATCAACGAACTGGGAACTGGTTTATTCTACGGAAACCCTGGACAACTGGTAACCCAGATTATCGCTGTAGTGGCAGTTGGTCTTTACAGTTTCATAGCAACCCTTATAATAGGTAAAGTAATAGACCTGATCATCGGTCTGAGGGTAGACGAGAAAGAAGAAATCGAAGGATTGGACACCAATCTACACGAGGAGACCGGTTACCGGATATAACCAAGTAGGTAGGTGAAAAATATGACGAAAGAGATAGTGGCCATAATTAGACCAAATAAACTGGACGATGTAAAAGATGCCCTGGAAGAAATTGGATGCCACGGTATAACCGTTACAGAAGTTAAAGGGCGTGGAAGACAGTTAGGGATAACAGAGAGTTATCGTGGAAGTGATTACCGTATAGATCTACTTCCCAAGACTCGTCTGGAAATAATAGTCCAGGACAAGGATCTAGAAGAAGTAATTGAAACCCTGGTAAAGACTGCTCAAACCGGAGATATTGGGGACGGGAAAATCTTCATATCTCCAGTGGATGATGTAGTACGAATCAGAACAGGTGAAAGGGGTGATGATGCCGTTTAAATCTCAAAGAAAAACAATATTTAAATAAAAAAAATATTTTTTTTCTTTTTTTCCTCTTTCTTTTTTCTATTACTTTCTAATTCCAAAATCTTCGAGATAACTGAATAAACCATCTTTAAAACTAGGGGGGCAGTGTAAAAAAATATGTACCGAGAAATAATTCCTGGTCTTTATTTACTGAAGAGTAAAAAACCAAGTAGCAATTCTTATTTAATTTTAGGAGAAAAATTAAGGGTCTTAATAGATTCTGGAATCAGCCAACATTTTAATTTTCTAACAAAAGACCTGAAAGATATTGGAGTTGATACACGCAGCTTAAACATGGTTATAAATACCCATGAACATGTGGACCACTTTGGAGCTAACCGATATCTTCAGGAAAGAATCCCCATTCTTGCTCATCGGTATGCTGCCACGAAAATCGTATCGGCAGATGATGAAGTGATGCTCTGCCGGGCCCACGGCGAAGATCCCACCGGTTATCAGGTTAACATGTGGCTGGAAAATCTTAACGTGCTGGATCTGGGGGATTGGTTTTTAAAAGTGCTGCATACACCAGGCCATACCTCAGGATCTCTTTGTATCTACGAGCCCAGGAGAAAAGTACTCATTTCCGGTGACACGGTATTTGCCCGGGGTACCATTTCAGATATCTCCAGCTCAGGAAGCTATGGTGAATATATAAACTCCTTGGCCCGGCTCAACACCATGAAAATTGACCTGCTACTACCCGGACACGGGGCTATATCTGAAGATGTGGAAGAGGATATTGAAAAGGCAATAGAAAATGCCAGAATGAAGCATCAACTGTTTTTAAACTATAATGGAGGTTAAAATTTTTATTTTAAGAAGGGAGGTGTGTATTATGGAACATGAAAAAATAATGATTTTAGGGGGTAATTCAGGTAAAGATATAATATTAGGGAGAATATGTGAAAAAAACGTGGAAACTGTGGCCATGGAATATGGGAATGTCCACCACAAAAAACAGAAGCTGCACTTCTTCAGTGTACCTTCACCAGAAAGATTCGGATTCATGTATCATGTTTTATCGAAAGATATAAACGGTGTACTTGTACTTGTTGAGAACGACGGTTTAAAACCCGATGAATTAGAAGCTCTAAATTTATATAAACAGTCAGGAATACCCCAAGTAATAATTGCTTACAGTGAAAGTAAAGAGAGTGTTCCCCATGATGTGGAAGAGAATGTTCCCCCTGATCTTGAGGAACGTGTTCCCCCTGATCTGGGTTTAAAAGGAAATATTTCCCTGATTTACATCGACTCCATGAATGAGGAAGATATCTCTAGAGGTGTGGAGATGCTTCTAGAGAAAATAGATGCCATTAAAAATCTGGAACAAACCAGGGCATATACCATGATTTAGCAAATTATGAATTAAGTAGGGGAATTAAATGAAAACAATTTTAATTATTGGAGCTACCAATTCCGGGAAAAAAACCATACTAAACAAATTAAGGGCACAGGAAGATGTAGAGTTTCAAAGTTACGACTGTGAAAAAATCGTCCTAAAAGACCAGGTGGACTATCTACTTCGATTGTCCGGGGAAAATCAGCTCAATCTAATAAATGAAAGGTTAGATAAAGAGGTAGACGGGATTATTTATGTTGTAAATAACCGAGCTGGTTTCACAGATGATGACCAGGGAATAATCGATTTAATCAATGAAAAAAATATTCCAAACGTCATATTTGCCAATAAACAGGACCTGAAAAGCGGAAATATAATAAGTAACACAATGGCCCTGGTTATTCCAACAATCGCCACCAAGGGAATAGGTATAAACGATGGACTTACCCTTCTTTTAGAGATGATAGAATCCAGGGGAATTGACCAGGATGAATCAAAAGGAATAATTCAGGAGATACCCGGTGGAATAGACCAGGGAAAATCAAGTTATCACCACTTAAGGATGGATGAACATGACCCAGAAATCTGCAAGGTAAGGTTCTTTTTACGCCAGGTAGAATTTGAAAATGTTAAAAAGAGACTTGAATCAGAAGGATTTGGAAATATAACTATTACAAATATTAAATATGTAGATAAAGCCCTTGAAAAAAGGGAAATTTACAGAACAAGCAGTTACACAACACAATATCCAGAAAAGGTCGAGTTAATGTTGGTCACCATGAAAGAGAACATCCACTATATCTGCCAGGCACTGGCCAGTATTAAATCAGAGGATATCGATGATCATCTCATCATCAGTCCCGTTGAAAATGTGTTAAGGATAAGGACCAGGGAAGAAGGTGAAAATGCCATAGAATAAAATTTTTTCATTTCATTTGGAAGTTTTTTAATACCACCGATTAAACAATATACTACAAAAAAATAACATGGTCTATCACCCTTCCATTTCAGGAGAAAATCAAGATGCCAGAATTACCCAGTGTAGAAATTTTTAAACGATTCCTGGAATCCACATCCTTAAAACAGGAAATCCAGTCGGTAAAAGCAAATAACCCGGAAATATTAATGAACACCTCACGGGCAGAACTCACAGATGAACTCCGGGGACAGGAATTTATCCAGGGTAAAAGATACGGTAAATATCTGTTTGCACAGCTTAAGAACAATTATTATCTTACCTTCCATTTTGGAATGACTGGCTACCTTAAATACTTCCAGAAAGAGAGCCACCCCTATATCCGGTTACAGATAGAATTTACCAATGGATATAAACTGGGTTTTGATGATATGCGGAAGTTCGGCAAGGTATGGTTAACCCGTGACCCGGAAGAGTTTTTGAAGGAAAAAAAGTTAGGTCCAGACGCCCTGGAAATAGACTTTAAAACTTTTAAGAAACTATTCAGGAAACGGAAAGGCCAGTTAAAACCACTCCTTCTGAACCAGAATTTTGTAGCCGGGATTGGTAATCTCTATGCCGATGAAATCCTCTACCAGAGCGGCATACACCCCCTGAGCAAGGCAGATAAGCTGGATGAACCTGAACTCCGCCTACTTTTTAATGAGATGAAGAGGGTTTTAAATAAGGCCATTGACTACGAAGATAGAATCGATACTCTGCCATCCTCATTTCTACTTCCACACCGCTACTTAAATGGGGAATGTCCACAGGGAGAGGCTTTAAAGATCATAAAAGCTGGTGGGAGGACCACCTATTTCTGTCCGGAACACCAAAAATTATTTTAATTAAAAATCCCGTAATCACATGAAACTGGTCTGTAATAACCATTTTTCACGAAAAAAACTCAAATAAACCAAAAAATATTAGTAAAATATTTAAGTAAGTCAAATATAGATTCTCATGCAAATAATTCTTAATTTTTAGGAGGTGGGAAAATTAAGAAAAAAACCATAATGGTTACTATATTATTATTTGCCATAGCCGTATCTTTAAGTCAGTGTGCATTTGCTGCAGATACGTACAGTAGCTCACAGATAAACCAGGCATCAACCAACGTAAAGAATTTCGTGGAAAAAAACGACAGACTACCTAACTATGTAACCATAAACAAGAAACAGGTTACCATGCCCCAGTTTCTATATCTAATGACCAGTAACGTGCAGAACCTTAAAAACGGGAAAAAAGTATCGGTCACCAATAGGGCGGTACAAGCTCCCTCAAGCAGCCCTGAAAATATAAAGATAGGTAACATACAAAAATCACAGTACCTGACCATTAGCCAGAACACTAGAAACACCATAATTTCTGCTGGAAAAGCACCGAACAGTGCTAATACTTCCATCGGAACCATGGGATATAAGAATCTGGTGTACACTTACGCCAAAGTACTGAACTTCTATAGGCTCAATAATCGGTTTCCGAACTTCGTATCCGCAACCCCCTATCCTGAAAAATTAGGATGGACTCAACTGTCTTTCACCTACCATCATCAAACCACAGATTACACCTGTGGTCCGGCATCGCTGAAGATGGCCTTCTCTCATTACGGTGTAACACTGAGTGAAAGTTGGCTGGCCAACAAAGCAAGTTCCAATGCCCAGATAGGAACAACCCAAAATGGTATGATAAAAGCGGTAAATGCGGTGAATACTAATTATGGTACTAAATTCTCCATGACCACGGAAAGTTTCACCGGATGGAACAGAATCCAATCCTATATCAGTAAAGGCATACCGGTTATAGTTCGGATTAAATCCTTTTTAACCCCTGGTGGTACCCATTACGCCATGATCAGTGGTATAAACCTGCAAACTGGGATGGTATGTTTAGGTGATCCATCCTGGGAGGGTAAAAATACGTTCTCAGTGAACCATCCCGGTGTTAAAAACCATTATGTAACCATGCAGTACCTGCAGAACAGTTTACAATGGGTTATAAGTAATGCCGGTATAAGCAAACCATTGATGCCTTTAATAAAATAGTAGAGAGTAGAATCTCTATTTCTTTTCTTTCTTTTTTTTAACTAAATCCTGAAATTCTAATGCTCTAAATGTTCTATGGAAGATTAAAATGGATAAAAGGTTGATAATTAGTATGATAATAGTTGTGATTATACTAATTGTAGTTTACCTATATCTTGGCTCAGCTACACCACCAGAAAACCTCACACAGTCATCCAATATTAACTATTCCAATGTGAGTGGAATTTTCGTGTAGAGGCAAGGGTAGTAAGTTCATAGGGTGAAGGTACCTCATAATTTCCTAGAGTGAAGTACCATAAATTCCTTAGAAGGAAAAATACCATTTCTTTCTAATTCATTCCGGCTCCAGATATCTTTCGGTGGTTTTCATGTAGAATATCCAGGATAGGAAGTAGGTGAAGAAGGTTACCACCATGACTGGAATCATCTGGTCGAATATGGCCATGAGGTTAGCTGCTAAATGCATGAAAACCGCCAGGAAATAGTAGCGGATGGGTTGATTTCTGATAATTCCAAAGGCAACTAGAGACGTACTTGCTGCGTGGAAGAAGAGTCCTGGTAATCGGATGAGGAATGACACCTCATAGATGAACACGTAGATGAAGAATTCAGTTATACCAAATCCCAGCCCCACCAGTAAAGCCAGGATAAATAAGGAACGTTCGCTAAGGGAATAACGATAAAACAATGGATAAGCCTTGGCGAACTCTTCTATAAATGGTGCCAGTAGTACTATGGTGATTACCTCGGTATAGATAACCGGTAGAAAATCGTAGAAACTCTGGCCCAGTGCACTTAAAAACAGGGTGATGGGGATGCTGACCACAATTCCGGAGAGGAGGAAGAATATTTTTTCTCTCCAGCTAAGTCTGTGTGGTCGGATAATGATCTGGTTATTCGTTTCTTGATACATAAATATTCACATCGAATTTGAAATTTTCTAAATAATGAATTTTACTTTTTAGTTTTTTCAATGAATATCAATTTTCTTTCTGGTTTTAATGAGTTTTTATCTTCAATTATAATAAATTTCGGGTTTTAATGAATCTTTTTCTTGGATTATAATAAATTATCTAAAAATTGTAAATATCAAAAAACATCAGTTTTATATAAAAAGTTGACCTAAACTATAATCAGGTGATGGAGTTCACCTTAACTGCTATTTTTACAAGCTAATGACTCCTGCGGAAAATATTCGGAGGAATTATCATTGGCAATCGATTTATTAACCCAATTTAATTTATTAGTACTGGTTATCATCATCTTCATAGCCAGTTTAATCTCACTGCGACTGGGATTATCAGTGGCAATAATAGAAATAGTTTTAGGAGCTGTTTTTGGGAATCTGGGTTTCTTACAGGTTACGGATTGGATGACCCTGGTAGCTTCACTGGGAGGAATACTGTTAACCTTCCTGGCAGGTACAGAGATTAACATCAACCTAATGAAGGAAAAGTATAAAGAAAGTTTTCTGATAGGATTCAGTTCATTCCTGGCTCCGTTTATAGGTGTTTCCCTTTACACATATTTCATTGCGGGATGGAACTTAGAAGCAGCTTTAATTGCTGGAATCGCACTTTCCACAACTTCTCTGGCAGTGGTGTACTCAGTACTGATGGAAACTGATATACCAAACTCTGATCTGGTGAAGATAATTTTATCTGCCACCTTCGTAACCGACATATCAACCGCCTTAGCACTGAGCATAATTTTCATAAAACCAGACCTGTACACCATTCTGTTCATCGTGATCTCCATCGTAGTCATCGCCCTGGCAGCCAAATATTCAAAACACATATTCGGTCACGATAAACTGAAAAATAAGGTCATCGAACCGGAGATAAAATATGTATTCGTGCTTCTGGTAGTGTTCATGTATTTCGCCGCTCTAGGTAATGGACAAGCAGTTCTGCCGGCGTTCGTCTTGGGTCTTCTCATGTCCAAAGAATTGGCAAAAGTCAAAAAAGCAACCACCAGGCTAAGAACGGTGGCATACGCGGTAATAACACCCATATTTTTCATAGTAGGTGGCTTAAACGTTTCTTTTTCGTTAGTACTGGCTTCTTTAGGTATATTTGTAATATTATTTGCTATTAAATTTATTTCTAAGTTCATAGGAGTTTATTTCCTGGCCAACAAGTATATACCCAACGGAAGTATGTACACCACACTCCTAATGAGCACAGGATTAACTTTTGGAACCATAGCCAGCGTATTCGGCCTTAACGCAGGATACATAGATCAAGTGCAGTACTCAGTACTAATAGGAGTGGTGGTTGCCAGTGCAGTGATACCCACCTTTATAGCCCAAAAATGGTTCCTACCACGCCACAGAGAAGATATAGTGGAATAGATGAATGACAGGAATGAAAACGTTGAATAGATAAGTGAAGGGATATAAAAAAGTTGAATAAACAAGTAAGGGATATAAAAGCGTTGAATAGACGGATGATAGATATGAAAGTGTTGGAAAATGCTTTGAAATATATTCATCAAAGGGAATATGATGGAGGGGGCTTCACTCTTTACGAAGGAATTCCAGATGGTAAAAACACCTATTATGGTCTTTCAGTTCTCAATTTATTGGGAGAAACCCCAAATAACATCGATAAAACCATTTACTGGCTTAAAAACCTGCAAAATAGCCGTGTATTCGGCATATATGGAAAGTTCAACCTTTTAAACAGCTTAGTTTTACTGGGTAAAGAACCAAAGATCCCTGATAAATATATTCGCCCATTATCTGAGAAAAAAGAATTTCCCAATCTGGAAATAGCCTATTTAACTACGGTTATATTAAAATTAACTGGACATCACAATTTAAATCATATATCTGAATGGATTTTAAGGCAACAAAATGACGATGGAGGATTCAACATCGGTGGATCAGATATTCAATCTACCTATTACGCCTTTGAATCTTTAAACTGCATCGATGAATCATTTATAGAAAATAGAGATAATATTTTAGATTTTACCAAGAGATGCAGAACAAAAGAGGGATTATTCGTTTATACTCCAATCAGTTATCCCCCATACATCGAATCAATCTATTCCGGGGTAAAAATTTTTGAAACACTGGGAAAAGTTCCTGAAAACAAAGAATCCATGGTGGATTTTGTTTTAGAACTTCAAAATAATGATGGAGGATTTAGAAGATCCATCTATATGGGAATTTCTGAGCTCGAATATACATACAGGGCTTTGTATGTGCTTAAAACATTATCATATCTTTAACTGTTGATTTCAAAGAAAATGGAGGATTGAATTATGGATAGTGTGATAGAAGAAGTCTTAATAAGAAAAATTTCAGACAGCAGAGGAAACCCCACCGTAGAAGTGGAGATTATAACAGCAAATGGTTATGGGATTGCAGCAGCACCCAGTGGTGCCAGTACCGGGGCGCTTGAAGTAACAGCATTTCCAAATATAGGTGTCGATGAATTAATCAGTAAACATACATCTGAAATAGTTTCAGAGCTTGAAGGACTATCTGCAGAAGATACCAGTATTATCGATGAAACTATGAAAGATTTAGATGGTACAGAGAACCTTTCAACGTTAGGTGGTAATACCGTGGTTGCAGTTTCCCTGGCGGCGGCAAAAGCCGCATCTTCATCCTATAATATGCCCCTTTACAGATTCCTGGGTGGTAACCTGGTTAATGAAATACCTTATCCACTGGGAAATATGATCAACGGGGGAGCACATGTAGGGAAAACTAAACAGGTGGAAAGTTCCTGGATTGGCGCACCTGACATACAAGAGTTTCTAGTCGTCCCCATAGGAGCAAACAATATTAAAGAGGCAGTATTTGCAAATTCAGCCGTGCATAAAAGAATTGGAGAGTTAATAAGATCTAAAGATCCCCTATTTACCGGTGGTAAAGGTGATGAGGGTGGTTGGGCTCCGAATCTATCTGATTATGAGGCACTGGAAATTCAGGCAAAGGCCTGTGAAGAAGTTGGAAATGAATTAGGTATTAAAATTAAACCATCACTTGATTTAGCTCCCAGTGGACTCTGGGATGAATCTAAAAAGGTATATGTGTATGGTAGGGAAAAGGTCACCAGAAACACCGGTGAACAGATTGATTTCGTCACGGAAATCATCGATACTTACGGCATGTTCTTTGTGGAAGACCCATTACATGAAAATGACTTTGAAGGGTTTGCCGAACTCACCAGGAAGGTAGGAGACCGGTGCATTATCTGTGGAGACGATATCTTTGTAACCAATGCAGATATACTGGCCAAAGGAATAGAAATGGGTGCTGCAAACGCTATTATCATAAAACCCAACCAGATCGGAACTTTAAGCGATACTTACAGGACAGTTAAACTCGCAAAAGATAACAACTACACCCCAGTGGTGTCACATCGCTCTGGTGAAACCACAGACCAAACCATAGCCCATCTAGCAGTGGCCTTCTCCTGTCCACTCATAAAAACAGGAGCCATAGGTGGTGAAAGAATCGCTAAACTCAACGAACTCATCCGTATCGAGGAAGACATGCCCCACCCAATCATGGCTAAAATCAAAAAATAATCCATATAACCCTATATTTTTACACATTCAGGAGAAGGTGAGTTTTTTGAACCTCTGGAAAGATATAAAAACCAGGCCATCACCGAAGGTGGTTTATGCGGTTGTTGAAATTCCAAAAGGTTCCAGGAACAAGTATGAATACGAATTGGAAAGAGGAGTATTTGTACTGGAACAGGTTTTATATTCTCCATTTAAATCCCCCATAGAATACGGCATGATACCACAAACAATTGGAGATGATGGAACCCCGCTGGACATCCTAGTTATGATGCGCCAGCCAACCTTCCCTGGATGCATCATAGAATGCAGGCCCATCGGTGTGATGAAGATGACCGATGAAGGAGAAAGAGACGATAAAATATTGGGTGTACCAGTAAATGACCCGGGATTTACCGACATCAATGACATTCAGGATGTTCCACCCCCATTTTTAGAGGAAATAGCATACTTTTTCCGTGAATACAAAAAATTAGAAGGAAAAATCACCGAAGTTCTGGGCTGGAAAAATGCAGGAAAGGCTTTGGAAACCATATAACATTCAATAGAACTCTACAATGAGATGTTGTCCCTGAAATCTCTTTTCCTGTTAAAATAGCTTTAAAATGGAAATTATGAGTAATTTAAAGAAGAATCATGAATTAAATTCGGAAATGGAATTATGAATAACTTCAAAGACTTCATGAACAACAACGCCCTTAAATTCATCATACTCATGGGTGTGGTGAGCCTCTTTGCGGACATGACCTATGAAGGGGCGCGCAGCATAACTGGGCCTTATCTGGCTATTTTAGGGGCCAGTGCAATTACCGTGGGATTTGTAGCTGGATTTGGTGAATTAATAGGTTACATGATGCGATTTCTCTCAGGATATCTTACTGACCGTACTCGCAGTTACTGGGCTATCACCGTGGGGGGTTACTTGATTAATCTGATAGCTGTGCCTTTTTTGGCTCTGGCTGGGAGTTGGGAGGTAGCTGCAGCATTGATCATCGTTGAGCGAACTGGAAAAGGCCTTCGGGCACCTTCTAGAGATGTGATGTTATCCCATGCCTGCAGCCAGGTTGGCCAGGGATGGGGTTTTGGTTTACATGAGGCTCTGGATCAGATTGGGGCGATATTAGGTCCTTTGATCGTTGCAGTTATCCTTTTTTCTCAGGGAAGTTACCAGATAGGATTTGCTTTTCTTCTACTACCCGCTCTACTAGCCATTTTAGTACTGGTGATTTCTAGATTCCTTTATCCTCATCCTCATGAATTAGAAGTCGAAACCCCCCAATTAGACACCAAGGGATTTAGAAAAGCTTACTGGCTGTACGTAATTGCAGCAGCATTAATTGCTGTAGGGTTTGCCGATTTCGCTCTTATAGCCTACCATTTCCAGAAGGCAGCCATTGTTTCCGCTGCTTTGATACCCATTTTCTATGCAGTGGCCATGGGCGTGGATGGTGTTGCAGCCTTAGTATTTGGAAGGTTATTCGATAAAGTAGGGCTATCCATCATGATCGTGGTGGCTTTAATCTCCTCACTTTTTGCTCCTCTGGTATTTCTGGGTGGATCTTATCCCGCTTTCATGGGAATGGTGCTGTGGGGAGTGAGTATGGGTGCCCAGGAATCTATAATGAGATCTTCAGTGGCGGTCATGTCTACTGTGGAAAGACGGGGCTCTGCCTATGGTGTTTTCCAAACTATTTATGGCATTTCATGGTTTGCTGGAAGCTTACTCATGGGTGCGTTGTATGATTTCTCTATAACCTATCTGGTAGTCTTCTCAGTCTTGATACAACTTATATCTGTCCCTGTTTTCATTTCAATGTTAAGAATACGGAATCAAAAAGGAGAAAACATCCAAATCTAACATAATATGGTATGTAATCCATGGAGATAAATAAAATGAAGATTAATTGGGAAAAAGTCCCTAAAAATCATGAAGAGATCATTGTAGCTGAGTATATTGAAGGTGAAATCCGTGTACTTGAGAGTTTACTTGGCGTGTATACAAAAAAGCATTTTTTAACGATTTCTTTCACTCCTCCTCCTTTAAAAGGTAATTACTACACATATGAGATAAAATATCACGGACATGACGAAAAATATCTAATAAATGTGTGGAAAGGAATACGAACTGGTGATGCTTTGCCGGTTTTGTATGGTTATCTCCAATGATTCGTACATGTGAAAGTTAATTATGGTTTTAGATGGCCAAATTATTTAAGATAACTAAAGGGTGGACTTTAATTAAGTTTTGAGTAAATTTCATAGAATATTCTAAAATTTTAGGAGGTATGAAATACATGAATTTATGGAAAGAAATACCAACCGGACCATCGGTCCCAGAGGTAATATATGCGGTAATTGAAATACCAAAAGGTTCCAGGAACAAATACGAATACGATAAGGAATTGGAAACGTTTGCACTAGATAGAGTTCTTCACTCCCCGGTCCATTATCCTGCAGAATATGGTATAATACCCCAAACACTATGGGATGATGGAGACCCCATGGACATCATCGTATTAATGGAACAAGCAACATTTCCGGGATGTGTGATTGAATCTCGGCCTGTTGGAGTGATGAAGATGATAGATGGTGGCGATAGTGATGATAAAATACTAAGTGTCCCTGTCAACGATCCTAGATATAAAGAGGTGAATGATATCGATGATCTCCCAAAGGCCGTGTTGAATGAAATAGCAGAATTTTTCAGGATTTATAAAAAATTGGAAGGGAAAAAGACAGAAGTTTTAGGATGGGAAGATAAAAGTGCAGCGATAGATGCTATAAACCATTCCATTGACCTGTATAAAAAGTAAGTTTAGTTAAATTGTTAATTTAGCAGATCATTAAAAGATCTCTCCAAAGCAACAGGAACATTCTTGTATTCTATCTGGGAAGCTACCTCACCCAATCCTATATCCACTGAATGTTTTATATAGGGATGTTCTTTAATTGAGAGTTTATCCACTTTAACCGCGTTGTTACTCAGAAAGAGTATTAAACTCTCGTATATCCTGGGCAATGCCGGTAAAGATTTTCTTAAATGTTTTATTATGGCCAGTGCAAAGGATTCTGCAGCCACCGGGTCACGACTGGCAAATACCAGTCCCGGTTCAGGGCTAACAACGTGCGCCTTGGCGAATTTCAGTCTACCAATTCCCAGTACCTGTGAATCAGGACCGAATGTGGTCTGGGCTTTGGTGGCTACAAAAAGGGTTGAGCGGAGTTTGTCCCTCACTGCGTCGTTTATTTCCACGATTTTTTCTATGAATGTGCCGGTGTGATCGTTTACTGATTTAAGAGAACTGCCCAGGGCATCGGCTTTGATAAAGAAATTATAGGGGCCGTTGGCATGGAATTCCATCCTGCTGTCTTCTCGCAGGCAGCCCACCATATTTTTAAAGCCTAATGTAGCCCCTGCCTGGCTATGGGTGCTCAATCGGGGCAGATTGATAATATGATCCGCCTTCTCTATCCAGCGGGTTAGATGGAAACCGTTCCGCCATGAAGAGGTTTTGGTAGATTGGTAGTGGTAGAAACCTTCGTCCCATCCCTCCTCTTCGAAGCTCTTGAAATTATCCTCCTCAGTACCCATACCTGATTTTATATAGTTATCCCTGGTTTTCCCCCGGATTACACCTCCCGAATGGTGGAGGACGCTTCTTATACCGGATTGATCCCCTATAACCACCTTCGCTCCTTTTTCTTTGAGTATTTTTGAGATAACTACCATGGCCAGGGGATGTGTGGTGGATGGGTAGGGATGGGGCGAGTTCAAGGCAGGTTTAAGCAGAACTACATCTCCCGAGGATAGCCACTCTAAATTATTGGTGGATTTTAAAAATAAGTCCTTAATTTCCCCTGAAAGAGTTTGAGATGAGGAGTTTGGTTCAACCCCATTGACATAGAGTATTCCATCCTTCATAGAAACCGTAATTTAATATGTTTTTTGAAACATTTAACAGTATTATTTAATTTGAAAGGAGAACTGTCTCTTAACCCTTCTCAAATTCACATTTCTCACATTTAGCGCATGGAGGCAGCTTATCAGTATCCTCATCAAGATATAAGTCTTCTCCACAACTGGTGCAAACATATCGTCCGGTGCCTGGTTTTTGTCCGCATTTAAATGCCATAGTTATCACCTCTAAATCCTTAATATTAGATTGTTAGATACTACTATATAACTATTTTATGATACTATCTTGATTAGAAAATTTTATATATTAAGAAAGATTTAGGAATACCTAACAGATTAAACTTGAAGTCAATAAAATGACTTAAAGTTTAGTTAAAAATTTAACTTAACAGGGTGATCCTATGCCTAAAGTGGTTCCTGAATATAAAAAAATGGCTAAATTGAAAATTATCCAAGTTGCCTACCAAGTTTTTTCTCAAAAGGGGTATCATCCATCTAAAATGGATGAAATCGCCAGTGAAGTGGGGGTGAGTAAAGCAACTTTATACTCCTATTTCGAAAGCAAAGAAGACCTTCTCAAGATGATCTCCGTATCAACCAGTCAGCGTCTAACTGAAATTTTTCAAAAACCGTTAAAAGGACAGGATTCACTGGAACCGTTTGAAGAACTTTACAATAAAATGGAAGAATTCCAGGGATCTCTGCATCTAAATTTTGAGATACTATCACTATCCTCGCATGATAAAAACATCAGAGAAATAGGTAAAAACATCTATGATGAAAAAATGGATGTATTTCAGGTGTTTCTAGAGAATTTACAGAACAAGGGAATGATCAGAGATGACGTTGATCCACGTATTTTGGCTCGGCTTGTAACAGCGCTTTACACGGACATAGCAATGCAATTGATAATGGGATTCAATAAATCAGAGGTTCATGAGGCCTGGAACGAATCACTGTCTGCCATACTGGAAAAATGATGTATAATCAATGAACTTAGAGGACGATACAGGAAGGTGATATGATGAACAATCGATTCTTTGGAATGACGTTCAAGGGCGTCTTTAGAAGGAAAACAAGAAGTGTGTTAACCATTCTTAGTATAGTTGTTGGTATTATGTTGGTGACTGCTCTTTTGATGGTGGCTAATGGATTGAATACTCAGTTTCAGCAGTTGAGTGGAGGATCAGGGGCTGATTTTGTGGTAATCGAAAATTCATCTGATCTTTCTGCAAGTCGGGTAAATGCGTCTGTAGGGAATGATTTGGAGAATATGGATGGTATTTCCTGGGTTTCAGGGATGGTTATTTCTACAGCTAATATAGGTGATAGGCCTTTTGCCTATGTGATGGGTGTGGAGCTTGATGAAAGGTCTATTGGGCAGTTTCGTATCGTTGATGGGAGAACCCTGCAATCGGGTGATGCTGGAAAAGTTATAATTGGACGGATTATGGCTACTCAGGAGGGTTTGAATATAGGGGATACGTTGACTGTAAAGGATAGATCATTTGAGGTGGTTGGTATTTACGAAACTGGCGTCTCTACTGAGGATGGTGGTGTTGTGGTTCCTTTAAGTGAGGCTCAGTCCCTCTTCGACTTGGGGGATCAGGTTTCTATGTTGCAAGTCAAGGTTGAAAATCTTGATCAGGTTGATGAGATACAAACCCAGATAGAGAGTCGGTATCCTCAACTTCTGGCCCTTAAAGATTCAGAAGTGGCATCCCAGCAGGACGATCTTCAGTTGATCAGTGGTATTTCTTCACTCATAGCATTGATCGCCATCTTTGTGGGGAGTATAGTGGTTATGAACACTATGATTATGTCTGTAATGGAGAGAACACGGGAAATTGGCGTGTTACGGGCAATCGGATGGAAGAGAAGAAAGATCTTGTTACTTATTTTAAAGGAATCCTTCACCATCAGTATAATTGGTGGTATCATTGGTATCGTGCTGGGTATTGTTTTGGTAAATGTGCTGAATGACTTGGCTAAAATTTCCCTTAATCTGCCGGTTACTTTAGATTTAGTGGTGGGTGTTTTTCTCATTACCATAATTCTTGGTATTCTGGGGGGATTTTATCCGGCATGGAGGGCTTCAAAGATGAGCCCTATGGAGGCTTTATCCCGAGAGTAAGTGGTGATACTCATGTTTCTTAAAACAGCTAATGTAAAAAAACATTTTGGAGAAGTAAAAGCGGTAGATGGAGTTAATTTAGAGATTGAAAAGGGTGAGTTCGTATCTATTATGGGCCCTTCTGGTTCTGGAAAAACCACACTTCTAACACTACTTGGAACACTGGACTCTCTTACATCAGGAGACATAATCATCGATGATGAAGATTTTTCTTCCATTAAAGACGTGGATACCTTCAGGTCAAAGAAAATAGGCTTTATTTTCCAGTTTCACAACCTCATCGGTTACCTCACTGCACTGGAAAATGTGGAACTACCCTTACATGGATTGATGCCGATAGCTAAACGACGGGCTAAAGCTACAGAATTACTCGATCTTGTGGGGCTGAAAAACAGGATGCATCATATTCCTTCACAGCTTTCAGGAGGGGAACGACAGAGGGTGGCAATAGCCAGAGCATTAGTAAATGATCCTCTTCTGGTTCTGGCAGATGAACCTACAGGAGAACTGGACTCCAGCACTACACAGGAGATCATGAATTTAATGAAAAAAATCAACCAAGAAAAAAACACCACCTTCCTTGTGGTCACACATGACCCGGAGGTGGCCAAAAGAACAGAAAGGATCATAGTATTAAGAGATGGTGAGATCTCAAGGGAAGAACTCGTAAAAAGCGCTTCTATTGAAGATATAATGACCTTAAAAAATTCAACCTTAGGACATCAACTACTTCAAAAAGAATCCACCGACCCCTATCTGGAAAAACTGGGATTGTTCAAGGAAGGAAAATTAACCAGAGCAGGAGAACTACTCCTTTCATTATTTGAAAAAGTAGAGGACTTATAACCAACTAAAATGAGTTTGTTGAGAGACTGAAATAAAGATTTTAATTAAGTGGGAAGTTTATTGTATGGAAATGGTTTACTATAACCTTAAATTTCTTTTACTGCTAACGGTAATTGTGGCTGTTTTGAATTTGTTTTTAAGTAAAGTACCAAAAACAAAAAATAGGGTATTTGAATTGTTTCTTCTATGGTTTTTGGTAATAACAGTTGGAGTTGGGGGAATATGGAATTTTATTGATGCTGTTTTCGTTGCGGACATGACAGCAGCTTTGATAGAGAATCCTTTCCAGTTTGAAGTTGGTATTGCTAATCTTTCCCTTGGAATTTTAGGGCTTTTATGCTGGAAATTAAGGGGTAGCTTCTGGACAGCCACTGCAATAGCATTTTTAACTTTCTATGTGGGAGTTGCTTATGGACACATAGTTACGATACTGCAGACAGGACAACTTGAAAACGCTGGTTTCAGCCTTTGGATGTGGGATATTATAATTCCTATCCTAATTCCAATTGCTTTAGCACGGCTTTTAATTGCTTATAAAATTACTAAAAAGGTTGATTGATTTAAAAATTTGATCCTAGAAGTTATAGAAAGAATATAATCAGAAACCTAAATCAACACATAATGAATACTTCTACCTTGCCCTTTCCTTTGAATAACACCTAACTCTATTAACTTTGAAATTTCACGTTGCGCAGAAGTATGAGAAAAACCAAACATCTTTCTAATATCTTTATTTTTAATTTTTTCATTTTCTACCATGAACTCAACGATCTTCATCTGCCTCTCATTCAACGCAACCTGACCACGTTCTTTGAGGGATCTTCACATCTTTACTCAAACCTAATACTTTTTCTCTTACCGCCTTCATGCTGTCGGAGACACCATCCGTGAAGTATTCCAACCATTCAGTTACATCAATAGTTTCCGGGTCAACAGTTTGTAGAGCGGCATAATAAGCTGGCCTGTCATGGTCGTAGTAATCATCTAAAGCAAAAAATCTCTTCAAATCAAAACCGCGTTTATAAAGTATTAATGTGGCCATGATACGTGCTGTTCTACCATTTCCGTCGATAAATGGGTGTATCCTGACCATCTCATAATGGGTTAAACCGGCTACAATAACAGAATCAATCTCGTCAATATCAGGAGAATTAAACCATTCCAAAAATTCATCGATAAGTTCAGTAACATCTTCAGTTAAGGGTGGCATAAATACGGTTTCTCCGAAACCATTAATCACTCTAACTTGCCTGTCTCTAAGAACACCCTCGTCCTGGGGATTATCCAGGGTTTCTTTGGTCACGATACCATGAATTTCCAGTAGGTCATCCACAGTAAATGGCTCACGGTTAGCGAACTCTGTGACCCTGTCCAAAGTTTCGAGATAATTTAAAACCTCTTGACGATCTTTTCGCCTAGCCATAACCTCTCGACCATCAGCCAGGGCACTGACCTCTTCAAAGGAGAGAGGGTTGCCTTCTATTGCTGTTGAAGAGTGAGCACTCCTCAAGATAGCATCTCTGCGAAGAGAAACTTCCCACTCAGGAACAAGAGGAGCGTTTAGTATGAATGCCCGGAACTCTGCAATATAAGTGAGATTTTTAACTATCCTGTTTGTAAATTTGAATTTTGGTTGAAACATTTTCACAGTAGAAAGTTTGTATTATTTAATATATTAATATTATTAATCTCAAACACGATGAGGACCATAAGTCAGGTGATTTTCCTTCTTAATAACAGATAAGAAAACACCATAACCCACACCAAAAATGTGAAGATGGTTATCCGCTCCAACAAACCTCCGTATGGTGAATTATTTGCAATTGAAGCTGCAGTCATCCCTCCAGATATCAAGATCACCAGGACTGAGAGATACGAATACCATACAAATGGCTTATTTTTCCTCTCCTTTCTGAATGAAAATCCGGCCAGGAATACGGCTAATATAGTTAAGGGGGACGTGATACCAGCTAATATCAGGTGGATGGTGCCGGCTAGAGTTGCTGGTGCTCCGCGAGGGTCCTGGGAGAAGAAAATGAATAAAATTCCCAGAATACCAATTAAGGCAATCATCACCGCAGCGACTTTTAAACTTTACCTTTGACTAGTTCAGGGTCCTGAAATATTCCATAACTGAATAAAATTAACGATACGTTGTATATGGCGAATAGAATACTCAACACCAATAAATTTGGTGACCCGGGTATGAGGAGTTCGCTTATGGAATTATAAAAGGGGTTGTAATCCCCGCGTAAGGCGCCACCTATAACAACTGCCATGATGTAGATTAAAGGGCCAATTATGCCCAGTAGGGGATAAATTTTTTTCATTTCAATTCTTCATCTGTTAGTTTTCACTGCTTGAATATCAAAAACCCCTTATACTCTTAATTGTCTCCCTGGGGTCTACATTTTCCATTTGGAACATGGTGGTTTTGTATCCCAGTTCTCCCAGTATCTTGTTGGATTTGGTACCCATCTCTTCAAATTCTGTGGGGAGCTGGCTGATTTGATCCACATACTGGTAGACCTTATCAGCTATGGATTCTCCTTCGAGTTTGTTTACCATTTTAAAGGCTAAAAGATATAAATAATATTCATAGAATGCTTTTAGAGATATGTAAAGGATCAGATCGCTCTTGGTAAAGCCGTATATACTTATTACTCGTTTTTGTTCCTTTAAAATGCTGTAGAGCAGGTTGTTGTAATTGTCGAGTAGTAGGGACCTGTTTTCGTCCAGGAGTTTCATGAGTTTCTGGGTGGTCTGGCTGGTGAATTCAACATCCTTCCGGTATATCAATAGTTCCACGTCGGTTGGTATGAACTCCACAATCTTGTTTTTGTACCGGTCGTAGTGTTCCCATATCATGATGTGATTGTAATCATCCGATAGGGAGTTTGAAAGATCCCTGATAAATTTTTCCCCGGCATCCATGCATCCGTTTAACCGTACCGGGTCTTCTTCCCTTATTTCTATGAATTCCTGGGATATTTCCTTGATCAGGTAACCTATGATCATCAGGTCCTTTTCCTCACCTAAAAAGAGGTTGGTCATTATCCTGGCCCCCATCTCTCCCAGTGATTCAAAATTTTTCAGTCGGAAGTACTTTCTGGCCACGTTTAAATCCTGTTTAATTATATTGACTGTGGATTCCATCTAACACACCTTTAAAATACTTCAATAGATTACATTTATGTTATCTTCCATTAATCAAACCTTCCAACCTTCTAATAGCGTTATATTTATCCTTCCTTCCGAGTTTAGCCCCTTCAAGGGCTTCTTTAAGGGTCTGTATGGAGTGGTCGTAGACTTCACGGTCCACAGGGTAGGGGTAACCGTCTTTTCCTCCATGGGTGAAGCTGTACTTCACCGGGTCCTTCCAACTCGGAGAGGAGCCGTACACCAGATCAGAGATCAAAGCTAAAGCCCTTATTTTCTTTGGTCCCATACCCTCCAGGGAGAGCATATCCTCATAGTTGGACGGCTGTAACTCATAAGCCTTTTTTAGAACCTCAAATTCCCTATCGGATAGGTCCATGTCCAGGACGGGGTGATGTCTGGGCATCTTGAATTCTGTGACGTACTCGTCCAGCCGGGTCTGGCTTTCACTTTTAAGGGGTGTTTTATCCTTGAAATATTTTCTTAAGTGCTCTGGGTTGTCGCATAGAAGGTCCACACTGATTTTCCGGCTGTCTTCACTTTCAGAAGCGGTCATGTTCAGTGATTCTGCCTCTATTTTATCGCAGCATATTCCCTGGTGGGGTTCCTCCACATATTCAGCGACTTCTTCTGACAGCCAGTGGTATCTGCGGGCGTACCTGTTTTCATCGTTCATACCCTGCTGTATCACTGCCCAGTCCCCCTTCTCATCCAGGAGGAAGGAGTGGTGGTAGAGCTGGTATCCGTCCTGGATGCAGGAGTTATCTATCTTTGCCGATATCTTACTGGCGTAGACCAGTTCATCAATTTTTGCTGATGACAGGGAGAAGATATCCCCCGCCCTTTCAATATCAGAGGGTGTTTTCCTGGATGCACGGCCTTTGCCACCGGCCACTATTATACCATGTTCCTGTGGGTCGATGGCCATCTTCATAGCCCCACAGGTAGTGGTGGTGGTTCCGGAGGAGTGCCAGTCAAACCCGATGACACAGGATAAAGCCTGGAACCAGTAAGGGTCGGATATGCGCCTTAAAAATTCAGCAGTGTCGTATTCGTAGAGTAGGGTCTCAGTTATCCCCCTGGTTAACTTAACCATCCGGTGGAACAGCCATTTCGGTGCGTGTCCCCCGTGTAAAGGAAGGTTGACCACTTTTCTCTGGGAAGGCATCTCTACTATCCCCCATATATCTCCATTTTCTTTAAGAATAAATTCAGGATAATTCCTCTTTCAGGATAATTCCTCATTCAAGTTACTCCTCTTTCAGGTTAACTCCTCTATTATCTCATCTAAACTGTTGAATATGGCCTGGTTACGGTCGTGTTTAAATCCGGATTGTATTTTTTCCCGGTAGTATTCCTGGTTGGAGAGGAATTTCTCTATACTTTCCTTATCCAATTCCAGGTGGAATTCCCCATACTCCAGTTTATCCAGGTACATGGCATTCAGGATCTGTTCGAATTGTCTCTTCACTGGAATGCTGTAGATGGGTTTTTTAAGGTACAGTGCTTCAGATATTAGACTGAATCCTCCGTTGGTTATTACTGCCCGGGCTGATGCCAGGTCATCGAAGAATTCGTCTTCGTTAAAGCTTTTGAAGGTTAAATTCCCTATTTTTTCATCTTTGTGGAAGCCGTAGATTATAAATTCATCATCTATCTCTTCGAGTAATTCTAATAGCTTTATATTAGAGTCACTGGTCTGGTAGACCAGGATATGATCCCCTATGGTGGGTTCGAGTTCCATAACCTTTTCCCGTAGGATGGGTGGGAACATCTTTACCTTATCTGGATTTTTTATTGGTGGGAAGAAGTAGCTGGTTATCAGGTAATAGCGGGGACGTTGAATAAATGACCTCACTACACTGGCTGCCCGGAAGCGGTCCCTTTTGAATTCTTCTGGCACGTCGGTGTAACACTGGGTTATCACGTGCATGTTGTCCAGGCTTACCAGTGGTATTCGCAGTATCTTGTTCAGGATGTTGGAGTAGAATTCGAAGTCAGATATTATAAGGTCTGGTTTGAAGGCTTTTGCCACATTGTACATCAGGCGGATGTTATGTGGCAGGTCCAGGGGGACCCACTTAATATTTTTTGTAAATGTCCGTCGATATTGTACCTCATTTTCTTCATATACCGTGTTAAAGCCCTCTATTTCATATACATCGTCATATTTCCTGGAGAGGTACTGGTAGGCCCGGTCACTGGCGAAGATGGTTACATCATTTTTCTCCAGCAGGTGGTCTATTATCACTCCGCTGCGTATGGCGTGTCCCATCCCCTCACCACAAACTCCGTATAGAATCCTTTTTCTCCCTTCACTGTGTCCAAAGTGGTAGTTCAATTGGTCGGCGCTTATTTTTCTACCGGTGAACTGGTACCAGGTGCTCTTTGCATATTTAAGGGCTATTCCTGTCTTTCCTTCTTCCTGGGTTCTTCTGGTGGAAACGAAGAGTGTGGCGTCTCTTAAAACCTTAAATGAGGTGAGGTATCCGATTTTTTCTATGTAATCTGTGTCTTCTCCAAAGTCCAGATTTTCATCAAATCCGCCTATCGCTTCGTGGAGTTTTTTCCGGGTTAATATACCATAACATCCTGCTCCGTGGGGTTTTAATGTTTCCACGTACTTCATGAAGAAGTTGGCGAAGTCATGGGATATGATGTCGAACATGTTATCACTTAATGGGTATATCTGACTGATGGAAATCCCCAACCCTTCCTCTACAAATTCCTGCAGGGCACTTTCCAGGTATCCCCTGGTCATGATGACGTCTGCATCTAAAAACAGGAGAAATTCTCCCTGTGCTGCTTCCACTCCCTTGTTCCTACCCACAGAAGGCAGTCCACCATCGACTATTTTTGCCCCGAAGCTCTTTGCTATCTCCCGGGTTTTATCCGTGGAGTGTGCATCGGCAACTATGACTTCGTAGTCGGTGAAGTCCTGTCTTTTTATGCTTTCCAGTAGGTAGGGGAGGTATTCTTCTTCATTGTAGGTGGGAATTATTATGCTGATTTTCATGTTTAATAATCACCAATTAACGGATTTATGTACCCATAAACTGATTAGAGACTAATTTAGAATTTGTTGTTAAAGTATATGCAGTTAATGATTATCTTATAAGTGCAGATCGAATTTTTATGTGTATGAATAGATTAAGTGTATGAATAGAAATTCCAGGTGATGAAGAAGGCATCCGTTTTATCCTTCAAGGTAGAAAACAGGCTTATTAAGTTTGTTTTGTCATTCTGGGTACTGGTAAGTTTAACTGTACCATTTTCTTCACTTATTACATCATATCCGTTCCAGTCCACCGGTTGGGTCTGATTTATCAGGGTTATCTGGTGGTAATCCTGGTTTGATCCGGCTACTTCTACCGATAGTCCTAAAATTATGATTACCAGTACAATTATGGCCGGTTTTATAAGCTCCCTGGGTTTGAAGGGTTTACTTACAAATAACATCCCTATTAACCCCCCTAAACCTATTATCCCTGGGTTTGAGAATAATCCGCCGTCTATCATTCCGATCATGGCCAGTGAGGCGGCGAAGGCTATGATGATCCTGTTATGTTCCAGCCGGTTGTCCATGGAAATTAAACTGGTGAGATAGACCAGAGGTAGAGTAAAGACGATGAGATAAGCCACGGGTGAGATGTATTTAGAGAGAGATTCACCGGTATGTATATTGGAGGGTAATACCGTGCCCAGTGTGTTAAGGATGGAGCCTAAGGCCGATTTAAATACATGGCTGTGCATGATGCTGGTGGAACTTACGTCTGGATTTAAGGATACGAATACTGTAAATAGTGACACACCAAAGTTGATCCTCAACCATATTTCTATAAGAATACCGACCAGATATGTGATTAAAACCAGGGCAATGGCATACTTTAAATATCTTCTACTTTCCCATATGTCCAAGAGGGCAAATTTACCCTTGATTTTACCAGAAGTAATCACCCCATTTAAAAGGAGTAAACTACCCATAAAAATAAAAAATAAAATGACCTTTCCTTCCGATGAACCTAGAAGTAGGGGATAGAACAGATAAGTGGCAGGGCCCTTTAAAAATTCCAAGCCATAGATCAGTATGGCCAGCAGGATTAATAAGGCCCCAATCAGGGTAAAACGATTTAAATACCATTTATCCAAACACATCACCATTAAATAGAATATTTTAGGATACCTGGAGCATTCGCTCCACGGCTTTCCTGGCTTTATCTGCTATCTCTTTATCCACAGACACCACATACGTCTCGTTTAGGAGGGAGTTTTTAACCTTCTCCAGGGTATGTAGCTTCATATTTTCACAGATGGCTTCACTTAAAAGTGGCACTATGGTTTTATCCGGGTTTTCCCGTCTCAGGCGAGTCACCAGGTCCACCTCGGTGCCTATAATAAAAGTCTGCCTGTCTGATTCGGACACATATCGCATCATTCCCCCAGTGCTTAACACTTCATCTGCCTCATCTTGAACTTCCAGATCACATTCTGGATGGACCACCAGCACTGCATCAGGATACTTCTCCCTGGCAAATGCTACGTCTCCCGTGTGGAACATCTTATGCACGTAGCAATGGCCTTCTTCCGGTATGGGGATTATCTCCTTATCCACCTGGCGGGCAACGAAGCCCGCCAGATTCATATCCGGACCAAAGAGGATCCGATCTTCAGATAGGCTTTCCACCACAACCACTGCATTGGAGGATGTGCACAGTATATCCGCTTCTGCTTTAGCTTCAGCCAGGGTATTAACATACAGGACAACTGCTGCATCAGGATACTTTTCTTTAGCCTTCCTTACTTCCTCTGCCGGGAGCATGTGGGCCATGGGGCATTCCGCTTCCCTATCAGGCGTGACAATTTTCTTTTCTGGATTCAAGATGGCCGCTGTTTCCGCCATAAAATCCACTCCACAGAAGACCACCAGGTCAGAGTCGGTTATCTCCGATGCCTTAATACACAGCTCCAGTGAATCGCCGATAAAATCAGCGATTTCCTGTATATCTCCTGTTTGATAGTTATGGGCCAGGATAATGGCATTTTTATCCTTTTTAAGTTGTATTATTTCCTTTTGTAATTCATTCAACATGGATAGTCCCTCAAAAAAATTAATTTCAAATTAACTTGAAAACTCCTTTAGACTAATATCTCTTTATGAATTATAAATCTTCAGATTCAAGTGAAGGTTTTACTTCTGCCCCATCCAGTGCATCTCCACAGGGACAGGAACAGTTTTCCGGGATATTGGAAATGGAATTAGAGATAAGTTCTATTAAAACCGGCCTCTTCTTCTCCACTTCCTCAAAAACCTCATCTATGGTCAGTTTATCTGGTGATATGGAGGCTCCGTAATTGGACACCGTACATATACTGGCATAACACATTTCTAACTCTCTGGCAAGTACAGCTTCCGGCAGACCAGTCATACCCACCACGGTCCCCCCTAAACGGCGGTACATCTGTATTTCTGCGGCCGTCTCGAAACGTGGGCCTTCCGTACATATGTAGATACCCTCCCCTACAACCTGGCCCGAGGAGATTAAAATATCCCTTAACTCGGGGCAGTAGGGCTCTGTAACATCCACATGAACCACTCGATCATCGTAGAACGTGCTTTTCCTCATCCGGGTGAAGTCTAAAAAATCATGGGGCACCACCAGATCTCCGGGTCTAATGGATAAATCCAGAGAACCCACGGCATTGGTGGCCAATATCCTTTCTACGCCCATCTCTTTCAGGGCCCAGATATTCGCCCGGTAATTTATCATATGGGGCGGGTTGGCATGTCCCACTTCATGTCTGGACATGAACACCACCTCCCTATCATGTAATTTGAAAAGAGTCATCTCGGGTGAGGGTCCATAGGGGGTTTCCACCACCTTCTTTTCTACATCTTCCCCCAGTTCTACTATCTCGTATATCCCGGTTCCACCGATTATTCCGATTGTCAAAGTAAAGTTCTCCCTCTAATGGATTCTATTAAATTTTAATTTGATTATTTTCTATTAAATAGATTAACTATCCTTTGGCTAGTTCATCCCTTGGCCACGCCTAAAGGCACCATCCTAGCAACCAGCAAAGATATACCGGCGTCATGGGCTGTTTTAACCACTTCGTCAACATCTTTATATGCCCCAGGGGCTTCTTCTGCAACTATGGGCATGGATGTGGCTTTGATAACAATTCCCCTGCTTTCCAGTGATTTTTTAACTTCTTCTCCACTGTAGGTTCTTTTAGCCCCCGCCCGGCTCATTTTACGGCCGGCGCCGTGTGCTGTGGAGCCGAAGGTCTCCTCCATAGCCGTGTCAGTTCCCCGTAGAATATAGGAGGATGTGCCCATGGTACCGGGTATGAGTACTGGCTGTCCTGCTGCCCGGTACTCTTGGGGTATCTCTTTGCGGCCCGGTCCGAAGGCACGGGTAGCGCCTTTACGGTGGACGAAAACTTCAGTGTCTCTTCCCTTTATATTATGAACTTCCTTCTTAGCTATGTTGTGAGCCACATCATAGACTATGTTCATGTCCATATTCTCGGCAGTCTGTTTAAACACCTGTTCGAAGGATTCCCGCACCCAGTGGACTATCATCTGCCGGTTGGTCCAGGCGAAGTTGGCACCGGCGGCCATGGCCTGGAAGTAGTCCTGGGCCTCTGGTGAGTCTACCGGTGCGCAGGCAAGCTGTCTGTCTGGTAGGTCGATTTTGTATCTTTTTGCTGATTTATCCATCACCCGGAGGTAGTCGGAGCAGATCTGATGGCCGCATCCCCGGGAACCGGTGTGGATCATCACCGTTACTTCACATTCGTCCAGTCCGAAGGTGCGGGCTGTTTCCTCATCGAATATTTCGTCTATTCGCTGCACCTCCAGGAAGTGGTTTCCAGATCCAAGTGAGCCTAACTGGGGTATCCCCCTCTTTTTAGCTTTATCAGACACCTTATCCGCATTAGCTGCTTCCATTCGGCCTCCTTCTTCCAGGTGTTCCAGATCTTTCTCCCAACCATAATCATTTTCCACGGCCCACTGGGCGCCTAAATTCAGTACTTCATCGATTTCACCTGGTTTGAGCCTTATCTTTCCTTTACTTCCCAGTCCAGATGGTACATTCTTAAAAAGAACATCTACCAGTTCTTTGATCTTTGGCTTCACCTCGGATTCAGTCAGGTTGGTCTTTAAAAAACGGACACCACAGTTGATGTCGAATCCAACCCCACCGGGACTTATTACACCTGTCCGGGTGCTGAATGCAGCCACTCCCCCAATGCTGAACCCGTATCCGAAGTGTATATCTGGAAGTCCTATGGAAAATTTCTGTATTCCTGGTAGGCAGGCCACGTTGGCCACCTGATCCAGTGCTCCTTTCTCTACAGTCTTGATTGATTTATCATCCAGATAGACTCTTCCGGGGACACGCATACCCTTCTTATAATTGGTAGGTATCTCCCATACACATTCTCTTACCTTATTTAATTCATATTCATTTCCCATAATTGGTCACTCCAGTAAATCAGGATTTCAATTTATAAAAAGAACATCTAAATATTAAACATTAAATTTGTGCCATTATCAGCCATATCATTATTTTGTTAAATTTGGACTTATTATTTTCTATTGAATGAAAATTAAATTATTAGTTTGTCTAAACCTGACCTTTCAGGTATCCAGGATAACCTGCAACATGAAACCGTTTTCTTCCCTGATATCCATGAGATGGTAGGTTACGGCCTTCACATCCTCCCTGCTTTCATGTTTATCCAGATTGAAGGCTTCACCCTGTACCGATCCCTTCAGTAGATAGGTATCTCCCCTCCGGGATATGCGGATTTCAAACCGGGAGAATATGAGGTTTTCTGAGTCATGGAGGAATATCAACTCGGATAACCAGTCATAAAGGAGTGCAGATGTATCTTCAGATTCAATTTCTATATATTTCCGGGTTGACGGGTTGATACGTGACGTGTCTGTCACTACTTCAAACATGGCCAGGGCTGCATTCTCAAAGGCCTCTTCCAGGGTTTTTCCATAGGCACGGATGCCGACATCGGCAGTTACATCGAAGAATTCGAATTTTTTCTCCATATTCATGGTTTCTTTTCTATAATTCATGGTTTCAATTTTGTAAATTTTTTTTATTCCATCACTTTGTACTGTCTGTAAATATTAGATAAAAAACCTAGTGATGTCTCTGATTACTTCTCAAATGCTCTCTAACTTTTTTTTTAAATAGTTTTATGGGACTTTTATAATTAGGAGGCAAAAAAATGCAAAACAGAAATTCTATCCCAGATCTTCGAAAGAAACCAGAAGAACTGAACTACTTGAACTTTCATAGATATTTTGATATTAAGTCCTGTGTCTTTATCGGGTTAATCATCCTGGTACTGGTCTTCAGTGTACTTGGTGTGGCTGCACTTCCCAATTCCAACTTCCCAGCCACCATCTAAGACTTAAAACATTCCCCTGTGAAACTAAACTTAAGGTAATCCCCAAGAGACCATTTACTTACCCCCAAGCCATATTATCCCTAAACCATGCATTTATTTATTTCTTGGGGATGGAACCTTAACACGATAACCCGCGCATTGCCCTTACTGCCTTTACCGGTGAATTTAATATCTATGAGTCGTAAGAATTCCAGTTTATTAAGTAAACGGTCGAATGAAGCATAGCTTAAGGGTTTTTTATCATTTAAATTCTTGTAGAGGTTTCCGGCAATTAACTGCTGGTCTTCTGATTCTATTATGAGTTCCAGGAGTGTTCTTTCCTTTTCTGATAAGTTTTCCAGGGTGTTTTTCAGGCTGATGGAACTGCTACTTTCGAGTGCAGTTTTAAGATGCCTTTCTTCTATGGTCCTTGATGCGTCTGCCTCTGCAATATTACCCAGGAGCCCTAAAAGGTCTATTCCCACCCTTAAATCCCCAATGGAACTGGTTTCTTCTGTAACTTCGTCCAGGATTTCCTCTGAAATTACGTCTGGATAGAATCCCGCTTTAACTCTCTCTTTTAATATATCCCTCATCTCATTGTAGGTGTAGGGATTGAAGACTATCTCCTTGGGGATGAAGATAGAGTTAACATTCTTATCCAAGATGTATCTGAATTCTATATCTGATATAACAGCAAATAGGCCGGTTCTAACGCCTTCAAATTCTTCATAGGCCCGTAAGATATCATAGAATATTTTATTAGCGTTTTTACTGTGGAAAAGGTGGTCGACATCGTCCAGGGCGACCATCAGTGCCTGGTCGTTGTTTTTAAGGTGTTTCATGATCTTCTCGTAGATCCGGGATACGGGAATGCCTGTCTCCGGGGGCAGGTGTCCGAACATCTTCTGGTAGATCTGTGAAAATATGTTGTAACGGGTGGTATGCAGCTGGCAGTTGATGTATACGCATATAATTTTATCTGAATACTCCTCAATCTTCTCGAAAAGTTTTTTTATCGCCGTGGTTTTTCCTGTTGCACATGAGCCAACCACCACAGCGTTCATCAATTTCCCACCCCTTAATGCCGGTCTTAGACAAAGGGTGAGTGCTTCCATCTGGGATTCCCTGTGTAAAAATTTATCCGGCACATAATCCGGGTTAAAGACCCTGATGTCCCGGAAGATGGTTTCATCATGCATTAAAATATCATCTATAGACATTGGAGTATCTCCCACCATTACTCATTAAAAAACCTTTTGTTGGAGATTATATATATAATTTGAACCTCCCGATGCAGATAAATTTTATTCAACTGCAGTAAGCATTATCAGCTAAAACGAACAGCCAGAACACCCTCTAACTTTTCACCATGGGAGAGGTTTAAGAGGGTCACATCCTCGTTTTCCGCCACCCACTCCACCAAATTCTTGGCGTATTTAAGCTTCAACTCTTTAATTCCATCAGCCTGGCCTTCCGGTTCAGTCATGGCTGGTCTGGAATATCTGGTAACCTCCTTGCCAAAATCCATACCCGCTAAGATGATGTACTCGGCTCCTAATTCAACTGCCAAAAATATGGCCCGATCCCCATCTGTAAAACCACCAAAATTATAAACGTTATTCAGGGGTGTGCTCTGTGTGGTACCTAACATACGATTTAGGCTAGGTACATACTCTTTCAGTTTCTCCATATTATCTCCATGAGCATGCACCACCAGGAATGCACCTTCATGGTTGGCGCAGATGATATCATCCATATCACCATCCAAATCTGTAACGATGATATCAGGAACTATATCTTCCTCTAAAAGTGCTGTGGTGGCCCCATCAGCAGATATCAGGGTGTATTCAGATAGGTTTAAATTTTTAATCTCTTTAATGTTACTTTTAATGGACGGTCCCGCTCCAAAGACAATAACTTCCTTTTGCATGGGAATATCTTCCGGTTTGAGTCCCCCGTAGGAATCTAAAAGCCTGTTGAGTAATTTAGCAGATTTTTCATCCTGTGATCTGCTGAAACCAAAATCTTCAAGCACATCTTCGTACCACGATAACCATATAGCAAGGTTCATAAGTTAGGATAATAATATCCAAATTAATAAAGTTTTTTAAGTTACATAACTTGGAGGTTTTTTATAATGAATGAGACGTTGCTCATGATACCGGGACCTACCAGAGTGGCTCCCCGGGTCTTAAAAGCTATGTCTGAGAATATAGTGAATCACAGAAGCGCAGTGTTCGGTGAAATAATAACCGAAACCACAGAAATGATGTCTGAAGTTTTCCAGACCGAAAATCAATCCTACATTTTGACTGGTTCTGGAACTGCGGCCATGGAAGCAGCGCTGGCCAGTGTACTGGATAAAGGCGATAAAGTCCTGAACATCGTTGGTGGAAAGTTCGGCCAGAGATTTATGCAGATAGCCGAAGTCCACGGAGCAGTACCAACAGAACTTGAGGTGGAATGGGGACATGGTGTGGATCCTGAAGATGTGAAGTACATCCTGGAAGAGGAAGATGACATCAAGGCAGTGACCATAGTCCACAACGAGACCTCAACTGGAGTTACCAATCCCATAGAAGAAGTGGGAAAGATCGTTAATGATTTTGATGCCCTCTACGTGGTGGACACTGTTTCCTCCCTAGGGGGAGATGATGTCTTTGTAGATGGTTATAACATCGATATCTGTGTTACCGGCTCCCAGAAATGTCTGGCCGCCCCACCGGGCATGGCCGCTATAACATTAAGCGAGGACGCCTGGAAAGTGGTGGATAAAACCCCAACCAGCACCTATTATCTTGATATGAAAAGGTACCGTAAGAGTGGATCGGGCACACCCCCAGAGACACCCTACACACCATCCGTGTCATTGATGTACGCCATGCGCGAAGCTTTATACGCAGTGATGGAAGAAGGACTGGAAAGCCGGGTGAAAAGACACCAGTTAGCTGCCCTGGCCACCAGAAATGCCATTAAAGCCATGGGTCTGGAACTATTCGCCCAGCCCGAAGTCTCCTCAAACACGGTAACCGCCATTAAGATGCCGGAAGGTGTAACTGACAAAGAGTTACGGGGTACCATGCGGGATAAATACCGGATAGAGATGGCCGGAGGCCAGGACCACCTGAAAGGTAACGTGTTCCGTATAGGCCACATGGGTAACATCACAGAAAGGGAGATCATAACCACCATAGCCGCCCTAGAGATGACCCTCAAAGGGCTTGAACTGGACATCTGCCTGGGTGAAGGTGTGGCAGCAGCAGAAGAGGCTTATTTGATTGATTAAGCTTCTATTTTTACTATTTTTTAATAAATTTTTTTCATTTTAATCAAGAAATCATATGGGGGATTTTTTTATGAATGAGTTGGGATTAAATTTCCTGGACTTAGGAGATCCAGATAAACTGTCCATAATTTTAATCCATGGCATGGCTCTGGACCAGACCATGTGGACTCCTCAAATCCCGGTTCTTAAAGAGCATTATCGTGTGTTGACCTACGATATACGGGGCCACGGCCTCAGTGAAGTTGGTGACGCTCAGTACACCTATAAAATGTTCGCCGATGATCTTAAGAGCTTAATGGATTACCTGGAGATCGACCAGGCCGTCCTGTGCGGACTTTCCATGGGAGGAGCCATAGCTCTACGTGCCTATGACATGTATCCCCATAGAATCAAGGCGCTGATACTATCTGACGCCAGGAGTGAAGCTGATTCCAACGAAACCAAGTACTGGAGAGAGAACAGCATTGAATCCATTAAAAAAGATGGGCTGGAGAACTTTGCAGATGAATTTGTAGAGACCATATTTGCCAGTTCCAGTTTCAAAAGGCATCCGGAAGCGGTGGAGTTAATTCGAAACATCGTCTTATCATCTTCACCAGAGGCTGTCTGTGGAGTACTCCTTGCCCAGGCGGCCAGGACGGATATGAAGCACGTCCTCGGTAAAATCACAGTCCCTACACTTATAATGGTTGGAGAACATGATGATTTCACACCCTTCTCCTCATCACAGATGATGCATGATAAAATAGTAAATTCTGAGTTTAAAATCATCCCTAAAGCCGGCCACATGAGCAACCTGGAAAACCCTGAAATATTTAACCATAATCTCCTGGAATTTCTGGAAAAAATAGGATTTTAATATTCTTTTTGGAAATATAAATTTAGATATTCCCCAGTTAAATATCCTTCAAAATAGCCAGGGCTGTTTTAAAGAGTATCGGTCCATCCATCCAGGTTTGCCTTAAAAGATACATTGGCCGGGCATAGAATTCTTTAAAAGCCCTTTTTTGCAGCTTTCTAAGTTCGTCCAGTGAGCAATCCACAGTTTCAATAACCGGGGTTAGCAGGTTGAATTTGGACCAGTCTGTGGTTTTTATTAATCGTTCATCCCTGGATTTCATATAGAAATCAGTGCCGGGATAGGGGGTGGCCAGTGAGAATATGGCGTAGTTTGGCTCTAATTTCTTTACAAAATTTATGGTGTTTTCTATGCTTTTCCTGGTGTCCCCGGGCATGCCCAGGACCACGGATGCTATAGTTCTAACACCAAGCTTCCTGGTGAGCTCGAAGGTCCTTTTTATCTTGCTGATGGTGATGTTCTTATTTAACTCATTCAGGTTCTGCTGATCTGCAGATTCAACCCCTAGAAATAGGGTTATACAACCGGCGTCCTTCATCTTGGTGAGCAGTTCCTCAGATATGGTGTCCACCCGGGCGGTGCATCCCCAGTAGTTTTCGAATTTACGCTCCTTAATCTCATTACAGATATCTTCTATTCTCTTCTTGTTGAGGCAGAAGGTGTCGTCCATGAAGGCCAGCATCTCTGCATCATGATCATTTACCAGGTGCTCCATCTCATCTACCACACCAGTAGATGACCTTAACCTTAGCTTATTTCCATGCATAGCAGAGGACGCGCAGAATGAACACTGATAGGGGCATCCCCTTCCAGAAATCAGAGTCCCAATGGGCAGCTTCATGTTCATGATTTTGTAGTCTTCCATGGGGAGCAGGTGTCTGGCTGGGTAGGGTAGGCTGTCCAGATCATCTATCACTGGACGGAGGGGTGTGGTGAATTCTCGAGTAGCGATTCCCTTTACTTTGCTTAGATCTCCACCGTTTTCGAGGGTCTGCACCACTTCCAGCATGGTGTATTCCCCTTCACCACGTACTATCAGGTCTATGAAATCATATTTTAGAAGTTCCGGGTAGGTGAAGGTGGGATGATATCCCCCTAAAACAATGAATGCAGAAGGGCAGGTTTCCTTCGACATGCGCGCCACCTGGAGGGCGCTTTCAAGTGTGGGGGTTACTGAGGTGATGGCCACTACATCAGGGGAATAACCCGCAACTTCCCTTTGGATGGTTTCGTAATCCATTCCTACTGCAGGGGCATCGATTATCTTAACTTCAACTCCACCGGTCTCCAGCACGGCAGCTATATAGGCTATACCTAAAGGCGGTGCCACCAGTCCTATGAACTTGTATTTCGATGAACTGTAAGGGGGGTTGATCATCAGTACTTTCATTATGTTTTCACCTTCCAGGATATTATTTCTGTTTAACTATTTATAAATGTAAATTTTGGTTAATTAGGGGGTATTTAATTCTTGGAATTTAATATTAAGATAAATTCTAGATTTTATATTAAAAATATTGTGGAATCATTTGATAAACCAGGAGGGTAGTGGTACTTCCTCATCCTTATCAACCACCACTTCAATGAAGTATGATTTTCCCAATTCCACGGCCTTTTTTACTGCAGGGTATATTTCTCCGGGTGAATTTAAACGTATGGCCTTTATACCGTATGATTCTGCCAGTTTAGTGAAGTCTGGATTTTGAAGCTCCACTTGATAGGTGTCACCGTAGTGCATCTTCTGCCACTGTTTTATGATTCCCAGGGAGCTGTTATTTAAAAGACAGACGGTTACCGGGAGTTTTAGCTCGCTGATGGTGGCCAGTTCCTGGAGGGTCATCTGGAAACCACCGTCCCCCACTATAACCACCACCGTCTTTCCTGGTTTGGCAAGTGCCGCACCCACCGATGCTGGTATAGCGTATCCCATAGGGGCGAATCCACCTGAGAATATGAATGTGCCGGGTTCTTTTATCTTCTGAAGTAATGTGACCCAGGTTGTATGGGATCCCGCGTCATCTACTACTATTGAATCTTCTGTTGCATCCAGTATCTCTTTTATGGCTCTTTGTGGTTTTACCGGTATATCATCGAAACTGGTGTCTATCTCATAGTACCTTGCATATTCAGCCAGTTCATCCAGCCAGTTACTTGAATCTCTAACATTTAAGTCTACCATTCTATCGAGGAATGCCCCAACATCCTCTTCAATATTTATATCTCCCTTAAGACTCTTCTTATCAAGATTAACCTGTATTATCCGGCAGGGCCCCACACCAGTCATGGTCCTCTCGGAGAGTCGAGCACCGAGTGCAAGGATGACGTCCGCGTTTTTACCGGCGAACTGGGATGCTTCTGTACCTCTCACCCCTATCATCCCCAGAAACAGGGGGTTATCATCTGGAAATACGCCCCGGGCATGGTAAGTGGTTGATACTGGAATTTTATTTTTATTTGCAAAATTTAAAAGTTTTTTTAAAGATTTAGACCAGAATATTCCTGCCCCTGCAATTATAAGGGGTCTTTGAGCTTTCTCTAGAAGTTTTATTGCCTGGCCTATATTCTCATTCAACTCTTCTGCATCCATCTGGTCGGGCAAACTAACTTCTTTAACCTTGGAGTAGTCTATTTCTTCATCCCAAACATCCCGGGGAATACTCAGGTGTACCGGTCCGGTTTTATTCTGCCTGATCAGTTCTATGGCTTCTTTTAATTTTAATATGCCCTCTTCTGGGTTTTTTATGTTAGAGCTGCGGATGGTTATGGGTTCAAATACTGTGGAGGTGTCCACTTCCTGGAACGCATCACAACCTTTCATAGCAGAGGGTACATCCCCCGTGATTACCAGGAGGGGTACCGAATCTTTATAGGCAGTTGCAACTCCCATGGTAAGATTTAAAGCCCCGGGACCTGCAGATGCAATGCAAACCCCGAATTTTCCGGAAATCCGTGCATATGCATCGGCTGCGTGGGCTGCCCCCTGTTCATGGCGCATGAGGATGTGTTTTATGTTAGATCTTCTTAGAGCTTCATAGAAGGGTAGAATTTGCTCCCCTGGATGTCCGAATATGTATTTAACACCCTCTAACTCGAGTACCTCTACCACTGCCCCGGCGAATTTCTTACCACCCTCTGTAACCTTACCATCCTTCATGTAAACCACTATCTATTCTTCCTGATAACTACCATTATATTCTCCAGAACCAGTCACTGGGAACACCACTGCCTGGGCAATCCTTTCACCCTGCTTTATGGTGTAATCAAATTCCCCATAATTATACAGTAGAAATTGCAGGGTTCCGTAGAAGCCAGGATCGCCCACCGCGGTGTGTACCGAGATAAAAGACCGGTTGAGTGTAGAACGGGGCAGGTAAAGCTGGGCATAACCCTTTGGTATCTTCATCTTGGGCTCTATAGTAACTGAATATGCTGTTTTAGGCTTCAAAGTATAGATGGGAGGCTCTAATTTCCCCAGTTCCGGGAGGTTTTTCTGGTTATCCATTAAAGACCCTGCACTTTTTTGTATAAACACGTTTTCTAATCTTAAATCAATTCCTGATGGCTGTACCAGATCTTTAAAGTCTGGAAATAGTTTTATAAGTTCCTTTTCTCCCAGCATCAATATAAAATTCCTCCTTACCACACAATTTATCTATTTGATATATGTATTTAAAAAAATTGATGTATCTATCTGAAAATTAGGTTAATAATCCTTTAAGTTAAAGTCCTTTAAAATACCTATTACTTCCTCCTCTTCCACATCATACCAGGTTTGATAGGCATCGGCAACTGCAAAAGCCGGACCTCCACGTATGTTGGCACAGTAAATACTTTCCACCATTGGAGATACCTTCTCAAGTGCCTGTAAGTGGGCGGTAGGCACGGCTATAATCACTTCTTTTGCCCCTTTACTTTTGATTGCCTCTACAGCCACCAGCATGGTGAAACCTGAGGCTATACCATCGTCCACCAGAATTGCCGGGCGTTTTTCCAGATCCGGGAAGGGTTTGTCTCCCCTGAATTGCTTAAAACGTCTTTTCACCTTTCGAGTGGTTTGAGCAATGTCCTTTTCAATTTCTTCCTGGGTAAGACCCATCTGGGCTTTCAAAACCGGATTTATTTTCACGGTACCGTCAAATGCCACTGCACCGTATCCCACTTCTGTATTCCAGGGTAGGGTTATTTTACTGACAACCACCACATCCAGGGTTAGGTTTAATTGCTGTGCAAGAGGGGCTGCAACCGGCACACCACCGGCGGGTATCCCAAAGACCACCGCATCACTACTATCAAAATCAACAAGCATCTCGGATAATTTAAGTCCAGCATCTGGCCTATCACGAAAAATTCCGGTACAGTTTCGAAGTTCGGGAAGGTCAAATACGTTACCACAAAATTCACATTTCAATTCATCGGTGGTCATATCCCCATACCAGTTTATTATCTATCGTCCTGTTTATTTATTTTATCAAATGGAAATTTATTTTTTAATGGGAATTTACTTATTGGGAATTATTCATCAACTGGTGCAAATTCATCAAGGGATGCCGCTATACCGGTGGCGTTGTTGAAGAAAATAGAAGCTAAGATTCCCACCACTTTATCCCCCTGGATTATGGGAGAACCACTGTCTCCGGGAAGCGGCATATCACCCATGGGAAATGAAAGGTAATGATAAGTTTTCCCCACGGTCATCACGTTACAGTTTATCCGTTTGGTACCGTTAAGGGAATATGCGGGGCCTATCTCTGGTTCAGCGATGTTTGAGATTTCAATCTCTTCTTCTGGTGCATCTACTTCTATAACTGCCAGGTCGTGGTACCAATGGACTTCCACCACCTCACCGGTGTAACTATTTAATTGGACAGTACTCCCTAAACCACATTTTCCTACTTTAAGTACGTGGTAAACGGTTAAAACATAGTATTTACCATGATCTTCAATTACCGCACCTATCACACCGTCCTTTTTATTGCAGACAATTCTCCCACCAGCAGCAATCATGGTTTAACTCTCCTCATATCATTTATATGGGTTTGAACTATTTATTAATAATTAAATTTAATTTTTTATAAAAAATTTAGATTCACAAAGGAGACATAAACCTTGAAAGATGTTAAAGACCATTTTGAAGAAGAAGCAGAAGAATATGACGGTTTAATATTGAAGTTAATCCCTGGCTACCAGGAGATGATAGATTCCCTAATTAGAAGTATTCCCTTCGAAAGTTCCAAGCCCATTAAAGTCCTGGATCTGGGATGTGGAACTGGTAACATAACCAGTGAAGTTAAAAAAAGATATCCCCAGGCACGGGTTACCTGTGTCGACCTGGCAGAGAACATGATCGAAATATCCCAGTATAAACTGGCTCGATATGGTGATATAGAGTATCAGGTGGCTGATCTGCGTGATTTCCAGTATGGTGAAGATAACTACGACCTCATCATATCTTCCCTGGCCATGCATCACCTGCGAACTGACGAAGAAAAGATAGCCATCTACCAGAGGATATACAACGCCCTCACAGAGGGAGGAGTTTTCCTCAATGCAGACCAGGTTCTGACCTCCAGCGAACACTTGGAAAAGGTGAACCATGAACAGTGGAAAGCGTTCATGCTTAAAACCCTGCCTTTAGATGAAGTTGAAGAGAAATGGGTACCCACCGCTTATAATGAGGATCATCCCGCACCTTTAGTGGACCATCTGGACTGGCTGCGTGATGTTGGGTTTAAAGAGGTTGATGTTATGTGGAAATATGTTAAGGGGGCTGTTTTTGGTGGTAGAAAGTAAAAAAGGATTTTTGATTTTTAAAATAAATTCTATTCCCCAAACACCTGTTCCACCATCCACTCCGGTTTAAATTCCATGATATCGGAGTAGGATTGTCCTGTACCTAAAAAGAGTATTGGCTTATTTATCACGTGTCCGATGGATAATGCTGCTCCGCCTTTTGCATCTGCATCTGCTTTGGTGAGTACTATTCCATCTACACCAACCGCATCATCGAATTTTCTGGCCTGTTCCACGGCATCGTTACCGGTTAACGCATCACCCACAAATAAGATTAGATCGGGTTTTATTACCCTCTGGATCTTCTTCATCTCGTCCATAAGGTTAACGTTGGTCTGCATCCTGCCGGCGGTATCCACCAGGACCAGTTCTTTACCCTGGGCCCGGGCGTGTTCCACGGCATCGAAGGCCACCGCCGCGGGGTCGGCGCCCTTTTTATGTTTTATGATTTTAACACCGATTTTATCGGCGTGATGGGTTAACTGTTCAATAGCCCCCGCCCGGAATGTATCGGAGGCAGCGATTACCGGTTTGTAACCTTTCGCCATGAAATGGGTGGCTACCTTGGCTATGGTGGTGGTTTTCCCGGTGCCATTTATACCTACAAACATGATCTTAAGTGGTTCACCCTGTTTACGCTTCAAGGCAATGAGGCTTTCTATATCCTGACTGTCAACTTCCAGTATCTTAGAGATTGCCTTTTTAAGGGCTTCTTTGGTGAATTCTGATACGTCACTTCTTCGCTTTATCTTGCGACCTACCAGGTCTTCTTTTACAGAGTTTATAATCTCTTCAGCCACTTCCAGGGCCACATCCCCTTCCAGGAGGGACATCTCCAGTTCAAAGAGAATGTCGTCCACATCCTTCTCGGATATGGTTTTATGGCGGACGAAGGAAAATATACCTTTCTTTTCCTTTTCAGAGGGTTCTAGCTCTTCATTTATAGTTTTTTCCTGTTCTGACTCTGAGGTATCAGACTTTTCCTTCTTTTTATCTGATTTATCCTTTTTGGTGGCAGACTTTCCTTTCTTCTTGTCCGATTTTCCTGCCTTGGTATCAGATTCATCAGCTTTCTTATCAGCTTTTAGAACCTTCTCAGTATCAGCTTTTTCAGGCTTTTCGGCATCAATTTTCCCAGGTTCACCCTGAACCTCGCTCTTTTGAGCTTCTTCTTCCTCTCGGGATAGCTTATCTGTTATTTTACCAACGGTGCCAGAAAGTTTCTTTTTTAGGGATTCAAACAAAGAAGTTCACCCTCCATCTATCCTAAAATTTATTTTATCTTAAAAATTTTCTTATGCTTATCTTAAAATTTAAAAAAAGTAGTTTATTGGATCTGATCTTTTTTATTGGAGCTGGTTTCCATTTCCTTCCAGTTTCTGTATGAGTGCTTCAGCTTCCGGTGTCTTTTTTATGATGAAATCGGTGATCTTATTAAGCTGATCTGTAATTTTAGCTGAAACTGCCTCTAAGTCCTTTTTCTGTTCCTCGATGCTTTCTTCTGCTTCAGTTATTTTCTTTTTAACTGCTGCTCCAGCACCTAAACCGACTATTACTTCATCGGTGTTTTTGATCTCGGTTATGATGAAGGAACCGGCACCGATGGGGACCAAAGTTTCCGCGTCCTTTCTATCCTTAATGGTCTGCAGAGTTTCCTGGGCAATGGTGAGATCGGCTATGTTGGCCTGTACAGTTTCCATCTGCTGGTTTAGAATATCTGCCTGTCCCTGGTACATGTTAAGTTCGTTTACAAGCTGATTCAGGCGTTCTCTATCATCCACTTTAATCACTCCTTAAGGAGGGCTTTAACTACTGGATCCAGCACGTCCTTTTCGGAAATTTCTTTGATATCTTCTATTTTAATCTTGCTTCTTTTGATATGGTGTTTGCTTCCGAATTCTGAATAAATCCTTTCTTTGATTTCTTCTTCATTGGTTGCTTTTAACTCTCTGGTGAAGGGTTTCAAACTGTTACCCGTCTCAAATTTACCCTGAATTCTAAATATCCTTGTTTTCATAAATATCCCTCTAGAAAACCAAATGTTTCTTCTATTCTTGCCAGTTCCGGCCCTGTGGTATTGGAACTTACTATGACTCCCTTTGAATTGGCCACTGTGCACGCTCCAACCAGTGATGTGCCGTTGTTAACTGTTCCTACATCTGCCGGTGCTTTTAGTATTTTCTCTACCAGTTCAATATCTTGTGAGCTTGCGGAAGGATGTAGTAACACCCCTTTGTTGGTGGCGGCTGCCACAGACCCGGTGATCTTGAATTTGGCTATAGTTCCCCTGACTACGTCTACATCTAAAACCTGGGATACCAGTTCCACTGCTTCATCGGAAAGCAGGGAATTTACTATGGCTCCAGAATCATTGGCCAGTACGATGTTACCCACCGCGGTTAGCCTGTCTGGTATTCTCTCCACTTCAACACCAGTGTCTTTTATGGCTTCTATTTCCCGGTCAAAGGCATATTTGGAAACTACAAATCCCTTGGAATTGCCGCAGGTTAGCGCGCCGGCCAGACTACTGCCGCTTATCAGGGTTTCGACTGTTTCCACTTCCAGTGATTCTTCTATTAAAGCCACGGTTTCCGGTGTTAAGTTAGGAGGTATTATGGCCAATTTTTCGGTGGTTGCTATGGAAACACCCAGGTTGGGGTTTCCGCCCAGATTTAATCTTTTAATCATCAAATCCACCTATTCTACCAAGGTGACTGATACGGTACCATCCTCGTCCTTAACGGCCTTTACCTTTATCTTTGGTGGTGTTTTCTGGATACCTCTTTCCCAAATTTTCTCATTTACAGATGAGTCTATTATTATATCATTAGATTTCATGTGTCTTTCCATGAACTCTCGAACGAGGCGTATTGCTTTGGGTGACCGGATGGTCCTGGGCACTTTTTTAACATCCCTTAATGGTATGGTGTAAATTCTTTCCATGATCGATTCTCCTTAAATGAGGCATTCTTATGCCTTGATCTTACTTCTTCTCCATTGCCTCATCTTAGGGTGGGTCCTTACTTTTCTTGATGTTTTAAGCATTACCCAGAGAGGCACTCTTCTATTTTGTTTGTTGGCCTTGGCCAGTCTTAATTTTTTGCCTAATGGCTTATTTCTACTCATATTTCTCTCCATCCTATTACTCTTGATTGTATGTGTTCTGGAAATATCTCGAGGGCAGTTCCATCTCCACTCAACTCATCTATAAGGTATCTTATTTCTATCTCATAATCAGAATTATTATGTGTGGTGGTTTGCTCCTTTCGAATTTCGAAGAGGTTACTTGAAAGATCATCGATGGTTTTATGTCCAAACCCGGTTAGGTTCAGGTACTGAACATCTTTTGAGTCTTCAAGGCTCCTGATCTGGTTTATATCCAGTTTTGGTGTCCGGTCATCCCTACGTGTTCCATCGGCAACCACAGGGTAGTTCTCTGCTGCTACGAGCAGAACTTCCCGGTGCAGGTAGTTGAGTCCGTTGTTGGGATACCCGTCATCCAGGATAATTTCAGCAGCCTTCTCCAGTATCTCACGGTCTGGCTGAATTACTCGATGTAGAAATCCCAGATTCCCCGCCGACACTGTCGCCGGCTTAAATGAGGGGTAGACACCAAAGTTTATAGTTACCAGTTCTACCTCGTATCCTAATTTTTGGAGTATCACCGCCATGAGGGAGCTATCTTTTCCCCCACTATATAGTACGCATGCTTTCATCTTATTAATATTAATGGGATAAATTTTCTATTTCCAGGTGATTTTCATCTCTCTTTTTTGGCCTGATAACCTCTTGAGGAGCACCTTGAGCTGTTCATCCGTTATCTTTGATTTTATCCTTCCCATCTGGGCTAACTGGATTAGCTGTAGTTCGATCTGATCAACGAATTCCGGCTTGGTCAGGCGGAGGTTGGCCAGCCTACTTCGTGCTTCCGGGGTTAAAATCTGCATCATGGCCTGTCTTTTTTGAGCTTCAAGTTCACGTCGCATTCTCTCCTGCTCTGCTGCATCATTTTGTTGCTGTGCAGCCTGCTGAGCAGCCTGTTGTTGTAACTGTTCCATTTTCCTGCGGCGTATCTCTTCAATGTCGCTCATGAACTACCTCCCCATCAGTACTTGGCCAGTTCTGGAATGTCTTTTTTAAGCTGGTGGGATGTTTTATCCAGGAAGGATCTGCCTTTAGGAGTTACCTGTCTGCCTTCACCGATTTTCTCGATGTATCCGGCAGCTTCAAGCTGGTGTAGTGCTCCTCTTATTACCGCGCCACTCCCTGGTCGGAATTTCTCTGCCTTGGAGCCTCTGTCTTTTTTACCACCGTAGTATGATTTGAGACTGTTTATTCCTACGGGTCCGTCGATGTAGACTCTTCTGAGGATGGATGCGCATCGCACATACCACCAGTCAGGGTCTTCCGGTCTTCTTTCTTTGTGAACGCCTGTTTTAACAAATTGCGCCCATTCTGGGGCTTCTATATTCTTGTTTGCCTTTAATTCCTTTGCAAGTTCACTGATAAGTGAATCTGCAGGTACGTCATAAATTGTAGTCATATTTATCCTCCAAAATTATCTTTTTTTGTCAAATTAATCATTTTTTATCCAAATTATCTTTTCTTCTTAAAGATTATCATCTTTTCTTCTTAAATAGTACGGCAACGTTACCTCTAAGATCAACGAGTTTTGAATTGGTTTTTTCTATGATCTCCTTAATATGATTTTTCTTATCCTCTGACATGGACCTGGAGAATCTGATCTTCACCACTTCCCGGGCCTTGAGCTGTCGTTTTATCTCATCTATAACACTCTCTTTTACCCCGGATTTACCGATGCTGATGGTGATGGTGGAAAGTGACCTATTCATTATTTCCTTTTTTGATGGTGTGGAACTCAATTTTTTTTCTCCGTTTCTCTTTCTTTTCTCTGGTGTAGGGTATTCTTCTTATATCGCCACATTCCAGGCATTTAATTTCAACTGAGGAATTTTTTAATCTTACCTGGGAGTTGGTTCCTGGCTGGAGGAATTTGTGGCAGTTTTTACAGTACCTCCGGTTCCAGGTGGGCTCGATTTTCAGGTTGTACTTCTGGGCTATGTCACGGGCCATCTTTACATGCCGGTGTGATCTCTCCCTATTTTGGAAAAATTCTTCTTGAGCACGATTAAAAAGGATGTTAACTCGTTCTTCTGCTATTTTTATCATCCATTTCTGTCTTCTTCCCCTGCGCAATGTTTAACCCTCTGTGAGCTTTCCCTGTAAGTTTGATGGTGGTGTCTTAAGTTTTTGGGGTTGAATCTCAATTAAGGACGAAATAAGTTTCAAATCCAGATATATGTACTTAAGAATAATAACATGATTTATCTACCTTACCCTTTAAAAAGGTTTCTTATCCCCCATCTCCTGGAGAAAAAATTTCAAAAAATATAGCCTAGAAATTTCCCTAATCGTTCAAGAACCCAGGTAACCTGAAAAATCGACTCCTCCCACCGGAGAGGTTTCTTCTCCATCAATTATCATTTTAATTATATCTACCACTTCCTCTGGATTTTTACCTGTGGTGTCTACCTCACTGGCCCTATCCCCATATTCCTGGTATGCCTCGAATGCACAGACATCCAGGGCCTCTGCCTCAACGTTCTCGGCGATCTTGGCATCTTTAAACCCTTTATCATGCAGCCGATCACCTAATGTATCAGGATGGGCACGTAAAACGATTACCCGGTCTGCTCCACCACAAAAATGGGATAAGTGACCCTCAACCAGCAGATCTTCTCCATCCTCTAAATTACTGATAATATCATCTAATTTAGAACATAATGCTGGTATGTCCACTATTTTATACCCCTTTTTGTGGATGCCGGTGTAGAGTTTTTCATCCTCTACCAGCCCGTTGATATCCACCAGGGTAAAGGAAAACTGTTCCTTGAACAGTTTAGAGACTGTGGTTTTACCTGTTCCCGGGGTTCCGGTTATAAAGAGAATCATGGTTCTGTTTCAAGGATTTTAAAGAGGAAAGTTCATGGAACCTTTTAAATTAATCCTGGTTATTTTAACTTTTCAATCAACATCTGGGCGACTTTTTCCCCGGAGAGGAGCATTCCTCCGAATATGGGTCCCATCCTTGGCGCCCCGTACACTGCGTTTGCAGCCATTCCCGCCACATATAAGCCGGGATATACTTCGGCCGTGTTGTCGGTGACTATGTTTTCAGCCGCTTCAGCCCACATGGACTTTTCTCCTATGATCTTACCGGTGGAGGTGTTGAGTTTGTGACCCATCTTCTGCTCGATTATCTTAACTATCTCGATGGGGTGTCCGGTGGCGTCGATCACCGCCCGGGACCGGACGGTGAGTGGGTCTACGTGCAGTCCTGCTATTTCAACTGCACTCCAGTTTAATACCAGTCCTTCCACTCCCTTCTCTTTTATCATCAGATCCTCAATTTCTATCAGGTTGAAGATCTTTAAACCCGCCTGGCAGGCCTTGGAGCAAAGGGTGGATGTGCATTCTATGGAATCTGCCACGTAGTACTGGTCCTCGTATTCGGTGGATCTGATGCCGAATTCATCCAGTATTCTCTTTCCTTCCTCCTGGACAACGATCTTGTTGAACATCATTCCACCACCCCACATTCCACCACCTATACTGAGTTTACGCTCAAACAGGGCGACTTTGTATCCTGCTTTAGCCAGGTAGTATCCGGCGGTGAGTCCGGCCGGTCCACCCCCACCTATTGCCACGTCCATATCTGTATAATCTAATAGGTCATCCATGTATCCTTCTATGATTGCCTTTGAGATTTTTATATCATCTAATTTCATTTTTGCACCTTAATTTCTTATCAATTAAATAGTTATCTTGTTAATGACTTTTAACAATTTTTATTTATTGGAGATTGTAACTGATGTTTACATACGATACAAAATAAATAAGAACCCAGACCCAGTGGAAAATCAGTGCCCCCATATGATAATAATATCCACTGGAATCTAAAATTCTGAACTTTCATACAAATAAACATTAAAAAGTAAGTTCATCGAAAACAATAGGTTTTCAACAAATAATAGAAGATGAGGAATCTAAATTAAAAATTTTTTTTATCTAAAGTTAATTATCTCCAAAAAATCTAAGGGGGCTAAAATGTTGTATTCAATTTATTTGTTCTAAAACATGATTATACTAGGGTATCCACCAGACTCCAGTTACCTGCACGGTTTTGTTCTTCCCAAAGACGGGCATAAATACCTTTATGTTCTAAAAGTGTGTCATGGGTCCCTCTTTCTTTTATTTCTCCTTTATCCAGCACGATGATTTGATCAGCATTGCTGATGGATTGGAGACGGTGAGCAATGATAATCACCGTTTTATCTGCTACAAGGGCGCTGATGGCCTGTTGAATAAGTACCTCATTTTCAGGATCAAGGAATGCGGTCGCCTCGTCTAAGAGGACAATTGGTGCGTTTTTAAGCAATGCTCTTGCAATGGAAATCCGCTGTTTTTCACCGCCAGATAGGGTAGAACCGCCTTCACCAACTATGGTATTGTATCCATCAGGTAAAGTGGAGATAAAATCGTGGCATGCCGCAGTTTTTGCCGCGGTAATAATTTCTTCCATGGTCGCGTCTGGTTTGCCCATCCGGATGTTCTCCTCAATGGTATCATGGAATAAATATACATCCTGAAACACCATGCTGATTTTAGAAAGGAGGGTATCAGTTTTCATTTGGGTAATTGGTACTCCTCCCAAAAGTATTTCACCATAATTTACATCCCAAAATCTTGCTGCAAGCCTTGTAATAGTAGATTTACCCGAACCAGAGGGTCCGACCAGTGCGGTCATGCTTTTGGCCGGGAAGTTCAGGGAGATGTTGTGCAGTACATCCTTACCACCGTAGCTGAAATAGACATCCTTAAATACGATTTCCATGCTCTGGGGTTGGTGGCTTTTTTCAGGCTCTGACAGGGGTTTTTTATGGCTTAACTCATAAATACGCTGAGCCGAGTGATCGGTCCGAGCATAATCGGAGATAAAGGAGAATACGGTCATAACCGGCTCATAAACATTCAGGGAAATCAAGAGGAAAACAAGGTAGTACAATGGTGATAGCCCCCCACTTGTCAGTAACCAGGCTCCGCATAACATCACCACTCCCACTCCGCAGTTGAGGACAAATCGTCCTATCATTCCGATGGGAGCCGCGGCTAATCCTATACGTATCGAATGCTTGCGCTGGTTATCAAAGGTTTCCTTCAATGTACGGAAATGCTCACCTGCCTGATTAAATGATTTCAGCGTTTGGATCCCTCCCACGTATTCTAAAGTACGGGATATTGATTCCTGCTGGGATTTTAAAAGTGCGTCGCTTACATTGTCCATGCGTTTGTAGCTCAGTATGGCAAATGGCAGTGAGAGCGGAATTACCAAAATCAGCGCCAGCATCATGCGCCAGTCCAATACAGACAGTACAATAATAGAAAGGGTAAGTCTCACTAAAATTACGGAGATTTGTGGAACAAGAGCCGATGCCAAAGTTTCCACCTCACTGTAATCCCGTAACAGAACAGTAGATAAATCACCAGCATCCCTTTTATTAAAAAATCCCATTGATAACATTTTTAGATGTTCTCCCATGGTGATACGGGCTTTTTTTGTGGTCTGTGCAAAGCCGATGCAAATTTTGATATAGGTCTGCTTGCTGATGAAGTAGTAAACGATGATCTGGGCCAAAAGTACACCGCATAAAATCCAAAGAGGAGTTAGAGGTAGAGATTCAGAAGGACTGGCCACCGGAATTAAAAGCAGGTAGATGGCGATGAGCATGACCCCATAAGGAATTGTCACCACGAAACTGTCTAAGAAATTCCATAGGACAAGTTTTTCGTATTTTTTGGTTTCACCAAAGGTTACGGTGTTGAACCATTTTTTAAAATCTTTCATACTGGTAACACTCCTTTCTTGATGGTCCAACGGTCTCGACGCTCGCTTGCATCCACCATATCACGATACAAATCACATTGCTCTAAAAGGGTTTCATGCTTTCCAAAACTCTGTAATTCTCCGTGTTGCAGTACCAGAATCTGGTCTGCGTTTTCTATGGATTTTACGCGGTGAGCAATAATTAGTACCGTTTTGTTGGTGGCAAGTCGAGCAAATGCCTGCTGTATTTTGCTTTCGTTTTCCGCATCGGCATAGGAGGTGGCTTCATCCAAAATTACAATGGGAGTATCCTTTAAAAATACTCTGGCAATTGTAATACGCTGTTTCTCACCACCAGAAAGGTAGGAATCATCTTCTCCAATGATAGTGTCGTAACCATTAGGTAGATTCATAATCACGTCATGGATATTGGCTCTCCTCGCCGCTTTCATCACTTCCTCGTTAAAAGCCTTTTCATTGCCCATGCGAATGTTATTTTCAATGGTGTCATGGAACAGGAAGGAATCCTGAAACACATATGATACCATATCTGTCAGCCTTTGGGGTGGAATGTCACGAATATCAATCCCCCCTATTTTTATGTTACCCTGCTGTGGCTCATAGAATCGCAGTAAAAGCTGTGCTACAGTTGATTTACCTCCACCAGATGGGCCTACCAGGCCGTTGATGCTACCTTCCTTAAGTACAAAGCTTACATTCTTTATCGCCTGGATATCATCATCATAGGAAAAAGAAACATTTTCAAAGGTAATATCATAGGTAGATGGATTTCCATTCCCAGTAGTCGTAAACTCTGGCTGATAAAGAATTTTATCGATACGTGCCACGCCTTCAGTGATTTTTCCACTTTGAAGCACCATTTCCATCATTCTTTCTAAGGGTTCCTTCAATCCACTACCCACAAGGAAAAACAGTAAAAGGATGGGCAGAAAATCCATATAAGAGGTGGCATAAGTGGCAATCAGCAGTCCGGCAGGTAACAGGAACAGTAGTTGGGCCCCGAAAAAAGCGTAGTAAGCGCCCATGCGGGAAGCAAAATGGTAAGTGGTATGTTCAACACTGTCCACAAAAGCCGACACGTTGTTCTCGAATTGTTTAAAGGCGCTGAGGGTGCGGTTAAAAATTTTGATGACTGGCATTCCGTTTATGTATTCCACAATGGTGCCTTCCATCTTTTCTTTGGTGTCGTGCATATCTATTTGGGTCTGCGCCCCCTTGGGATCTTTCAAGCCACTACCCAAAAGGAACAGTGAGATAATAATGGGGACGAGCGTTACAATTGCCAACCGCCAGTCCATAATAAACAGATAAAGCATGGTGAACAATGGTGTGGCTACTGCGGCGGCAACATCTACGATATGATGGGCGATGAACACCTCCATCTGCTCAACATCATCGAAGATCACCTTCTTAATTGCGCCCTGTGTCGTACCGGTGAAAAAACCGGAGGGTATGCGTCCCAGTTTACCCATTATCTGTACCCGCAGCTCGTAGAGAATGTCATATGCTGCACCGTGGGCCAGTACCGAGGATGAAAAGGCACAGACACCGTATACCAATGCTGCGCCAAAGGTGATGGAGACCAGCGTGTAAATTGTTTCGACGTTGATACCGGAAGGATCAGCATAATGAGCCAGCAATTCGAGTATCACACCATAAATCGTGAAAAAGGGAACCAGCCGTGCCGCTGATGAGAATACTGACAACAGGCAGGCAACTATGAGTTTTCCCTTCTTCGGTCCTGCGAGTTCCAGAAGGCGGGTTATGCCTGTTTTTTTCTTCGAATCTGCGTTTTTTTTATCCATAAACTGTTATTCCTCTTTAAAAATAGCTTGATAATTGATTTGAAATAATTTAGTTCGCTTTAACTACCCTTCCATTTTAAAAGGCTTAAAGTAACAATAATTAACAAACCCTTAATATTTTTAGGTATGCCTAAAAATTACTATTTAGACCTAAATATTTAACAGCATATAAAGTTTCCGGTTAATACTTCACTAATTAACAAGCGATGAAAAAAGATCAAACTAAAAAAAAAATTGCCCTTAAAAACTGTTTTAAAAATAATAAAAAGGAGTTTATGATGTAGACGGTGCTTCTAAACAGGGCCTTGTACTCAATGCACCTATAACCACTGTGGATAAATTATGAAACAGTGATGATGTGGAAGGACTGATAACCCCGGCTGCCCCTAAACCAATCAAGGATGTGTTTATAAACACTATGGCCCGGTAGTTATTGTTAATTTTATCCAGCATCTTTTGGCTCAGTACTCTGATGGTGACAAGTTCATCTAAATCAGCAGAAAGTAGGGATATATCGGCAACTTCCCGGGCAATATCCGATGAATCCCTCATGGCAACGGAAACATCGGCTGAAGATAATGCAGGGGAATCGTTGATCCCATCTCCCACCATAATAACCTTTCTACCTTCCCTTTTAATCTCCTCAATGATTCTGACCTTATCCTCTGGAAGTACTTGGGACCGGTATTCTGTTATGCCCAACCGTTTCGAAACAGAGCTAGCCGCATTTTCACTGTCCCCTGTTAACATCACCACATTTCCAATACCCAGATCTTTCAATTTAGTAATCACGTCCTTTGCCTCGGGACGGACAGGGTCTCTTATACAGATGATTCCCTCCAGCTTTCCAGCCATAGCCAGGTAAATGGTGGAATATTCCCTGGTATTTTCTTCGATGATCTTTTCCTGTTCTCTACTTAGTGGAATTTTTTCATCGTCAAATATGAAATGTCCACTTCCAATCATCGCTCTTTTATTGCGAAATGTGGTGGATATTCCATGTGCCAGGATATACTCTACCTCAGCATGTTCCTCGGCATGTTTAAGATCCTCAAGTTCCGCCTGTCTTACTATCGACCGTGCTACACTATGGGCAAAATGCTCCTCTAAACAGGCTGCAACCTTCAAAACTTCTTCTCGGGTGTATTTCCCACAGGGAATTATTTTAGCTACTTCAGGACAGGCCCTGGTCAACGTTCCTGTTTTGTCGAATACTATGGTATCCGCCTGTGCATATGCCTCTAAATATTTCCCACCCTTAATCATTATCTTATGATTCGATGCTTCCTGCATGGCAGATATGACTGAAAGTGGTGTGGATAACTTTATTGCACAGGAATAATCCACCATAAGTACCGATAACGCCTTCGTTGAATTTCTGGTTAATATATATGTTAAAATAGTCGCGGCCAGGCTTAATGGGACTATGGAATCTGCTAAAGTCTCTGCTTTACTTTGTATTCCTGCTTTTAATGATTCAGACTTTTCTATTAACTCTATGATTTTGTTGATCCTGGTCTCTTCATCAACCGCCCTAACTTTAATTACTATGGCTCCTTCCTCTACCACTGTACCGGCATGAACTGTTTTCCCCCTATTTTTATTTACGGATAATGGCTCTCCAGTCATGGAAGCCTCATTCACCATTGCTTCACCACTAGTTACAGTCCCATCAACTGGTATAAGACCACCAGTACGTATTTTTATCCTGTCACCAGGGGTTACTTTGGATAGTGGTACTGATATTTCTTTATTTTCATCATTTACCAACCAAACTGTGTCTACATTGATAGCCAAACTGGTTTTTAATGTACTTTTGGTTCTTTGAACTGTATAATCCTCTAATATTCTGGATAATGATAGTAAAAACATTAAGGATCCTGCAGACTTGAAGGATCTCTTGTAAATGGCCCCGCCTATGGCAACTGCATCGAGCAATGATACATCCATATCCAATCTCAGCAAACTGTTTAATCCCTCTTTAAAATAGGGTAAGGCGCAACAACATACATATACCGTTTTAAGCGGAATAGGTACGAATATCTCATATAATAATCTTCTCAGTATCTTCTTTGCTATTTTCAAGTAAAATTCATTTTCAATACTGCAGATAACATCTTTCTCTGTGGGTTCTGCTTCTTTAACATCGTTTCTTTTAAGGTTTTTAATGAAAATTAAAATATCGTTCTTCTTGTTTATATCATCGTATTTAATCAACAGACTCCCATTTCTGTATGATGTGATTATCTCTGTGATGTAATCCTTTTTGAGGAGTAATTCTGCTATTCCGTATCCTTCCCTTTCTGTGAATGCATATTTACCACATCGAATTCTAAGTCTAGTTCCAGTATCATATACTAATTCGTATCTCATAGAGATCCCTTTGATAGGTTAATTACGAAAAGATGTCTCATATTAATAACACTTAGATATTGATTATAACAATTAATTTTTTTGGAATAATGATTTTCCATCCATAGCCTTAACGTATTGATTATATCAAGTTCACAGTACCCATTAATACAGTGAAAGGATATATTATTTAACTTACATCTAAATCAGCCCATTCTAAGACACAATATAAGGGGACACTAGAGAATATAAGTTAAAATAAGTAATAACCTGCATTTGATTCTGCAAAATTCATCGATTTAATGCACTGCTTACTGAATTTAATTGTATAAAATTTTCCAATACATTCCCGTCACAGCAATTTCATGTTTTCTGGATCTTATCCCCAATTTCATCAGCGTATATCTCTTTTTTAGTTTTTTCCTTAGCATCGTGATGTATGTCTTCGGCATTCTCTTTGACATTTTGTAACATCTCTTCTGCTTCATCCCTCATTTGCATTATTTTCACGGCAGTGTTTATGCAGAATTTTTTGGTTGCTTCACTTTCTATTATTTGTTTAGCTACGATTGCGGCTACTGCCCCTCCAGCAAAAAGTAATAGGCTTTTATGTTCTACAATTCTGTCCAAAGTGGTTTTCATGTTTACACTCTCCCTTATTTTATTTTAGGTACACCTAAAATAAATTTTTAGGTATTCCTAAATATAATCATAGACCTATTTAAATGTTTCAAAAGAAGAATTGTAAAAAATAATTTAGTTTTAGTTATGTCCGGAATTAGGCCTAATGATATTATATTATATCTGACAAATCCAAATAATTGTAGGGGAAGGGAATTGCAAGGTAATAATTTAGGTATTATGATGTTTTTAGTTTTTCTATTGGTATGGATGGTTTATCCATTCATTGTAATGAGCCTAAGACCAAACATCTTTAAATTAAATAAAAATTGGGAATATTCAGCTTACACGCCTAACTTTTTTTGGCTTTATTCTTTTACAACAGGTTTCTGCACGACATTGGGAAGTTTAATTATTTCCGGCTTGACAAGTGGTTATATCACGGATTTGGGAGTAGTAATTAGTATTTTACTGGGGGTTATATCGGAAACAATTATTTTATTGCCAGATAAATTGGAAAAAATATTTAAAGTGAATTTAAAACATGGTGAAGGCATAAATTTAATGACGAAATTCGTTAAGTACTACACAACCTCATTTTTAGCCATAATGGTTCTAATTAGATTCCTATTTCATCTGTAATAAATACGTTATTTTTTTATTATGATTCTGAGCACGTCCTGATCCTGCAGGTGGTGTTCCAGTCCCACTTTCTGGCCGGGGAACTTCACTGAGGACCCCCACACCCGTGCCTGGCGAAAGTTCCGCACGAAGTCACGGTGTAACCTCAAGGCCACCTCTTCCACCGTGGAATCCTTTCTAACAATCAGCGGTTCTTCGAGGTCTGCCTTGCGCCCCTGTGGCTTAAGGTATATTCTTATCAGTTCCAGTTGCTGGAATATTTCCTCCCTTAGGAGATCCATGTGGTACCCCTGGTCTGCGGCAACGTATATGGCATTTGGTAATTCAGATTTCAATTTTTGAAGGTATTCGGCATCTGCCAGGTCTATCTTATTTATCACCAGTAACATGGGGATGTACCGGCAGTTGGTGTCCAGTGAATCGATGAACTGGTCGATGTTTACATCATCCCGGATGAGTACATCGGCACTGTGTATCCCATATTCATTAAGGATGGATCTTATGGTTCTATCATCTATTTTAGTCAGAGGAATGGTTGATGATAGGTTGATTCCACCCATCTTCCTCTTTTTTACTGTGACATCCGGTACTGATTCGTTGGGTCTTATCCCTATATTTCTAAGTTCATCAAGTATTACCTGCATGTGCTGGGGGTTGAACACGTCTAAGACCACCACTACCAAATCTGCATTCCGGGATACGGAGAGTATCTCCTTTCCCCTTCCTTTACCTTTGGAAGCGCCGGTGATTATCCCGGGGATATCGAAGATCTGTATTTTAGCCCCTTTATACTCCATGATGCCTGGGATGATCTCCAGGGTGGTGAATTCGTATTCACCGATCTTCGACTCGGCATTGGTAAGCTGGTTTAGTATGGTGGATTTACCCACGGAAGGGAACCCTACCAGAACTACGGTGGAGTCTCCACTCTTTTTAATATGGAAACCCTTACCTTTAGCCCCGGAACTGCTCCTTTGAAGTGATTCCTCCTTCAGTCGGGACAGTTTAGCTTTAAGCTTCCCTATATGGTGGGATGTTGCTTTGTTGTAAGGGGTTTTCTGGATTTCTTCCTCTATCTTCTTTATTCTATCATCTACAGCCATAAAATTCACATAAAACCGGATTTAATTGAAATTTTGGAGTTAGAATGTATTTTTATATGTATCTATTTTAATTTACATAAAAAAATTACTAGGAAATACTATCTAAGGAAATTTCGAATATAAAAATTTAAGGAATATTTTGAGTTTATATAACCTTCCAGACCATTACTCCTGATTGTTCAAAATCTAAGGTAAATAGACTCATACCCTGTCCTTTTAGGATGTGGAGTCTGGTGAAGATGGAATCTTCCAGTTCCTTATTCATCACATAGGTCATGTAGGTTCCATTATTATTTACGATTATTATGGAGTATGCGCTTTCGTTGGACACGATACTATCCTGGGTGATGTTATTGTTCACCACAATTAATCTGTGAGGTTTCATGATCAAAGAACTATTACCCTCTAATCCTGTTGAAAGCTCATTGACTAGTTGGGAAGTACTCATATTCTGGCTTTGTAATTGATTTACATCTATTATACCTGCATTTACATTTTCATTGGTTATCTGTGCAAATACTGCATTATTGGCAATAATGATCACTGTATCATTGCCCAGTCCTGTCTCATTGTTAGGGACGACCATTCCTTGACCTTCCAAGTAACTGTATCCGGTACTGTTGTTGGTCTGGAAATTCCAGTTACCAAAGTATGACCATGCGCCAGCCTTACCCGGCATATCAGAACTGGTTATAAGCACATTTGGTACTGGATTATCTGGATGGGTGTATTGGGTTATGTTCTGGGCCTGTTCAGCAGTTAAACCATAGTTTGCAGTTAATATGGTTGTCGCCGTAGCTTTATCCACGCCTAAAATGCTGGTCAGTATTTCAACACTCTTACCAGTGTCTTTGGTGTAAAGTTCCACAGTATTAGGGCCTGAATCACCACTGGTACTCAGCATTCTTAGTATACCCGCGGATAAAGTTTCATTTGTGGTGGTAAGCGACTTCCCTACCCAGTAAGCCCTGAGGTTATTCTGGGTCGATCCATCAAAGGTCACCGGCCGATCAGCTATAGTGGCGAAGAGGTGGCCGTAATCCCACCAGGATGTTATCACCGTATCTGTAGAAGTGTTATCTTTTATCCATTCAAGAGAGGATACCATAGAATCATCAGCACCTGGAACTACACTGTAAGATATAGCAAATCCCATGTAAACCGGGGCAAATATAACTGCCAGAACTAACACCATCATCACTGTAGTCTGTAAACTGGTATTTTTGATGTACCCCCTTACGTATTCCAACATCAGCCCTACGAAGATACCTGCTGATAAAGCTACAGGGAGTGCAAACATTTCTGCAAATCTTATTCCCTTAGTAAGAGTATAAGCGGTTGTTAAAAGCCATATTGATAGGAGTATGACATATAAAATGTAATTTTTCTTCTCCGATTCTTTTAAATCAGGAATTATAAATTTTTTCTGGGTTTGTATGGTTTTTTTATCCTTTAAACCACCTTTCTGTCTTCGTCTTTTTCTTTTCTTCTTGTTACTAGGTTTTTTCTTCCCTTCCTTTTCTTGAGCAGTGTTTTGGACTTCGTCCGTTCTTTGTTTTAAAAGAGGTAATAATAATCGTGATAACAATAAAAAAACACCCAGTAAACTGAATACAAAGACAACGAGTCCACCCACATTATTTATAGCACTCCATGCATCAGGTACCTCAAGTTCCCTTACAGTAACAAATACGTTAGGATAGGCTGATGCCACCTGAACTGATGATTGAATCTGGGTGAATCCTAAAGGTCCCAGAAGAGATGATGCGAAACCAGCCGGCCCACTGGTAACTATCACCAGTATTGAACTTAAAACAACAAATACAACCAGTGCAAAAATTAATGGCTGATGGGTGAACCATTCCTTTATACCATCATAATCTCCGGGTTTATTAAAGGTTTCATAACCAAACAGAAACTTGGAAACCAGCAAATAAACAACGACAGTCACGATAAGTAAGTAGAAGATGTAGATCCATCCCTGCCATGCCAGTGAGAATAATAGCATTGAAACTGCAGATAAAACAGCGAAAATAGACCTATTTTTCAAATTATCTGCTCTTAAGCTTTCTATAAAGAACCATACCGTCAGTATAGGCAGTAACATGTTGAACATGTCCGTGTCGAAAAATCCGGCGAAGGTGTGAGAGAAATAGAAAGGAGCCAATCCAACCAGTACACCTGCTGTTATTCCACCATAATCATTGGTGATCCTCCTTATGAAAAGATAGGCAGGTATAACAGCCAATGAAGCTACAAAAGCACCTGTCCAAAATGCCACACTAGTTAATGGCACATTAGAGAATAGATTAACTAATAGATAGATAAACGCCGTAAGATACACGATTAAAGGGGTATAAGACACTTCTTTACCAGGCGGGAAATAAGAATGCAGATCCCAGCTGGTACCATTTATCTTGACATCACCCATATAGCCATGATCAAGAAAATCCTGCGTCATCCGGTAGTTAAAATAGGAGTCCATTTCACTAAAATAGGGCAGTCCACTGTCATCCTGATAAAGAGCTTTCATATCATCCGGGATGGCTGATAAGTTCACTGCTTCTGCTCTCAGGGAAAAAACCAGTAGAAATAATACTATAACGATGATTAATGGTTTATATTTAGCTAGAATTTCATTTAAGTTCATGAAATGGGGCCTCGGGTAAATTTTGTGGTATAACTTATTTTATAACAAATATTAACTTATATCTATTGATTTTCTAAATCTATATCCCCTGATAAATCACCATATCATTTCATTTAAAAACGGAATATCATCTGAAGTTTTTATTTAGAAAAATTTCAAATAAAAAAAAAATAAGGGGGGGGGTAGTATTTGGGTTTTATACTACGTTCCAGACCATTACTCCTGGCTGCTCATAGGCTAAATTGAACTGGGTCAAGTTCTGTCCCCTGAATATGTATAGTTTGGTGAACATGGAATCTTCCAGCTCCTTGCTATATATATAAGTCATTAAGGTTCCTTTGTCATTTACCAGGGCAATGGAGTAAATTGCATCCTCATTTACAATATCATTCTGGACAATGGTGTCGTTCACCATCACGGTCAACCTGTGGGGTTTTACGATAAGGGTACTGTTACCCTGCAACCCGGTTATAAGATCGTTTACGAGCTGTTGGGTGCTTTTATTCTGACTCTGTAATTCATTTACGTTGATAATACCCGCAGATATGTTGTTACCAGTTATATGTGCAAACACTGCATTGTTGGCGATGAGGACGGTGGTATCGTTGCCCAGTCCAGTTTCATTGTTAGGAATGACCATGGCCTGACCTTCCAAGTAACTGTATCCGGTACTGTTGTTGGTCTGGAAATTCCAGTTAGCAAAGTACGACCACCAGACAGCCTTACCCAGCATATCGGAACTGGTTATGAGGACATTTGGTGATGGATTGTCTGGATGGGTGTACTGGGTTATGTTCTGGGCCTGTTCGGCAGTTAAACCATAATTTGTAGTTAATATGGTCGTCGCTGTAGCTTTATCTACGCCTAAAATGCTGGTCAGTATTTCAACGCTCTTACCTGTGTCGTTGGTGTAAAGCTCTACAGTGTTAGGGCCTGAATCACCAGTGGTACTTAGCATTGTGAGTATACCTGCAGATAAGGTTTCATTATTGGTGGTAAGCGACTTCCCTACCCAGTAGGCCCTGAGGTTATTCTGGGTCGATCCATCAAAGGTCACTGGCCGATCAGCTTCGGCGGTAAAGAGGTGGCCGTAATCCCACCAGGATGTTATCACCGTATCTGGAGAGGTGTTGTTTTGTATCCAGTTCAGGGACAGCACCATAGGATCATTGGTTCCCGGAACCACACTAGTGGATATGGCGTATCCACTGGAAATTGGGGCAAACACAGCTGCTGCAATTAATACTACCATCACTACAGTCTGTAATTTGTTATTTGGCACGTAGGCTTTTATGTATTCCAGCATAAGCCCTACAAATATACCTGCTGATAAGGCTACAGGCAGTGCAAAGAGTTCTGAAAATCTCACACCCTTAGTAAGGAGATATGCAGTTGTTATAATCCATATAAACATGAGTACGGCATAAAAGAGGTAATTTTTCTTCTCGAACTCATTTAACTGTGTGATTATGTATTTTTTTTGGGTTTCCTTGGCTTTTTCCTGGGCTTTTGGTTTACTCTTCCGTCTTCGTTTTTTTCTTTTTTTGCGGGTTTTGGTTGTTTTCTCACTTTCGACTTCTTTGGCCTTGGTTTGAGCTTCCTTCTTCCCTATCATTAAACGCAGGAATAGTAAGAAAACAGCCAGTAAGCCGAATATAAAGACGACTAGTCCGCCAGCATTATTTATAGCACTCAGGGCACTATCGGGTACCTGAAGTTCCTGTACAGAAACATAGACGTTAGGATAGGCTGATGCCACCTGAACTGATGATTGAAGTTGGGTGAATCCTAAAGGTCCCAGAAGAGATGATGCGAAACTGGCTGGTCCGCTGGTAATTATCACCAGTATTGAACTTAAAACGATGAATACAACCAGTGCAAAAATTACTGGTTGATGAGTAAACCATTCCTTTATACTATCATAATCTCCGGGTTTATTAAAGGTTTTATAACCAAACAGAAACTTGGAAACCAGTAAATAAACGATGGTGGTCAGGATGAGCAAGTAAAAGATGTAGATCCATCCCTGCCATGCCAGTGAGAATAATAGCATTGAAACTGCAGATAAAACAGCGAAAATAGACCTATTTTTCAAATTATCTGCTCTTAAGCTTTCTATAAAGAACCATACCGTCAGTATAGGCAGTAACATGTTGAACATGTCCGTGTCGAAAAATCCGGCGAAGGTGTGAGAGAAATAGAAAGGAGCCAATCCAACCAGTACACCTGCTGTTATTCCACCATAATCATTGGTGATCCTCCTTATGAAAAGATAGGCAGGTATAACAGCCAATGAAGCTACAAAAGCACCTGTCCAAAATGCCACACTAGTTAATGGCACATTAGAGAATAGATTAACTAATAGATAGATAAACGCCGTAAGATACACGATTAAAGGGGTATAAGACACTTCTTTACCAGGGGGGAAGTAGGAATGCAGATCCCAATTGGTACCATTTATCTTGGTATCACCCATATAGCCATGATCCAGTACATCTTCCGTCATCCGGTAGTTAAAATAAGAGTCCATTTCACTGAAATAGGGCAGTCCACTGTCATCCTGATAGAGAGCTTTATAATCATCCGGGATGGCTGATAAGTTCACTGCTTCTGCTCTCAAGGAAAAGACCAGAATAAATAGTACTATAACGATGATTAATGGTTTAATTTTTGGTAGGATTTGACTTCGATTCATGAATTGGCCTCAGGATTTTTTATAGTCATCATTTGATTTTTATAATTCTTAATTTGATTATACCTAATATGAACTTATATTTATGGATTTTCCAAATTTAAACCCCAATGTAAATCACCATATTACAAAATCACCCAAATAGTCGGAAAAATGAGTTTGATACTTAAATAGGTATGATTATCTTTTAGTTTAATATCAGAATTTCCCCTTCTATTTAAGTATGAGCTTTCATCTCTTTAGTATCAGATTTTCTTCTATTAATCAGACATCTTCTTAATCAAATATTTTCCTCTAAACCAGACATTCTCTTCTATCAGACATTCTCTTCTATCAGACATTCTCTTCTATCGATCTGGTGTAACGACATTTGGGGAATCCTTTACAGCCTATAAATTCTCCGAAGCGTCCTGATCTTTTTATTAGTTCACTGCCACATTCCGGGCATTCACCCACCACTTCGTTGGATGGCTCCTGATCCTCTTTACCGCATTTAGGATCCAGACAGGCCCTCTGTCTGGGTTTTCCAAAGGATATCATGGGGAGTCCACACTTCTCGCATTTGGTCTTGAGAATAGTTGTTCCTCTTGGTAGTGAATAGGTATTTTTACATTCTGGATATCCCGAGCAGCCAACGAAGGGGTTTCCCTGGCGTGAACTGATGAGGATCAGGTTTTTACCGCATTTACACTCACCGACTATCATACTCTCCCGGTAAGCTTTATATAATTCTTGACCGATTTTGAGCTTGTTTTCCTCAATATCATCCAGAATAGAGCTTATTTCTGTTTTATATTCCTCTATAATATTTTCTTTCTGGGTTTTACCCTTCTGTATATTTTCGAGTTTGGTTTCAAACTCCCTGGTTAATTCTTCACTGGTTATCTTCTGGGAATACTTCACCAGGGTGTCTATCAGCTGTTCGCCCAGTACGTTAACCTCTATCTTCTTTCCTTCCACATACTTCCTATCGTAAAGGATGGATATGATATTAGCCCGGGTGGATTTAGTTCCCAGTCCCCTTTTTTCTAATTCCCGTATTAAAGAAGCCTGATTATAACGTGCTGGGGGTTTGGTTTCTTTTTCCTCATCTTTAACCTCACCCGCGAGCTTATCGCCTTCCTGGATGTCAGGGAATGCATCGTTTTCCACGCTCCTGAAGGGGTACTGCTCCTGCCATCCCAATTTAGCAGTTCTCTTCCTGGTGAAGGTGAAGGGTTGCTTTCCTATCTCCAGGTTCGTCTTCATGGTCTCTACCAGCGCGTCTTCACCGAAAACACTTATAAACCGGTAGGCTATGAGTTCATAAAGTTTCTGATAATCTCTACCCAGCTTTTTAGGCAGAACTCCGGTGGGGTGTATGGAGGGGTGTGCTTCATCCTTTTTCTTACCTTCACGTGGCTTGTAAGGTTTCTTGAGTTTCTGGATGGATTTTCTAAAGGCGGCGTTGCCTGAGAGTTTTTTAAGTATCTTATCGTAACCTATGCTTTTGGGAAGTTTCTGGGAAGATGTACGTGGATAAGAAGTATAACCCTCTGAATATAGGTTCTGGGCTATCTGCTGGGTCTTTTTAGGGCTGAAACCGAATAGGGAGTAGGCCTCTGACTGCAGGGATCCCAGATCGAAGGGGAATGGTGGGATCTTTTTGGAAGTTTTAAGTTCAATCTTGGAAACCTGGGCGTCTTTATCCTTACAATCTGCCAGAATTTCATCTACATCCTCTCTTTTGAAGATCTTACCCTTCTTATGGTCGGCGATGATGTCTCCTTCCAGATATGCTTTGATGTTCCAGTAGGGCTCTGGGATAAATAAACCGATTTCCTTCTCCCGGTCGACCAGTATGGTCAGTGTAGGTGTCTGTACTCTGCCGGCAGATAACTGGATGTACCTCTTGGTGGATTTCATAACTGCATCGGTGAGGTACTTGGAAATGTTCACTCCAAAAATAAAGTCAAGTACGTGCCGGGCAATTCCACTGTCCACCTGGTTGATGTCCAGGTCGATGGGATTTTCGTAGGCCTCCAGTATATCCTCATCGGTGAGGGTGGAGAACTTCATCCTCACCGTGTTGTCCAGACTATCCTGGCCGCAGGCATATTTCAGTACGTTGTAACCAATGAGTGTTCCTTCTATATCGTAATCGCAGGCATGTACAAATCTATCAGCGTCTTTGGAAAGCTTCTTTATGGCGTCCACGTAACTTTTGATGTACTTCTTTGATTTATCCCTTTCATAAAGGGGCACCCATTCCAGGTCGAACTTCTTTTTCTTCCTGTTTTTAGGTGCTAAAGAGTATAGATGGCCAACTGCAGCCAGGACTGTGGTTTTTTTCCCGTTATTTTCCACTTCATAGTAAGGGATCCTTCTGTAGTTCTTTTTTTCTACTTTACCAGGCAGAGCAGCTGATATCCTCTCGGACGTCCTTGGTTTTTCGCATATGATTACCTCATGCATGATGATCACTCATAATGATAAAATTTTTTTTATAAAAACTTGAAGTTCAATAAAATTGATATTTCGATAATCTTTACAATATTATCAACGATGTATATAAAATATGTATATTATATGAAGGATATCTCAATTAAAGATATATTTCAATATTTAAAAGAGGAGTATCAAATTAGATGTTAATAGGAGTAATATCAGACACCCACATACCTGAAAGGGCCAGTAAAATACCAGATATAGTTTTTGAGATGTTTAAAGACGTTGATCTTATTTTACATGCCGGAGATCTGGTATCTTTAAATGTGCTTGACGAGCTGGAAGAAGTGGCCCCCACCCGTTGCGTGCAGGGAAACATGGACCGATATTATGGTTTAAAGCTTCCTAAAAATGATATCATCACGGCCAGAGGCCATAAAATAGGTTTAAACCACGGGGAAGTTTACCCCAGGGGTGACACCCAGCAACTTAAATACATCGCCCTGGAGTTAGGGGTTGATATTCTAATCACCGGACACACCCACTGGGCATTCATCAAGGAGTTTGATGATATTATCCTTTTAAACCCGGGAAGTCCTACTGTGCCCCGGATGTCTGATCCATCTGTTATGTTCCTGGAAGTAGATGAAAGTAGTATAGAAAGCAGGATAGTAAAGATCGGAGATCCCATCTGTAAATCTCTCAATTTCAAAGGACCTGGTACCCATGGGTAAAAAGTGGAACAAAGAGAGAAAGGAGGAACCCTATTATAAGATGGCTAAAAAGGAGAGTTACCACTCCCGGGCCTCGTATAAACTGCTCCAACTCAACAATAAATTCAAGATCATCCAGAAAGGAGATATTGTCCTTGATCTGGGAGCCGCTCCAGGAGGATGGTCCCAGGTAGCCCTGGAAAAGGTAGGGGAAGAAGGCCTGGTGGTGGGAGTTGACCTGCAGAGGATCAAACCCATAGAAGGCGATAACTTCATCGGGATCATGGGAGACTTTACTCAAGAAGAAACCTTAGACCAGATACTTGAAATTACAGGCAAGAAAGTTGACGTCATCCTTTCAGATGCCTCTCCCCAGCTCAGCGGAGTGAAGGACGTGGATCAAGTACGAGCCCTGGATCTGGCCCTGGGTGTGCTTAGAATTTCAGGGTCGATTTTAAAGCCCCACGGCAGTTTAATAATGAAGGCCTTCCAGGGAGAAGAATTTGAAAACCTCTTGAAAGAGATTAAAAAGGAATTTAAAACGGTTAAAACCACCAAACCACCCTCCTCCCGGAAGAAGAGTGTGGAGATGTACGTTATAGCCAGAAGATAGTGGATAATCTTAATTCTGCAGGGATTCAATTCAGTAAGAAATAATTTTTAATTCTGTTTTTTCAGACTTCTACCACTGGTTAAATCTGAATCTTCCTTTTTTATCCGGAACAGTCGATCCAGTAGGTTGTCGAAGACGTATTCATATTTATAGAACAGAGCCCCCAGAGGTAGGGTCACTGCTAGGCTTACCACTATGGATATTATTCCACTGGTCACTGGATCGAACAATCCAGACTGGGAAATCGTGGCATAGGGATTGTAGAATACAGCGAAAAACAGTATCTGAACCAGGAATACATGGTAAGAAGCTTTCCCCACATAGGCAATGAATTTAACGATTTTATTTTCAGAATTAGATGGTAAAATCCTGTAGGCCAGCATGTAAAGTACTAATGGATAAAAGGCCACTATAACCACGTAGGATCCTAGTGTGGGGTATTCAGTGCCCCAGAAGGTGTTGAAAAATGGAACTTCCCAGTGGAAAATTCCAAAGGCAACCATATAGATAACCCCTACCACCAGTCCAATCAATACTATAGCTGATTCCAGGTTTGATCTGATTCTCTTTGTTGGTTCAAAGGCTTCCAGGACCCATAATCCTAAAGTAATCACGAACAGGTACCTTAAAATGTTAGCGTAGTATATGTATGCATCTGCATTTAATGCGCTGATATATGGGGATATTAACTCAAATAGTAAACTTATAGCAAAGGTTGCAATTAAGGTTAACCGTGGATATCGCTTGTAAGCCAGGTATAATAGTGGGAATATTATTATAAACTGTAAGAGCACCGTTACGAAGTAGTTACCTGGCCCGGGCAGTGGAAGGTATCCTACCAGAGTATAAAGTCCGAAATAAAGATCCTGGTTAGTTAACAATCCCAGAATAATGGAAATCACAAATACAGGGATGAATGGGTATAAAAATCGTACCAACCGGTTTTTTAAGTAACTGAGTGCATGAAAACCATTCTCCATGTAATTATGTTTTTCAAAGGATGCGTACATATTACGGCCCATAAGCAGCATGAAAATCAAAAGAGCCATGGAAAAGGTGAACATCCTTAATGTCATGAAAGCATCATTGTAGGGAAGACAGTGGACCAGTACAACAGATATTATGGCCAGACCCTTTATCAGGTCTACTTCCATGAGATGCTTTTTCGTAACAGTCATACAACACCATATGTTAATTCGCTATATATAAATTAAATCGAAAAATGTGAAGAAATCTTGATTACGAGTTTTTTTAACTACCCACGTTGCTTATGATACAATATTACTGCCTTCATATTTAGCCTACTGCCCTTCAATATTTAGCCTGCAGATCTCGGAGCGCCTGATTAGCAACTCCCAGTTGATCCTGTGCGAGTTTTATCCTATTTTTCACTTCATCAGATGATTTCCTGGAATTAATAGCACTTTCCACATCACTTATATCTGATTGAGCCCGGATCAATTCCAACTCTGCTTTATCATAGGCCATGGTGGCATTTACGTTGTTCATCCTCTCGATTTGCAACTTGGTTTCCACAAACTGATTATTGAGGTTATTATAATCTGATTTCAAGGCAGCTAATTTGTCATAATCCGAACCACTACCCACATCAGTTGAAATGGTCGATGATAAAACATCAAAAACCAGATAACCTATTATTCCGATGGTGATGATTACCATGATAATCCCCAGAACAGATATGGTCATGGATGTTGCCTTAAATAAATTCAAACGTGATCTTCTCAATTTACTACCTCAAATAATTATACATATACTTTAATAAGATAAAAAACTTATTACTATTTGTAATCATGCAATATAAGATTTTCTAGATATATTATTTTGGTTCTAGATATATTATTTTGATGATCTACATAGAAGTACTTAAAAGTCACCATTACATTTATTGTTTAGTGACCCCTATATTTTTGTAGGAGAATCTTTTTTATGCCAACATCAGCCGAAATTGCAACCGATAAAACCAAAACTTCCGTAGCCAAGTTCGAGGATTTTTTTTCCAGCGATAAATATAAGGATAAAATCTTTGAAGCCCTGGAGAAATACCCCGATGAAAGATCCATAGTAGTAGACTATACAGATCTGGAAATGTTCTACGCAGATCTTGCCGACCTTCTGATAGAAAAGCCTGAAGAGGTTATAAAGGCGGCACAAAAAGCTATACGCAACATCGACCCCTTAAAGAAAAATGCCGACTTAAACATCAGATTTGAGAAAATACGAAACAACATACAATTAAAAGATTTAAGAAGCAAATATATCGGTAAATTCGTTGCCGTAGATGGCATAGTACGTAAAACAGACGAAATTCGTCCCAGAATTATAAACGCTACTTTTGAATGTCGAAGCTGTATGAGATTACACGAGGTTAAACAACAGACCAGTTTAATAAATGAACCAGCCATCTGTCAGGAGTGCGGCGGGCGATCATTCCGGCTCTTACAGGAAGAGTCTGAGTTCATGGACATCCAATACACCAAAATGCAGGAACCACTGGAAAACCTTTCCGGAGGGGAACAACCTAGACAAATATCGATTATACTAGAAGATGACTTGGTGGATTCATTAGTACCTGGAGATGTTGTAAGGATAACAGGAAGTTATAAAACAGTAAGAGACGAGAAAACTAAACGTTTTATTACTTACATATATGGAAATTATATAGAACCCTTAGAACAGGAATTTGAAGAACTGAACATAACACCTGAAGATGAAAAAGAGATAAGACAATTAGCTAAGGATCCAGAAATATATAATAAAATAATAAATTCTACCGCACCTTCAATACAAGGTTATCGGGAAGTTAAAGAGGCTATTGCTTTACAACTTTTTGGTGGATCTGCAAAAGAACTAGAAGATAAGACACGAATCAGAGGAGACATTCACATTCTTATAGTAGGTGATCCTGGTATAGGTAAATCACAAATGCTTAAATTCGTGTCTAAATTAGCACCAAGAGGCATATATACAAGTGGGAAAGGTACTAGTGGAGTAGGATTAACTGCTGCTGCAGTGAGAGATGAATTTGGAGGATGGTCACTTGAAGCAGGAGCATTAGTTTTAGGTGATCGGGGTAATGTTTGTGTTGATGAACTGGATAAAATGAGGGCAGAAGACCGATCAGCTATACACGAAGCCCTGGAACAGCAGACCATCAGCATAGCCAAAGCAGGTATCATGGCCACCCTTAACTCAAGGTGTTCAGTTCTCGCGGCTGCCAACCCAAAATATGGAAGATTTGATCAATATAAATCAATTGCAGAACAAATAGAGCTTCCATCAACGATACTATCAAGATTTGATCTAACATTCGTAGTTGAAGATAAACCTAATATTGAAAATGATAAAAAATTGGCTAGCCATATTTTAAAGATACATAAAGATCATTCTATTCATTTTGAAATTGAAGCTGAACTTTTAAGGAAATATATAGCTTATGCAAGACGTGACATTCATCCCAAATTAACAGATGAAGCTATATCTGTTTTACAAGAGTTTTATGTGGGTATGAGAAAAGGAGGTGCTGAAGATGAGGATTCACCAGTACCTATAACGGCACGACAGCTTGAAGCTCTTGTTAGATTATCAGAAGCTCACGCAAGAATAAGATTATCTGAGCTGGTAACTTATGATGATGCTACTAGAGCTATTAACTTACAGCAAAAATGTCTCAAACAAGTTGGTCTTGATCCAGAAACAGGTAAAATTGATATCGACAAGGTTGAAGGTAGAACTCCAAAATCTGATCGTGAAAAAATGAGATTAATACCACAAGTTATTAAAGAATTACAAGATGAATACGGTGATCAAGCACCCAAGAGTATTATATTAACCGAACTTAAGGAAAGACTTAATATGGATGAAGAAAAAGCAGAAAGCATGCTAGACCAATTGAGAAGAGCAGGAGTTATTTACGCACCTAAACAGGGTTACTACAAGGTTGTATAAATATTCATTTTTTTTAATCTAAATTTTCCAATTTTTTAAGGTTAACACTTTTTAAACAAGGGAAATAATATATATAGCCAGAAGTTAAATTATTAATATCTAAATTTATCTCACTACTAAACAGTTTATTTTTATTTACAGGAGGTTTTTTACCATGAGCGATTATAACGAATTATTAGACCGGGCCATAGACCAACTGCCCCAGAAAGTACTGGAAACTAAGAGATTCCAGGTTCCTAAAGCATACTCCATGATACAGGGTAATCGGACCATTATCCAGAATTTTTCAGAGATCGCTGACGCCCTTAACAGGGACCCCCAGCACATACTGAAGTTCCTTCTAAGGGAGCTGGGTACTGCAGGAAACCTGGAGGGCAGCCGGGCCATAATGCAGGGAAAATTCACCCACTATCTCATAAACGACAGGATAGATGATTACGTGCAAAGATTCATCATGTGTCATGAATGCAACCGGCCGGACACCCGCATAATAAGGGAAGACCGCATATTCATACTTAAATGTGAAGCCTGCGGTGCTAAAGCCCCCCTTAAAACCCTTTAAATTTGGGATTTACCCCCAATGATATTACTTATGGGGTTAAGGAAATAGAATTTTTTTAATAAAAATTTTTTGAGTAGAGATGAGATTGAAAGGTAAAGCATTCTGCCCCCGCTGTGGAAAGACAGATGAAGAACTTTTCAATGGTCTCTGCCGCTCTTGTTTTATTGAAGATTTCAGTTTAATCACCGTACCCGATGAAATAAATCTAACCACCTGCACACAATGTGGATCAGTCCAGAAAAAAGGCAGATGGTACGATTCAAACCTGGTCATTGAAGACCAAGCAGCAGAAACTATCCTGGAACATATCGAAGTTTCTGAATTAGCATCAGACGTCAATATAGTGCCTGAACTTGGAACTGTCCGTGGTTCAATCCTTGAATTTCTAATTAAAGTAACTGGACATGTTTTAGGTGGAGAAGTTTCCCAGGAATTCCTGGTGAAGGTTAAAGTAGATAAGACCGTGTGCAGCGAGTGCAGCAAGTACGCATCAGGATACTATGAGGCGGTTATACAGTTAAGGGCAGATGACAGGAGCCTTTCTGCAGAGGAAATTGAAGCTGCCGATGAGGATTTAAGGACACGGCTGGGAAAGCTTTCCCAGGAAAACAGGATGGCCTACATCTCCCAGAGGGCCCAGATAAAAGAGGGAATAGACTACTACATCGGCTCATACAAGGCCGCCCGGAAACTCACCGAATCACTTAAAAACAAGTTGGGAGGGATGATTAACGAATCGCCCCGATTAATGGGCCGTGATAAAAACGCGGGAAAGGATCTCTACCGGATCTGGATACTGTTAAGACTCCCCCACTTTCTGAAGGGTGATTTCGTTAAATACCATGATTTACCGAATCAGGTAACCGGTTACGACGGGAGTAAAATTTACTTAAAGGATTTAGAATCCTCAGAGAGGATATCGATACCATGGAAGTCCGCTGGGAAACTGGAAGTGGTGGCCAGGAAAGACAAAGTCAGATCAGTCCTAGTCTCATCTAAAACACCAGAATCCATCCAGATTCTACACCCCGAAACTTACCAACCTGTAGATATCGCCATCCACAAGGACTCTCCCCCCATCACCATTGGAGAAGAGGTAAAAGTGGTGGAGATAGGTAACGTTTTTTATTTATTAGATTAAACTAATAGATGCGAATAAGGTAAATTTTTCATATTCAAACTAATAGTGATAGAATGGAATTAGAATCTAAAATAGAACTGATAAGTAGAGGCACTCTGGAAATAGTAACCCCAGAGGAACTTGAGGATAAAATTAAAAAGGAGACGAAAACCGCCTACATCGGCTTTGAACCCTCTGGTAAAATCCACTTAGGACATGCCATCACCATCCGGAAGATGATGGACCTCCAGGAAGCTGGTTTTAAAATCAAAATCCTCCTGGCCGACCTCCATGCCTACTTAAATGGCAAGGGAAGTCTGGAGGAGATCAAAGAAATCTCAGACTATAACATAAGGTGTTTCCGTGCCCTGGGTTTAGGCGAGGATACCGAGTTCATTTTAGGCTCCACCTTCCAGACAGGGGAGGATTACACCTACAAGGTATACGAATTAGCCCTATCAACTACCCTGGCCCGGGCTAAAAGGAGCATGGCCCAGATAACCAGGGAAAGCAAGGACCATAAGGTGGCCGAGGTCATCTACCCCCTCATGCAGGTTATAGACATGATGTTCCTGGAAACAGACCTGGCACTGGGGGGAATGGAGCAGCGTAAGATACACATGCTCGCCCGGGAGAACCTGCCCAAAATGGGGTATGAACCCCCCGTCTGCATACATACGCCCCTGTTACATGGAACTGATGGATCAGATAAGATGTCTTCCTCTAAGGAGAATTTCATAGCCATCGATGATACACCTGATGAAATAAAAGCAAAAATTAAGAAAAGCTACTGTCCACAGGGCCAAGTAGAAGGTAATCCCATCATAGAGATAGCAGAACACTTTATTTTCACTGAAACTGATACTCTGCTTATAGAAAGACCACCTAAATTCGGGGGGAACCTGGAATTAACCCAGGAGCAGTTGAAGGACACCTACCAGAAGGAGGAATTGCATCCTCTGGACCTTAAAAATGCGGTGGCTGGTAAGCTTACCCAGATATTTGAACCTGTACGGGAATATTTAAAGGATAATTAACCAGGAATGTAATATTTAAACATAATTAGATAATTTATATTAAAAAAGAGTTGATTTCCATGGAAGAAGAAGTTACCAAGTACGAAATGATGATCCCCCGGGGAGTACACGGACAGATCCTGGCCAAGTTACTGGAAGAATATCCAGAAATTACCGTCAAACAAACCGAAGACGGTCCCTACCTATTAGGAGAAAAAGAAAAGCTGGAAGAAGCCAGGGACTATATCGTCAAGGCATTAAATGAAAGGATTAAGGAATTAAGTGGTCCTTAACTCTTTTTTTTGAAAATAAAAATAAGTGATTTGTTCGTTTATCATTAAAGTATTCGTTTATCAATCGTTAAAGGATCCGTTTATCATTTACTGATTTATTTAATAAAGGATCCGTTTTATCATTAAATGTACTATATTTTTTTCAATCCTTCTCCAGCCAGTCGGTGATTTCATCGGCTATATCTGGAGCTATATCCTCTATATGGTTCTGGTCGCTGAAGGTACATATCTTTGAGCTGGATAGATCACCGATCTCCTCGAAGGTGCTTTCATCACTCCAGGGCTCCTTCTGTGAAGGTGTACAGAAAGTCAAGTCGCCATCGCGGTTTTCCTGTATAAGATCCCAGCTGTCTGAGTTACGAAGTTCCCAGTACCAGGAATAGGTCACCACACATTCCTCATCAGATTCATCACAGAAATCTTCCTCTCCTTTATATCCAACCACCAGTGTTTTATCATCTTCAAGGTCTATATGTGCTTCCCAGACATCCTCAGGACCTTCAATCTTCTCTATAGGCGTGGTTACTATCATATCTATGAGTTCATCCTTGTCCATCATCTAAAAGAACACTCCCCTTTCTTGATCATGTGTATTACCTTTAAATATTCCATATCTCTTGATATTCCAATTTTTTCCTATTTAAGCCTAATTAAAGATTATTATGGTGAAAATAGTACTTAAATTTTTTTTTATGGTGGTTAAATTTTTTTGATACTATTTTTAAAACGAAGGTAATTTAGATACAGACTCCAAATTTAGGTGAGAGAACCCTCTTTATATCATCATGTACCTTGTTTACACCATTACCCGCATTTATAACGTAGAAATCTTCTTTTTCTGCCAGTTCCAGGTATTTATCTCTGACATTCTTTAGAAAATCGATATTTTCGAAGTGATCCTTGCCCTCACATCTTTTAAATGCAGTTTCAGTCTCCATATCAAGCAGTATGGTTATATCCGGCCTTTTTGCGTATTTGTTTATCTGGGATATCCATTCTACATCGTTTTGATACACCATACTGGAATAGAAGCATCGATCACTTATCACCACTTTACCTGCAGATTTTGCTTCCTCTATTTCATTCATTAAAACGGTTCGATCCGCTGCAAAAAGCAGGGCCAGGGTTCTCTGGACGTTTTCCTCTGTCGCCCGGGAACTGGCCAGCATCTTTCGGAGCAAAACCCCCACATCAGATTGTGTAGGTTCCCGGACTTGTAGGACCTCCTGGCCAATATCGTTAAGCCATTTCTCAAGCAACGTAATCTGGGTGGATTTACCAGAACCATCGATACCTTCTAAACAGATGTACATGTTTTTAACCTTTATTCTTAATATCTCGAAGGGTTACTTAAAAGTTATCTGAGTCACCTTCCACGTGGACCACCACATCCTCAATTTCAGGGATGGAACTTTTCAATTTATCCTCAACTATATGCGCTACTTCATGGGCTTCTGAAAGGGATGATGAGGATTCCAGAGTCACATGGAGGTCTACAAATATGTGGGAAGGCGGACCTCGGGAGCGTATCCGGTGGCATTCTTTAACTTTCGGAACTTTACTGACTATGCTCCTAATTGTCTCCTCATCCAGGGGTGCAGTGTCTAGGAGGATACTGGAACTGCTTTTGATTATCTGGATTCCCATCTTAGCAATTAGTACTGCTATTATAACTGCGATGATGGGATCAACTATGCTGAAACCCATTTGAATGGCAATAAATCCTAAAATAACAGCTATCGAAACATATACGTCGCTCCTGGTGTGTTTGGCATCAGCTACCAGTATGGTGCTTTTTAATTTCTCCCCCTCTCTGTTTTCATACCAGGATACAACCAGGTTTATGATGAGGGTTATTCCCATGATGAGGAAGCTCAATATGGTGATGTCAGGGATTTCCGGGTGGTAAAACCGGCCAACGGCAGATTGTAAAATCTCAAAACAGGTTATAAATAATAAAAATGCAATTCCCAGGGAGGCGAAGGTTTCGAATTTTTCATGGCCATAGGTGTGGATCTTATCCGGGGGACGGGAAGCTATGGTGATGCCTATGATTCCGATGACATTCGATGTGCCATCAAACAGGGAGTGGAATCCGTCTGAGATTATGCTTAAGGAATTGGTCCAGTATCCGTAGATTATCTTGGCCAGGGCAACTCCGATGTTAAGGACGAGTACTATGATTAGGATTCTTTTAACACTGGCATAGTAAGACTGGTGATTCATGCTTATACCTTCTATCCTTATTACTCTTTATCTCTATTCTCTTTACCATTGCCTCTTTTTTTCATAACTACAAACCAAATAATGAGAAAGACGATACAAAGTACTGAAACATTACCTAACAAGTATACTGTATCCTCTAGTGTTTGGTAGACGCTTCCGAACAACCATGCCACGATCCCCCAACCTAACATCTGCACTACTGACCCAAAAAAGATGGTTATAACATATTTCTTTAGATCGTATCTTACCAGGCCACAGAACAGGTTTAAAGCTATACTGGGTATCACTGGGAAGCACCGGGCTAAGAACATGAAGATATCTTCGTATCTGCTTTCCTTAAACTGCCTTTCAACGTTCTCCACATCTTCTACAGTGACTCCTAAAAAGCGGCTGGTTTTTCCAATGAACGGTTTCCCAAACCTGTAAGCTAATAGGTAGTAGAAAAATGACCCTAAAGTCATGCCCAGCGATGCGGGGATTACAATTTTAACTATTAAAGTCGCGAGAGATGCTAAGGAAAAGGCAGCCCCCTGCATGACCAGGAATGTGGCGGTTAAAACTATGAGACTGGCCGGTATAGGAGCTATTACCTGTTCTACTATGCATCCTAAAAATACTGCCCATGGTGCATTGTTTACAATAAAGGGCGTATTAACTTCAATTAAAGACTCGAAGTAACCGAGTATAGAAGATAGGTCCATATTTTCTCTAATTTTTTATATTATTTATAGATGTAATTCAGTCGGTCTTTCTGTCGAGTCCCCACTTCTTCTGGAACTTAAGCTTCTCTTCGGCGTTCATCCAGTGGCTACCATCACAGTATGGCTTGTTTTCTGATTTACCACAGCGGCACAGGGTTATCCTGTTACGTTTTTCATATTCGCTGCCATCAGAGGATTCAATGGGTATCTTCCCCCTTACCCATAGTGGCCCTTCACATTTCTTCTGTTCATCATGAACCAGGACTATGGACTGTTCATATTCCTTTTCAAAGGGTTCACCTGTTTTTTTATCCCATAGAACCAGTCTTCCAGAGGGACATATCATGGCTTCTTCTATGGCGGTTTGCCTGGCCTCGGGGTCATTTGAATCTTCTATGAGTTTCCTGATTCCCCCAGCCCGCATGCAGAATCTTGAATGGTCACAGAATTCATATACATCGGTTAATCTTAACTCGGGCCCTTCAAAAATATCTGCTTTCTCCACGTACGGTTTTCTGCTTGCTACTTCAGTACCGTCAAAATCAATATGGTTATGTGTACCATCACAGTAGGGTTTGTTCTTTGATTCACCACAGCGGCAGAGGATATAAGTTTCTTTTTCTGGATATTGCTTTTCATCCTTAAATTCCTTGGTATGGCCTGCCTCATCAGTTACTATTATCTGCTTATAAAGCGGGACATTGCCTTTAACAAGATATGGTCCGTTTTCTACTACTTTTATTCGTTTTTCAGACATTTTTTTATCCTCCATATTATAGGCTAGTGGACTGGGCGGGATTTGAACCCGCGGCCTCTGCCTTGCGAAGGCAACGCTCTACCACCTGAGCTACCAGCCCTAAGTTTGTTTGCAGATGCTGGAATAAATTTTTTTAAACTTTAAATTACACTAATTTTTTTAAGCCCTTCGAATTTCACTATTAATTTAATATTATTTGTACGTTCTTCGATTTAATTTAACCCTTGAGCATTTTTAATGGAAGATCAGGTATTATTTTCTATCTATAATTTCAAAATATTTTTTTAAACCAACGACCAATTATATTTATTATTTTCAATCTAGATTTAATTTTCAATAAAAGGGAGTTAACTTCATGGAAGAATCAAAAACAGGCTGGTTAACGTTAATAGTGGTTACTCTCTCTATGTTCATCATCGTCATCGATAAAACTTTTTTAAATGTGGCCATTTCCACCTTAATAACGGATTTACATACGGACATCGTTACTATCCAGTCAATAATCGCCATTTATTCTTTGATCATGGCTTCTTTAATGATACCCGGCGGTAAGCTCCAGGATGTTCTGGGACGGAGGAAAACCTTCCTGTTAGGTGCATTTATTTACGGTGTGGGGGCTGTTATTGCCTCTTTAAGTATCAACAGTTCTATGCTTCTTTTAGGGTGGTCTGTACTGGAGGGTATGGGGGCGGCTTTCATGATGCCTGCTACCACCTCCATCATTTCTGGAACCTATAGTGGTGAAAGAAGAGCCTTTGCACTGGGTATAATCAGTTCCATGGCGTCAGGAGCCGGTACCATAGGCCCTATCATCGGTGGTTTTTTAACCACGTATTATAGCTGGCGTTATGCCTTTGCACTGGAACTGGTGGTTATCCTGGCTATATTTTTGCTCTCCCGGGAGATATCCTCATTCCCGACTACCATCAAATGGTCTGATTTTGATGTGGCCGGTGCTTTATATTCTGCCTCGGGGATTTTCCTCCTGGTTGAGGGAATCTTACTCCTCAACGATCCCCAAACATGGAACATTTCACTGCCCATGATGCTTGCTGGTTTGATCCTTTTATCCTTTTTCTATTTCCATCAGAAGAGGAAAATCAGTAAAGGTGAATCAGCTCTGCTGGATATCGCCCTGTTCAATAACCGGGCTTTTAGTTTTGGTAACATAGCCCGGTTGATAATGAACTTCGTAATTGGGGGTGTGCTTTTTGTTATCCCCGTATTTATTCAACTAATTTTAGGTATTGATCCGCTGACCACTGGTTTAACGTTAATTCCCATGAGCCTTGGAATATTCGTCCTTTCTTTTACTGCCGGTAAGGTATCTTCCAGGTTCCAGGCCCGTTACATTCTTTCTGTAGGATTTTTGGTGGCCATGGCTGGAAGCATATATCTAAGTTTAACTTTCAGTCCCCACACTACCATTCTGGATATGATGCCTGGAATTCTACTTTTAGGTGTTGGTATGGGTATCGTTTTCCCTCACTCTGCCAACGTGATATTTGCCACGGCCCGTCAGGATCAGCAGCCTGATGCCTCCGGTATAATGAACACCGGAATAAATCTGGGTTCTGCAATGGGAACCGCTGTTCTGGGTGTTATATTAATACTTGGCGGGTTTGGTAGCCTGGAAATGGGTAACACAGGTCACACCACTGATTACCCGGTTCAACTTAAAGATATACCGGGAAAGCTGGGAATTGGTTCGGGTTCGGCTGAAGTAAATTCAGTAGTTACTCCGGTAGATTCAGGTAAGATAAACACCATGAAATATGCCTTTGACGTGATAAGCCTGGTGCTTTTACTGGGAATGGTATTTTCCTTATTGATACCACTGCGTAAAAGGACTCCACATGCAAGATACCCATGGAATCAATAGCTTTTATAGTAATCCTCTCTATAAAAATCTAAGAGGTTCAGAATTTGATTAATTTTATAGGTATAATCCTGCCCCTGATGGTTGCTATAATCATAATCATCGCCATTTCAATCATGTGGCCCCTTATTATAGGTGCTGCCTGGTCACCATCCTCTAAAAGGGTGGTAAATAAGATGCTGGATATGGCGAAGGTGGACTCCCGGGATGTAATCTACGATCTGGGATCAGGAGATGGGAGGATAGTTGCCGAGGCAGCCCGTAACTATCATGCCATAGGAATTGGTATAGAAGCTGACCCACTCCGGGTTCTCTGGTCCAGAGTGAAACTCAGACTACTGGGCCTTAACCGGCGGACACAAATCATCTGGGGAGATATCTTCAACCAGGACATAAACGACGCTACGGTGGTAACTGTTTTTCTCTGGCAGAAGACCAACGAAAAATTAAAGGAAAAACTCCAAAGGGAGCTTAAACCCGGCACCCGGGTGGTCTCCCATATATGGACATTCAGTGGATGGACACCCCTTGAAGTTGACCGGAAAGACCGTGTTTACCTGTACGTGATTGGGAAGAGTGATTATTGATTTTTAAATCCGTTAATTTATGATTAAGAATTTAAAGCAAGGAAAGCAAGAAGGGTGAACCAGCCGCATAGGCAATAAGGGTGACCACCATACCAATTTTAACCCTCCCGGATATTCTACGGGCATTTTCAGTTGACCGGTCCCTTAATATGGACACTGCAGATGATAAGAATATCAAAATGGCGACCAACAGAACGGGTAGGTACCATATGGTTAATATTCCCAGGAAGTACAGGACGGGGCTGGTGAGGCTGGCGAAGATCATGAATGACGCACCCAGGATAGACGATGCCTTCATACCATAAACTATGGGCAGTGTACCCGCCCCTTCCATCTCATCTCCCTTAACATCCTCCATATCCTTAACTATCTCCCGCATCATGGTGGATAGGAAGGCGAAAAAGCCCAGATAAATGGAATCAATGGTTGCCCCCACTACAACACCCCCGAATACAAAACTAAGCCCAGTTAAAAATGAAATACTAAAATTGCCAATTAACAGTTTCTTTTTAAGGGTGTGGGCGTAATAAAACATGAGCAAGGTGCTGGCCAGTACAATTAATTCCGGTACCAGACCAAGGAATAAAACTGCCAGGATATTGGCTAATAAGGCCAGTGCCAGTGAATAATATCCAGCCCTCTTCAAGGACATCCGGCCAGAGGGAATGGGCCTTTCCGGTTTATTAACCGCGTCGATCTTATGATCGAAATAATCATTCACCGCGTTACCAAAGCCCGTAGCCATAAAAACCACGACACATGCTATTAAAACATCTATGGTAAAAACTCCACTTATAAATGCCACAAGCAAGACTGCTATAACCGCTAAAATAGCATTTCCAGGCCGTATTATTTCTACATAGGGATTCATACTATTTTTCCTGTAAAAAGGCTGTGTTAAATTTTTTTTTGATTAATATGGATTTATTTTTTTAGTATAAAAAAATTGATATGATTTTCCTGGTTTTATTAAAAAATTTTAATCGAATCGGGTTTTTAACGTAAAAATTTAAAGTATAGCAAATACTATATATTATCACGTAGAATATTAAAAATTCATTTACTAATAATATAGAAAAAATATTCTGTAGATGAGAAAAGTGGAACCCATTAAAATCCTGATGGTAGAAGACAATCCCGGAGATGCACGTCTGATCATAGAAATGTTAAAGGAAACCGATGAACTCGATTTCGACGTGTCACATGTGGTTAGATTGGATGAAGGACTAAAATATCTGGTTACCAAGGAATTTGATGTGATATTCCTGGATCTCTGCCTACCAGACAGCAAGGGAATCGAAACATTTAATGTTATGAATTATAATGCCATGGATACCCCAATCATCGTACTCAGCGGCCTGGAAGATGAAATATTCGCTGAAAGTGCAGTGGGAAAAGGTGCAGACGAATACCTGGTGAAGGGAGAGATCGACAGCCACATCCTGGTTGAATCTGTAAAACATACCCTTGAAATTGGATGAATTAACCACTCTTTTTTAATCTTATTTTAAATATATAGTAGTAGCATGGATAAAAGATCGATACCAGAACTACTGGCACCTGCCGGTTCAATGGACGCATTGAAAGCCGCGGTTAATGCCGGGGCCGACGCAGTATACCTTTCCGGGAAAAACTTCGGAGCCCGATACTACGCAGACAACTTCAACGAAGCCCAGATGGAAGAAGCTATAGATTATGCTCATTTAAGGAATAAGAAGGTATACGTCACTGTTAACACCCTCATCTTCGATGATGAACTGGAGGAAGTGGCAGATTATCTTTTCTGGCTTTACAAAGTCGGTGCCGATGCGGTGATCCTGCAGGATGTGGGGGTTGCCTCCCTCTGCCGGGAGCTGGTTCCCGATCTGGATATGCACGCTTCCACCCAGATGACCATAAACAACCGGGAAGGGGTCAGATGGGCCTCTGAGTTTGGTTTTAAACGGGTGATCCTCGCCCGGGAGTTAAGTCTCCCTGAGGTAGAGGAAATAGTGGATGAGATGGGTGGAGAAATTGAACTGGAAATATTTGCCCACGGAGCCCTATGTTACTGTTATTCAGGACAATGTCTTCTTTCATCTGTGATTGGTGGGCGTAGTGGCAACCGGGGCCGGTGTGCCCAGCCCTGCAGGAAGCCCTACCATTTACTGCAGGGGAATAGAGGCAGGTATGGTAAACTGGTGGATTCCATCCCTATCCCTACCGATGCAGATTATCTTCTTTCAACCAGGGATCTGGCATTATATCCCGAACTGGATAAAATCTCCAAAATACCCCTGGCCTCCCTTAAGATAGAAGGAAGGATGCGTTCGCCTGAATACGTGGCATTAGTGGTTTCAATTTACAGGAAAGCGTTAGATAAACTGTCTGATGATAACTGGACTCCCGATGAAGTCGAATTATCCAAACTAAAGCTAGCTTTTAATCGCGGATTTACCCGTGGACATCTACTGGAAGCCAGTAAAGAATCGGTGATGGGCTGGGAAGCCCCTGGAAATAGGGGACTTTACCTGGGGGAGGTAGTGCGGGAGAATAAAAAGAAGAAATTAGCCAATAAAATAGCAATACGAATTGATTCTAATCTACCAGAGTTTATGCTGGAGAAGGGTGACGGTGTCGTATTTCAGCATCCCGATACACATCAAAGATATGGGATGGCCCTAGAACAAGACCCAGAATATCTAAACACCCATAAACTACTTTTAAAGACTATAAGGCAGATCCCACCCGGGTCAGAAGTCTATCTAACCCGTGATGTTTCCCTAACCAGGGAAGCCAAGAACATCATCAAAGGACCAGGAGAAGAGACGGGCATCCCCTTGGATATAACCATGAGATGGGACCAGAATACTCCCATTTTAGAGGGTAAAATTTTAGAGGATAAATTTACTGGAAAAGATAACAGAGAACTCCATTTCAAATATAAGGCAGATTTTAAGATGGAAGCCGCTCGAAAAAGCCCCATCAGTAAGGAACAAATCCTGAATCAGCTTATAAAAACAGGAAGAACCCCCTTCATTGTTAAAGATATTGAAATAGAGTATCCCGGTAATCTATTCATCCCATTGGGCAAATTGAATAGTTTCAGACGGGAATTTATAGAAAAAGCAGAATCAGAACTCTTGAAGGCTAATAAACCTCCAAATGAATCTGTTGAGTCTGCAGGAAATCGTTTAGAAAGCATCAGGCAAGAATTGAAATCTCTCTCCTCCCTACCTGATTCAAAAATTAAACACCATATGAACATTGCAATTTACACCAGTAGCATAGAGGCCTTAACTGGAGCTATTGAAGGTGGTTGCAAACGGATCTATTTTGAACCGTTTTTATGGGAAAAATTCAGCCGAAAGCATCCCTGTGAGGCCACCGATTGGGCAGTCTACTGCGAAGAAATTCAGGAACTCATCCGGGATGCCCAGGAGCTGTGCACAGCGAGTGGATCTATCCTAATCTGGAAATGGCCGTCCATCACCCCCAATGTATCTCTAAAATATTTATCAAATCTGGTCGGCCCTCTTTTTGATGAAGGTCTCAAGGAAATTATGGTGGGTAATATGGGGCCTTTTAAGGCTATTAGAAAATTAAACATACCAGTTGAGATTTCTGGTTCGGCAGCATTGAACATCTGGAACCACTGCTCTCTCGGGGAATTTTCAAAGGATCTAAACAGGGTAACGTTATCAAATGAGCTTTCCAGGAAAGAATTAACCTCCCTAGCAGCCCATAACAGGAATATTCCCCTGGAATATGTTGTCCAGGGAAATCTGGAATCCCTGGTTTCTGAAGACTGCCTGCTGGGAGGGGTAGATATGCCTGGCAATTATTTAAATCCTCCCTGGGGTATTGAAGATGGGAAGGGCAGAATTTTCCCCTTGATAGTTGACGACTATGCCAGAACCCATATACTGAACTCGGTTGAACTGTGTTTAATGGATTACATCCCTGCTTTGTATAAAATAGGCATTCAAAATTTAGTTATAGATGCACGGGGTAAAACCAGCGAGTACGCAGAGTCCATGGTCACCAGCTACAGACAGGGGTTGAATTATAAAGATAAAACACCAGAAAACAATACAAAATTAAATAAACTCAAAGTCAAAGTAAAGAAAATATCACAGGGCGGTATAACCACCGGGAATTTCCTGGATAGGCCCGATTAATATATTTATTGATCTTTTAACCCCCTCAAATAACAGATGTATCCCAGATTTGCATAGATTTATAAAAAGTTTCACATAGTAAAATATAGCAGTTTCTTTGGGAATGTACACAGGATGATATTTTTATGAGTGATAATATCGGGGATATCAGAAACATCCGTGGGGTGGGTGACCGTCTTTTCGATAAGATAATGAACCATTTCGGGGGAGAGGAAGAGTTTCTACTGGCAGCTCGAAACTATGAAGTGGACCGCATCGCAAATATAGAGGGTGTAAGCCAGCGGAAAGCAATAGAAATAGTAAATGTTGTTTTAGGTAATCCTTCCCAGGAATTTTTAAAAACAGACACCTGTTTTGAGATTTACCAGGACATATTAGGGAAAATCCTCCAGTTCGCCAGTACACAGTATGGTAAAAACAGGATACTGCTTCTGAACCCTGGTAAGAGTGAAGAAGAGATTAAAACTAGTATTGATTTTGTAATGGAAATGAAAGACTCAGTACAAAAGCTACCTATAGATGAAATAAAAAGTTTACTTAGAAAAATAGGCCCTGTAAATAACCCTAAACCCAAATATAACCCTTCACAGGCCATACTCGTAGAAAACAGGGAAGATTATAACAACTTAATGGACCTTGGATTGAACAGTTACCTGCCCATAATAAGTGGGGATGAACTCGGCAATCAGGATGATTTTGAATTCATCATCTACCTTTACAGTGACGGACTGATGGATTTAGGCGACGCAGCCAATGTGGCCATGGTGAACAACGAAGCACAGGACTATGAAATAGTGCCCGATACTGTCTTATCATTTTTCAGTGAAAATTATTCCCTTTTATCAAATATTTTAAAGATTAAAGAGATATTAGGTCGGAATTCAGATATTAAATATGTCCTGGATATCTTAGATTCCCTGGAATCCGGAAAATTCGATGAAAAAGTCTTCGATACAGCCATAAATGATGCAAAAAATAAAGCTGATTTAAAGCTTAAAACGGCCATAAAAAATGTGGACCTCAAGGGAGAAGAAATCTTAGACCTTTTAAATAAAGGTATGCCGGGGAAGATACAGAAAATATTCGACGGAGTTATTAAAGAAGCCCGTGATGAGATAAAGGAAAAGACCGGTTGTTCCTTCGACCCTTTCATCCAGAAATATCCCCTGGAAGTGGATGAAGCAGAACTTGAAAGGGTGAAAAAACAGGAGATAGCCAGGCAGAATGTGGCTATCTTTGAAGATAAGGTTAAAGCTGCCTCTCAGCTATCCAAGCTTAAAGGTAGTGTGGAGGAAGAAATAAGGGAAATTTTCCAGTTCGACTACGAATTCGCCCTGGGATGCTTCGCCCATTACTATGATTTAAACCCACCTGAAATCGGTGATGGATTCAGTTTCAAAGATGGGATACACCTTAACCTGGCAACCAGCATCAGCCCAGACATCCAAAAAATTGACTACGACCTTAAACTACCGGATAACGTAGTCCTCTTAACCGGGGCTAACAGTGGGGGTAAAACCACCCTCCTGGAAACCCTGGCCCAGATTTGCATCATGACCCACATCGGCCTGCCGGTGTGCGCCCGGGAGGCACAGGTGCAGCTTATCGATGAGATATATTTCTTCTCCAAAAAGAGGGCTATGGACGCCGGTGCCTTTGAATCATTCCTGAACACCTTCATGCCCATCGTAACCCGGGACAACCAGAAACTGATCTTACTCGATGAATTAGAAGCTATAACAGAACTGGAAGCGGCGGTGAAGATCATAGCCAGTTTCCTAGATTATATCAGAGATTCAGACTCTTACGCCATAATCGTAACCCACATGGCCCGTGAGATCCTGAAGTACAGCGATGTAAGGGTGGACGGTATTGAAGCCCAGGGACTCGACAAGGATTATAACCTGATAGTGGATAGAACACCAAAAATTAACTATTTTGCCAAGAGTACCCCTGAGTTAATTTTAAAGCGGATGTATGAGAAGTCGGATGGAAAGTTGAAGGAGATCTACGGTGAGATGCTGGAGAAGTTCAATAATTAAATGGATCATAAAGGTGAGGTTATAATGGAACTTAGGCTTGGTTTGACAGAACTTGTTATGGGTGTTTTGTTCTTGATTTTGGCTATTTTGTATCTTAATTATCCACAAAATGTTCTATTATCGTTATTTTGCTTGATACCCATAATTACCGGTATATTTGGCCTTAAAGGATATTACCATAAAATTATTTATCTAGCGATCATAACTGTAATTTTAGTGGTAATGGGGATAGTAGCTTATTACAATCAAGTATATGTTTCCAACATCGATAAAACAGAGTACTATGTACAAATAGGATTCGGAATACTAATAATTGCTTCATTCGTCATCAGTACACTCAGAGAATGGGACAAATTTCAGGCCCTGGAATATTATGATAAATTACTGGCAATTAATCCAAATGATACAATAGCATTAAACAATAAAGGCGTTGAGCTAACAAGCCAGAAAAAATATGAAAAGGCAGCGAAATGTTTTGATAAAGTCCTGGAATTAGATCCCGAAGATACTGCAGCACTGCATAACAAAAATTTTATAGAAAAATATCATAAAAATCGCACCTTTGCCGATAAATTTGAGATCGGTCCCAAATTAGAAATCACTGATAAGGCAGGGAGCCTATTCTTAGGTAGGAAATAACTAATTTTGATTAATTAATACAATTATATCTTAAAAATATTATATCTTAAAAATGTAATTAGGGGTGAGATGATATGCCGGCAAGGCCTGGTTTGTGGGAAATCATATGATGCGTTTGGTTTTTGTTTTTTTCTATAATATTAAATCTGGATAGTCCTCCAATATTTGTTTCAACGATAGCTCTTAGCCTTGTATTCCTAATTACAGGTATATTTGATCTTAGGGATATTACAATAAAACACTTTATTTAACTATCATAGCTATAATTGCAGTAACAACGGGGATATTAAGCTTTCAACTGGTTCCTCTTTATCCAAACATGGATAAAACTGTGGACAGCATATTTATTGTAATATTTATACTATTATACATTGGGTTTGGCATATTTAAAATTAAAGAATGGAGCAAATTTCAAAAAACCCTGGAATATTATGATAAATTACTGGCAATTAATCCAAATGATATCACAGCATTAAACAATAAAGGTGTTGAGTTAACAAGCCAGAGAAGATATGAAAAGGCAATAGAATGTTTTGATAAAGTACTGGAATTAGATCCCGAAGATTCTGCAGCATTGCATAACCAAAATTTCTTAGAGAAATATGGGAAAAATCGCACTGTTTCAGATAAACTGGAGAAAGGTCCCGAATTAGAAATCACTGATAAGGCAGGAAAACTATTTTTAGAAATTAAAAGAACGAAAAGGAAAAGAAGAAAAACTAAATAGTTAATTTCTCTGCTTTTCGAATTTAATTTTAAGCGTGTTGCTTAACTGCGATTCAAATCCGCTTTCTATTATCAGTGATATTTCGGAGTCCCCTGATATGATGAAATTAAATTCAGCTGTGGCTTCCTCCATTTCTAAAGATATTCCATCCTGACTATTTGCTGCTTTAACCCCTTCGATGATGCTGGAAATGCTCTGGGCGAGTGTTTCTTCCATGTCAATTAATTTCACTCCCTGTACCATTTTACCCTGTATGGGTGGTTTCAGGGTTAAACTGGTGGTCTGCAGGGATTTTTCAGATATCTCGGAACCAAACTCGACCTTCCCCAGTATAGGGATCTGTAAACTTATCCCTGCCCCTGTATTGGAGGTTGCCAGGGTTTTCAGGGTTAACTGTATATTCCTGATGCCGATACCGTGTTCCTGCATCTCTGCCTGTTTATAAACAAGGGCCCTTTTTATGCTGTTCACCAGATCAGCTATGGGTAAACTTTCCACATAGAATCCATTACCATTCTGTCCTTTATTTATCATCACTTTATCCATTGTATCCCCTTCAAGGTATGTTATTATTTAATAACATATAAATGTTGTTCTCCATTAATTATCAACTTGAAAGCCCCAATCAAAAAATTATTAAATCAAAAGGGATAAGGTTATTCTATGTCAGATGATGTCCCTCCAGAGACCGTGGAAAGTAAGATGTGCACCAGATTTCCCCGTGTAAAAATGGGAGATAGTGTAGGAGATATAGAAGAAATGCTATCCCAGCACACCAACCAATTTGACAGCATCGATTACATCTACGTGGTTGATGACGAAAATATTTTAGAAGGTGTAATTTCTATTAAAAAGGTTTTCAGCACCCAGGATAATGAAACCAAAGTAGAAAACATCATGAAAAAAGATCTGGTCAAAGTAACACCCCCCACCGGCCAGGATAGGATAGTGTATCTGGCACTTTCCCATGGACTTAAAGCTTTACCCGTGGTTGATGATGAAGACCATCTACTGGGAATCGTTCCCTACGATGAAATACTTAAAACCTTCAATCAGGAAGTTAAAAAGGATATCTTCCGGTTTGGAGGATTATTCCACCGGGTGGGTGAGGAATATACCTCAATCACTTCATCGGCATGGGTGATGATAAGGTCAAGATTGCCCTGGCTTATAGTCGGGGTTCTGGGCGGTACTGCAGCTGCTTCGGTGGTCACCAGTTTTGAAGAACTCTTAAGCAAATTTCTAGTTTTAGCCGCCTTCATACCGGTCCTGGTCTATATGAGTGATGCGGTGGGGACACAGTCAGAAGCGTTGATTATCAGGAGTGTTGCCCTGGATCCGGAGCTTCCCCTGAGCAGTTACATTATCCGGGAATTTAAAGTTGCAGCCATGCTCGCCGTTGTCTGCGGATTTTTAATCAGTATCGTTGCTGTCGTTGGATGGGGCGAGTACTTTTTAGGTGCCGTAGTTGGGCTTTCCATGCTCGTAAGCATCATTGCCGCGGTATGTATATCCACTTTCCTTCCCCTGGTGTTTAGACGTTTCAACTACGACCCGGCAGTTGCAACCGGCCCCTTAGCTACTATAATCAGCGATATAACCACCCTGGGCATTTATTTCTCCGTGGCCATACTATTACTGGACTTTTTGAACCTGATATAAATGAAGATTGTAGGAATAGACCTGGCAGGTAAACAAGAAAATCCCAGCGGATTCTGTGTATTAAAGGGCGAACATCTTATTTTGAAGACCCTATACAGTGATGAAGACCTAATAGAAAATGTTAAGAAGGTAAATCCGGCAGTAATAGCTATCGACGCTCCCTTATCCCTCCCAAAAGGCCGATGCTGTCTGGAGAAGGATTGTAAGTGTGCTGTGGGCGGACATTTCCGCCAGGCAGAACGAGATATACGCCCTTACGGCCGGGTGCTCCCACTCACTTTCCAGGGGATGAAGATGCTCACCTTAAGGGGAATAAGACTTGCTAAGGAGTTTAGAAAGGATTTTGAAGTTATAGAAACCCATCCCCGCACCAGCCAGAAGATGCTGGGTTTTAAGGATTTAAAGGATGATTTAAACCAGATTTATAACCTGCCGGACGAGCCCACAGAGCACGAGTTAGACGGGGTATTAGCCGCTATAACCGGTTATTTATACCTTATAGGGCGTGTTTTAGAGTTAGGTGACCCTGAAGAAGGGATTGTCGTTATTCCAGGAGATGAAAGTTTTTAAAAAATTACTTAAACTAATACTTTTTGTATAATAATTAAAAGGAATATATAGAACTGTCAGCTTATCACAAGGTGGAACAAAAAAATGTATGAATATATTATACTGGGAATAATAATTTTAATCGTTGCCTACATTGTTTATAGTTATAACCGCCTTATTTCAATGCGAAATATGGTCGATACAGCCTACTCCAATATCGACACCCTCTTACAGAAGCGATTTGACCTGGTTCCCAATCTGGTAAGTACGGTCAAAGGGTATATGACACACGAACGAGAACTCCTCGAAGCTGTAACCAGGGCCAGGAGTGACTGGATGAATGCTTCAACTATACAGGAAAACGCAGGAGCAGATAATCTCGCTGCGCAAGCTCTGAAATCCATTTTTGCAGTGGCAGAAAATTATCCTAACCTTAAAGCTAATGAAAATTTCTTATTGCTCCAGGAAGAACTGGTTGGTATCGAGAATAAGATAGCATATGCCAGACAACGCTATAACCGGACAGTTCTGGATTTAAACAATGCAGTACAGCAGTTTCCAACTAATCTGATAGCCCAGCTTTTCAGATTCCAGACCAGAGAATTTTTTGAGGTTGAATCTGAACAGGCACGGGAAGTTCCTTTAGTAAACTATGGTGAAGAATAATGGACCCTATTTACAAGAACATAGCAGCCAATAAAAGATGGACCTACCTTTTCTTTGCCCTTTACGCGGTTCTAATTGGGATGATAGGATATTTAATCGGATTATACATTGGTTCTACTATTCTTGGCCTGGTTATTGGTGTTATAATTTTTGTTATGGCTTTTCTCGTCAGTTACTACGGAGGCCAATCGTTGGTGACATCCATGGCCGGTGCACGGGAGGTATCCAAACAAGAAGAGCCTTATCTTTATAACACGGTAGACGCTTTGAGTATAGCCGCGGGCCTGCCAATGCCCAAGTTATACATTATAGATACAGATGTGCCCAACGCCTTTGCCGCTGGTCGTAACCCTGAAAATGCCAGCATTACAGTTACCAGGGGTTTACTGGATCGTCTGGATCGTCTGGAGCTGGAAGGTGTTATCGCCCATGAGATGTCACATATCAAAAATTATGATGTTCTGCTTGCCACAGTAGCGGTTGTTCTAGCCGGGGTTATTGTATTTTTAGGAGTTATGGCTCGTTACTCAGCTTGGGGAGGAGTATTTCGAGGAGGAGGGCGACAAGGTGGCCCAGCTGCGATAATCCTTTTAATCCTTCTTGTTGTACTAATTGTCCTGGCTCCATTATTTGCACAGCTTCTCAAATTCGCAATTTCCAGGAAACGGGAGTTCCTGGCAGATGCTTCAGGAGCTGATCTCACCGGATACCCCGAGGGACTGGCCAGTGCCCTGGAGAAAATCAGTGGTATGCAGAAATCAAAGAGTAAAATTCAAAACACAGCTCTTAACGGTATTTACATTATAAACCCGGCGGTTGGAGCTGATCGTGACAGTACTGGCAGTAGCCTCTTTTCTACCCATCCCCCAACAGATGAAAGAGTTAGGAGATTACGTGAAATGGAGTTTATCGATCAAAAACACGTAAAGCCTTCAAACACTGATATGAACCAATCCAACCTAGAAACCACTCCGGGTAACATGAAACTTGTAGAAGAAACGATTCCTGATAAAAGAAAACATGTAGGGAAGGGTTATCTGGTCTGTGATAAATGCAACAGATACTATGAACTCCAGGCCGGTGAATCACCAGAAGACTTTGCAGGTAAATGTGAATGCGGTGGGAACCTTGAATACCGTGATAGGATATGACTAAACCTTGAACAATGCTATGATATTAAAAATTTTAGTTGAGAACACCTTTTTGGATGAGCTTTAAATTAACATCACCTAATCAGGCCAATTTGAACCCTTTTCCAATAGCCCCAAATCCTTTAATCGTTAAAATTATTAATCTCTAAGTTCATATAGATATAAGATGAAATTTATTAAGAGGTAATTATGAAAGAAAATAATTCTCAATCAACAAAAGCGCCTCTCACGAGTGCAGAGCGCATATTGGCTGTCTTGTTTGGGGTTGGCTTCATTTTGGGAATTCTGTTGAGTCCACTGGGAGTCGAGCCTCGTATGCCTGAACTACGAACCCTGGCTTTTGCAGGATTCTTCATAATCGTGGGAATGTTGCTTCCCCTTATAGGGCTGGTTTCGGTGTGGTTACGGAGACCGAGACTTGCGGGCGTCCTGGCGGTTATCGATGCAGTACTACTCTTCCTCACCGCACCCGCCGATCAGGCCCTGTTCTTCTTCACAGTTGCCCCTCCACCTGCTGTTACCATAGGTGAGTACATTTTGATCTTCGTGGGCGTCGGATACATGCTTTACGGACCACGAGTCTATGAGAACAGAACATAGGCTGCGAATTTCTGAGAACTGAACGAATAGCTCTAACTAGATTTACGAGATGAATTAATAAAGGAATTTTGAAAATAAGCTTTTACTATACAACATATGATTCAGGTGTTTTATGCTAAGAAAAAGTAGAATAAACAGTAGATACATCGATAATTGAATTTACACTCATAGAAGATTCAAAGAATTCTGGGAATAAATATCTTAATTGTTTAAAAGGGTCTAATATAAATAGAATTTTTGCCCGACTTCACCAATAAAAACTTTTGCTAAATTTCCTATTGTTTTTTTTCATTTTTGCTCTACAACAACCATTATCGTTTTATATCTTATTTTTTCCTCCTCATTAAGGATGCGTCCTATTTCTGCCAAATGTTTTTTGATTTTATCGTTTTTAATATCTTTAATTTTCCCATCTGGTTCTGCTAAGTTTATATGGGGTTCGGAGTTCATTTCGTAACGAATTTCACCCTTATAGTGGAAACTTCTTATAATGCCCAATTCAACCAGTAATTTTAGGTTTTCATGAACAGTCGAACTACTTATGTTGGGATATGTAGCTTTAACTGCCTTGTAAACATCGTTAAATGAAGGGTGGGAATTTTCTAACTCTTTTAGCCTTTTAATTAATTCCCGCCTTTGAGGAGTAATCTTAATTCCGTGTTCCCGAAATTTCTCTTCCATATTTTATAATTGATGTTTTAAAATAAAAATGTATCGAAGAAAAACTTATATAGAACCAAGTTCTATATAGAATTTGATACATTTAGGATAATTAAATTATATCTACTAATGAACGCTATAAATAGTAATCAAGCTCTAAAACACAGGATTCACAGTTTTGAAAATTAAAATAAATGAATTAAATTGGGAAAAGTGGGTGAAATTATGGATGAAAATAAAAAACAAAATGTTAGCCGTCCTATGGCTAACCTTGAATGGTGGCCTGACAGGCTGAATCTCGACATTCTACGCCAACATTGTCTGAAGTCCAATCCTATGGGTGAGGATTTCAACTACGCCGAAGAATTCAAGAGTCTTGATTACTATGCCTTGAAAAAGGATCTCAAAGAACTGATGACAGATTCACAGGACTGGTGGCCCGCGGACTTTGGCCACTATGGACCGTTATTCATTCGTATGGCATGGCACAGCGCTGGTACGTACCGGACTGGAGACGGTCGCGGTGGTGGGGGCAGCGGCAACCAGCGCTTCCCGCCTCTAAGCAGCTGGCCCGACAATGCTAACTTAGACAAGGCACGCCGTCTGCTCTGGCCTATCAAACAGAAATACGGCCGGAAAATTTCATGGGCCGACCTGTTGATTCTAACCGGTAATGTCGCCCTGGAATCCATGGGCTTTAAAACCTTCGGTTTCGGTGGCGGGCGTGAGGACATATGGGAACCCGAAAAAGACGTATATTGGGGTTCCGAGAAAGAGTGGCTTGCAGATGATCGCTATTCCGGTGAACGGGAACTAGAAAAACCCCTCGCCGCTGTTCAAATGGGTCTGATTTATGTAAACCCACAGGGCCCGGACGGCAACCCGGACCCACTCCTTGCGGCAGAAGATATCCGTGAGATCTTCGCCCGTATGGCCATGAACGATGAGGAGACGGTGGCCCTCATAGCGGGTGGTCACGCCTTTGGTAAAACTCACGGTGCAGGCCCCCTAAGTCATAAAGGGCCAGAGCCAGAAGCAGCACCAATCGAGGAGCAGGGCCTGGGCTGGAAGAGCAATTTCGGCACGGGCAAAGGAAACGACACCATTACCGATGGTGAGGAAATAATCTGGACCAACACTCCAACCAAGTGGGACAACAGCTTCCTGGAGATCCTATACAAATTCGAATGGGAGCTGGAGAAGAGCCCGGCCGGTAACTACCAGTGGAAGCCGAAGGATGATGCAGGTGCCGGTACCGTGCCTGATCCCCACGACCCATCCAAAAAACGTTCCCCTGGTATGCTGACCACGGACCTTGCCCTGAGGTTCGACCCTATCTATGGAAAGATCACGCGGCGTTTCCTGGAAAACCCGGATGAACTGGCCGATGCATTCGCCCGGGCCTGGTTCAAACTGATCCACCGTGACATGGGACCCATTACACGCTATCTCGGTCCAGAGGTGCCTGATGAGGAGCTCATCTGGCAGGACCCCATCCCTGCAGTGGATCATGAACTGATTGATGAATATGATATCTCCGCCCTTAAGGAGAAGATACTGGCTTCTGGCCTCTCAGTATCAGAGCTGGTTCAAACAGCCTGGGCCTCAGCATCCACGTTCCGTGGCTCTGATTATCGTGGTGGTGCCAATGGTGCACGTATTAAACTGGAACCACAAAAGGACTGGGAAGTCAACCAACCAGACCAGCTGGCTAAAGTTCTCGAGGTTCTTGAGGGCATCCAGAGCGAATTTAACACCCAGTCAGATGGCAAGAAGGTCTCACTGGCTGATCTCATCGTCTTAGGTGGTTGTGCTGGTGTTGAGCAGGCCGCTAAAAATGCTGGCCATGATGTAACTGTTCCATTTGCACCGGGACGAATGGACGCCCTGCAGGAGCAGACCGATATAGAATCCTTCGGATATCTCGAACCCTTTGCAGACGGCTTCCGTAACTATCAGAAGGCACCAAGCCCCATGAAACCAGAAGAGTTGCTGGTGGACAAGGCACAACTCTTAACACTCTCTGTTCCTGAGATGACGGTTCTCGTTGGTGGAATGCGTGTCCTGGATACCAACTACGGAGGGTCAAAGCACGGCGTCTTCACTGAACGGCCCGAAGCACTCACCAATGACTTCTTCGTGAACCTGCTTGATATGAGCACAGAATGGAAAGCATCCCCAGAAGACGATAATGTATATGAGGGAGTAGATCGGGCAACAGGCGAATTCAAGTGGACCGGTACACGCTGTGACCTCATATTCGGTTCAAATTCCGAATTACGGGCACTAACAGAAGTCTATGCCAGTGACGATTCATCTGAGAAGTTCGTACAGGACTTTATAGCGGCGTGGGATAAGGTCATGACCCTGGATCGGTTCGACCTGGCCTAATCAAAAAACAACGTTTGAATATCCATCTTGAGTATTCAAAATAATTTTCTTTTAATCTATTTCTTTTTTTTATTTAAAATACGGAATTTTTTAATAAGAGAGATGCTGCAAGTGAACCTATTTACTGAATAATATCACTAGGTTTACTGAATAGGGTTAATACTCATTTATTTAGGGATTGTGAAATAGAAGGTTGATCCTTGGCCAGGTTCTGATTCTACCCAAATTTTACCACCATGCCTTTCTACTATTCTTTTGGTAATGGCAAGTCCGATGCCGGTTCCTTCGTATTCATCGTTGGTGTGTAGTCTTCTGAATATATCGAATATTTTATCGGTGAATTCTGGTTCTATTCCTATTCCATTATCCTTAACAGAAAAAAGCCAATAATTATCTTTCGCCCCTATAGAAATGTGTATATTCGGCGTTTTTTCACTTCTATATTTAACAGCGTTACCAATGAGGTTCTGGAATATCTGTACCATCTGCGAATAATCAGCGAAAATAACTGGTAAGGGGTCTCTGATGATGACTGCATCATTTTCTTCGATAACTATTTCCAGGTTAAATAGAACCTCATCATACACCTTACACATATCCGCTGGTTTGAATCCATCAGTTTTACTGGTTACTCGGGAGAAAACTAAAAGGTCATTGATGAGCTCCTGCATCCTCTTAGCACCGTCCACCGCAAATGCAATATACTCAAGACCTCTGTCGTCCAACTTATCCTTATATTGCATTTCTAATAATTGGGTGAAACTAGCAACCATACGAAGAGGCTCCTGTAAATCATGGGAAGCCACATAGGCAAACTGTTCCAATTCCTTGTTTGAACTTTTTAATTCATCGGTAAGTCGTTTTTGTTCCTCATACAGGGAGTGGAAACGGCCTTCACTTTCCTTGAGTTTTTCTTCGGCTTTCTTCCGCTCGGTGATATCGGTATGCATCGCCAGATAACCAATGAAATTTCCTGCGCTATCCCGTCGCGGAGTAAGGTTGGTCAGTGTCCACAGAGTCGAACCATCCTTACAGGACATCTTCCTTTCCCTGGTAAAACTGCCATCATATTTTAAGTCCTTGCGCGTCTGAATAACTAATTTCTTTTCTTCATCATCAACAAAATCAGTGCTTAAGCTTCCTATCAGCTCCTCGCGCGAGTAACCAAGCATATCAACCATGCGCTGGTTAACGTAGGTAATGGTTCCATCCGGTTCATGGACAGCAATACCCTCTTCAGCTGTCTCCACAATTTCGCTGTAATGTTTTTCACTTTCCTGGAGCGCCTTTTCAGCTTTCTTCCGCTCGGTGATGTCGGTGTGCATGCCGATATTCGCGATGTGCCTCCCCTCTTCATCATACACTGTAGTCGAATTGTATGCTGTCCACAGTGCAGAGCCATCCTTACGGCGGTACTTGAACTCGCCCTGGATGGAGTGGCCTTCCACTAGTCCCGTGCGGATCTCCTGGACAACTGGTAAAAAATCGTCAAAAATGAAATCATTACCTGACTTTCCAAGGATCTCATCGATGGAGTAGCCCAGCATGTCGGCCATGCGCTGGTTGACGTAGGTGTAGGTACCGTCTGGGTCTGCAATCACTATGCCTTCGTATGCCGTGTCAACGATCAACCGGTACTTCTCCTCACTCTCCCTTAATGCATCTTCAGTATTTTTACGCTTGGTTATATCCTGGAAAGAAGTTACGCTGCCTTTAAATTTGCCGTTTATGTCTTTTAGGACTGTAGAACAAACATGGGTTAGGATATAGTTTCCATTTTTGTGTTTATAATATACTTCACCATCGTAATGATCTTCTTTTAACATCTTTTTTATAGCTTCTTCTCGTGATGAGTCGGGTACTTTGGTTTGGAATATGCCTTTGGAGTGTTTACCCATTACTTCTTCTTTACTCCAGCCAAATAGCTGCTCAGCCGCATTATTCCAATAGGTTACAATGTAATTTTCATCTACCGCTGTCAATGCACTATTAACATTGGTTAAAAGATCAGCCTGAAACTCTAATTCTTCTTCATCCTTTTTTTGCTCTGTTATATCCCTTGCAGTTCCAAACCATTCCATAATTTCACCATTTTCATCCAAAACCGGAACTGCTCGTGAATGTATCCATCCTATGGTGCCATCCGCTTGCAGGATACGATGTTCCATCTCAAAGACAGTTTTATTATGAATAGCTTTCTTAATGACTTCTTGGATATGAGCCTGGTCATCTGGATGAATATATTTATCCATCCAAGTCTCACTTGGGTTCCAGGTATCTGGGATAAATTCCCGGCCGTGCAATTGATGCATCTCGGTCCAATCAGGACTCATACAATACACTACATCTAAACTGGCATCCACAAATAGACGAAAATACTCTTTATTTTCCCTTAAAGCTTCTTCAAACACCTTCATCCTGAATTGATTATCAGAATCCATTTCAAAAACACACGAAAATTTTTGTATATATTTTTGATTTTAAAGAATAAATATTTCCTTAAAGAATAGGATTGATTAAATATTTGTTAATATTCTATTTTCTTGATTAATCACTTATAAAATGAATAAAAATTAAAAATTGGTTTCGCTGCATAAACTCATTAGTTCACTGGTAGTTACCCTTTATCCCCCGAGTAAACTTGCAGAAGGTAGTCTATCCGGGTGACGGGTTTCTCCCAGTCATTGAAGCTTAGTTAAGTCTTTTAGAGGACCTAGCACCAGTCAAATGATGATATAGTATTATAAATAGTCTGGGAGATTGAACATTTTTCATGGAAAATGATAAGTATAAAAAATGTCATTGACCGCGGAATCCACGTCTCTTTTCATAACAGTTTTCCTACCAGAGTGCTTGGCTAACCGAATGGCATCTGTAGCAACTTCTAAACCTTTATCTTCTAAAATTTTAGCTAGAGCAACTTTAGCATCTTTACTTATTCTGGGAGCACCGGCATTTTTTATTATCCTTCCCACCGGAGCAATAGGTAATTCCAAGATAAATACCCCCTCTTAATTTTGTTAGATGATGAAAAATCCAACTATTAATAGTCATCCAATATAAATTAACATCAATACTGGTTTATTCAAGTAGGAATGGTTGCATTGGTGCCCATTTATCTTTCCATTCTATGGGTATTAGTTGTTTCATTACCATATCTGGTAATCCCTGGGCAGCTATTGCACGATCTTCGGGTGATAAGTTGTATAAAACGAATGGTCCCATCAAGTATTCAGGGCCGGTGTGCTCTTGAAAAAATTCTACTAACTCTTTTTGTAGCCTGATCATCTCTTCGGGATCGATTTTCAAACTCCCTACTCGTCCATATAACTGTGTATTCTCAATCTCAATATGTGGATACCAGATCTGATCTATCTTATCAAAACCTGATTTTAGAAGTTTTAATGAGTTCAGATCGTCATTTCCTGCCCTTAAATTGTCAAGTCCAGTATTTATTTCCTGCAATCCACCTTTTAATATGTTGTGTTCAGATATCAACCGTTCATACGGTACTTCCGGTAATTTGTCCCTGAAGTAAGGGAATATCTTCTCATCTTCAACTAGATGATGCCCATGTGAGACCGATGAAAAGCACTGAACATATTTAAGGAAACCATCACGATATAATACCTCCACTGCACCGATCTTCAAAAACTCATTAATATTCTGAATGGACACGGCCAGACCACGAGTCATAGCCCTGTGAAAACGGATATAGTCCTCCCCTATGTTAGGTCGATTTTCATTAGACATTCAAGACCTCCTATTATTTCCAGATTATGTACTAAATATTTGTTAAAATAAAAATTTATAATTTTTATAAACAGAGGGTTATAAAAACAGCTTATGCGGTAAAAGATAAAAAGGGGAAGATGTTTATTGTGGATTAAATATTTTTTATTTATTTATGATCTCTTTGTAGTGAGGATTATACATTAATCCAATGGTATTTCCAAATGGGTCTTCTAAAATCGCCGTGACAAAACCATGTCCCCTCTCAACCGGTTCTTCGATTAGAACAGCATTTTCAGATACAAATTTCTCTATGGTTTTATCTAAATCATCCACGTGCCAGTAAATGACTGCGCCACCTTTGACATTTTTAACTGGTGCGAATTTCTTATCCATGATCCCCCATTCTGTTTCAGAGTCACCTACTCTGATTCAGTATATGCCAACTTACCATCTTCACCTTTACTATCAAAGTACGGCTCAAAACCCAATACCTTTGAATACCACTCTTTTGCTTTCTCCACATCTTCTGACCAAATATTGACAGTCGCAATTCCTCTTAAACCATCCATGTTACTCACCCCCTATATGGTATTTAATAATTATGTTCAATATGATGCTAATAATTTTTGGAGTATACCCTTTCCTCCCCGAGCAAACCAAAAACAGGCAGTCTGTCCGGTGCTGGGCTTTTCCTATTCATTGAAAGTCTCAGCCATGGATCAGCTACATCCGCTTACATTTCAAGAATGGTGCTCTAATTCTTCATTTAAAAAAAAGAAAAATAATTGTCTTTTTTACATTAATTTATTTAATTCTTTGATGACTGATGTAATTGTTTTAAGGAATAGATCCCATCCATAAATGCCTGGCGTAAAATGTAAACCCGGTCTTAGGTAAAAATTGATGAATGCTTTTATTACGCAAGTTTCTAAGCTCATCTAAAGATAATTCCATTGTTTCAAGTACAATTCTTAAATTAGGGTTCTTTTTAATATTGGTAAATTTGGTATAATTTACCACAAATTTTACAAAAATTTTGAAATAACTACTTATATATTCTCTTTTTATAATAGAACCTTGATTTGAACAATTTCACGTTCAATGAAAGGAGAACTAAAAAAAATGGATTACATCCAGGAACCGATCCATTGTAGGAAAATTTCTTTTTTTATAATGAGTTTATTCAAAGAGGGAAGATTATATGGAAACGTTTAAAAAATTGGAATCAGAAGTTAGGAGTTATGTACGTAGTTTTCCTGCGGTATTTAAAACTGCTAAGGGATCGAAATTATATGATGAACATGGAAATGAATACATAGATTTTTTTGCAGGTGCCGGAACCTTAAATTATGGGCACAACAACCCGATTGTGTCAAAGGCCCTGATTAAATATTTAAAGGAGGATGGACTGGTACATGGACTGGACATTGCTACCACGGCCAAAAGGGAATTCATTGAAAGCTTCAATGACACCATCCTCGAACCACGCCACATGGAATATAAGTTCCAGTTCTGCGGACCAACAGGTACCGATGCAGTTGAAACAGCATTGAAACTTGCCAGGATGGTCAAAGGCAGGTCGAATGTAATTGCATTCACCAACGCCTTTCATGGTATGACCATGGGTTCCATGTCTGCCACCGCCAACCAATTCTACAGAGAGGAGTCTTTCATCAACCGGACCGACGTGACATTCGTCCCCTTCGATAGCTACTTCGGTGATGAAGTGGACACCGCCAGTTACCTGAGACAGCTGCTGGAGGATAAAAGCAGTGGACTGGATCTCCCGGCAGCCATAATCCTGGAGACGATTCAAGCAGAAGGAGGTGTCAACGTTGCCTCCAAAAGGTGGCTTAAGGAGATAGAGAAGCTATGCCGTGAATACGATATATTACTTATCGTTGATGATATCCAGGTGGGTAATGGCCGTACGGGATCATTCTTCAGTTTTGAAGGTGCAAGGATAAGTCCAGACATCATCACCCTATCTAAATCCATTGGAGGAGGCCTACCACTCTCGGTGGTACTCATGAAATCAGAACTGGACCAATGGAAGCCAGGACAGCATTCAGGAACCTTCCGAGGAAATAACCTGGCCTTTATCGCAGCTTCCAATCTATTAAAGAGTTATTGGGAAGATGATAACCTGTCCCGGGAGATATATAACAAAGAAGAATTAATCAGGGACAGACTTAAAGTTATTTCGAAGGAGTACAACTCTCTAGATATGGATATACGTGGCCGTGGCCTGATATATGGATTACAAATTTCTGAACCCAATATCTGCCGTGATATATCTGCTGAAGCCTTCTCACAGGGATTGGTAATTGAACTATCCGGTGCTGACTCTGATGTTATTAAGTTCCTTCCACCATTAGTAATAGAGGAGGAAATACTCGAAGAGGGACTGGACATAGTAGAAGAAGCTATATACAAGGTCTACAACCGAAAAGAATTCATCAACCAGATACTCAATCACGACCAGGTTTACCATAGGGAATCCATCAACCAGGAACTGGAACAAAAAGACACAATAAACCAGAGGTTGAATCAGAGGGAATCCATCAGATCTTGAACCAGAAAGAGTCCATCAATCAGTCGATTGAATTCTAAGTAAGTCCCTTAATCATGTTAACACATGAACCATTGTAGCCCAATAGGGTAGATAGAATTATAACTGTACTTGATGGGAAAACAAAAAGAGGAAGTAATATTGATTTTTTTTTGATTCAAGCTACTAGGGGTGGTGTGGTGGGAGCCGCCTCCATTCAAAGCTATTCCAGGGAGGGCTAAAATCAATAAAATTCATTATTTTTCCTAAAAAATTTAAATATGAGTAACAGAAGAGATAATAAACCTTAAATTAGATTTTGTGGTCTATTATTAAATTTACAGGTGTTTATGTGGGATATTTAATTTGTGGTAAATGCAGAAGATACTACCAACTGCAATCAGGTGAGTCTCCAAAGGATTTCATAAATGAATGTGATTGTGGTGGTAAAGTAAGGTACGTGAAAAATTTAGACATCGTTGATCCCAGCTGGAAGCCCATCACCATAAAGAGAAAACCAACAAAAAGCGAGGTACTGAAAGACAAGACACGAAGCGTTTTCTCCATTACAGGGGATATAAAAAACCGGTTAAGCCAGTTTTTCCATAAACACTTCGGGAACTTGTTGTACAATATAAGAAACCGGAACCAAGTTTATAGAAACCCACATAGAAATCCTCAAGGTACACCTTATGGTATGGGGCCTGAATTTATAAATTCCATAATGAATGAGCTTAACTTACGTAACATTCGATGGATTATCGTGATTCCGTTTGCATTAGCGATAACTCTAATTTTGTTATTTACCCAGGGCATCTTTTACCTATTAACTTTTGTACTACTTATGGCTGTTGGCTACCTATTTGAAGACAAAATAATCGGAACAAAAAATGCGGTAATTACCGGTGCCATTTCCTTCTTTTTTGGAAGCATCACCACAAGTTCATTTCTCCTTTTAATACCCTTTACCCTATTGGGAGTTATCAATGGGGCTGTCTGCGGATGGATAGGTGGGTATATAAGAACGAGAATAGTACGGAGATAATCAAATTGCCAAAAAGATAAATTAAATGATTTAGATAATTAAAATCAGAAAATATTGCCTTTGCATTATTAATGGATGAATTCAAGGCCAATAAAATACCAAAAGTGCAAAATACGTTTATTAAGCAAGAAACTAGTCCAAAAGGATTGGGGAGAGGATGCTGCACCTTATTCAGGACCTCTGGATAACCCTGATTCATACACCTCCAGAGAAAACTTAAAAGATCCTGGAGAAATGCCTAGAGCAGGGATTATTCGTTGATTTTATTGGATAAAATAAAGTATTAGATCTATTAGATATTAAAACTGATAAAGAATTTTACATCAATAGTGGTTCGTATGGATAAGGTGTTATGGTGGTTAATTCTCGGTACAAAGGGAGGGTTAAATCGTGCTAAAATTATTAAAAAACTTAATGAGAGACCATATAACGCTAATCAGCTTACAGAAGAGTTAAATTTAAGTTATAGAACTATCAGACACCACATCAAGATTTTAGAAGATTCTAAGTTAATAAAATCAGCTGGCCAAAAATATGGTAAGATGTATTTCCTCTCAGATAACATGGAAAAAGATTACCCTGATTTTGAAAAAATATGGAAACAGTTAAAAGAAGAAAAAAATAATTGAATGTGATTAAAATGGCATTAGAAATATTCGGATATACAGGAATTAAAATTTTAGCCATAATCTTAGAAGTAGTAAACATAGGGTTATTATCTGGGCTGTTGTATCTCTACATTAAAAGTTACAGGCAGATAAAAATAGGATTTACAGTCGGACTTATACTATTCGCGTTGATGCTTTTATTAAAAAGTTTTGTCGCTATTGGATTTATCATTCTCACCAATACCCAAATAGACGTTTCCTTCGTTACAGGCAGTGTAATTCAAGTAGTTGCACTTATTATACTATTGAAAATTACTTGGGATTACTAAATTCAAAATATTTTGGATTTATATTTTTAGATGATTAAAAATTAAAAAATTTAATTTTTTTTACAATTTCAATGCATTTTATTTTAAACAAACGGATACTCACCAAATCACAAAATAAATATTTGCCTGGACACCTATACAATATGATAAGTTTTCTATACTTAAACGGATGCTAGAAATAATATTCTCGTTCAAATATTTATCAAAAATATGATTCGAATCTTTAGTTTTATAACCGCTCCTTTTTTCTATTATTAAAGTACTCTATCTGATTGTGAGTCTCATTTTTTTTAAATCACCAATTTTATATATCTAAAGATAAATCAGGAGGCATGAATTAAACTCCTGAAAATGATTATAATGGTTTTTTAAATGAAAAAATTGGAAAAAATCAATAAAATTGTTAATTCTACAATAATTACTTTATATGCTTTAAAAAACAAATATTAACTTGGTCAATTTAATTATTGGGCGCAATTTGGAAGTGATAAATTTGTTTGGAAATAACTATGGAAGAGATAATAGAGGAAATTCCGCTCCTGTTAATGAAGGAGAGGAATATGACGTGAAAATTGAGGATACAGGTAGAGATGGAGATGGAATTACCAAGATAGAAGGTTTTGTTATTTTTGTATCAGGTGCCAAAGTAGGCGATGAAGTTAAAATTAGAATTACTTCTACCAGACGAAATTTTGCATTTGCAGAAGTAGTGGATTAATTCAAATTATTCTAATTTTTCTTAGAAAATTCATCTGAAGCTATTTTTTCTATTTCTAAAATAAATTTTCTTAAATTTTAAATTTATTATAAAACTGTATTTAAATGGAGGTAAATGAATGTCAGAGGAAAACACAGTATACATTGGTAATAAACCACTTATGAATTATGTATTAGCTGTAGTGACACAAATGAACAGCGGAACATCTGAAGTAATGCTAAAGGCCAGAGGAAGATCTATTAGTAGAGCTGTTGATGTTGCTGAAGTTGTAAGAAATAAGTTTATTCTAGAAGCAGAAGTTGAAAAAATTGAAATCAGCACAGAAGAGTTAGCCAACAGAGAAGGATCAAACACTAATGTTTCAGCTATTGAAATACAGTTAAAAAATAAATAGATTCAGTAAAAGCTATACCTTTAAAATAAGGTTTTCAAAATTTAAATCTGATTCTATTGGAAATACTATTTTTTTCTAATAAAGACTACTCATTAAAAAAATTCAATTCTTAATATTTCGAATCCAGATTAGGATTGATTTGTTATTTTTTATTCAGACTTAGTATCCAGTTTAAATAAATGACTCTTTCCATTTTGATTTACCATTAATTCAGCGGCTTCCTTTTGATGTAGTAATTCCATTATTTTGTCGGAGTTATCTTGGTGCTGTAGTGAGTCGCCGCATTCTGGACATATAAAATTGAATTCGGATGCGTTTTCAAATTTGTATCGGTGGCCGTTAGCTTTGCATGCGAAGAACATGTTTGATTCTTCATATTTGATAGATTTTTCAATTTCTTCTTTTAACTTCTCGGATTCATTTGCTAGCATATTAAATACAACTTCTTGGTGAAATTTCCAATAATAAATTAGCGATTTATTTTTGGGCTCTATTTTCTTCTTGTAAGTTGTTATCCCTGCTTCGTTTAGTTTATATAGGACTTTTCTTACTGTTGTCAGCTTTATTTCAGTTTCTTCAGCAATATCTATGTCAGATTTTTTACCTTTTAGTATACTTTCAATTATTGAAACACTGCCTTCTTCATCAGTTATATCCATTAAAATATCCTGAACCGTATGAACAATTAACATAAACTAAGCACCTCCGACTCAAATTATTTTTGCTAAAAACAAAGAATCTTTCCCCCAAATTCAAATGCATCTTATTGAATAATTTGGGACAGCCTTTAAGTTAAAAACCTAAAAGAAAGAAAGTTTTACAAATATTATATTTGTAATTAAACGAATATAAAAATACAGGTTAAAATAAAAGTAATTAGATAGATTCACCTATATCTACCATTATTTATCCAATTTATTCAAAATTTATCAAAATGTGGTTTTGCCCACGTATGAACATAATATAAACGGTAAATTAATTAGTTTGAATTTCTTTGAGGACGCAAATCTTAGATGCGCACGTATGCGCTTAAAGAATGAAATTATGGATGATTTGATTTTATAAAAATTTATTTTAACACCCCGAGCAACCCAAGAGCAAGCAGTCAGATAAATAACGTCTTAATGTTCTTTCACTTATACCCGCAGAAATCTGAGAGAATCGGACATAGTAATGAATTTATGCTTTTTTAAGTAAAGAAATTGCTTCTATTTGACTATCATTAAGCCCCAAATCTTTTAAATATTCGTTCGATAAATGTCCTTACGCATATAAACAGAAAACCCACCAAATTCTTCCTTAAATTCAGTTTCAGGGAGTCCGACATTTTTAAAAGATTTTAAAATTCGATTCAACAACTTTATAAACCTTTAAACATAACAGTACAAACAGGACAATCATTCAAAAAAAGTATGTTTAGCATGTTTTAGAAGTGAAATGAAAAACAGTACAAACAGGACAATCATTCAAAAAAAGTATGTTTAGCATTTTCATACTAATAAATAGTCGTAGTTACTATTAATAATTTAACATAACTGGTGGTATCATGAATCCATTCAAAAAAAGAACGGGAGTTCTTCCTTCATATTTTACGGGAAGAAGTGATGAGCTCAAAGAATTGAGAAGGATATATTATTCAACCAAAAACGGTGATGCTGGCCATATTATTCTATATGGACCAAAAGGTATTGGTAAAACATGCTTACTTTTTAAATTCCAGGAAGAAATGGAAGGTTTAGAAGATACTTATTCTGTAAGAATTCCACTGGTTGAAGGAAGTTTTTTTGACATTTATAGTTTAATCGTTGATTCATCGGCTGAATCTTTAGGAATCAAAGTAAGCAGTGTTTGGGATACTATAAAAGGAATAGGAATTAACATACCCTTTGCGGGCGGATTCACGGTATCAAGGGAAATTCCACCAACATCTCCATCTGTGGCAATAAGAAAAATCTTAGAAACCATATACCATAAACTAAAGGGAGAAAATCCCGTTTTAATACTCTTATTCGATGATCTACAGAGAATAATAATGAACGAAGATACTCAGAGAGTTTTAAGCATACTTCAAAGTGCGTTGGTAGAACTTAATCTTAAGGAATTTAAAATAATGTTTGTAGCTACCGGTTCCTTCGATATTTTCTCAAAAATACAGGATCATACCGATTCAGCCATCAGAACTTTTGATCCCTATGAATTGAAACCATTGTCACTGGCCGAAGTTAGAGATGCAATTAACATTCCCTCAAGTAAAGAAGGGATAATATTTGATGAAGATGTCTTGGAAAGAATATATAGTGTTTGTGAAGGTAATCCGTATTACTTACAGGTTATTGCCCATAATTGTTTTGAAGAAGCAACAAATGGAAGAGTTACTACGATAGAATTTGAAAAATCATTCCCCAATGCTTTAAATTTCTTGGCACAAAGGGAATTCAGGCACATGTATGAAAAATCTCCAATTCAAGAAAGAAAATTACTGGCAATATTTGCAGAAAGCAATTCAGATGTTTTGGCCTACACAGAAATAAAGGGAAACAAAAATGTTAAATCGGAACCATCAAAAGTCTTAAGGAATATGACCCGAAAGAATCTTATCGTAAAAGAGTCTCGAGGAAAATACAAACTACGGGATAAAATGTTCAAAGAGTATCTGAGGACGGATAAACCATATGAAATAAATGGGACTCTTCTAAACTAGAATAGGGATGTAATGCATTTAATACCAAATATATGCGAAATATATGGATACATAGGGTAAATCTCATAATTTTAAGAAATTTAGAGGGTTAAAAATGGATTTAAATATTTTATGGTTGGTACCGGTAGCCTATTTCGTACATATTTTAGAAGAATCACCACGATTCGTGCCTTGGGCGCTCGAACATTTTGGAGCACCTGAAACATTTGGCCAGTTCGTTTTTGGAAATGTTATATTGATGGCTTACGTTATCATAGCAACATCTCTTGCAATCTTTTATACCAACGAATTGACACTTATAATCGGATTATCTGCCGCTGCATGGATATTTTCAAACTTCTTAATCCACGCATACTACACACTACGTACCGGCATATATTCTCCCGGTGTTGTAACTGGCGGCGCCGTATATGTGCCGGTTTCTCTTTATATATACTCTAATTTTTTGGCATCTGGACTATTAAGCACTTTAGACATCCTACTGTCCATTATCATTGGTTTTGCAGTGATGTATGTACCAACACTGATACAGATGAGGAGAAAGGGGAAAATATAGAAAATATTGACTCTTAATTTTTTTTTTAATCTAATGAATTTAATTATCTTATTTAATTAAGAGATTTCTTCTTAAATAATTAAAAAAACCTAATTGGTCAATCCACTCGCGTCCCATCATCCAGTTTCACATCTAACGCTGAATATATTACAAAAAATGTGATTTTTGCCCGCGTAACTCACGGGTTTACAGGTAGCTATTATATACCATAGTAATATTATTATATCTAGTTGCAAAAAACGCATAAAATATATCAGGATCCTATTTTTATGAATAAAAGAAATTATAGCATATTATCTGAGAAATACAATGAATTCTTTATCTCTGCTTTGTTAATGTCAATAACTATGAACGTATCAAGCATAGTTGACAGTATAATCATCGGTGTAATATTAGGGCCGACTAATCTTGCAGCAATGGCGCTTATAAATCCCTTATTCGTGTTTTTTGCGGTTCTCAATAGGTTAATAGCATTTGGAGGATCTATCCTGGTATCTACTTCGAAAGCAGAACGTAAAGAAGAACAAGCAAATATGTATTTCACAATGTCTACACTGATGATGTTAACCATTGGAGTGGTAATCAGTCTTCTTAGTATTATTGTGATTAACAATCTTGATGGAGTACTTAAGATTGATGCATCACTTTTGGTATTATTTAAGAATTTTGCAACCATATTTTTACTTGCAAGCCCTCTTCTTTTAGTCATATTTGGCATGCCCTTTTTCATGCGGGTAGATAACAGACCAAGATTGGCAATAATTGTGGTGGTAGTATTAAATATAGTGAATATAGTAATGGACCTGGTCTACATCGTGATCTTTAAGATGGGTATTGCTGGATCGGCGCTTGCCTTCATAACAGGGACGATTGCAGGATTAATCGTGATAATTTATTATTTAACTTCTAAGGATACCACTCTACATTTTATATCATTAAATAAATGTAAATGGTCATCCATTCGCGATATATTTTCATCAGGGCTTTCATCTGCATCTGGTTCGTTTTTCTATTTATTAAAGTTAAATTTAGTTAATTTATTTTTATATTGGATTACTGGGTCATTTGGATTAGCTGTATTTGCGGTGTGCAATCAATGTGCCCATATTGTATCTATATTTACATCCGGTATTGCTCAATCAATGGCACCCATGGTTTCAATATTTTATGGTGAGAAAGATTATTCCGCGGCTAAATTTACTATTAGAAGATCTTTGCAGATTATGATAATCGCTAGCACCGGTTTTGTAATAGTATTCGAATTATTCCCGGTTACTATCTTAAATATCTTCGGAATAAATGACCCTGCATATTTGGCCTTTGGGATAAATGCAGTTAGGATATTCTCCTTAAGTCTAATTGGCAATGGTGTAACTTATTTAATGCTTTTATATACTCGAGCGATAGAGCAAAAAGGATTATCTTTTATGATCGCACTTACACAAAATTTGTTATTTATGATTCCTAGCGTTTATTTCCTGTCCAATATTTGGGGTGTAAATGGTATATGGATTTCTTTTTTAGTAGCAGAAGCCGGTACAATTCTAATGATTTATTTAGCAACTAAGTATATATATCAAAAAATTTAAAGGACGGATATTCCGGATTTTTTTTATCAGGGCGTAATAAGAATACCCCTGTTTTTGAGGTGGCCATTCACAGTACTCTTGATGAAGTAGTGGGCTTATCAAAAAAATTGATGAATTTCTTGAGAGAAAACAATGCACAGAAGGATATGGCATTAAGTATTGGTATGGCTATTGAAGAGATGGCGGTAAATACCGTAAAACATGAAGGTGATAAAACACGCAACATTGATATTTTAGCTAAAATAGAGGAGAATGAAATCATCATTGCTTTTAGAGATTCTGGTACCCAATTCAACCCAACTTATTCATCTAGAGAGGAAGAATCATCTGGAAATATTGAAGTATGCAGGAGATAGCTGACAATATAAGCTATGCAAGAATTATAGGGTTAAATAGCACTATAATAACCATAAAAGAAGATAGATAGGAGATTAAAACTTATAAATTGGATATTGTCTGTGAACTAACTCATACTAACAAATCAATCAAAATTGGAATAAATTAGCTCATATATTTAATATATCTTAGAATAATATTAATTAGATTTAAATTTTTTTAGGTTTAGTTCTAATGGTGGTGTCATGCAAAAACGGAAGAAATATGGAATTGAACGTCTTGTTGGTCAAAATATAGATGAAATGATCTGGTTGAGACTTAATCGACTCAAAAGCGTGGGTCTTTGTAGAAAAATATTGAAAAAACGTAATGAAAAATTAAGGGCACCATTAGATAATGAAATTATCGAAAAGAAAGCAATAGGTATGTCTTCTGCTATTGAAAGCGCGATTGGGTATTTAGATGGTCAAACAACAAATTTGAATTCACGAATTTTATCAAGATATTATGAATTATTACAAATGACTATTGCCGAACAAGTGAGTGCAGTTGATAATGACAAAGATTTAGAGAAAATACAGAAATACACAGAATTGGGGCACGGAATTAGTACTATTCAGGATCCGAACGGGGAATTCCCTAACAATTATTATATCTATATTTTAAACTCTGGCTACTTTTATTCTTATGCTAAACATTTAGGTTATCGTAGAGCTATAAGAGATATCGCTTTTCAACAAAAGATTAAAAAGTTTGAAGATTTAGATGATGAAGACAAAGCAAAATTAATTCCTTTAACATCATTATTTAGGAGAATATCTGAATTACGGCCAATAGTATATGAATATTTAGATCAAAATCCCCTTACCTTCCATATAGTACATTCCCCGCTCAATGAGCCTCAAGTAGTTGCAGAAAATAAAGTTACCAAGTTGGGTCTTTTCCCAGAAAATGGAAAAATTTCAGATTATGCCCATGATTCATTTAATTGGCCTTTTGAAATTATAGAAATAACTGAAAAACAGTTCAAAGTCGAATTTACACATCCAAATGAAGGTTACTGGCATGAGTACTTGAACATTTATAAATCAGATTATTGCGGGAGTTCTTATATAATTCCACTATTAGGTAAAATTGAAGATCCGATTTTAATAAATCTATTATTAATGTATAGTTTGAGTATTATAGTCAGGTACCAGCCTAATTTATGGTATAGAATAAGTCAAGGCGATTTAAATCATATAGGGTCATTAATTGATTATTATATTTCAATTTTTGACCACATTATCCCCCTAAATATGTTAGAGAGAATAACTCAAAAACGTATTGAAATATTTTCTCCTGGAAGTCTTTATGCCCCAATTTAATTAATCAAATCATTAAATTTTCAAAGAGATAGTTACAAAAATTACTATATCAAAGTAGATATTGCCAAAATTCATAAAGAAATATTGTCCGCGTTCTAATTCACTGGTTCACTGGTAGCTTACCCTTTCCTCCCGAGCAACCCTCGCAGCAGCAATATCCGGTGAGTAATTCATTTCATCGGGTTCGATTAAATTAAAATAAACCATATTTATAACTATGTTTGAAATATTAAAGTTCTATAATAACCTAATAAAAAATGCATGAATTAATTAGGTGATTTATATGCCAAGACAAGGTCGAACTACAGAGTTGATAGTTGAAGAGCTAGAAAAGTTAAAATTAGATGAAAAATATTGTGAGGTTAGTTCTCCTGGACGGGTTCCTGATGTTATTACAGGTAGGAAAAGAGAGGTTGATGTAGCAATAAAATGTGAATTAGGAACTTTAAAATTTTTAACTATAATAGAATGTAGAAATCGAGATAAAGTGGATGATACTACTTGGGTTGAGCAAGTTAAGACCAAAAAAGATGATTTAAAGGCAAATAAAGCAATCATGGTTTCTACTTCAGGTTTTACCAAACCTGCGAGAGAAAAAGCAGAACATTATGGGATCATTTTAAGGACTCTTAGTGAATTTAAATCTGAAGATGCAATTGATTGGAACATTCCCATTCTAGAGTTTGAGAGGGAGGATTATGGAATAACTGAGTGTACTTTTATAACAAAGGATGATTTATCTGAGAAAACCTTAGATGACATAATAGAGAAGATAAAATCTGATGAAAAAATCATCAAGGAAATATCAACCGGTAATCACATTAGTTTCTTAGAAATTGTTAGATCTATTGACAAAACGAACCATGAATATTTATTTGGTGATGTAAAGGCGAATGAACCACCTAAAAAGAAACGAATTAAGATAGATCTTTCAAATAATGAATGTTTAATTGAGATAAATAATAAGGAATATTATTTTAATGGTTTGGAGCTTGAATTTGAATGTTGGAAAACTTTAGAAACTATTCCATTTGATAAAATTATTAAGTATGAAGAAGATCATTCTACTCTTTTACATAAAGTTGATTATTCTCTAAAACTTCATAATGATGAAGAAGTCATCGTTTCTATATCACGGGACAAAAATGGATGGTTAAAATTGACTGAAAAAAAAGTTAATAAAGATTAATAATTATATCATTTTTATATGAAAGAATTAATGATAAAATGAAAACCCGTGAAGAGTTAAAGAAAGTAGTGAATTACTATGTAGAAAATAGGGATTTTGAAACAGCAAGAAACTATATAAAATCCTGGGGCGAGCATATAAAAGACTTCAATATAGAAGAAGAGCTTAACAAGTTTGAAGAAGGGATAAAATTGGTTCAGGTTTTTGTTTCTCATACAAAAAAAGATAAAGAATTTTGTGATACGTTTGATACTGTTTGTGCAAGAGTTGGTATTAAAGCATTTCGCTCAGAATTTGAAGATATTCCCAAACCAGGATGGGAAAAGATAAAGGATGAAATGAATAAATCTGCTGCTTTATTCTTTTTGATTGGTAACGAATTAGTAGAAAATCAAACAAAGAATGAAAATGATTGGAAATATACACAAAATTGGATTGCTTATGAGATAGGATTGGCATGTCAAAGAGGAATTGATGTATGGGTTATCATTGATGATGTAAAGATTAATTTTCCAATCCCATATTTCAATAATTATCTCCCTGTCAGTATAAAAAATGAAGAATCTTTTAAATATCTCAAAGGTGTTTTAGAACATTATTTATATAAATATAGGGATAGAGAACAAAATCATCCTCTTCCTGTCAATGCCAATTGTAACCATTGTAATATGGAATTTAAACTACATGCAAATTGTCCTAAGGGCGGGAAATTTCAATGCCCACAATGTTTAGAAAATATATATTTCCCCAATGGTTTTAACCCCTATTAATTCTAATTTTTAATTTAAATTCAAGGCTTAGTAAATTGAACATAAGCTAAAAGAGCTTGAATAATAGTTAAAACCAATACAATGATTGACAGCCAAATTACATTATTTTGAACTTTATCATTATGTTCTACACTTGCTAAGTTAAAATTATAATCAGAATGTTTATAGGAATATTTAATATAATTATCGAGAATTAATAATCTATTTTTTATGTTGTTTTGAATAGTAGAAAAAAATTGTGTTCTATTCGTAATTGAAGAAAATTCACAATAATCCACATATTCCCAATATTGGTTTATTTCTGTTTTAAATCTTTCAAAATGAAATATTTCATTAAATATATTCTTTCTAGTTTCAATTAGTTCTTCAAATTCATTTTCTTTTAGTTTTGTAATTTCATTTGATAGAATGGAATGAATATCACCAAAAATTAATTCCATTTGAGTTGTAAATCTTTCAATTCCAAGTAAACTAAAAGAACAATATGTAAAACTATCTAATTCATCTTCAGTTGCTTTAGAGAGAATGAAATAATTATTAATTTTTCCACCATAATGGAATTCTTTTTGACCAATAATGAAATTTTCATTCTTGAAAATATTATTCCATAGTGAAATAGATATGCAGTAAAGAAAATCATTATTTTCTCTTGCCCATTTCATTAATTCTTCATTGTTTTCTGGAAAAGAAAGGGAATATAGATCAATACAAGGAATAATCTTAATATTTTCATTAATCTTAAGGTCTTCATTATCTTTCATCCATAGATTAAGGAAAAAACCGTCAAAAAATTTGGCTATAAACCCCAATAAGCTACCTTTAATTTCTCCTTTTAATTTAGAAATCTCAAAGTACTTTATGTTACTCGGCCCAAAATGTTCTTCATAAGCTCCTCTTTCTGTTTCAACCAATTCGAAATCAGAATCATGATATTTGCAAAGAATATCATTTAGTTTTTCTGTCGCAACATCTTTAAGATCAGCCCTAATACTTAAAATGATCATTGAGGGTGAGACTCCTTCTAACCCCAAATTCACAAATTTAAAAAATTCTCCCAAATCATGAGAAACCATATTAGGAGTAGTATTTCCAATATCACTAATAGTTGGTAGAAATAGTTTCCAAGCAGAGGTAAATAATTTATTTTTTTGATTTTGAATGGTGTTAATGGCAATTTCAACATTATTATAGTCAATTACGTTTGAGTCTTTATATAAACTTTTTAATCCTTGAATTAAATTATCAAAATTATCTGATTCGATTAATTCTACTAAAATAATTGAATGGTAATTTAATGTATCATTATTCGGAGGAAAACATCGTTCATTTTTTTCCTTATCATCCTTTCTTAAATGCCTAAGCTTTTCATCAGAATTAATTTTTTTTGAGGAGTTCATTTAGAATAAATTTAAAATGAATACCATATATAATTCCCCATAATTTAGTATCGTAAGAAAAATTACGATAAAACAACTATTTTCATTAAAATATGTTTATACAATTTCTATCATTCCCAGTCTAATTCTATTTGTTAGAATCGCACTAAGGGATACTTACCACTTATAAAAAGAAATATTGCCTGCGTACTAACTCACTGGTTCACTGGTAGTTTACCCTTTCCTCCCCGAGCAACCCTCGCAGCAGGCAGTCTGTCCGGTGCTGGGTTTCTCCTAGTCATAGTTGGCTCAGCCGTGTCTCTTAAGAGGACCGTAGGCACCAGTCATATGATGATATGACAATAATATTTATGATTTAATTATAATATATACTTCAAAATTTAATCACGGAAAATATTTAATCAGAATTTTTGGCTTTATTTATTATAAAGCTTCGTTAAACTCTTCAACCGATATGCCGGCGTGTTTTAAAATTTTTCTTAAGGTTCCTTTTTTGAGTGTTTTGTGTAATGGAACAGAAAGCACTACATGATTTTTCTGTAACACTACATGGTCTCCTTTACCTAATCGAGCGGTGAAACCTAATTTCACTAATGTTCGAACTGTCTGTTTCCCTGAAATGACAGGCAGCTTTTTAGACACTTACTTCCACCTTAGAGATCTCGATTTTTTTACTCAATCTATCTGCTTCCTGATTGAGCACCTCTAAGACAACTTCTATAGCTATTTTCACATTTTCAATTGCTTCTTCCTTTGATTCTCCCTGACTAATTGCACCGGGCAATTCGAGGCATTGTGCAGAGTAACCGCCTTCTTCTTCCTTCTCCAGGATTATCGTATACTTCATGACTAAATTTATGTCGTTTTTTAATATAAATAAATAACAAATTTTAGAATTTAAAGAAAATTTACAATATATTTTAAGATCACCCCTACACCCACTTTCGTGAAATTATTACGATATTAAAAACTACCATTAATCAAAATAAGGGGGGGGGTGCCGCAACATAGCCACCGCTAAGGGCAGACTATGATGCGGATGATAGGTTTATCACCTAATAAGGGGTGAATGTAAATATAAAATGAGTATGATGGCCGGCAACGTCTTGAAGTTCCCATAAGCCCGCGCCTATAGTACAATCCAAATCGCTGGAGGACTTTACTTCTGGGTTCGAGATGGGTCCAGGTGTGGCCCCTCCGCTATGGTCGCCGTACCAATGAGTGTATAAATTTAATTCTATTTAAAATTTTCACTTGGATTATTTAACACCGTACACTTTCACCCTTACTGAATACACCTAACTAGACGTTCAAAAACATAGCCGCTAGAAATTCGAAAACATGCGTGATCGGACGTTGGAAACAGCGGACTGAACAACTCGGCCGAAGCC
>ENA-UOOR01000034-UOOR01000034.1-fermentation-metagenome-genome-assembly--contig:-NODE-34-length-186374-cov-33.771779_pt1 | contig 186374 bp, 197 predicted proteins | sample MGYA00245780_ERZ724029 | MGnify/ENA primary metagenome ERZ724029 (study PRJEB28704, sample SAMN03018315) | fermentation metagenome | biome: anthropogenic terrestrial biome; feature: soil...
GATATTCAGCAATATTTGAACGCGCGAGCTCAATTTTAATTGGGCGGTCTTTTCCGTTTATCATTGACATTTCTACTTGCTCATGAACATGGTCAGACTGCAGAGGACGTCGGTTCGGACATATCCAAACGGAATGGGCAAGCGCGTCGCGCGAGGGGACATCATGCACTTCTCTGCCGATCGCGGAGAATATTCGGTTCCGAGGAGTCGGCGACAAATCGGCAAACGGCGAAGGCGATCGTTCAATCATCAAGCTGCTGGAGGTGATGTGCGCCTCTGCCGATCTCCAGTGGAAATAACAGGATTAAAGACAACGAGTGCAAAATCCGGAAGTCAGGCCTTTTCGCATATCGGGCTTATCTTGCCTCTTTTTATCCTGTCGCGGAGGTCCATGACGTTGCTGCGCACGGTCTCGATCATTTTGCGGTAGTCCGGATCGGCACGTCCTCCCGAGTCCTCAAGGCCCCAGTTCTCTGTGTACGAGCATGGGATGTCAGGACACGAATCTTCTTTTCCCATGGTGATCACAATGTCTACCCTGGGGAGTTCGGACAGGGGCCTGGTGTCATTTTCGGTTATATCGCAACTGCAGTATTCCAAAAGCATCCATGCGACCCTGTCGTCGACCGCATGAGGTGGTTCCGAGCCCGCCGAGTACGCCTCGAACGCATCGGAAGCGTACTCTCTTGCGAGCGCCTCGGCCACCCGACTTCTGTATGAATTGTGCATGCATAGAAATGCTACTTTAGGCTTTTTTTTCATAATTCCCTCAGAGCACGCAGACAATGCAATCCTGAGATGCACAAACTGGATTATTAATCTTCCACTTGAGGGCCCAAGCCTTTATGCCCTTGGCAACCTCGGTCAGCTCCCTCCCCATTTCGGTGAGCCTGTATTCGCTTTTTATCGGTATGGTGGAGGTGTCGACCCTTTTTTCAATCACGCCTTCATCCTCCAGGTTCCTGAGCCTGTCCGAGAGGATCTTCGGCGTGATGTCCTTCATGGACCTCTTGATCTCTGAGAATCTCTTCCACGTATCTCCTCCTCTGTAAAGCTCCAGTATTATCAGCAGTGTCCATTTCTTAGAGAGGAATCCCATCGTCTTGTAAACGGTACAGTTGTCGTTCATGATATCTGGTAAGATACCTGCCGTATATAATCTAGTATCTTTATTATACAAACTACCTAAAGTATAGGAGATAAAAAAATGACGGAGATGTTTTGTTTTCAGTGCGAGCAGACGGCCAACGGGACCGGCTGCACGGGAAAGGCAGGAGTATGCGGAAAATCATCGGAAGTTGCGAACCTTCAGGACGATCTCATAACGGCCCTGATCGACCTTGCCAAGAGCTCACACGGAAAGGCCGACGGCAAGACGGACGACATCGTAATCGAGGCTCTGTTCCGTACCATAACCAACGTCGACTTCGACCCCAGGTCGGTATCGGCTCAGATCGATGCCGTCAAGAAGGAGCGCTCCAGGGTGGGGTCCGGATGCAAGTCATGCGGTTGCGGCTCCAATAAGTTCAATCTTGTATCGGTTTGGAAGGACGACGAGGATATCAGGTCCCTCAAGTCCCTGATCCTTTTCGGACTCAAGGGCGTCGCCGCCTACGCATTCCACGCGAAGGCCCTTGGATATACGGACCCCGAAGTAAACACGTACATGTACAACGCCCTCAGGATGATCGGCTCCAACGCCAGCCAGCAAGATCTGCTTGCAATGGTCATGGAGACCGGACAGGCCAATCTGAAATGCATGAAGATTTTGGACGAGGCCAACACCAAGACATATGGTGTCCCTGCGCCCAACACAGTCTCGATGAATATCGTGAAGGGACCGTTCATCATCGTAACCGGACACGACCTGCTGGACCTCAAGAAGCTTCTGGAACAGACCGAAGGAAAGGGGATCTCAATCTACACCCACGGCGAGATGCTTCCTGCCCACGGATACCCCGAGCTGAGGAAGTATGCCCACCTCAAGGGCAACTTCGGAACGGCCTGGCAGAACCAGCGCAACGAGTTCGAAGGCGTCCCAGCCCCAATACTTTACACCACAAACTGCCTCATGAGGCCCAAGGACAGCTACGCAGACCGCGTATACACCACCGGTCCCGTTGCTTATCCCGACGCGGTACACATCGGCGAGGATAAAGATTTCTCACCGATCATCGCAAAGGCCCTCGAGCTCGGCGGATACAAGGAAGACGTCCAGATGACCGGCGTGAACGGAGGAAAGACCGTGACCACGGGATACTCGGCCGGAACGATACTTTCGGTTGCCGACAAGGTCGTCGAAGGAGTCAAGGCCGGAGCGATAAAACACATATTCCTTGTGGGAGGATGCGACGGAGCCAAGCCGGGAAGGAACTACTTCACGGAGTTCGTCAAGAACACCCCGAAGGACACCCTGGTGCTGACCCTCGCTTGCGGCAAGTACAGGTTCAACGATCTGGACATCGGAGACATCGGAGGAATACCCAGGATACTGGACGTAGGTCAGTGCAACGATGCATACGGAGCCGTAAAGGTCGCTCTGGCACTTGCGGACGTTTTCAACTGTACCGTCAACGATCTGCCTCTTTCAATCGTTCTGTCGTGGTACGAGCAGAAGGCGGTCGCCGTGCTCCTGACGCTGCTGAGCCTGGGCGTGAAGAACATATATCTGGGACCTTCGGTCCCGGCGTTCCTTTCGCCGAACATCGTCTCCTTCCTCGTGGAGAACTTCGGAATCACTCCGATCAGCACTCCCGAGGCGGACATGAAGAAAATGCTGGGCTGATACCGAGCGATCAAACATTTTCAATTCCGGCGGGGAACCTCGCATTTTCTCCCGCCGGAAACCGTATGGTCATTGGGACCCGAAGATGTCCCTGAGAAGTCCTATGTCGACTTTTTCTTCACATATATCAGAAACCGTATCGACGATGCCGTTCACCGCTTCCGGGGGCATGATCCCGTTGGTCGTAATCCTAGATGGAAAAAGGTATCGTGAATCGAACGAATACTCTTCCAGGAAGGCCCTGCGGGCCTCCATGTATGCCGCCAGCACATCGGAACCGGCCTTTTGGAGGTTCACCGAGATACATGATTCCCCGTCCAATCCTCTCGTGCGGCAGGATACTATCCCGATACTTGAGGCCGGGTCTAGATTATCCATCTCGAGTTTTCTCACCTCATCGGGCCCTAATCCTGTTTCGGCGACTATCATTACGAAGGCGAATGCTCTGATAGTCTTGAAGTCAGAGCCGATATTTTCCAAAGCAATGTTCCTAAGTCTGATATACATCCTGAGGACCCTGCCGCCTTCGCTTTCAGGTTGCCCTCCGATATTTTGTGCATCCATGTTATCACGCACGGATGGCCTATCATTTTGGATTTATTCCGGCCTGGTGTACAGTTAGCTTAACTCTGCCAATAGGTGCGTGCGGATTCTCCCATCATAACCGCATTCTCGTCGGGAGTCATCAGCGGCATCTCGCAACCAGGTGCCAGTATCAGCCCGCCTTCCGAACCCGCCGCTTCAATGACACGGTAGCTTTTCTTTTTCACTTTCTCGGGGGTCCCCATCATCATTATGGCAACGGGGTCTATGTTGCCCATGATAGCCATGTCCCCGGCGCTTTTCCTGGCTGCGACGGGGTCTACGGCATGGTCGAAACTGAAGCAGTCCGTTCCTATCTCCTTCAGGACAGACATAGTGTTAAGCGTGTTTCCACATATGTGAACGAACGCTGGCACATTACGATATTCTTTCGTATCGGATATCACTTCTTTTATCGCGTCGTATGAATACTCGCGGAACATATCCTTGGATATCAGGTCCTCGGAGGACGTGGGATCGGCCATCCACAGCACAGTTGCGCCTGCCTCTATCATCCGTTGCTCCATGGCTGTTACCAGGCCGGTGACCTTCTTGATGGTCGCTTTGACATAGTCGGGTTCCAGAAGCATCTGGAACATCATGTTCTCTGTCCCCATTGTGTATCCTGCCATGGTAAGGGGCCCCCATGATAGCCCGCATATGTGCAGGTCTTCCGGCAGTATCCTCGCGGTCTCTTCGATGCTGTCAACAAAAACGCTGGTGAAACGAGGGCATTCCGAAGCCTTGAAAGGATCGAACAACGCAAGGCCATCGAGATCTTCCGGTCCGTCGATCATGGGTTTGGGGACCATCCCGTAGTCGTCCTCGGGGAACCTCACTTCTCCGCCCATGTCCGCGAAAGGTATCTGGGAGTCCAGTATCGGCTTGACGAAATCAGAGCGGGTCTTCATGGCATAGTCTACCGAAACCCTTGCGGACAAAACAGGGTCGTTCCGTGCCTGGGTCACCGTGTATCCGGCGCTGTGGGCAGCCGTGACCAATGCGAAATTGTTCACGGGCGTCCTGCCGATCAGTTCGAAATTCATTGCCGCTTCGACAGCGTCCCTGTGTCCTGCGTCCTTCAAATTATCCACTCGCCACTGGAGCAGGTTACTGGATATTAACCGTTCTGGTCATCTGCTTCTCTGGCAGAGCTTAGTTACGCGGTATGTGAACTCGGAAGTGGAAAGGTCTCCGCCCACATCTCTTGTTCTCATTCCCTTTCTGTAAGCCGAACGTACGGCGTTCCGTATCTTGTCGGCCTCCAGGTTGAGCCCGACCGTGTCAAGAGCCATCGCTCCGGCCAGAATGCAACCGGTGGGATTCACGGTGTCGGTCCCGGCAAGGTGTTCGACCGGACCATGAAGGGGCATGAACATCCCGCTGTTCTCGCTCAGGTATCCCACGCAGGTAAGGTAGGCGCCCCCGCACATTCCTGTTAGGACTCCGGAAATGGCGTTGCTGTAAGGTACCGGCGTGACTATCACATCTGCGAACGAAGGGTCCAAGACGAGCTTCGAGGTCGCTTCCGCGACATCCATGTCGTCGATTATGAACTCGGAAGCCGCGAACTCTTTGTAGAAAAGGTCTGCGAACATGGCGTCGGAATACGGGTTGAGCTCAAAGTCCCTGAGGCATGTGATCTTCCGCCTCTGTTTGGCCGTGGCTATGCGCTCTCCCATCCTGAAGACCTTCCTGCATCCTCCTGCGTCGATGTAGGATTCCACGCTGACACCGTTCAGGGTCTCCACCTCCTTCGAGGTGCCGACCGTCTGCGGATTGCAGTTTATCAGCATGCAGTCCAGTCCGGAAACGCCTATGCCGTCGCCGAGGGGCTGGAACTTCCTCAGGACCGAACACATGTCCAGCTGCTTCCTGAGGGTGGCCAGGGGGTCCCTGTAGCTCTTCTCGATCGCATGGTTCAGAACGGGAGTCGCGATTATCGCGTCGGATTTCGCGGCCAGCTCCATCGTCTTGGGAGGAAGGAAATATCCTGTTTTCTCGTATGCCGAAGCGCCTATCTTACCATGGAGTATCTCCACCTCTCCCGTGACGGCCTCCAATACGGATGCTGTGGCGTCGGTTATCTCTTTTCCGACCCCGTCTCCGGGAAGGATGAGGACCTCCTTCGGCATTTTACCGCCTCAGAGCAGCCTGTCCGCCAGGCCTGCGTATATCAGGGGCAGCGTGATCGTGGCATCGCCTTCGACCGTCATCTTCTTGGCGTTGCTCTTGACCTTGCCCCATGAAACGGCTTCTCTGATCGCGGCTCCCGACAGGGAGCCGTCGTATTCTTGTGCAGTGGTGAGATATATGCAGAAGTCAAGGCCTCCCCTGAACTGGTTCCACCAGATCACGTGGTGTTTGGATATGCCGCCGCCTATGATTATCGCCCCTGTGTACTTGGCGTCGTTGGTCATCTCTGCGAGCATCTGCTCGTCGCCGAAGAGGTCTACTCTGAGGTTGCGGTGCATCTGATAATATGTCCAGAGCTGGGAGCCGAAAGACCCATCGGTAATGCCGGGGACGACTATGGGCACTTTGTTCGCATGGCACTGATAAAGCAGGCTGTCCTCGCTCGGCATCCTCCTGCCGACCTCATCTATGATCTCATGGGTGGTCATGTCCTTGCGGTCTTTGAAAATCTCGTCGAACATGGGAAGCAGGTTGTCCTCGAGGACGATACCGTAGCATGAATCGGGGACCAGGACGTTCCCGAGCCTGCTGACGCTGTGCCTTCTGAGCCTCGCGTCGTCCATCATGAAGTCTCCTTTGTAGTAGGCAGCGAAAGTCCTGGAGATATCATGGTCGAGGGTCCCGCAGGTGGTTATTATTAGGTCGACCATGTGGTTTTTCACCATATCGATCAAAATACCCCTGGTACCGGTGGCCATTATACATGCGGGGAAGGACAGTATCCTCAGGCATCCCTTCTTCTTTATCATCTTCTCCGCTATGTCCGTGGCATCGGCCAGCTTCTGGGCCGTGAAGCCGCCGGAGCGCCCCATGGCCTCCAACATCTCATTTACGGTCATTCCTTTCTTTACTTTGATATCTTCAACAGCCACCAATTCTAATTCTGACATTCAAAACACCTTGTGTTGATTGGCTACCATCTGCCATCGATAAAAGGGTTTGTGCAAAGACACGCGAATGTGCGGTAAAGATATATCGTCGGCTCCCGATTACCGGAGCGTGATCATTTCGGGCCGCAACAGGGATTACAGGGAGCTTTCGGAATCTCTGAGCAAAAAGAAGGTGCTCGTGCTGACCTGCAACACATGCGTCAGGATATGCGGCGGCATCGGCGGTGCTGAAGCGGGCAAGCGGCTTTCCGACAAACTGTCCGAAGATGGAATAGATGTCACTGGCACAATATGCGTGTCCGCCTCGTGCATCGGATCCAGAGTAAGAGAGAAATTTGACACGGGAATGTTGGCGCGCTCCGATGTCATATTATCGCTGACGTGTCCTCTGGGCGCATCGTGCGTGGCAGCGGCCTCAGGAAAGGACGTCTGCAATCCGATCGAGATGATCGGAATCGGTTACATCGACGAGGACGGTGTCCCGATCGTTGTCTCCGGGTCATGTGATTATCCGGAGGAAGAGCCGGCGGAAGAGGCTGCAAAGGAGGCAGGCCTCACGATATCTCCATTTGTTTGAAAAACAAAAAAAATTCTGAACGGGGGATCTCTCCCCCGTAATAGGTTTTCCGCTCAGACGAACAGGACCGCCGTCACCAGACAAATGGTGGACAGCAGCTTGATCAGAACGTGTATCGAGGGTCCGGCCGTGTCCTTGAAGGGATCTCCGACCGTGTCTCCGACGACCGCTGCGGCGTGTGCGGACGAGCCCTTTCCGCCGTGGGAACCGGCCTCGATGAACTTCTTTGCGTTGTCCCATGCGCCTCCTCCGTTGTTGAGGAAGTTGGCAAGCAGGACGCCCACTATGGTCGCTATCATGATGAGCGCACCGACAGCCGCGGGGGCTTCGGAGGCGAGCTCATCAGGGAGCACCCACTTGAACAGCAGCCCGAACATGATCGGGACGATGATGGGCAGCAGTGCGGGAAGGACCATCTGCCTGAGGGCACCGCGGGTAGCGATGTCGACGCAGCTGGCATAGTCGGGGTCCGAAGATCCCTCCATTATGCCGGGGTTCTCCCTGAACTGCCTGCGGACCTCTTCGATCATCTCTCCGGCGGCCTTTCCGACCGCGCTGATGGCGAGGGATGCGAAGTAGAACACGAGCACGGCTCCGACGAGTCCGCCTACGAATATCAGAGGGTTGCCCAGGTTGACCTGCATGGCCTCGATGAGGCTGATCCCCTTGATCTCTCCGACTATCTCGAAGTAAGCTGCGAACAGGAGGAACGCCGCAAGCGAAGCGGAGGCCATGGCGTATCCCTTGGTCAGAGCTTTGGTGGTGTTTCCGGAAGCATCGAGCTTGTCGGTCCTCTCCCTTACCTCTGCGGGCTGGTCGCTCATTTCGACGATGCCTCCAGCGTTGTCGGTGATGGGTCCGTAGGTGTCTTCGGCGAGGATGAATGCGGAAGATGCGAGCATCGCGATCGTTCCGACGGCCGTTCCGTAAAGTCCGAAGACCATTCCGTTGCTGCCGGTCGGGTCGGCGTAGTATCCGAGGACAAAGGTGGCGCATATGGCTATGCTTATGCATATGACCGGGAGCAGAGTGGACTCCATTCCCACGGATATGCCTTTGATCACGTTGGTAGCGGGGCCGGTCTTGGACGCGTCCGCTATCGACTTGACGGGTTTGTGGTCCCCGGTGTAGTACTGGGTTATGTAGACTATCGCAAGAGCGAGAACGATTCCGACTATTCCGCATCCCGCGAAGTACATCCAGTTCGAGGCTTCGTCTTTAAGGAGCCAGTATACGGAGAATATCGTGCCCGCTATGACAAGGGCCATGGTTATGTAATATCCGCGGTTGAGCGCAGAGAACACTTCTTTGTCCGAGTCCTTGAGCCTGACGCTGAGGATTCCCACCAGGGAGGCGATGAGCCCGAAGGCCATTATTACCATCGGGAGGAAGATCCAGTTGTTCGAAAGCGTGGCCATTCCGGCGATCTTGAGGACCGCAAGACCTATGACCATCGAACCGATGATCTCCGCTGCCGTGGATTCGAATATGTCTGCTCCTCTTCCGGCGCAGTCTCCGACGTTGTCACCGACGAGGTCGGCGATAACCGCGGGGTTCCTGGGGTCGTCCTCAGGTATCCCTGCTTCGACCTTTCCCACAAGGTCCGCGCCCACGTCGGCGGCTTTGGTGTATATGCCGCCTCCGAGCTGGGCGAACAATGCCGCGAAAGAGGCACCGAACGCATAGCCCACGATGTAGTGGAGGGTCTGGGTCATTTCCTCGTATATGGCGTTGTAAACGAGGAATACGGCGAAGAGACCGAGGATGCTCAGCGTAGAAACGACTATACCGGAAACGGCTCCTCCGCGGAAGGCGGTCTTGAAGGCGCTGGCGAGAGACTCGCGTGCGGCGCTGGCCGTTTTGATGTTGGTGCTGACGGATACCTTCATTCCGATGAAACCGGAAAGGATCGAGAATCCCGCTCCTATGAGGAAAGCGATGGCCACGGGGTATCCCAGGTAGTTTCTTGTGGACTCGGGGATTCCCGCGAGCGCTATTACGATTGCCACGATTATACTGATTATTGCTATCGTTTTGTACTGGCGCCTCAGATATGCCATGGCGCCCGTTTCGATCGCATCGGAGATCTTCTGCATTTCAGGAGTTCCTTTGTCCCGAGACCTTATGTCGGTAAGGAAGTACAATGCAAAGATCAGTGCAATCACGACGGCAACAGGAATCATGAAAAGCATGTTTTCAACTGTTGTTATTTCGATCATGAGTTTACCTCTGAACTTTAGTTGCGGTAAACTCTCCTCCTATAAATAGTACTCCTGGTACCCGCACCGCGTAAGCAGGTAAAATACACATCATACAGCGGTAGCCCGGAGACATAATAATGGCACTCTGGCACATTTTTTATATCTCCCAATTGAAAAAATTAAAAACTGCCAGCAATCTGGACAAATGCGGTAATGGGCCTCATCTCTGGCTTAGCGGGAGGCGTCGCGCGTACGAATCAGTTTTATATAAGAGTGGCCTAATCCCCACATTCAGGAGTTCCGCCATATGTATATGATCACAGAGGCCGAAAGAAAGGTCCGCGTCCCGCCCAGAAATCTCGGCGAAGACATAAGTGAGGCTATAGACAACCTCACATGGGATACTTTCGAGGGCAGATTCAACGAGGACAAATCGCTTACAGTCCTCATAAAAGACGTCGAGCCGGTGGGACCGGGACGCATAGTGCACGGCGACGGTGCCGTCTACCAGACCGTAAAGTACAATCAGCTGGTCTACAGGCTGAAAGACAACGAGGTCGTGGAGGGCATAGTCGTGGAGATCCTAAAATTCGGAGCTTTCGTAAGATTCGGCCCCCTTGACGGCCTGCTGCACATCAGCCAGGTCATGGACGACCGCGTCGATATCGACGAGGCCAACCAGAGGCTCGTCGGAAAGGAGACCGGAAGGACCCTTTCCGTGGGTGACAAGGTCAGGGCGAGGGTAGTGAGCATAGACCTCAACGACAAGAATCCCCAAGACAGCAAGATTGGACTCACCATGCGCCAGCCAGGCCTCGGAAAGTTCCAGTGGATCGAAGAGGACAACACCAAGAAGAAGGAGGCGGCCTGATGGCAGGACCCGTTCTTAAAGCGTGCAAGAACTGCAGCTTCATATCTGAGGAAGATACGTGCCCCCGCTGCGGAGGACAGACGTCCAAAGAGTGGCAGGGCTACGTGGCGATCATCGACCACACCAAATCGGAGATTGCCAAACGCATGAGCATCAAGGCGAACGGCAGATACGCCCTAAAGGTCCGCTGATGCCGATGGAGCCCAGGGACAGAAAGCTCCCCGAGGACAGGCGCGAACTGTTCAGGAGGCCTATGGGGCGGGACCTGGGCGAAAACGAACTTATTATACTCGACAATGGTTCCAAACTCGTTACGGTCGGCGACGTGGTATCGCTGGTCGTCAGAAAGCACGGCATCGTGCCGTTCCTGTCCATCTATGACGGAAGGACGGAGAGGCACGAGATGACCGAATTCTCATCTCTCGTCAAAGAAAGCGGCTGGGAAGAGATTGAGGTCAGGAACCCTCCGAAGATGATAACTGCGGAGTTGATCGAGGCCGTGAAAAACGCTTTCGAAGGGAAGGCCCACATAATAAAGGTGGACGGGGAGGAGGACCTGGCGGCCGTGGCCTGCATGGTCCTTGCGCCCTATGGTACCAATATAGTGTACGGATGGCCCGGGAAAGGGATGAAGCTCGTCACCACGGACGAGCAGGTCCGAAAAGAAGCAGAAATGCTAATCGAGATGATGGAGGAGCTGTAATGAAGATACAAATTACCCAGCAGAAGAAAAATCCCCTGCAGAGGAGGAACGAGGTATATTTCTCGGTCGAACACGACGGAGAAAGCACACCTAAGAGGAACGCGGTGGCCGAGGAGCTGGCCAAGGCGCTGAAGTCCAAGAGGGACTGCCTTGTCATCGACCATATGGACTCTGTGTACGGCAAAGGGGTGTCCGAAGGATACGCCAAGGTCTACGAGAGCAAAGAGGCCGCATTGGAGTTCGAGAACGAACACCTTCTGAAGAGGAACGGCATCGAGAAACCCAAGCCGGAAATGCCCAAGAAGGAGGAGTGAAGATGGCAGCAGCAAAGAAGGCGGCACCCAAGTCGATCAGCAAGAAGGACGCTTACAAGGTCGAAGGTGGCAAGATCACAAGGACGAAACCCGTGTGCCCCAAGTGCGGAGCGGGCGTGTTCATGGCCGTCCACAAGGACAGGACATCCTGCGGAAAGTGCGGGTACACCGAGTTCAGCAAGAAAGAGTAAAGGCAATTCTTCATTCGGCTCCCGCCCTCTCAATGGGAGCCTCAGGATCGCCGGGGCTCTGCCCCGGCACAACCTGCCTGCATCTCTTCAACGCTTTACAGTAAAAAGGACCCGTGGTATAGCTAGGATAGCATTGGGGCCTCCGGAGCCTCTGACCCGGGTTCGAATCCCGGCGGGTCCGCTTTCTGTTAACGGTCGAAAGGCCGTCACTTCTTTGGAGGCCACGTTCCGTTCAGACGGTATCCGGAACGGTCAGGGTCCATCGTGGAGCATTCCATCCCCGGTATTATCACTCTGACCACCGGCACGCCCACTTCGGGGCGGGTGAGGTCCGATACGATCACCATTTCGAAGTTCGCATCCATCAATCTGTCGAGGACGACCTCGATGTCGTCGAGGACGTAATCGGTCGACCTGTCCTCGATGTCCTCAAGATTCACTTTCCTGTCTAGATCGGAATACCAGAGGCGGTTGAGCATCTTGATCTTCTCGTACCCCATCTCCCGGGTGGCCCTCTGGAGCTTCGCGTTCACTTTCACTCCCTGTTTGTGGGTCGCCCTGCTCTGAGCGACCTCGGTTATCGCGCGCACCGCCGCGATCTCCGGGTCCAGGTGGGTTCCCACGCCTATGGCCAGCATCTCCGGGTCCTTGGTGGCCACATCGTCAGACGCCGCGCCGATGGTTGTAACCCCGACATCCGTGGTTATATCTTTCAGTTTTATCTCAACGCCCTGTCTGGAGAAGGCCTCCAAAAGCCTTCCAGGGACCGAATCGGGATCCGCGACGACATCCGCATTGGCGAATTCACGGTCCTCTGCCAGCGACCAGGCGTCCCTCTCTATGACCTCGAAAGTCGCGTGGAGGATCGCCTCCTCCATCGTGTTCCCCGATGCCAGTCCGTTGGTGTTGTATCTGAAGAGCTGCAGGTCCCCGTCAGGGACGTAAGGATGGAACACCGCGCATGCGGGGACCCATATCTTCTCGCCTCTGAACATCTCCCATCCCTCGCACCATGCTATCTCGGCATCTTGGTAATAGTTCAGGCGGTCGATCGGCAGTATGAGGTCGGCAGGGTCCACGGCGAGGCCGGTATCTTTGGCTTGTCCGTAGGTCCCGAATACCAGTTCGTCGTAGTCCCTCATCTCGGCGCTGAACCTCTCCATGGCCTCCATTACCGCAGAGGCCTTGGCCTGTTCGTAGGTGGCGCCTTTGCCGTTGTAGCTTGAGACGGCACCCTCGGCGGCGTCCGGTCTGGAGATGGAGAAGACAGGTATCCCTACGTTGTCCATCCCGGTTATGTCCTCGGGCATGTGGATCCCTGCGTCTGAAAGGAGCGGCAATGTGCGCCCCAAAGTATCTTCCGGAGACATCGTCCTGATACCGCCCTCGCGGTCGTATTTCGGTGACCTCTCCAAGATCAGTGGCTTCATGGAGAGTCACGATGGCATCGATGATTTAAGTAACTCTATGATAAATGGACGGCGGTTCAGGTCCGGTCAACGCAGTCCGCAGACCTACCCAAGATAAGTTTGAAGGGACAAATCCTTTACATACGCTTCATATTAGGGACCATGGAACTCAGACCCGAAGAAGAAAGAATCCTCAACGGAGAGGAAGGGGAAAGCCGGCGCAAGGCCATGGAGCTTCTTGTGGCGCTTGGCAAAGTATACGGTGCCGAGGACCTTATCGGTATATCTTCCACCCATCTTTCCGGAGCCTCTTACAAGACGATCGGCGACGGGGGCCTAAAATATCTCTCGGACCAGGTGGAAGGAGGGGCAAAGGTGTCCGTACCCTCAACCCTCAATCCGGTGGGGATGGACCTGTGCAGATGGAAGGAGATGCACATTTCTGAAGAGTTCGCCGTCAAGCAGCAGAAGATCGTGGAGCTCTACGGCAAGATGGGCGTTATGACCACATGCTCTTGCACCCCCTACACGGGAGCGAACGTTCCCAAGTTCGGCGACCATGTGGCCTGGGCGGAGTCGTCGGCCCTGTCGTTCGTCAACTCGTTCATCGGGGCCAGGACCAACAGGGAAGGGGGCCCTGGAGCTCTGGCAGCGGCGATCGTCGGAAAAACGGCCAACTATGGCCTGCATCTCGACGACATGAGGGCCCCGTCAGTGGTCATCGATGCGGATATAGACGGCTCGGTTTTCAGCTATTCGCTTCTGGGACAGGCAGTGGGCAGCGCCATCGGAGGCCGCGTACCATATTTCAGAGGGCTTCCAGTCAATACGGGGGTCGAAGAGGCCAAGACCCTTTCCGCGGCCATGGCCGCCGCAGGCTCGGTGGCCATGTGGCACGCGGAGAACGTGACACCGGAGGCCGGAATGCACGACGTATCGGATCTGGAGAAGATAAGCATCGGAAAAAAAGAGCTCCAGGAGGCCTACGACAGGCTGAACACGGCAGACGATGTGCAGCTCATAGCATTGGGATGTCCACATCTCACCGAGAAGGAGATACGGGAGATTGCGTCCATGCTCAGAGGAAAAAAGAAAAAGCGCGGGTCCCCCGAGATATGGTTCTGCACTTCGGCGGCAACCAGAGAGAAATGCGCCGACGACGTTAGGATACTGGAGGAGTTCGGTCCGGTGCTGGCTGACACGTGCATGGTCGTGGCCCCCATCGAGGGGACGTTCTCACGTACCGGAACCAATTCCGCCAAGGCCGGAAACTATCTCCCGACGCTCTGCTCCCAGAGCGTGATGTGCAGGGACATCGCCAAGCTTATGGAGGCGGTATATTGATGCTCAAAGGACGTTCGATATCCCCGGGAAAGGCCCGGGGCCAGGTTCTGAAGCTGGAGGAGCCCTTCAGCTTCTTGGGAGGGGTCGACGGCTCTACAGGGGAGCTCACCTCGGGAAAGGGTAACGTCGCAGGCAAGGTGCTAGTGTTCCCCGCAGGAAAAGGGAGCACTGTCGGATCGTACGTCATGTACGACCTGGCCGTCCACGGAAAGGCTCCGGCGGCAGTGATCAACAGCAACGCCGAGACCATAGTCACCACAGGCGCGGTGATATCGTCGATCCCGATGGTGGACCGCATCGACGTGTCGCTGCTTTCCGATGGGGACACGGTGACCGTGGATGCGGATGGGGGGACGGTCGACATAGAAGGGGTGGACGTCATCGAGTCGGTCTCGTCCGCCATCCTGGTAGACGGGAAGGTCCTGATGCTCAAACGTCCGGACACCGCACGCTCGTTCCCCGGGTTATGGTCTCTTGTCGCCGGGAAGATCGAGTACGGGGAGTCTCCGGTGGAAGCATCGGTGCGCGAGATAGTGGAAGAGACCGGTATACATGTACATGCGCCGGACAGGTCCGGTAAGATGGTGACGGTAAGGGAAAAGGACATCGTATGGAAGGTTTATCCCTTCCTCTTCCGCCTGAAGTCGGCAGAGCCCAAGCTGAACCACGAGAATATAGGTTTCGAGTGGGTGGACCCGAAGGACATACCTTCGAGGAAGACCGTCAGGCACACCCACGAGGCGGTCGTCGCGATGATGGATATGTGATCAGGGCTCTGCGGCCGTTATCCCGATCACGATATCCTCGCCGGTGACGTCCCAGGTCTTGACCTCGTCGCCGCCGGGGCTGTCGGTGAACGTCAGATTCTTGGCCCGGACCTCTCCCGAGATGTGGTCCCTCCAGGAGGACAGCAGGTCTACCAGGCGAGGCTCGGCTTTAACATCGCAGTTGATGAACTGCTCCACGTTGAGCTTCATGTCCTTGCGCATCTGCTGGATCCTCCTGATCAGCTCCCTTGCATACCCTTCGGCCTCTATTTCGGGGGTCACCGAGAAGTCGATGAACAGGTCGCCCTCTTCGAACGGCACCGCGGTCATCCCGTTTCCAGGGTCCTCCCCTTCGGCCAGATATTCTATGTTCTTAATGTTGGCCTGCTGTGCCAGCACCCCGCCGAATATCTTGACCGAACCGTTCACGCCGGCGTCCTTGCCGCGTATGTGGATCCCACGAAGCGGCCACCTGAGCTTGCTTCCCATCTTGGCCCTCTCCGAGGCAATTATCTCCACAATGTTCTGGATGAGCGCCATGCTGTGCTCGAGCCCCTCGTCGATGAGCGACCCGTCGGATACAGGCCAGTCCTCCATGTGGACGGTGAGCTTGGTGCCTCCCATGTGCTGGTACACCTCTTCGGAGATGTGCGGCGCTATGGGGGCCAGGGCGACGGCCGTGCTCATGATCGCATAGTGCAAAGTGAAGTACGAGGCGTTCTTGTCCTTCTCGGAGTTCTCGTCCTCGGTCCACGTCCTGTCCCTCACAAGACGGACGTACCATCTGGAGAGGTCCTCCATTATGTAGTCCTCCAGGGAGCGGGCGACCTTGTGGAGTTCCCTCGCCTCCAATCCCTCGGTCACGTCGCGCTTCATGTGCTCGGTACGGGACAGCATCCACAGGTCCTCGTGTCTGAGGTTTCCGCGTATGGATTCGAGAGTATATTTTTCGGGCTCGTAGCCGTCCAGGTTCATGTAGGTAGAGGCGAAGTTGACCACGTTCCAATAGGTGTTGAGTATCTTTCTGGCGTTCTTCGGGCCGTCCTTCTGGAACGAGGTGTCCTCCCAGGGGGCGTTGGATTTTATCAGGTACAGCCTGAGCGAATCGGCGCCCACCTGGTCGATGATCTCCAGGGGCTCGATGACGTTCCCTTTCGATTTGGACATCTTCTGCCCCTTGGGGTCCAGGACCCATCCGTGCATCATCACTTCGTCGTAGGGCGCCCGGTCGAAGGATATGACCCCCGCTCCAAGCTGCGAGTAGAACCATCCGCGGGTCTGGTCATGGGCCTCGACTATGAAGTCGGCGGGCCACCATCTCTCGAACTCTTCCTTCTTGGCAGGGTACCCGAACTGGGCCCAGGACGCCACGCCGGAGTCGAACCATACGTCCAGGACGTCGGGGACCCTGCGCATCGTACCGCCGCATTTGGGGCATTCGAAAGTAACATTGTCGATCCAGGGCCTGTGAGTGTCCATCCCTTCAGTGTATCCTTTCCCTTCTTTGAGCTCCGAATACTGTCCAACGACGCGCTTCTCGCCGCATCCGCACTCCCAGACGGGCATGGGTATACCCCAGTAGCGCTGCCTCGAGATGCACCAGGACCTGGCGCCCTCGACCCAGTTCCGTTCTCTGGACTCTCCGGCCCAGGACGGGACCCATTCGGCCTTGTCGATCTCGTCCAGCATCTTGGATTTGAGCTTCGGGACGTCCAGGAACCACTGGCGCGTATCCCTGTATATGATCGGGGATTTGCATCTCCAGCAGTGGCCGTAACGGTGCATGATCCTGCCGGACTGGAACAGCCTTCCGTTCTCGGACAGGTGTTTCACCACATCGTCGTTCACGCCGCGGACTTTGCGTCCCTCCATCATGGGGAACCCGTCGTTGAACCTCCCGTCCTCGCCCACGGGGCAGAACGGCGTCATTCCGTACCTTTTCCCGGTGTCGTAGTCGTCGGGACCGAAGCCCGGTGCGGTGTGGACCAGTCCGGTGTTGTCCTTTTCCACGTACTGGGCTGTGACGACTTTGTAGACCCAATCGTTCCTTACGAGGGCGCCGCCTATCTCGAAGGGCGGGATATAAGAAAGTCCCTCCAGGCTCTTTCCCTTCATCCTCTCAAGGACCTCGAATTCTGAGTATCCTCCCTTCTCCATGACATATCTGGCCTGGGATTCCAGGACGATCACGTCCTCGCTCCCCGCCTCGCCCTTCATCCTCACTTTGGCGTAATCGTAATCGGGGTGGACCGCGACGGCCATGTTGGACGGCAGCGTCCAAGGCGTGGTGGTCCAGATCAGGAGCGAGCAGTCCTGTTCTGCGACAGGCATCCTCACCATTATGGAAGGGTCGCTCTCGTCCCAATATTCGATCTCCGCCTCCGCCAGGGCGGTCTCGCATCTGGGACACCAGGTTACCACACGGTCCGCGTCTTCGAGGAGGCCGCGTTCGTATGCCCGGGACAGGGTCCACCAGGCGGACTCGATGTATTCCGGTTTAAGGGTCTGATAAGGATTGTCCCAGTCCATCCACACTCCGACCTGTTTGAACTCCTCGGTCATGCTGGCCCTCAGGTCCAGGGCGTACTTCTGGCATGTTGACACGAACTTGTCGATGCCCACATTCTCCTCGATCTCCTTCTTCGAGTGTACGCCCATCTTCTTCTCGACCTGCACCTCGATGGGGAGGCCGTGCATGTCGAATCCGGGCTGGTCGCGGACGTTGAGCCCGTTCATCCTCCAGTATCTGATCATGATGTCCTTGACGGTCTTGTTCATGGCCGTACCCAGGTGTATCTTTCCGGTAGTGTAGGGGGGGCCGTCGCAGAAATAGAAGTCCTCTCCGCCGGACCTGTACTCCTTGGTCTTCTCGTACGCGTTCGTTTCTTTCCAGAGCTGCTGGACCCCTCGCTCGATTTCTGGTGCGTTATAATCTGCACGGACCTGCTTTATCATCGCTCATCCTTCTGCGTCAAGTTTATCTTCCTGACGGTGCGCGTTGATGCGCGCGCCCCTATAAAGAATCTCCCAGCGGTGTTTTTGACGGTTTGACGCAGCAGTGCGGTCCGCGGCCAGTCAGTTTTGCCTGTTGTAAGGACGGACGGTGGGCCGGATATCAGTATCGCCATTTCACGAGGCAAAAAATAGATTATTTCTATATACACATGTCAAATAATATATATTAATTTTCGAAATATAATATATAAATACATTCAACGGAGCTTAATAATATATATGTATTTATATATTGTAACACCAATATTATTTAAAATTTGGGCAATGCTTTTATTCGCCAAAAAATAAGCCACGCATGAAGTTAGAAACAGCCACACCAGGGTCCGAACTGAAAAACAAAGCATTCGTTACTATCACGGCCTTGTTCGCGATCGTATTATTTTCATGCTTCCTTGTGTTCGTCGTCGATGATGGGCCGGACGTCTCCGGAGAAGGCGGCCCGATCATGAATTCCGATGCATCTTCGACGGAAATTTCTCATGTTTACAGCGGGGCGATGATCACCGGAATGTCAGACGGAGACGGGTATTCCCTTACGGGAAACACTGGTACCGATGCCGGAGACTGTGTGGCCATAGCAACATTGGATGATCCGATAAACACGACATGGCCTGACGGGACGACGGAGCCTAAGAGTATAAGCTGGACAATATCAAAGGCTCCATTGCTGGTCAAGGTCAAAGATTGTAGTATCATTGTGGGGGGAGATGTACCATCATTCAAATTGTCATATCAGGGGTTTGTATTTGGAGACAATGTGTCATCCCTTGAAGGAGTCGCAGTTTTTGACTGTGAATATAGACCAAACTCACCAATAGGAGATTATACAATTTCAGTTTCTGGACTCACGTCATCAAACTATGAAATATCATGCATCGATGGAAACTTAGAGGTTTCTAAAAAAATTATCCCTATACCAGTAGGATGCACAGATTTGACATATAACAGAAATGAACAGATTGGTGTTGAAAGCGGAGAAGGATATACCCTAACTGGAAATCCAGTCGGCTTTAATGCTGGCGAGTATTCTGCCATTGCCACTCTATTGGATACAGAAACAACTGAATGGTCAGACGGGACAATTGATCCAAAGATGTTTGACTGGGTCATAGCCAAAGCTTCGCTAAAAATAACGGCGGAAGATAAAAATGTGATAGTGGGGAACGATACTCCACAGTTCACTGTTTCATATAGGGGATTAATGACTGGCGATAGCATATCATCTTCAATCGATGGCATTGTGACCTACGAATGCGAATATGATTTGTTATCGCCAGTTGGTGATTATACAATATTTGTGTCTGGGTTGACATCATCTAACTATGAAATTGAATTTGTAAACGGAACGTTGAGTGTTTCACAAAAAATAATTGCATCTCCGAATATTAAACAAGACCTGTTTTTTATCGGATTTGAGCAGTCGGGCATTGAAAGCGGAGATGGTTATACTCTTACCGGAGACTCGTCAGGACTGAATGCTGGCACATACTCTGCGACCGCTACGCTGAACGATTCAGTGAACACTGTGTGGTCAGACGGCACCACAGAACCTAAAACTCTGAATTGGACAATCGCCAAAGCGAAGCTCACCGCAAGATATTCGGGGGAGAGCATAGTGTTCGGCACAGCTCCCTCCCTGGTTATTACCGTCGAAGGTTTCGTCACAGGCGAAGGTCCGGAAACGTGCCTCGGTTATTCCGCACCTGTAATATCCAGCAATTTAACAAATGCTGGAACATATAATTTGGTCCCTTCGGGAGGGTCGGCCGACAACTATGAATTCGAGTATGTCGGAGGCCTCCTCCTCATCAGCAAGAAGGTGATCCAGATACCTGTCGCCAATACAGGTCTGGTTTACAACGGTACGGAGCAGATAGGCGTTCCGGAAGGCGACGGTTACATGCTTTCTGGAAGCACTGGTACAATTGCCGGCAGCTACAGGGCTCTGGCCGCGCTTACTGATGAAAGCATAACATCTTGGCCGGACGGAGGCGATGGACATGAGGAGATAACATGGTCAATATCACCAAAAAGAATTGACAAGGGAATGATCTATGCGCCCGACCAGGAGTACACCGGGCACGCCTTGGAACCGGTCGTGGTGACAGACGGAAGCAAGCTGCTTGTGGAGGGCAGAGACTACGTGGTATCCTATGACGACAATATACAGGCAGGATCCGCCGCAGCGGCCGTTACTGGAACGGGCAATTACACCGGTACAGTACCAGTAGCTTTCGAGATCGCGATGAGATACGTCGTGTCATTCAGTCTGAACGGATTCGAAGGAACGTCACCGGGCCCCCGGTCGGTCCTCGGCGGTACGATACTCGACCTTGCAAACGTAACCGCACCCTCCCGTCCAGGATATGGATTCTGCGGATGGTCGACCACACCACGGGGTAATGCGGTGTCAGAGTATTCTGCGTTTTCCGATGCAACCCTCTATGCCGCCTGGGCACTAAACGTCTACGATTCGATGCCCTACGACGAGATTGGCGACATAATCTCCCAGAATCATGAGCCGGCGGTTCAGATCAGGGGCCAATCTGCAGGGGGAGAGCTGGACAACTCGTTCTTCGAACGGCTGGCGGACACGGGAAAGACCTTCACCCTCAGTGTTTTGGGGGAAAACGACATAGTGGCATATTCCTGGTCGTTCGAGGGGGATTACAGGCAGGAGGCCGGTACATTCGTTCCCGCAATAACGGGGGCCGTTCCGGATTTCGACCTTGAAAGACTCATAGATTCCTCCAGCATCGAAAATCCGCTCGTACTTAATTTTTCGGCGACGGGCGTGCTGCCCATATGTGCAACAGTGACGTATTATCTGGACGGGGCATACGAAGACGGAACGAGGCTATCTGTGTTCTTCTATGACGAGGACGCCGGCAGGCTGGGCGAGAGGCAGGCCGCAACGGTTACGGACGGAGCCGTAAGCTTCGTAATATCTCACTGTTCCAAGTATGTGATCGCAGAGGAGACGCCTTCAGTAATCCACGGCGGCAGCACGGGGCTGTACATCGTGGCCGCAATCGTCGCCATAGCGTTCGTGGATATGCTCGCAGTGTATGCTTTCTTCGTCAGGAGGGGCTGAGGGCTCAAGCCAACCAAAAAATGCCCTGCCCGTTCAAGGACGGGAAGGGCGCCAATCATTTTAGGATGCCAGCTCAGAACCATGCATCCAGCGAGCGCTGTGAGCGCTTGGACCTGTTGGCTGTCCTGCATTTCTCTATGCGGTCGAGGGCTGCTTCAACCCGACCAGGCGAGAAATCGTATGAGGTCAGCAGGTCCAGGACAGCCTTCCGGTCCACCTGTCCCGGTTCGAGTTCGTAGTCGTCGGTGTTAGGGCCGTAAAGGAAGATGTCTCTTATTTCCTGATAGTCCGGAATCTCTTCCCCGATATGTGCCAGTACATGTTCCAGGTCGCCGTGTTCCTTTATTAGCTTTAAACTTTTCTTTGGACCGATCCCTCTGACGCCCGGGTTGAAATCGGTACCTATCAGTATACCCATGTCAACGAGCTGCTCTCTTGTAATCCCGAGCGACGAGAGGAATTCTTCCAGTTCCGTCACCTCGGTCTTCACTTCCTTGAACAGTTCCCTTCCCGGCATTTTGCGCCTTCCGGCCATTGTGATGTTCCTCACAAGCACAGGCGCTCCGAAAAGAAGAGAATCGAAATCCTGCGACGCTGATGCCCACACGTCCCCTTTGGCGCACATATATGCACCCTGCGCCTCGCCATCGCTCGGCGCCTGCACTATCGGAAGTCCCAGGTGGGAGATCAGCTCCTTGGAGGACTCGGATATCTCCGGTGTCATGCGGGATGTCTGTTGGGCTTTCGAGAATGCTTTTTTCATATCGCCTTCCTCGATGGCCTCTTCCCATTCCTCCTTGGCCTTCTCTCGTCTTTCCCTACGGCCGTCCAATGTGTCCTTTTTCATTTCGTGTGGTTTTCCGTCGAATACAAATGACGGCTCTATTCCAGCCTCGATCATGTTGGCCGTTCGATACAGGATGCCTGAAAGATGCGAGGATACGCGACCCCGGGAATCGCAGAGAGGATGCCCGTCGGGCTGACGTATTGTGGAAAGGAACTGGTATATCGTGTTGTAAGCGTCTATCGCAACAGATTTCCCGTTGAGGTCTGAGAGTTCGACGCAGACAGGGTTTGCCAGGCCTGAAAGATTCACACCCAATTTATCGCCTCACGGGTCAGGGCCGAATCCCTGCCAGATCTTAATCTCCGGGGACATGTCTTCCAGTCCGAAGAGGGCGCTTCCCGCTGCGAGCACGGTCGCCCCTGCCCTCACGCACTCCGCACCTGTGGAACGGTTTATGCCACCGTCCACAGAGATTTCGAGCTTCGGATTGTGCTCGTCAGCCCACTTCCTGACATAGCGTACCTTGTCCAAACCCGAAGGAATAAAGCTCTGGCCTCCGAAGCCCGGGTGCACGGTCATTACCAGTACCAGGTCCGCTTTGTCCAAATATTTGTCAAGCACTTCCACTTCGGTTTCGGGGTTGATCGAGATTCCCGCCCCGACGCCTGCGTCCGCGATCTTCCTCATCGCTCCCAGGGGGTCCCCGTCCGCCTCAGGGTGGACTGTGAGATAATCCGCTCCGGCCTTAATGAAATCGTTGATGTACCTCTCCGGTCTCTGGATCATCAGATGGACGTCGAATGGCATTCTGGCACATTTTCTTATAGCCTTGATAACCGAAGGGCCTATTGTGATGTTGGGAACAAACATCCCGTCCATGACATCGACGTGCGCCCAGTCGGAACCCGAAGCCTCCAATCTTTTCATCTCCTCTCCGAGGCGGGAGAAATCCGCCGAAAGAATGGAAGCAGAAACCTTCGTCATCGCCATGGCATATGACATCACCACATTATAATTTACCCTAGGATAATCAATTCGAAGTGAACAAATATATCGGACGACGGTCTTCGGAAACGCATGGCAACGGCCAAACACAGCGAAAAGACCGAGGTGTGCGACGTCGAAGGATGCAGCTCCGATTCCGAGCGCTCTTTCAACTACAAGCAGGTGTCGGAGACAAATCTGAAGCTCAAACCCGGAGACCACCGTCAGGTTCACCTCTGCAAAGATCACTACCGCGAGTTCAAAAAACAGACTAAGAAATCCAGAGATCTGGACCGTATTTTCTGATGACCGAGATCATCTTTCTCGGCACAGGTGCCAGCGTCCCTTCGAGGGAGAGGGGGCTGCCCGCGATGGCGGTACGCCACGGCCGGGAAGTAGTTCTTTTCGACTGCGGAGAGGGGACCCAGAGGCAGTTGATGGTGTCCCCGCTTTCTTTCATGAAGGTGAAGGCAGTTTTCGTTACACACCTTCACGGGGATCATTTCCTGGGCCTCCCGGGGCTGCTTTTGACGATGGGGCTGTCCGGAAGGACGGAACCTCTGCGCATAGTCGGCCCGACAGGGATAGAAAGTCTGCTCAGGAGCATACTCGGGGCATGCGGAGACAGTCTGCCCTTCGAACTGGCAATAACCGAATCGGCCGGCGGCGAGTCCTTCCGTTTTTCCGGTTTCTGTGTCACAGCCTTTCCGACCAGACACGGGGTGCCCTCCATGGGATTTGCATTCTCCGAGGACGACAGGATCGGGATAGATGCAGGAAAGGCAGCCGAAAAAGGGATTGTGCCCGCCGATATAAGGTTAATCAAGGAAGGCAAGGTGGTGGACGGCATATCTTCCGAAGACATATCTTCCGGAACGGTCAAAGGCATCAGGATAATCTACACCGGAGACACGCTTCCATGCGAAGAGGTCCGTTATGCCTCCATGGGAGCTGACGTGCTGGTGCACGAGGCGACCTTTGGTTCCGATGAGACCGAGTCTGCGGGAAAGCACAACCACACTACGTCGGTCCAGGCCGCCGAGATCGCAAGGGAGTGCGGCGTCAGGGCCCTGGTCCTGAATCACGTCAGCAACCGCTACAAGGACCGCTCGTCAATACTGGAAGAGGCCGTAGCGATTTTTCCCGACACCGTGGTTGCGGAAGACATGATGCATCTGGTCGTTACCAGGAAAGAGATCAGATCAGTTTGAGAAGGTCCGCGCTGGTGATCATGCTGATCACCTTGCCCTGCCTTGATACAAGTACCGCGTCGCTGTCCCCCATTAGTTGCGCCACGGCCGACAGGGACATGCTTTCCGATACGACGGGGAAGGATTCCCCCATGACCTTCTCTATCGGAGTTTTTCTAAGCTCGTCCATGCTCATGCCCTGCTCGATAAGTCCGAGTATCCTCCTTTCGGATATGCTGCCCACCGGGCGGTCGCCGCTCATCACCGGCATCTGGGAGAAGCCCGTCCGTCTCATGAGGTCCGAAGCGACCCGTAGGCTGTCGTTAGCATCCACCGTTATCGGCGAACCTGAGGCCACGTCCGATGCCGTACGGTCTATCCCTGTTTTCCTGTTCATTTTCTCGAGAGTCTGGAACAGATTAGACACGGTCTTGTAGCTGGCATCCGTCTTGCCGCCCTCTATCTTCGCGATGGTGCTTTGACTTACCCCGGATTCCTTGGAAAGCTCGGATTGGGTTATCCCGAGGGCGTTCCTCATCTTCTTGATATCCGACTCCGGCGGGAATTTCACCTGTGACGTTAGGCAATTATTCTTATTTGAATATTTGTTACAGTTTAATTTATAAATAATGAATATGTACGATTTCTTCGCAGCATATGCTGAGGAGCTATTGAGATGGCTAAGCACATTTACGTTGAGGGTATCGACGAACTGCCGGTACCGAACAGAAAAGTTGAGATCGTCGAAAGAAAAGGCATCGGGCACCCCGACAGCGTTTCGGACGGTATCGCGGAGTCAGTAAGCAGAGCGCTCTGCAAAATGTACGTTAAGGAGTTCGGTCACGTCCTCCATCACAACACAGACGAGACACAGATCGCGGCCGGAAGGGCCCACCCGAAGTTCGGCGGAGGAACGATCATCGACCCGTCATACATACTCCTGGTAGGGCGCGCCACCACCGAGGTGGAGGTCGAGAAGGAACTCAAATACCTCCCCTGCAAGCCGGTCGCGCTCAGGGCTGCCAAGGAGTACCTCGACAAGACTTTCCCCAACCTCGACGTAAGCTCCGAGGTCATAATGGATGCCAGAATAGGTCTCGGCTCGGACGACCTCACGGGCGTCTACAAAGCTTCCGGGTACCATGCCAATGACACGTCCTTCGGAGTGGGCTACGCGCCGTTCTCGATCACCGACAGGTTGACCCTCGAGACAGAGGAGTTCATCAACGGCCCGCTCAAGAAGAAGATGCCGGAGACCGGCCAGGACGTGAAGGTCATGGCCTCCAGGATCGGAAAGGACGTCACCCTCACCGTGGCATGCGCCATGGTCGACAAGTATCTCTCAGATGCGGATGCATACAAGTCCGCGATGGTCCAGCTCAAGGACGAGGTCACCGACAATGCGCTCAAGATCATAGGGAACGAGGACATAAACGTCAACGTCGATGTCAACACGGGCGACGATTACTCCCGCAACGTCTACTATCTCACGGTCACAGGAATGTCCCAGGAGATGGGAGACGACGGGTCGGTCGGAAGAGGTAACAGATGCAACGGGCTTATCACGCCTTACAGGCCGATGTCCATGGAGGCCACCTCAGGAAAGAACCCCATAACCCACATCGGAAAGATCTACAACGTGATGTCCAAGCTCGTTGCCGAGGAGATATCTAAGGAGATCGGCCCCGAGGCCGAGATACGCGTGCGCCTCCTCTCGCAGATCGGAAAGCCCATATCCCAGCCGCTCAACGCTTCCATACAGGTGCTGGCCCCCGGCGCGGACGAACAGAAGGAGATATCCAAGTGGAAATCTGACGCGGAAGGCATAATGGAGCATTGGCTCGATAACATTGATAAGGTCACAGAGCTTATCACCACCGGCAAAGTAAGGACCTTCTGAGTCCTCTTCCGGTGAGCTGGATATGAAGATAATTGACGAGCCGCAATACGGACCGATGTTCAGGTTCAGCGACGCCAATGTATATTGGACGTTGCACACCCTCTCGGATGGCAGGAGAATTGGGCGCAAGCGACTCTCCGAGGCTGTCGGAGTGGGCGAAGGAAGCATGCGACGAATAGTCGACACCCTGAGGGACTGGGGACTGATCTCCGTCAAACAGACGGGGATCATGATCACCAAGGCCGGCCGCAGCTACCTGGACCAGATGCCCATACGGGTCATAGACCTGAATGTGGGCGATTCCGTCGTCGGAGAGTACACCCAGAGCCTTCTGGTTATGGGAGTGTCCGACAAGGTGTTCAACGGGATGCAGCAGCGCGACGCGGGGATCAAGGCCGGGGCCACCGGATGCACCACGCTGGTCATCCGTGACGGCAGGCTTCTGATACCTCCCGACTGGAACGTCGACGAGGAGAATCCGAGTCTCGCCAAAGAGATCCGCGAGGTCATCGGGATGACCGGAAGCGACGTCATAATCGTAGGCGGCGGGGGGACCATGCCGCTGGCGATCGAGGCGGCGGTCACGGCGGCCCTCGAGCTCTTCTGATAAAACTATTTACCGCCAACCCTTTTACGTTCCATGAAGCACCTTTTCAGCTTTTCCGTGTACCAACCCATCTCCGAGATTTCGCAGGCGGGTTCGGGCCCGGCCCTGAAGGAGATGGGGTGCGACGGTATCGAGCTTCTGACAGGCTATTCTCCGGTCCCCGACGGATACAGAGGATACGCCGCAGGCGTCCATCTTCCCTATGCGGCCGACTGGATGCGCGCTTGGAAAGGCGAGGACGTACCGGATTGCGATACCGATACCGCCAGGTTCATCATGTTCGGAAAGTGCGCCGAGGATGTCACGGACAGTCTGACGCTGGCGATCTCCCAGGCCTCGGCGCTGGACCCACCGTACGGGGTCCTGCATGCCGGCAACATCAATCTAGACGAGATATTCATGCACGACAGCGGAGGCAGCGACACGAAGGTTCTGGGCGCCTTCTGCGAGATGGTGAACGCGGCAGTCTCCATGCTTCCGCGGGGGAGGCCTCCTTTCAAGATCGCCTTCGAGAACCTCTGGTGGCCCGGCCTGAAGATGAAGGACGGCAGTGAAGTGAAGTTATTCGAGAGGAAGATCGAGTTCGAGGAGTGGGGCATATGCCTCGATACCGGTCACCTGCTGAACTGTCTCCCGGGCATCCGCAGCGAGCAGGACGCAATAAGTTCTCTGAGGAAGGTCATCGAGGGATACGGCGACGACACTTTGGAAAGGATCGGAAACGTGCATCTGCATGTGAGCATGTCTTCGGACTACAGGGACAGCTTCGAGGACCGGGAAAGGGACCGCGGGGATCCCGTGGGCGTTCTGATGGAAAAAGCGAGTGCGCACATATGCAGAATAGACCAGCACCGCCCGTTCATGTCGGACGGATGCGCAGAAATCGTCGAAATGCTGTCGCCGGAATACGTCACCCACGAGATGGTGGGCTCGGTTTCGGGCGACCCTCTGGGCGACTTCAGGGCCCAGCGTTCGCATTTCCCGCGTGCTTGACGAATGCTATAAATAATACTTCTATCTTGCACAATCCAGAGGATAGAAGATGGCACGTTTTAAAGAGGCTGAGAGCAGGCTCCTCGACAAGTCCGTATGCATGAACTGTTATGCGACGAACCCCCCGAAGGCGTCTAAATGCCGCAAATGCGGGTACAGCAACCTTAGGCCCAAAGCTAAAGAGAGCAGGAAGCAGTGATTCAGCCCAGGCCTTCCCGGCCTGTGCCAGCTTCTCGACCGTCCGATCGGTCGTTCCCTTAATTTATATAGTCCGTGGACCGTAAGGAGTTCTGGTCTCACCTGAGGTTATCTCATGAAGGTCTTGGTTGCCGACGACAATGTAGCCATACAGGAAATATTGAGGGAGATTGTAACCAGTACGGGCAATCGCGTTTTCCTCGCCTCCACCGTTTCCGAGACCGCGGATTCGATACTCGACAACCGTCCCGACCTGATATTTTTGGACATGTACTTGGGCGGAGAGCCCGGTATGAAGGCCATAGACATCGTCCACGAAGAGGACGTGGCCATGAACATGAAGGTCTACATCCTGAAAAACAGCAAAGAATTCATCCCCAAGGACGAGGCCTTTGTGGTGGGGGAGATCGAGAAGCCCTTCAGGAGCGCAGACATAGTCGAGATACTCTCCGGGACGAAAATAGCTCCCGAGTCAGAACCGCAACAGGTCCCCAGACCTTCAAGGAGGGAGAAGAGGCGCAAAAGCAAAGACACGCAGTCGGCCGAGGAACAGACGGGGCTGCCGTCCGGAAGCGCGCATCTGATCCTCGAAGGGAGCCCTGTGGGAGTCTACAAGCACGCATCGGATTTCGCCGACGCGGGTTACAACATGCTCATAATCACCAGCAACAAGATCAAGGCCGTAAGGGAGAAGATGAAATACGGCAAGATGAACGTCATTGCGCTTTCTGCGAAGCCCAGGCTCGACTACAAGGACATAAGGGCGCTCGGGTCGCTGACGGAGTCGGTGAACCGTTTCATTGCCGACAGCGCACGCCCGGTGGTCGTATTGGACGGTCTTTCCGCCCTGATCGAGAAGAACGGTGTAAACCGCACGCTAACCTTCATCCGTCAGCTCACCGCGAAAAACGCCGGTGCCGCGACATTTTTAATCTCGCTGAACGAAAACTCCATAGACAAAAAAGGACTGGACATACTCGTTCATAACATGGAAATCCATAAGACCGTCGACTGAGGCTTTTAAATGAAGATCGAGAAAGTATGGGCAAGAGAGGTTCTTGATTCGAGGGGTAACCCCACGGTCGAGGCCGAGATCACTGTAGCAGGACACAAAATCAGGGCCATAGCTCCCTCGGGGGCGTCCACAGGCACATGGGAGGCCCACGAGCTCAGGGACGGCGGCGAAAGATACGGCGGGAAAGGAGTCCTCAAAGCTGTAGGAAATGTCAGAGCGGACATAGCTTCGCGCATCGTGGGGATGGACCCTTCGGACCAGGATGCGGTGGATGTGGCGATGATAGACCTTGACGGCACTCCGAACAAGAAACGGCTCGGTGCGAACGCCACGGTGGCGACATCGCTGGCCGTCGCAAAGGCCGGAGCGATGGCTCGCCACATGCCGGTATACGAGCATATAGGCGGCGACCATGCGACCCTCCCGGTCCCGATGTTCAATATAATCAACGGCGGAAAGCACGCCGGGGGGAACCTGAAGATACAGGAGTGCATGCTGGTCCCTGCAGGGGCCCCGAACTTCTCCGAGTGCCTGAGGATGGCCTCGGAGGTGTACATGTCCCTGAAGAAGCTGCTGTCGAAAAAGTACGGAGCCTCGGCTGTGAACATCGGAGACGAGGGAGGTTTCGCGCCTCCAGTGGACACGGTCGCCCAGGCCCTGGAAACAATATCTCAGGCGGCATCCGACGCAGGATACAGGCCGGGGAAGGACGTATTCCTGGCAATTGACGCGGCATCTTCCGAGTTCTTCATCGACGGGAAGTATGAGGTGGACGGCCTCAGCCTCACCGCAGGCGAGCTCACCGACCACTACATAGAGCTTTCCAAAGAATTCCCGATAATAAGCATCGAGGACCCATTCTTCGAGGACGATTTCGATTCCACCGCCGACCTGACGAGAAAAATCGGCAAAGACGTGCAGATAGTGGGAGACGATATTTTCGTAACCAACACGGAGAGGCTCAAACGCGGGATAAGCGCCGGAGCTGCGAACGCCCTCCTGCTTAAGGTCAATCAGATCGGAACGGTCACCGAATCCGGGCAGGCCGCAGAGACGAGCTTCGCCAACGGCTACCACGTCGTGGTGTCCCACCGCTCCGGGGAGACGGAGGACACGACCATAGCGGACCTGTCGGTAGGATGGGGTTCCGGACAGATCAAGACAGGGGCCCCCGCCCGCGGCGAACGCACGGCCAAATACAACAGGCTTCTTAGGATCGAGGAAGAACTGGGCTCTAAAGCCGTCTTCCCGGGCATCAAGGCATTCAGGTTCTGATACAATGGATAAGCTCTTCATCGCCGACGAGAAGGATATCAGAGACGGATACACGATGGATGTGTACTTCGATCGCACAAAACAGATACTTAAGGCCAAAGGGTTGGACGGTACGAAGGTCCGCGCAGAGTTCACCAGCAGCTCGCTGCCCCGCGGTTGGGAATGGGCGGTGTTCTGCGGCCTTGAAGAGGTAATGCGCCTATCGGAGGGAAACGATGTCTCGGTATACGCGATTCCGGAGGGGACGATATTCCGTGCCCGCACCCCCGCAAGCGTAAGGGTCCCCGTAATGAATTTCGAAGGCAACTATGTCGACTTCGGAGTCATGGAAACGGCAATCCTGGGCATGATATGCCAGCCCACAGGCGTTGCCACCAAGGCATCGAGGGTGAAAATGGCCGCCCAGGGAAAGCCGGTAATAGCATTCGGCAACAGGAGGATGCACCCGGGGATCGCAGGCGTCCTGGACCGTTCCGCATACATAGGGGGATGCGACGACGTATCTTCCGGTATAGGGGGAGACATCATCGGCAAGGAGCCGCTGGGGACCGTGCCGCATGCACTCACGCTCATGATGGGCAGCAACGACGCCGCCTTCAGGGCTTTCGACGAGGTCATCGACCCCAAGGTCCCGCGCATCATGCTGATAGACACGTTCTCCGACGAACGCAGCGCGGCCATCGAGGCCTGCAGGTCCGTAAAGAACCTGGTGGGCGTCAGACTCGACACGCCCGGTTCCAGGAGAGGAAATTTCAAGGAGCTCATCGACGAGGTCCGCTGGGAGATGGACATGAACGGGTTCAAGCATGTCAAGATAATCGTATCCGGCGGCCTGGACGAGGACACCGTCGCGAAACTGGCAGACACATGCGTCTCCAGCTTCGGCGTGGGAACGTCTATCTCCAACGCCCCGACACTGGACTTCTCGATGGACCTGGTCGAGAAGGATGGCGAACCGATATCGAAGAGAGGGAAGTTCGCCGGCCGCAAGTACCCCTACCGTTGCCCGCACTGCTACACCATGGGCGTATCTCTCGCTCCGGACGACGAGATAAGGTGCGAGTGCGGCCACGCGATGGAAATGATCGAAAGGCCCGTGCTCAAGGATGGAAAGAGGATTACCCCTGAGGTTAAGCCCAAGGATGTCCGCGAGTACGTGCTCAGGCAACTGGAGCACATGAAGCAGAACGGACTGCTGTAAAGCACACCAAAATAGGGCGCCTCAGCCCCGAATATTATTATTGTGTTACGAAATAATATACACTATAATACACTTTGGGAGCATCGTATGCACCCTCCCAGATATGGTAACAGAAAGCTTATATCCGCTCTAAAGATAGGAAGTGAAGGCGCTTCCCGAGGCATCTGTGGATGGGTGTAGAGGCCTTGTTTGGAGCCTATCATCGGGGGAAGTAAGATAGGGGACTCAGCATATTCGGCAGGGCACTGCATCGACGGACTGCCGAGTTACACGTTGGACAGGATACGCATCGACGGCATGATGAACGTCTACTGCGAGTGTGGCAGGATAGTCTGGCTTGACCGGTCGGAGATGGGCCTGAAACTAAGCATAGGCAAAAAGCTGGAATGCACCCACTGCCGCAACAGACGAATCTCCGAAGAGATCGACTCCATGAACAGACACTTCAGCGGCGAAGACCCGGTAGCCGAATTCTAAACTCACTCTTTTTTGACGGGAACGGCCTTTTTGACAGCCGTCTTCTTCACTGCCGCTTTTTTCTCGGGCTTAGCCTTCTGCTTTCCCGGACAGTCGGGATTGATGCAGTCCTCGGACTTTCCGAACAGGATCACAGGCGATCCGCAGAGTTCGCATTTCTTGTCAGTGGGAACTATGCTGCCCCTCGGCCTGAGTGGATAGGTCTGGGTGCAGGCCGGCCATTCGGTGCAGCCTGCGAACCTCTTTCCCGCCTTGGAATACATCATCCTGATCTTCCCCTTGCCGCAAGTCGGGCAGTCGCCGAGGAACGTGCGTTCGGTATTGGAAGAGCACTTCGGATCGATGCATTGCATGAGGGGAGGATTGCCCTTCCTGATGACCTTGAGCTGGGGCAGTCCGCAAACCGGGCACACGGATTCGGTCGTCTGGACCATGGCTCCGCGCGGAAGCGGGTAGGAACAGGTGCATTCGGGATATCCGTCGCACCCTATGAAGTTCCCGTTCTTCGATTTCTTGATCGTTAGGTTGTTGCCGCAGGCCGTGCAAAGTCCAATGTGCTGCTGGGTCCTGAGGGCCGTCTTGATCTCGTTACCTATGGCCTCTTTTTCTGCAGAGATCTTCTCTGAGACGGTGAACAGCATGTCCTGCGATTCTTTCACTACGCCGTCGAGGGTGCTTTCGCCGTTGCCGATCTTCACCATGTCAGATTCGAGTTTGGCGGTCATGTCAGGTTCGGTTATCCCTCCTCCGTGTCTCTCAAGCGCTTTGGTCAGCGCAATTCCGCCGGCCGTGGGGATGAGGTGGTTTCCCTGGACATAGTTCCTGGAGAAAAGCTTCGCGATAATGTCGTGCCTGGTACTTTTGGTGCCCAGCTGAAGCCTGTCCATCTCCTGGATCAGCGAACCCTGGTTGTACCGGAATGGCGGTTTCGTCTCCGATTCTTCGATGGATACGGAGCGCACATCGATGACATCTCCGACCTTCATTTTCGGTACCGAGGAATCCTTTGACTTGATGTATTTGCCGTAGTATTTCTTCCAGCCCTTTGATTTTTGTTTATAGCCTTCGCATTTGAACTCTTCTTCGTTCACTTCGACGGTGCATTCTGTGATCTCGGCTACGGCCGAAGGAGCGACGGTGGCCATAAACCTCCGTACTATGAGCTCGTACAGCTTCCATTTGTCGCCCTTCATCTTTGCCGAGCTGGCGGCCGCGGTGGGGTAGATGGGGGGATGGTCGGTGGTGCGCCTCTTTCCTTTGGAGGGGTAGATCTTCTCCTGTGCCAGTATCTCTTCTACCTCGTCTTTGAAGTCGGACTCCCTGAGTTTCTCCAAGACGCCGCGTATGCTGATGCTCTTCGGATATTCGGTGTTCTCGGTACGTGGATATGAGATATATCCTCCTGTGTAGAGGTCTTCTGCCAATTTCATGGCTGTCGTCGGGGGGATCCCGATCTTGTTCGCCTCGACCTGCATCTGGGTGGTGTCGAAGGGCGGGGGCCTGTACTCCTCCTTTTCCTTAATCTCGAATTCGGTCACCGTTCCTGTTTTTGCAGAGGAAGTGCGGGCCAGAACATCCTTGGCGTTCCCCTCTTCCCAGAAAGGGTTGCCGGCGTGCTGACCCTGGAACGCCAGGATGCCGAAGCGCCCGACGACGTTCCAGAAAGGCTTGGACTTGAAGTTCTCTATCTCCTCGTTCTTGTCGACGAGCAGTTTGAGAGTGGGGCTCTGTACGCGCCCGACGGACATGAAGTTATTTCCGACCTGCCCTGACGCTAGGGAGATCTGTCTCGTGAGAACGGCGCCCCAGGTCAGGTCAATTATCTGCCTGGCCTCTGCGGCGTCTGCCAGGGGTTTGTCCGGAAGTGCGAGGTCCGAAAAAGCAGCCTCGATCTCCGACTTAGTGAGCGCGCTGAACTTTGCCCTTCTGACCTTGGACATATCGACGCCCGCGGCGACAACTGTCTCCATGCCGATGAGCTCCCCTTCCCGGTCGTAGTCGGTGGCGATAATGATCTGATCTGCAGAGTCAGCGGAATCCCTTATGTTTCCCAGAATGGATTTGACGCGGACGGTCTTCACCTGTGGCGCATAGACCAGATCCGTGGGGGTCCCGTCGGACCAGTTGTTGTATTCCGGAGGATAGTCGAGCTCCAGTATGTGCCCCCTGAGACTTATGACCTCATACTCATCGTCTCCAGCAGAGAAGGAAATCACCGAAGCCCCCCCGACCTTTTTGGTGGAATAATTGCCGTCAGAAAGGATAGTCGATATCCTCCTGGCAGCGTTGGCTTTCTCAGTGATTATCAGTTTTTTCATCGGACAAGCGACACATTAGGCATTATTTAACCATTGGCGATTGGCATTATGCATGCGTAATGATATCTGATTAAGTACTGCGCACGCGGTACGACACTGTATGTCCGTAGAAGCGATAATCGAATCCCTGAGTAAGCATAGAGGGGTCAGGCAGATAGTCCTCATCGACGAAGAACTGATCAATGTCATAAAAGACGAGGAGAGCCAAGTGGTGGGCGCCCTCGGCATGCCCATCGAGAACGAGGCGATGCTTGAGTGCCTTTCGAAGGAGATCAAGCTGTGCATCTACTGCGATTATTCTTTCGAGCATCCCGATGACAGCATAATGTTTATGAAAGACGGAGAGGGGAACATCGTAGGCCAGGACGTCGCCGAATGCAAAAAGTCCCAGTTCGAGGAGAAAGAAGGTCTGATCTGGCTTTCGGAAGACTTCGTTCTGTACCCCAATGCGGACATGGGGTCGGAGGTCCGGATGGTCATGGTCTCGCAGAGATACCATGGATTCTCAGAGGAAGACGGCGTTTCGGAGGCCCTGCTGTTCTTCCCCGCTACCAGTACCGACTGCATCATCAAGTCCCGGTACGGATACCCTCAGGACCCGGAGGTAGGAACGGCCATAATGGGCCTCAGCCTGATGTAAGGTCACTTGCGTGCGCCCAGGTGGTGCATGTTGCCAGACTTGGGGGAGACCATCGTGAGCCTTCCCCTGAGCACGCCCTTTATCGACGTTATCTCCGAGGCCAGCTTCTTGAGGGAACCGAGTTTTCCCTCTACAATGAGTATCTCCATGCAGCGGTCGTGGTCCAGGTGAACGTGTATCGACGTGTTCACGTTGCCCGAGTGGTCGTGCTGGATGTTGGTCAGTTTGTCCCCCACGTTGGTTACGTTGTGGTCGTACACCATCACGATGACGCCCACCATATGCTCTTCCTCGTTCTTCCACTCGCTTTCCGCCAGAGAATCTCGGACCAGGTCCCTTATCGCCTCGGACCTGCTTACGTATCCTTTGCTCGATATCGATTCGTCGAACTCCTTCAGAAGCTCGGGCTCAAGTGAAACACCTATGCGGGTGACGCCGTCCATGGCCCCCAATCGCAATCAGGCAGTAATAATACTGTCGGAAGTCTTGCACTCTAAGCGCATAAAGATAGGCGACAGCGGGTTTTATCATCCGTCGACGGGATATGTGGCCGTGAGCGTATATTCTGAAAGGGTCGGCAAGGCCCTGGATTCGGCAGTAAGAAGAGCTGTATGCGGCAAGGATGTCGCAGTGGCGTTCTCGGGAGGTCTGGACTCCGGACTGGTCGCTGCCCTGGCATCAAAATACGCCCGCAATGCGGTTCTGTACACGGCGGGGTCCGACAACTCGTACGACATGGAGAATTCGGAAGAAGACCATACCAAACTCGGCCTTCAATGGAGGCGCATACGCCTTTACGAAGGGAACATCGAGGACATCTTAAGAGAGATGGTCCGTGTTACCCGCACGACCTCCCCGCTGACCCTTTCGTTCGAGGTCCCGACGTTCTGTGTCACCAAGGAGTCTTCGGAAAGGACAATACTGGGAGGAATGGGCTCGGACGAGCTCTTCGCCGGATATCATAAGTACATCGGGATGAGAGAGGACGAATTCAGGAGGAAAAGCTCGGAGGACATGGAAAGGCTTCTCACCGAGGTCGTCGAACACGAAGACCGGGCGGCGGATTTTTTCGGTAAGGAGATCGTCAGGCCCTTCACGGACCCGGACGTGATCGAAGCTGCCCGCTCAATACCGTTCGGAATCCTCGAGCCGAGGGACGAGAGCTCCAGGAAGGCGGTCCTGAAAGAGCTGGCCTCAGAGATGGGCCTGGATTTTCTTTCGACAAAAAGCAAAAAGGCTGCACAGTACGGTTCAGGGACCACAGACCTGATCAAAGCATCAGCCAAGAGGAGAGGCATGACCCAGTCCCAATACATCTCCGAGATATGCAGAGAAGAGCTGGACTGATAGTTTATATCGGATTCCTGTAATCAGCTTTCGTGAGCATTGAGAAAGCAGACAAGGAGAAGTTCCTTGACTGGCTGTACGGTCTTAGCGTGCACGGGATAAAGCTCGGGCTCAGAAACATCGCTGAACTGCTTCGTCGCATCGGTAATCCCCAGGAATCATTCAGAAGCATCCATGTGGCAGGGACCGATGGAAAGGGGTCGGTCTGCGCGATGATATCCGGGGTGCTTATCGACGGAAAGGTCAGGACAGGGCTGTTTACGTCCCCCCACATAATGAACTTCAACGAGAGGATATCTGTCGACGGGACACACATAACCGACGAGGAGCTGGCATACATGGCTTCGGTCACCGTCCCCCATGTCAGGTCAATGGCCGGAGAGGGCATGCTGTGCACCTTTTTCGAGGTAACCACGGCCATAGCTTTCCTCTATTTCAAAGAAAAAGGAGTAGAATACGCAGTTGTAGAAGTGGGGATGGGAGGAAGATACGATGCAACCAATGTCATAGTGCCAGAGGTCTGCGTCATAAACAACATAAGCATGGAGCACACCGAATATCTCGGCAATACCTTAGAGGAGATCGCTTTTGAGAAGGCGGGCATAATCAAGGAAGGTGTGCCCTGCGTAACGATCAACCCGGAGCCCGCATTCTCGGTGATAAAAAAGGTCGCAGAGGAAAAAAATGCACCACTTACGCGCGTTGACCCGGAAGACATCGGTCTGATCTCGGTCTCCGAGGAAGGAACATGCTTCACATACAAGGAAGAAGAGTATTTCGTGTCGGTCCCCGGAAAGCACCAGGCCAGGAACGCTTCCTTGGCGATAGAGGCTCTCTCCAAGACAGGCATATACGGTTACAGGTGCAGGTGCAGGATCAAACCGGGGCTCAGAAACATCAACTGGCCATGCAGGATGCAGCGGGTCGAAGGTACCCCCTTCATCGTGGACGTTTCCCATACCTTCGCCGGCTCTTCGTGTCTGAGCTCGGATGTCGGCGACATATACGGAAAGGTCCTGGTCGTCTTCGGGATACTGGGCGACAAGGACGTCGACCATATATCCAAGAACATATCCGAAATTTCCAAGAGGATAATACTGACAAAACCGGACTCCGTCAGAGCTGCACCGTTGGATAAGATATCGGAGACCATGGCCAGATACTCGGATGTTGTAGCAGTGAAGGGCGATGTGGCAGAAGCCATGGAGCTGGCCCTGGCAATCCGCGAGTCCGATGAATTGATATTGGTGACCGGCTCTTTCTACATGGCCGGAGATGCGCTGAAGTGGTTGGAAAAGACATATCCTGGATCCTCGACACGCTGTCTGAGGAGTACAAAGTCGGGGCATACCCCGGAAGGTCCTCGGAAGGTCTGAACCCGGAGTGGCCCTGCGACCCTTTCCACGTGCTTATAGCGACGATACTGTCCCAGAGGACGAAGGACGACAACACCCGAAAGGCCTCCGACCGACTTTTCACAGCATTCCCCACGATGGACGCTATAGCGGAGGCGGACGTCGGAGAGGTTTCCAATCTGGTGCGGCCCGCGGGATTTCCCAATCAGAAGGCCAAGGCCATCGTAGATTGCTGCAATATACTGAAGTCGGAATATGGCGGGAGAGTGCCGGACGAGACGGAGGAACTCCTCAAGCTGCCGATGGTCGGAAGGAAGACCGCAGCATGCGTAAGGTCCTATGCCATGTGCATACCTGCGATATGCGTCGATACCCACGTCCACAGGATAGCGAACCTGATGGGTCTTGTGAAAACGAAGACCCCGGAGGAGACGGAATTCGCCTTGATGGAGATCACCCCCGAAGACAGGTGGACCGACATAAACAGATACCTCGTGCGCCACGGACAGGAGGTATGCAGACCCAACCGTCCGCAGTGCCATATCTGCAAAATAGCATCGATGTGCGATTCCTGCACCCTTTGAAACGCGCTCTATTTAATAACTTACGGTGTTACACAGCCTCGTGCACGAGGTATCTGTCATATCGGGCATGGTGAATGCCGTTATCGAGGAATTGAAAAAACATGACGTCGCGTCGGTCACAAGCGTCGAGATCGTGATCGGCGACCTTACGCAACTGGGCGAAGAGCAGCTTTCGTTCGCCTATGAGATAGTCACAAGGGGCACGATACTGGAGGGGTCGGTTCTAAGCATTGAGCACGAGCCTATCGAGGTTTCGTGCGACGGGTGCGGATACAAAGGCCCCGTCACTATGCTGGATGCCGGAGATTTCAGTTCGCACGCGATACCTGTGCTCTCCTGTCCGGAATGCGGAGGCCACGTGAAGGTCACGTCGGGACAGTCGTGCTGCGTCAGGTCTTTGGAGATAGAGGAGGCGGATTGATGTTCAAATACAGGGACGAGGCGACCGCGAAGCGCATCGTGGAAGGCATCAGAGAACTGAATGTCGAATGCAAGATAATGCACATATGCGGCACGCATCAGGACACCATCGTCCGTTTCGGCCTTGACCAGATGCTGACAGATTCCGGCATTCAGATCTGCCAGGGACCAGGTTGCCCGGTCTGCGTCACGACCAGCAGGGAGATCGCAGAAGTTATCACCCTTGCGAAGAACGGCGTCACCGTTACCGCTTTCGGGGACATGATGAGGGTGCCGACCCCCATTGGTTCTTTGTTCGATGCCAAAGCCGGCGGGGCCGACGTACGCATAGTATATTCGGTGGAGGACGCCGTGAAAATGTCCAGGGACCTCGGCAAAGACATGGTCTTTGTGGGAGTGGGCTTCGAGACGACCGCCCCCTCAACCTGTGTTCCTCTCAACAGGGACGATGTTCCCGAAAACTTCTCGGTATACAGCTGCCACAGGATATGCCCTCCCATAATTCAGGCGTTGCTGGACATGGGGGAGAACAAGATAGACGGTTTCATAATGCCCGGCCATGTTGCAGTCGTGACCGGACTTGACATGTTCAAGCCATTCTCGGAGAAATACAAAGTGCCGCAGGTCGTCGCAGGTTTCGAGCCTCTCGACATTTTGATGTCATGTTACATGCTGGCAAAACAGATATCCGAAGGGAGGTCGGAAGTAGAGAACGAGTACACCCGTCTCGTCAAAGAGCACGGCAACAAGAAGGCCAGGGATCTGATGGACCGCACATACGAGCCGGTGGACCGGACCTGGAGAGGATTCCCTCCGATCAAGAAAAGCGCTCTGGCACTTAAGTCTGCGTACGCAGACCACGATGCCACCAAAGTGCACGAGGACATAATATCCAAGACTCCGCAGGTGGAGGAGGAGGCAAGGGGATGCAGGTGCGGAGAGGTGCTCCGCGGACTGATAACATCGGAGCAATGCCCCATGTTCGGGAGGACCTGCAGACCCAGCAACCCCAGCGGACCATGCATGGTGTCCGCGGAAGGCAGCTGCAACATAGCTTACAGATTCTCAACAAAGAGGTGAAGATCATGGAACCCATATGCGCGCCCAAGATGGGCAAGAAGAACGTTATGATTGTGACCAACGACTCCGAAGTGTTCCTCTCAAAGAAGCTGGAGGCGGCCGGGGACATATTCGGGGGCCGTGTAACCGAGGTAAGAGATTTCTACAAGAGCCTGGAAGCCGAGTTCGGCAAAGAAGGGAATGGGAAATGCAACATATCTTTCGGTATAATATCCACTTTGTTCGGGCTCGTTCCAAGCACATATGCCATTTCCTGCTACACGTATGCAATGTCCAACAAGGAGCAGTACGAGGCCGCTCAGGCGAGAAAAGACTATGCGGGCGTCCTCGAATATGTCTCCAGAGGATTCGACATGGTGGTCGTCTGCGTACCGAAGGAGATGTTCAGGATACTTCTGAACAACAACGCCCTACACGACGGCAAGGTCGTCGCCGTGACATCGAAGGAGTTCGAACCCATATGCAGGGAGAGGAACTGGACGTTCCTAGAGAGGAAAGGCGCAAGGATCGGGAAGGAGAACGCGGAGAAGATAAGGCAGAAGGTTTCAGAGCTTAGCGCCTGAATACCCTCACTCTTTCGCGCATCGCACCGTCCGCACGTCGAGACTCCCTCACTTTGCGTACCGTAAGGTTCTGGACCTCTTTGTCGAGCCTGCCCGAGCCGAGAAGCTCCTCGGTCTTTTCCTGATATTCCAGGTAGCAGTAGGACAGCGCCCAGGCCGCCCCCATTTTGTAATAATATCCATCGTTGCTGAAAGCCGACAATCTTCTGAGGACGCCGTCTATGTGGTCGTCGTCCAGGAATTTGGCCAGCATCATGACGGCACCGAATCGCATCTTGAATTCTTCGCCGGAAGATATCATCTCCCCGCAGAAATCCCAGAGTTCACTCCGGATTTCAGGAGAGAATTTCCAATCTCCGCAAAGCATGTCGCAGACAGCCCAGTTATCTATGGAAGGAACAAATTCTTTTGTAAGTGCCAGCCTTTCTTTCTGGGGCATTTCGGCATTGGATATTATCAGTGCGGCGACGATGTCCTCCTCCAATACCGAGGCCTCTTCGGAAAGATATGAACGCCAGTCTCCTTTCATCAATTCGGATGATATCCTTCTCAGGTCGGGCATCCTCACGCCCACGATCGGCTTTCCGCTTTTGATTATGGTGCTGTTGAATTCCCTGTATTTTCCGTCGCTCTGATCATGAAGCATCCCGAGGATACGGGTCAAAGGAATTCTGCCTCCAACTTCAGAAGCTTGTTCTTCATCATCTTCCCTCCGGCATACGACCCGATGCCACCGGAAGATGGCACGACCCGGTGGCAGGGTATGAAGACGGGTATCGCATTCTTACCGCAGGCCGTTCCCACCGCTCTCGATGCCCCAGGGCTTCCGATGTCTGAGGCGATCTCGCTGTAGGTGACCGTCTTACCGTAGGGTATCTCCAATATTCTTTTCCATACCGCTTTCTGAAAATCAGATCCATCATAGGAAAGGGGAACGTCGAAGGCCCTTCTGCTTCCCGAAAGATATTCTTTGAGTTGAGATGCCGCCTCCGCTATCGCGTCAGTCTCCCGGTCTATGGCGCAGGGAAGGTTGTTGCAAGGCAGGTATAGCCCGCAGATATTGCCCTCGCCGTCTTCGCTTATGCTGAACTTTCCGAAAAGCGTCACATAAGTGAAAGTGTACCTGTCTGTTGTCAATCGGTATCCTCCTGAATGTTTATCTTGCACATCACATATAGGATTTTGTGATAATCTGCGCCAGCAGACGTACAGATATACCTGCTTTTCACTCGGAATGGCTTATTAACAGGTTGAGGGCAGGTTACGCCATGGTCCGTAACCCCGTATGCGACGAGGTCGTCTACAGGGTCGACCTGGACCGCAGGAGCGCAGGATGCCTTTATTTCATCTCGAAGGATCCCAGGCCGATATTGCCGTACCTTGATGAAATCATCGGAATGGGTTACGAAATGATATTCCAGGTGACGATAACTCCGTATGGCAGGGACCTTGAGCCCGGGGTTCCCAACAAGGGGTCCGTTGCAGACGCGTTCAGAGAGATTTCGGAGAAAATAGGGATCGAACGCACCATGTGGCGCTATGACCCCGTGATAATCGACGAAAGGCATAATATGAGATATCACGAAAGAAAGTTCCGGCTTCTCTGTTCGGAGCTATCGGGTCATACCGAGAGATGCATCTTCAGTTTTTTGGACATGTATCCCAAGTTCGAGGAACTGAAAAGTGCCAGGCCTCTGTCATCGTCCTCCCCTCTCCAGAGAGAGGACTTCATGAGGATGGCAGGTGCCATATCGAGAGAGCACGGGATCCATGCGAGCGTCTGCTGCTCTCCCCGGGGATATCCCGAGTACGGGGTTGATAACAGGGGATGTATCGATCGGGAGACCATGGTATCCCTGGGGATCCCCTTCGAAGATATGCCCGGGAATATAAGGGACGGTTGCAGATGCGTGAGGAACATCGACATAGGCGCTTATGACACATGCATGCACAACTGCGTCTACTGCTATGCCAACCGGGCCACGGAAGACCGGCGGGCATCTAAGATATACGACCCCGCTTCGGAGATGCTCTACGGAAAAGTCAGAGATACGGACACCGTGACCGAAATCACGGAAAGGCGCTCACGTATCACCGATTTCTGAGCCGATCTCCCTTTGCATCCTCCTTTTAGAGAACAGCGCGGAATCCATGAATATGACCCAGCAGATCTCAACCACGATCGAGGTGGCTATTGCGACCATCGCTATTCCTACAGCGGGCCCCATCGTCGCGGCGCACATCGCTATGGCAATCCCCTTGTTCCTGTAAGATACCATCAGGACATCGGTAACACGCTGGTGCCAGTCGATCCCCATTCTCTTCTCGGCGTACTCGACTCCGGATCCGAGGGCGAAAGTTCTAAGGCCTGCGATCAGCACGAAGAGGAGGAGAGGCGTAAGTTCTCTGGGGAAGTTCGTGGAACTGACCGAAAGTATGACCAGGAACGAGATGAAGAGGTTCATCATGATGGACATGGTGGCCCTTTCGATCTTCACCTTGGTAAGCAACCTGGAAAGTACCAGTGGCACACCGATGATCTCCACCACGGTGATGATCACATCGGTCATGTCCACCGTCTTGCCCAACGTGACGTAGATAATGAAAGGTATCCAGAGGAGGGATGCGATATACACGAGAATCGTTCCCCTTGCGGCATGTTCCATGTCCCCTCTGAGGATGTAGGAAAGAGGGGCGACAGAAGCGGCGAAGGGAGCAGCGGCGACGAAAACCAGGCCTGCCGAGTACCCTCCCCAAGAGGTTTCTTTCATCAGGAGATAGCCGGCAAGGGGGATGACGGCCGCAACCACAAGGCCCAGCAGCATAGCGCGGGTCACGGAGCGGCGGTTCTTCACCGGGTCTAGATTCTTGTAGGGTATGCGCGAGAGCGAAATGGTCATCATAACCGCAAGCACTAAGACCGTTATGTCGCTCCTGACCTTCGGGACAAGCACATCTCCCGGAAAATAGCCGGATACATTAAGCAACAATGAAAATATCAGAGCGACGGACATCACTATCGCGCTGCTAGCGAGAACCTCTTTTGCCCTCATGCAGTCCGTCAGGTTAAGGTTATGTAAAAGGATTGCGTACGCATCGAAACATGGCAAAGGTTGCACCCGTGAAAGCAGGGTGGTATAACGCGTTCAGGCCCTGGACCCTTCACGGAGCGGTCGTACCGGTGGTGCTCGGAGGCGTTGTGGCATTCAACGACGGGTTCTTCAACTGGTGGATTTTCATATTGGTCCTGGCCGGCGGGATACTGCTGCAGTCTGCGGCCAACTTGCTCAACACTTACGGGGACTTCGTCAAAGGCACGGACACGGAAGAGAACCATTCCCGTTCACCTGAGCTGGTTTCAGGAAAAATGAAGCCGAAACAGATCCTTGGCGCAGGACTTGCCTGCCTTGCCATAACCGCCCTGATCGGAACAGTCTTCATATGGTACATAGGATGGGGGATACTTGCATTCGGGATCCTGGGAATACTGGGTGCAGGGTCGTACACGCTCGGAGTCGCATACAAATACAAGGCGATGGGCCAGGTGAGCACTTTCTTCCTGATGGGCGTACTGATGCCTGCAGGGACCTATTATACGATGGCCGGCGCGGTTTCATTGGAAGCAATCATCCTTGGTCTCCCTAACGCCTTTACAATCATGGGAGTCCTGAGCGGAAACGAGACAAGGGACTACTACAGTGACAAAGAGGCCCGCGTAGGGACGCTTTCCGGGCGCATGAGCTACCAGGGGGCGCTCAGATTCTATCGCACGGTGAACGCCATGTGCTACCCGGTACTGGCTGTAGCGATCTTGATCGGGGCGGTCCCATGGGCCTGTGCTCTGGCTTTCGTCGCCCTCATCGATTATCGCAACCTTCGCATCAACTCTATGAAGGCTCCCGAGGACAAAAAGTCCAGCTTCATGCTCGTACCCGAGGCATTCAACCACAATTGGCACTTCGGCGCTTTGCTCGCGATAGGTTATTTAATAGGTGTGTCGGTTGTTCCGGTGCTGATTTGATGGACGACGAAAAGCTTGGCAACCAATTCGACGGCAAGGAAGTTTACGTCAAGGACGTTTTTACCGAGATAGCATCCTACTACGACGAGATGAACAGCATAATGTCCATGGGAATGATCAAGCGCTGGCACAAGTTCATGATGAAGAAGCTTGGCAATCTTCAGGGTAAAAGATGCTTGGATGTGGGCACGGGGACCGGAGAGATAGCTTTCCTTGTCGCGGGCAAGGCGGTCGGCGGTAATGTCGTAGGATTGGACATAACCCCTGCGATGCTGGAACTTGCGAAAAAGAAGATGACGGACCTCGGGATCGATAATGTCGAGTTCGTAGTCGGGGACGCATTGGACATCAATATGCCAGACGGCATGTTCGACGCGGTCACATCCGGATATATGCTTAGGAACGTTACCGATATACCGAAGGCCGTGGGAGAGATGCACAGGATGCTGAAGGTCGGCGGCAGGTGCGTCGTCGCAGAGCTGGCTAGGCCCAGCAACAGGCTCGTCAAGCCTTTTTACAACTTCTACATGAATCATGTGATACCTCACTACGGCCGCAAGTACGACAAGGGAATGGCCATTGACGGAAGGCAACCGGCCTACGACTGGCTCACTTCTTCGATAGAAGGTTTCCCCTATGGGGAGGCGATGGTCGAAATATTCAGGGAGGCCGGGTTCAGAGATGCCAGGTGCTATGTCAAGTCTTTAGGCGCAGTGAACATCTACGTTGCTTCAAAAGAAGAATGATGTTTGTTTTCCGGCCTTCAAGGCCGGAAAAGTGTTTCATGGTTTCTTTTTCGGGCACTCGTAGAACGCTTTGATGGCTTTGTAAAGCATCAGAACGTCCGCCTTGGATACAACTTCGAAAGGCGCGTGCATGGAAAGGACCGGAACCCCCATGTCCACCGTGTCCAGGTTGTGCAGCGAGATCTCCGAGGCGATGGTTCCGCCGCCACCCGCCTCGATCTTACCCAGCTCCCCGACCTGCCAGGGTATTCCCGCCACGTCGAGGATGCTGCGAAGGAAGCTCATGGTCTCAGCGGATGCGTCGTTTGTAGAATATTTACCTCCGGATCCAGTGTACTTGGAGACCACCGGGCCGCGGCCCAGATATGAGCAGTTGGTCGGTTCGTATACCTCCATGAATGCCGGGTCAATCGCGGCGTTCACGTCGCACGAGAGGCACATGGACCTCTGGAGTATGTGACGGACCTTCAGGCCGTAGGTGTCGGCGATGTCCTCCATGAAGTCCCGGAAGAAGAACGAGCGCATCCCAGTGTTTCCATCGGACCCTGTTTCTTCCTTGTCGGCGAACACTGTCAGGGTCGTGAACTCCGGATCTTTCGCATCCAGTTCGGCCATCAGGTTGGCGTAGGCGCAGACGCTGTCGTCCTGGCCGTAACCTCCCACCATAGATCTGTCTAGGCCGAGGTCGATTGGCCTGGCGGCGGGAACGGCGCATAGTTCGGCGGAAAGGAAGTCCTTCTCTGAAATACCGTACTTCTCAGACAGGATGCTCATCATGTTGAGCTTTACCTTGTCGGAGACCTTTTCATCGTTGTAGGGCCATGAACCGATCAGTATGTTCAGGTTCTCGGGGTTGAAAGCCTCGGCGACCGGCTGTTTCATCTGATTCTTGGCAAGGTGAGGAAGCAGGTCCGTGACGCAGAATTGAGGCTCGCCTTCTTCCTCGCCTATGCATATCTTCACGGTTTCGCCGTTGTTTTTGCAGACGACGCCATGCAAAGAAAGCGGGATCGCGAACCACTGGTACTTCTTGATTCCGCCATAGTAGTGGGTTTTGAAATAGGCCATACCTGTGCTCTCGAACAGCGGGTTAGGTTTGAAATCGAGCCTGGGGCTGTCTATATGACTCACTCCGATGCGCATTCCCTCGGAAACGGGCCTTGAGCCCATGGTCACAATGAGGAGGCCTTTTCCACGGTTGTTCATATAGAACTTGTCACCGGGAGAGTACTTCTTGCCTCTCACATACTCGGTGTATCCCTTGGACTCGAGGATAGGTACGGTATAGTCGACGACCTCGCGTTCGGTCTTGTTGCAAAGGAACTTCTTGTATCCCTCGCAAAAATCTGTTGATTCTCCCAGAATGGAGTTGTCGATCTCCCCAAGTCCCTTGGGCTTCATCAACAGTTCTTCAGCGAGTTGTTGACCTTTGGTTTTTTCTTCATCCATGGCACGTCAATAACGGTGCTATACTTGATTCTTTTCAAATTACCCAATGGCAATATTGCAGAAATCGGATATCATTTGGAAATAATATGTCATAATTCACATAAATGACATTAATAAATTTAAAAATGTCATTAATAATGTCTTAAATATGTCATTAATATTTTAGTATTATGTTATTAAAATGACACTATAATCGGTATCTTTATATCATAGAATTGAGATTGTTATTCTGGGATGCGTAAATGCGCTACGCGGAAGGTAAGGCCAGCCGGCCGGAGGGGATGGGAACAGAGAATATGCCCCTGCAGGACTGCCTTCCCCTGAAATTCTGGGAAAATTATTCAGCCTTTGCGAATTCTGGCGGCGGATCTATAAGGGTCATCAACAAGGGGGGCTTCGATTCCGATTCAGACGAGGCTATGGCCGAGATAAGAAAGGGTCTTTTCGACCGTTCTGTTGTAAGCTCCAATATCCTGATGGGGTCCGATATCGTAAAAACCCCTGATGGTTTTCTTGTGAAAGTCCCGTCTGCCGAAAGACGTGTCCGGCCGGTGTTCATCGGCGATTCGTGCGAAACAGGCACGTTCGTAAGGTCAGAGGGTAAAACCGTAAGATGCTGCCCCGAAAGCATCAGATCGATGATCAGGGACAGTATCGACCCAGGCTCCGACACGGAGCCTACGTGCTTGGACATTTCCATCATCAGAACAGACTCGGTCAAGGCCTTCAGGAAGTCGGTGAAAAGCAAGGGCCACATATGGGAGGGACGCAGCGACGACGAGTTTCTATCGCTTACTTCGTCTGCGGCAGATTCGAATGGGTGGTTAAGACCTACGAACGCAGGGGTGATCCTCTTTTCTGATTATTACACAGCATCATCGGCATTTCCCGGCTATCGACTTCGGTACAGGGATGATGAAAAATATTTAGACTCCGAGGATGGAAGGTGGACGGGGAATATTGCAGATTACTATCTGGAGGTCTCAGATACGATAGATATTCATCTTCCGGAGATATCGGGACCTGTCAAAGAGTTGATAATTAATGCGCTGGCACATTCTGATTTAAATTTCGGTGACGGGGTGTCCGTGGAACTTACCGAAAGCAAGCTTACGATTTGCAACTCAGGAATCTTCCGCGCCGGGCAGGAGCAGTCTTTAAAAGGTGCCAAGGACCGCAGGAACCCCGCAGTCGCGAAGCTGCTGGGCCTGGTATCTCCGTGCCGTGGCCTCGGCAGGGCATTATCGGAGATAGATGCGGCGGGATACGAAGCCGTCATCGAAGAGGACCATAGGTACGGTACCGTAAAGGTCTCTGTCTTCGGACGGGGTGCTCCCAGAGCGGAGAGGGGCCCCGTGGCCGAAAGGATACTGGAAGCCATATCCCGCGACCGCAACGTCACCGTAGGACAGTTGTCTGAAATGATGGGCCTGAGCAGGCGTCAGGTCGAACGCCATATCTCGGACCTCAAGTCTGACGGTTCCCTGGTCAGAACCGGAAGCCGCCGTTCCGGGTCCTGGAAGGTACTTTGATCACTTCGGAACCGTTCCGCCCGAGCCGCATGAGCATGACGGTCCCAGTTCGTTTAGCGCCGGAGGCTTCGAGCGGTCGACGCTCAGGACCCCGTCGGGAACATTCAGGAAGTCTGCAAGGTCCTGGTCCGAAATATATTCGCCCATCGCTATCGCCACTCCGTTGTATTCTGCGATCGGAAGGGAATCGAAGCCTTCGGATTCTACGATATCCTGCGCCTCTCCGTCTCCTGCGACATCGGCCGCCGTTCTGCAGTCCACATACTTCAGTTCGATGCCGTTCTTTGCAAGGGCATCCATGGACCTCTTGAACCTATCGTAATCGGAACGGAGCTTGGAACGTGCGCCTTCCGAATCAAAAACCGTAAGTATGTTGTCCATGGACAGGTATCGTGCTAGGCGTATTTTACTTTTGCAATTTTTCCGGAAAAGACGGGAACGACGAAGTATATTGTTCCTGAAGTCCATATCGACCATATGTCGGTTTTCAGGAAGGTCGGTTATTCAAAAATATTCAGATTGGACGATCTTGTTTCGGAAGGGAAGGGCCAAACCATAAGCTATGGCGTGTCTTATTCCCGATCAGCCGAGATATACGTGTATTTCCTGGACGAGGGAGAGGAGATCAGCGAGATGAAGGCCCCATATCAGAACATAATACTGGCACTTAGCGGGAAATTGCACATTGGTTCTGAACCTCCTGAAGATATATCCGCGGGCGAGGTCTACATTATCCCAGAAGAAACCGATGTGAATATTTCTGCGACAAAACCAGTTAAGTATGCAAGCATATTACTTCCCATGGAAGGGGAATTGATCAAGAATATCGATGTTTCAACCAAGATGGCTGCTAAAGAGATGGTGGAATACCGTCCCGGCCAGGTGGTTAATCTGACCCTCGTGAAGAGGGATAATCTGAATTTATCTGTGATCGCTATCGACGAGGGCGAAGGCCTGAACGCGCATACCGCACCGGGAGACGCTTTCGTCGTGGCTTTGGACGGAGAGGGGGAGATCGTCATCGGCGGCAAGGATTTCCGTCTCAAGGAAGGAGATTCCATCGTCATGCCGAAAGGAGTGCCGCACTCCGTGAAGGGAGTGACCCGGTTCAAGATGCTTCTTGTACTGGTCAAGTGACTCCGACGAAAAGTCATCCTCCCACGGGCCGTACGGGCTTGCGATGCGGTAGGGGAAGGCCATTATTCGATGTACCGGGTGTTGCAATCTTCGGTGAGATCCGAATATAATACTATATGGCCTGCCGCCCGATCGAGAGGGCGACTTCCCGGCGCGTATCCGGACACGGTCATCAATTCCAAAGATCTCTGAAGTTATTCACGATCGCAGACTGTCCATGAGACCTCTGATCTTCAGGTCGATCCGGTCGATAACCATTAGAAGAAAATCGTCCCCTCTGCCCCTGGGATCTTCCAGTTCCCAATCCTCTGAAACATCGGCATGAACATGGGGGCATGAAACGCCGCACCCCATCGATATCTTGACATCGATTCTCGGAAGCGAGTCCAGATTTTTTGGGTACTGGGTCTTCTCCATGTCGATATCGTATTTCTCTTTCATCAACCTCACTGCATCCTTGTCGATGCACAGATCTACATCCGTGCCGGCAGAATAGCTTTCAAAGACATCTCCCGCGTAGTGCTTACCGAGGGCCTCTGCTATCTGCGAACGGCAGGAATTGTGTACGCATATGAAAGCAACTTTGGGTTTATCATTCACTTTCTTGGCCCCTTCACTTTGGTTTTTCTGCCTCGATGATATATGAAGCGACAAAGTCTTCTGAATTTCTTCCAGGTTCCCAACTTCTTATGATCTCCCTGCTGTTGTCTTTGGGCACCATCCGTATATTGATGAAACCATTTTTCTTCAACATTTCTTCCAGCCTGTCCGCCTGCTCCGCTCCTGCGATGCAATTCGAAATGCTGGACAGGTCGTTTCTGACCTCTTCCGGGATTTCTGCTGTGGCGACCACATCGGATATCGAAAGCCTCCCGCCACTCTTCAGAACCCTGTACGCCTCTTCGAAGACGCGATTTTTGTCCGGGGAAAGGTTGATCACGCAGTTAGATATGATAACGTCGATGGAGGAATCTGCGACAGGGAGATTCTCTATCTCTCCCAGGCGGAATTCCACGTTGTCGAAACCGCATTTTTTTGCATTATTCCTTGCTAGTTTGATCATTTCCGGTGTCATATCGACCCCGATGACCAATCCGGTCGCTCCAACCTTTCTTCTGGCCAGGAAAGAATCGAAACCTCCCCCGCTTCCCAGGTCAAGGATTCTTTCTCCCTCTTTCAGAGATGCGATCGCAATCGGATTCCCGCACCCCAGCCCCATGTTGGCCCCTGTGGGGATACCATCGAGGTCATCTTCCGAATAACCCATCATAAGAGACGCCTCTTTGATTTCGATGGGGCTGCAGCATCCGATCCCCCCTCCGCAGCATCCTTTGGATTCTCCCCTTGCCACATCCGAATAATCCTTTCTTACCGATTCTCTTATCTCTTCTTTGTCTTTCATGAGACCAACCTAAAGTTCTGCTGCTTTCCGATTACACATCACGCTCTCGTTTCCATGTCTTCACCGACGTCCTGCGGGAACCTTTTCCTTGTCCTGTTCACGATTTTCACCAGGAGAAGCATCACCGGTACTTCCGTAAGGACTCCAACCGTGCACACCAGGACGACCGGCGAGCCGGGACCGAAAAGAGCTATGGCCACGGCGACCGCAAGCTCGAAGAAGTCAGAGGCGGCTATCAGAGAGACAGGGGCCGCGATTCTGTGCGGCTGTCTGGTCCAGATGCAGAGGCCGTAAGTGAGGCTCCAGGAGATGATGTTCTGCAATATCAGTGGAACTGCGATCAGAAGAACGAACAGAGGCTGTTCGACTATTACGTCTCCTTGGAAAGAGAAGATCAGTATGAGCGTGAGCAGAAGGCCGACGCTGGTGATTCCGCCGAATTTCGGAACGAATTTTCTGTTGAAGTATTCGATGCCCTTCTTTCTTATCATCAAGATGCGAGTTGCCACACCTGCGGCCAGAGGCACGACCACGAACAATACGACAGAAAACGCCAGCGTATCCCAGGGAACGGCTACATTGTTTATTCCCAGCAAAAGTTGAACCAACGGGATGAACAGTATAAGGATAATGATGTCGTTGATCGACACTTGCACCAACGTGTATGCCGGGTCCCCCTTGGTCAGGGCGCTCCAGACGAACACCATTGCGGTGCACGGTGCAACTCCCAGGATCACGGCCCCAGTTATGAAGTCCTGCGCAAGGTCCGCCGGTATCAGCGGTTTGAAAATAAATGCCAGGAACAGCGTTGCGAGTCCGAACATAAGGAACGGTTTGATCCCCCAGGTGCTACCGGTGGATATGAGGATGGCCTTGGGATGCTTCCTGACGTTCATGACCGATTTGAAGTCGACCTTCATCATCATCGGATAGATCATCAGCCAGATCAGGATTGCAATGGGCATGTTTATGCCCGCGACCTCCAGCGACTCCAGGAAGTCCGGTATCGCGGATGCGAATTTACCTATGAGGATCCCTGCTGCCATGCAGAGCAAAACCCACAGCGTCAGATACTTTTCGAAAACACCGATGCCCGATCTCTGTTCTTCGCTCATAAAATGCCCTCATATTTACATGCGGATCTTCAGCACTCCCTTCCGCATCTGCTCCTGCGCTCTTCCAGCCTTATCAGGTCCGATTTGTACGGTTCGGATATGCGTGCCCTGTCGACCAGTTCGTCGAGCAGGCGGTCATCGGCGCCGTGCGCGATGGAATAGTGCACCCATTGGGCCTGCTGGCGGTCTGTCACCAGCCCAACGGCCTTCAGGTTCTTGAGGTGCCTCGACGCCTTGGTCTGTGTAATCTCCAGCGTATCCATTATATCGCATACGCAGAGCTCTCTGACCTTCAGCAGACTTATCATCCGTAGCCTGGTTTCATCGGACAGCGCCTTCAAAACATCGATAATATTCTCCATCGTACACCGTTTGAATTTACATATTCGCATATTCGAATATACGAATTAATTACGACTCGTCATATTTAATACTTGTTCAATCGACCTTGAAGAATGGAGGAGGAGATCGAGAGATCTTACGACATCTTATCTTTCGGACGGGCGAAAAGCGGACCAGCAGAGAAAAAAATATCGTGAGGGAGAGTGTTAATAAACCAGATCCCCGGTAGATATGATGCCATGGGGGTCGGTAAGATCGAAGCATACATCGATATGGAAAAATGCCCTTCGTTGGAAGAGTACTGCGAACCGATGAGGAGGTGCCCTCTCGGCACTATACACAGAGAACAGGACGATAGCGCCGCGATGGGATGGCGTACTTATGTCGATTCCACGAAGTGCGACGGATGCGGACTGTGCGTCGATCTATGTTGCGGCGACGCCATCGAAATCAGGTGAACAAAAATTCTCGATCTTCCGATATAAAAAATATAGGAAGACGATGTGCCAGCAAAGCAATTGTATGAGGCGCTCTGGTCCTTGCTGTTAAAAAGAACGGATACCTGAAATATTATTGGTATACTTGTATAAAAACAGTGAAAAGAGATATCCCCCGCCCTGATGGGCGGGGGTTAAAATCAAAAGTTTTAGCTTACCGCCTTCTTATCACCATCACTGCCAATGCGGCTATTATCGCTATTGCGGCGGCGGAAGCCCCGACGTACAGGAAGGTGTTGTCCTCGGTCTCGGCATCGCCGGAATCATCACCATCACCATCATCATCGTCGGCCGCTTCTATGGTCAGAGTTCCTGCCACGTATGAGAACTCGTAGTTGTCAGCAGAACCTCCTGCAGGTGTCAGGGAATATGTTCCAACCGCGGTGTTGGAGTTGCTGACCGTAGGGGCCGAATAGCCGTCCGCGTCGGATGCGGTCTCGTCTCCAACGAATCTCGTTACGGTGACGGTAAGCTCCGGATCAGTTCCATAAACCACCGTCTCTCCCGAGTACGTTGCGGTAAGGGTGGCCTTCGCGATGGACCATGTGACCGTCTTGTTGCTCGTGCTTCCGTCGGACCAGGTATCGTTGATCGTATCCGATAATATGGCCGTGGCAGTATATGTTCCGGAATCGGTGCCCGTGTTGCTGCCGATATAGTAGTCATAGCCATAGGCTACGCCGATCTGCTCCGAGCCGTTGTAAATCAGGCCCGTGATCGCCGTGGGGATAGCCACGGTCGGGGCCCCGTCCCATATTATCCTGGAAAGGTCAGCAGTCGTATATGCCATCGGCGCCCTTTCGGCAGAGTTGGTGATAACCTCGCCTCCTGTCCTCAGCGTGAGGCCGGTAGAGTCGACCGTGTTTTCGGTCAACAGTATCTTCGTCACGGTGCCGAAGGCACTTATCTTGGTGAGGTCGACCGCTGCAGGGCTGTCCACGACAACCGTCGTCGGAGCGGGGATCTTGTTAAGGATTCCCGTATAGTCTGTAACGGTCGAGGAAGCACCTCCCCTGATCATCACATAGGTGAGGGCATCGCATCCCGAGAAGGCCGTGATCTCCATATCTATGCTGTCCGGCATTGTGACGGAAGTCAATGATGCGCTGTAGCTGAACGCATAAGCATCAAGGGAATCCACGTCGCTGGGTATCGTTACCGATGTAACCGAAGACCAAGCGAATGCGTACATTCCTACGGAGGTCACGCCGTCGGGTATTACGAACGATCCGCTCCTGGCGCAGGGATACTGCACAAGGGTCGTGCCGTCTGCACTGTACATGATTCCGTCTTCGTCCATATAGCTCGTGTTTTCATCCGCAACGAATGCGTTTTCAAGGTCCAGGCAGCTGGAGAACACTCCGTCGCCGATGGAAGAGACATTCTTCGGCACAGTCACAGAGGTAAGCCCGGAATCGAAGAATGCCAGGTCGTCGATGGAAATGAGGCTGTCGGGAAGCGCTATCGTCTCTAAGTCAGAGCAGCCGTTGAAAGCCCCGTTCCCTATAGAAGTGACGCCTTCCTGTATAGTTACAGAAGTCAAAGCAGAGCAGCCGGCGAATGCGCCGTCGCCGATAGATGTCACTCCGTCCGGTATCGTAATGCTGGTCAGTGACGAGCAGTCATTGAACGTGCCCGAACTGATCGAAGTTATACCGTCAGGTAAAGTTACCGTGGCCAGAGAAGTACATCCGCTGAACGCACTGCTTCCGATCGACGTTATGCTGTCCGGAATCGTCACAGATGCAAGGGGAGTGTAACCAGAGAATGCATCGTCGCCGATGGAGGTGACCTCGAAGGCCGCGCCTTCGCTGATGAAGTAGCTGACGATTGTTGCTTCTGTAGCCGTGTTATCATAGAGCCCAATAACCTGTGCCGTCATGTTTGCCCTGTTCACCTCGTACTTCACGTTGGTGTCGGATGGCACGATCGTTGCTATCTGTATCCAGACCGTGCGGCTCTCGGCTTCGAAAACATTGCCCTCTATATCTTCCGGATCTGTGATGGTAGTTCCGCTCATATTCTTGAAAGTGAGCCCGGAGATGTCATGGGTGGCTGCAGATTCCAGTATACCGATCTTGGTGATACGCTCGATCGATGCAATGCTCTCGAGACTGACCTCGGCCGTGCTGTCGAATGCCACCGATGTTATGGTTTCCGGGAGCAAATTGATCACATTGGTATAATCGGTCACCGAATTGCCGAAAAGCACCAAGGAATTGAGGCTGGTGCAACCGGAGAACGAATCCGATGCTACCACAGAGGTCATATCTGGCAAAGCAATCGAAATAAGCGATGTGCAGTTCGAGAAAGCTCCGGTGAATATGCTCACTACTCCCTCAATGCTGACAGAAGTCAGGGTCTCATTGTTACTGAAGGCATAGGAGTTAATGGAAACGACCGCGTAGGAAGTTGAAGAATATACTACGGAAGCAGGAATCGTGACAGAATTCTTCGGCGTCCCGTCAGCACTTAGGCCTTTGACCGTAGCCGTACTATTTGTGATGTTTAAATCATAAGTAAAATCTCCGATTTGGGCGTCTATGTTGGAAGCTGTTGCAGAGGCTTCTTCGATGTCGTTGACGAACATTGCCGAGGCGCCGAGGCCCAGCGCCAAGAATGCCGTTGCGACAAGCAATAACACAGTCTTCCTGAATTTCCGCTCGTTCGCGTACATGGTTAAATATCTGCCCCTCTTGATATAACCGTATCGCTAATTATTAATATGAAAAATATAAGATAAATATATTTTTCGTTGAAAGATATATAATCTTACGTTTTCAGAGGGTTTACGTTGTTCATTCGTCGGACAGACTTCCGCACGAGGGGAAGATGAAAAAGAAATGTGCAGAATCTCGGAGAACGACACCACGACGCAGATTGGGAAATCCGCAGAACCCTCAAACGGACGGAGAGAGGATCATTTTCAGAGAAAAAGAGTGCGGATGCCGGGATTCGAACCCGAGTTCTAACCTTGGCAAGGTTAAGTGATAACCAGCTACACCACATCCACAGTGCATTTCCACAGATTGGCTTTTTAAATATATACTTTGCCGTTGCTTTATTTCCTTCCAGTCATTATTATAAATACAGCGGGCATACCGAGTGGCGAAATTGAGCGTTGTCTGTGTTGAAGTCACAGGCTGTTTAAGTTCGGATCAAGTGGTATGATGATCTCAAAATTCACAGACTTAGGTATTACAGAAGAAGTCGCCAGAGCTATGGAGGACATGGGATGGGAAGAGCCCACTCCTATCCAGATATCGGCAGTCCCGATCGGGCTGTCAGGGAGGGACATGTTCGCCCAGGCCCAGACCGGAACAGGAAAGACGGGTTGCTACGGGTCGATAATCCTCGGCAAGATAGATGCGCCGCAGAAGGTCCCCCAGTCGATAATACTCGCCCCCACAAGAGAGCTAGCCGTCCAGGTCTCCGAGGAGATGTCCAAACTCGCCAAGTACACCGGGCACGTTTGCGTCCCGATATACGGAGGGGCCAGCATCGAGGGTCAGATCAAGAAGCTGAAGACCGGCGCCGATATCATAGCGGGTACGCCTGGGCGCGTCAAAGACATGATGTTCCGCAAAGAGCTGAACCTCAGCGCCATAAAGGTCGTGGTGCTGGACGAGGCCGACCGCATGCTGGACATGGGGTTCATCGAAGACATCGAGGACATACTGCGCATGATGCCCTCAAACAGGCAGACCCTGCTGATGTCCGCCACGATGCCGGAAGGCGTAAAACGGCTTTCCTACGACTACATGAGGGATCCGAAGGAGATCAGCGTATCCAGGGACGAGGTGGTCCTGGACCTCACAAAGCAGTATTATATTTCCGTCGGAAGAAGGAACAAGTCATGGGCCCTCAGCAGGATACTGGATATCGACCAGCCGAAGGCGATCATATTCTGCCAGACAAAAAGGATGGTCGACATGCTGATCGAGCGTCTCGATCAGTACAAGTATGTCGCCGAGGCTATCCACGGCGACATGCCCCAGTCCAAGAGAGAGAAGGTTCTCAGGGACTTCAAGGAGGGAAAGGTGCAGATACTCGTTGCCACAGATGTCGCCGCAAGGGGACTCGATGTGGATGACATATCGTACGTGATCAATTACGACATGCCCGAGGAAGTGGAGACGTACATCCACAGGATAGGGCGTACGGGAAGGGCAGGCAAGGAAGGTACCGCAGTGTCCTTCGTAACCGCCGAGGAGGAGCACCTCGTGCACGAGTTCGAGCTGCGCACAGGGATGGAGATCACCAGGAGGGAGGTCCCGGACGCCGAGGAAGGAAGCAAGGACACCATACGCATGGTCGTGGACTTCGACCAGGCCGCGGATGTTTTCGGCATGGTCAAGTTCGAGATAAACCTCGGAAAAAAGGACGGTTTCGGAAAAGTAGGGCTTTCCGAGTTCATCATCAGGAATGCAAGGATAAGAGAGTACTCCATCGGGAACATCGAGATCGGCAGCAAATCATCGGTCGTCGAGGTCCACAAGGACTTCGGAAGGAAGATGACCTCCGATCTGACAAAGATGAAATTCGATGGGAAGAAGATCACCGTGAACGTCGTTCAGTGACCTTCTTCCCTTATTTTTTTTTCAAAGTTCGATAACGATCAGGATTCCGCCCACCTGAATCGTCTCAACGGCCTTTCCGCCGAGCGTGAGACGTTTATCCAGTTCGAAATATTCGGGACCCAGTTCGTAGACTTCGCCGGCATCGACCTTCACCGATCCGTCAGCGATCTGCTTTGCGACCTCCGAAGGTTCCATGGCCGATATCGCCGCTACGATGGCTTTCGCCGCAGCCTTGAAAGTCGGGCCCAGTTTGGAGTGGACCGGTTTGACGCCCACGACCTCTTCGATAAGCTCCGCAGATTCCGCGATTTTTATCTCCGATGCCTTGGCGGTCTCGGAAATGTCATCCCTGGCACTTTCCAATATGGACGATTCCGGACCTATGAGCTCCAAAAACGCTATCTGGGCGTTGAGAGGCATCTTCTTATTGGACTTCCATGCGCGTATGGCCGCAACCACGTCCTTGAGGACTTCTCCCGTCCTTTCCGCTTCCTTGTCGGAAAGGATGGGCTCCGGCCATTGGGCCAGATGGATGCTGGCATCTCCTTCGAACTGCCTGAAGACCGTCTGGTACAGTTCTTCCGTAACATGGGGCATGATCGGTGCCATGAGCTTCAGGGAGCCGTAGAAGATGTTGTATAGGGTGAATTTAACAGCCTCGTCGTTCCTGCCCTTGGCCATCTCCACGTAGTGGTCGGCGAACTCGTGCCAGATAAATCCCTCTATTGCCTTAATCGCCTTGTCGAACTGATATTGCTCGAAAGATTCCGTCGCCTCTGAGACGGTCTCGGAGTACCTGCTGAGTATCCATCTGTCCGAGACACGCAGTCCATCGCATTCCTTTTCAGGCTTAGAATCGAAGAAGCGGGTGACGAACTGTCCAAGGTTGAATATCTTGTTGCAGAGCTTCCTTCCGCGTACCACGTCCGGCTCTCTGAAGGCATGGTCTATCCCGAGCGAGCAGGTCGCCGCATAATAGCGGAGGGCATCCGCGCCGTATTTCTCCAGTATCGGAACCGGGTCGATCACGTTCCCTACAGAGGAGTGCATCGGGGTGCCGTCGGGCGCCATTATGAACCCGTTGATCATCACTTCCTTCCAGGGTATGCTTTCTGCGATCTGCTCCGAGCGCAGTATGGAATAGAATGCCCACGTCCTTATGATGTCGTGGGACTGTGGCCTCAGCGACATCGGGAAAAGCTTCCCGAACATCTCATCGTCCCTGTGCCAGTATGTGTTATAGAGTGCTGATCCGGAAGAATCCATCCATGTGTCGAAAACGTCGGTGCATCCCACCAGTTCCCCGCCGCACTTGGGACATTTATCCACCGGCGGCCTGTCTTCCACCGGGTCGCAGTACAGCTGCTCTTTTTCGGCGCATACGGCATGGCCGCAGTCTGCGCACTCCCAGACGGGTATCGGTGTTGCGAAAATACGCTGCCTGCTGAGCACCCAGTCCCATTCCAGGGATTCGACCCAGTCTATCAGGCGTACTTTCATGAACTCGGGGTGCCACTGTATCTCGTCGGCGCGTTTCAGGACCTCTTTCTTGAATTCGAGCGTTTTCAGGAACCACTGCGGGACCTGAAGGTACTCGATAGGCGTCTTGCACCTCCAACATATTGAAACCTGCTGAGGATTGTCGATCTGTTTTACCAGCAGCCCGGATTCTTTCAAATCCGCGATGGCGGCCTCTCTCGCCTCTGCCACGGGCATGCCCCGGTATTTTCCGGAGAGCTCGGTCATTTTTCCGGTCTCATCGATTCCTTTCTCCATCGGCAGATGGTATTTCATGACCCACTCTAGGTCGTCCTTGTCGCCGATGGTGCATATCATCACGAAACCCGTACCGTAGGCCGGGTCCACTTTTTCGTCCGCTATTACCTTTACCTTCTTGCCGTACAGAGGGGTGACGAGCTCTTTTCCGACAAGATGCCGCTTATCCGCATCGTCGGGGTGGACGGCTACAACCTGGCAGGTGCAAAGCAGCTCCGGTCGGGTAGTGGCTATAAGCACGTATTCGTCGGTGCCGGCAACTCCGAATTTGATGAAATTCAATTTGTTGACGTTGTCCCTGTATTCCACCTCGGCATCGGCCAGGGCGGTCATGCACCTGGGGCACCAGTTCACCGGGAAGTTGGCCTTGTAGACCAAATTTCTTTTGAAAAGTTCCACGAATGAAAGCTGAGTGATCTTCCTGTAATAGGGTGCGTCCGTCTGATAGTATATGCTGGGGTCCATGCTCTCCCCGAGCTTTTCGAAATCGCGGGTCATCTCGGCGATGAAACCGTTTGCATAATCGCTGCACAGTTTGCGGTACTCTTTGCGTGGAAGGTCTAGTTTAGTTATGTTGTACTTCTTTTCGACCTTCACCTCGATGGGCGTCCCGTTAACGTCGAAACACAGGGGGAAGAAAACGTTATGCCCCCTCATTCGCTTGTAACGCGCCGCGAAGTCGGAGATCGAGTAACCGGTAGCATGTCCCAGATGCAGAGATCCGGAAGTGTACCTTGGTGGATTGTCTATGCTGAAAACGGGTTTTTCGGACTGCGGGTCGAAATGGTAGACCCTTTCGTCCTTCCACATCTTCTGCCAGCGTCCCTCTATTGAAGCTGAGTCGTACTGCGGCATGTTGAACAGGGCACACTATAAAAGAGGGTATAAAAAAAGGTTGTGAGGAAAAAAGTTTCACTTCTTGCGCTGGCGGAACTTGACCTTGGAATCCTTCATGGACATGACGGACTCGGAGATCTTCTTCATAAGATCGGATGCGGTCCTGACCAGGTCCCATCCAACTTCCTTGTAGTTCACGACCTTGCCCCTCATGTACAGCCTCGCAGAGATGCTGTACTTGGCCGAGCCGCCGGTGTCGTTGTACCTCGCGACGTGGAGCATCAGGCTCTCGGGCCTGTAGACCTTGCCGATCTTCACCATCTGCTCTTCGATCACTTCGTAAAGTGCTTCGGTGGCCGCCTTGTCGTCGTCCTCGAGGCCGCTGATCTGTATGAACATGAGCTCCCTCTCGCGGCATGCGGAGATTATCTCGATTATGTCATACTGCGTAAGCACTCCGACGAGCTTTTCTCCTTCGACCACGGGCAGCGTCGAGATGTCGTTGTCGACCATCAGGGTCGCAGCGTCCTCCACGGTGTCGTCCCAGTTGACTGTTATGGCGGGATTGACGCTGACCGATTCCACGGTGATCTGGGCCTTGGCGTTCTTCTCGAGGTCTCCGATGATCTTGTTCTCGTTCCTCCAGTTGTTGTCGATGATCTCCCTCATGCCGACCACGCCTACGACCTTGTTCTCGTTGTCTACGATAGGTATGGTCAGAGTGTCGAGCTCCTGCATCATCGCGAATGCGTCGGACAGCATGGCGTTGGCGCCCACGCTCTTAACGGGGTTGGTCATGATCTCCCAGACCTTGATCTCGTTCAGGACCTTGATCCTGGAGGCTATGTCGACCAGCGCTCTCCTCGACACCACGCCGATGATCTTCTTTCCGGATATGACAGGAAGCTGCCTGCAGTTATTGCCTGTCATCTCTTCTGCGATCTTCGTGACGTCGTCGCTCTTGCTGAGCATGGGAACCCCCCTGATGAGGCCCTTGACCTTGGAGTCCATGTTAGCGCTCTTCTTTTTCAGGATGGTGGTGTAGCTTATCACGCCCATATACGTGCCGTTGTCGACTACCGGAACGTCCTGGTAGTTCGTATCCCTCATCACCGACAGGACGTCGGATAGGCGGTCTTCGGAACCAACGGTCGGGAAGTCGTCGTCCATGATCTCTTCGACGGAATTGGCGTCGATTTGTGACCTGAGCATCGAAAGCCTTCTCGGATCTTCTAGATCTTTAATCACCATAAACAAATCCTCCGATCTACATCGTGTTCAATGTCTATAAAACTTAGTTCGGCAAGCCAGCATTATGCTGGCAAAGAAATGAAAGGGGGTTTTTTTGAAGTTTAGAGGTCTGAGAAGCCGAGCCCGCCCACCAGGTTGCGGACTGTTTCCGCAGCCTTGTCTGCGGGGATGCGCTTCTGGTCGCCCGTATCCCTCTCCCTTATGGTGACCGTGCCTTTGTCGGGGCCCTCGAGAGACTCATAGTCGACCGTGATGCACCATGGAGTGCCTATCTCGTCCATGCGGGCATACCTCTTTCCGATGGTTCCCGATCCATCGTAATAGGCCTCGGTCATAGTCGAGTGCACCTTATCGTATATCTCTTTGGCAAGCACGTCGAGGCCGTCCTTCTCCATAAGCGGGAACACTCCCACCTTTATCGGCGCAACCTCTGGCCTCAGCCTCAGGACGGAATATTCCCTCTTCTCGTCATAGAAGTATGAATGTTCCAGCAGAGAATAGAATATTCTGTCCAGTCCGTGGGAGGGCTCTATGACATGGGGGACCACGCGCTCTCCGGTGACCTTCTCGGTGACTTCTTTGACTTCGAAGTACTCGCTGGTGAGAACGATATCTTCTCCGCTGATGTTCAGAACGATCTTCCCGTCCCTGACGTCTTCCGGTGTCTTAGCTTCCAGGGCGGCCGCGATATCTTTGGCCTTGCCTTTGAATGCCGGTCCGAGCATCCTGTGGTTGGCCTGGACCTTCATGAATGTCATCTCTTTGGGTTCGTCGAACCTGTCGAAGTGCGAAAGGTCCGAACCGGAGAACTGCGAGTGCCTGGAGAGGTCCCAGCATCCTCTGTCCGCTATACCTGTGATCTCGGTCCAGCCGTAGGAGAGCAGAACCTCCGCATCCCAGCAGTCGGCGGCGTAATGGGCCATCTCGTCCTTCAGGTGCTGCCTGAACCTGAGCCTGTCGGCATCGATGCCCAGGCGCAGAAGGAGTTGTTTCGTCGTACACACGAAGTAGGCGAGCACGCGGTTCGCGATTATACCCTCTTCCACCGCCTGTCCGACAGTCTTCACCACAGTATCGGTTCCGGTGTTGGGTACAAGTACGAGCTCCTCGTCCTCTACCTCGGGGAACCTGGACCAGCCCTTGTCGTGAGGGTCGACGAAAAGCTCCACCTCCATCATGTTGAACTCCCTCATCCTTATCATTCCCTGGCGGGGGGAGATCTCGTTTCTGTACCCCCTGCCGGTCTGTATGACGCCGAGCGGCAGCTTCTCCCTGTTGTAGCGGTAAAGGTTCTGGAAGTTGACGAATATCCCCTGGGCAGTCTCCGGCCTGAGATATCCCACGCGCGCGGAGCCGGGCCCTATGGTCGTCTTGAACATGAGGTTGAACTCTTCCACCTTGCCGAGGTCACCTCCGCACTCCGGGCATTTGATGCCGAATTCGGAGAAAGCGCCCTCGAGCTCCGCAGGACTCATGGTGTCCGGGTTCTCGCAGAAATTCTTCACCAGATGGTCGGCCCGGAAAGGAAGCTGGCACTGTGTGCAGTATGTCATGTAGTCCGAGAATTCGTCCACATGTCCCGAGGCCTTGAACACTTCCGCGGGGTTGACGGTCTCGGAATCTATCTCCACAAAACCTTCCCTTCCCTTGTAAATGTCTCTCCATACCTCGAGTATGTTGTTCTTCATCGTGCATCCGAGCGGTCCGTAGTCGAACATTCCGGCCACGCCGCCGTAAAGCTCGAAGGAAGGCCAGATGAAGCCTCTGCGTTTGCAGATGGCCATAAGCTCGTTTCCGTCTGCCTCTTTATTCATTGAAATTACCAGTCAGTGCCATTAAAATATCGACATCGTAGACCATTCCGATCAGTTCGTCCTTTGAACCTCTGACAGGTATCTGCCCGAAGTCGTTGGCCTTCATGATCCTGGCGACCTCCGATATCGAGGTCTTCTTGTAAACTGTCATGGGGTTCCTAACCATGAAGTCGCTTACAGCTTTCTTCTGGTCGAGGTATTTGTCGGTTGCAGTGTAGAACAGCGGGAGCACGTTCCTGTAGCCGGCCAGCGATGTGTCTTCGATTCCCAGCGCCTTCATCGCCTCAGGGTCCCCCGACTGGTCGCTGAACAGGTCACGGTCGGTCAGTATCCCAACGAGCTTCCCGTTCTCGTCAAGTACGGGAACAGCCGGTACGTCGCTGACCCTCATTGCCGGTATGGTGTATGAAAGCGGGTCGCTCTCCCATGCGGTCACGCATGTGGTGTGTATCGCCTCCTCGGCCGTTATCTTGCTGTTGAGTGCCCTGACAGAGTCCATGAGGTCCGTAGGAGTGATTATTCCGACGAGCTTACCGTCCTCTGTCACGGGGAGTCTGTGGATCCTTTCCTTGAAGAATATCTCGGCGGCTTTGCTCACCGGCGTCTTGCTGTCGACATATATGGGGTTCTTCTTCATGATCAGCGAAAGCTGGTCTTCCTCGAATTTTCTGAAAAGGTCCCTTCTCGAGACCACCCCTACGAGTTTTCCGTCGGAACCCCGGATCACCGGAAGTCCGGTCAGGTCGTTCCTGACCATTATGTTGATTGCGTCGTTTCGTGTTCCCGGCACCTCTGCGACTATGGGTGCCAGAGTCATTATTTCGGATACTGTTTTCATTGTTTATCAGCCTCAGGGGACCTAACCACCATTACGGGGCATCTGGAAGCTCTGACCACTCTCTCGGCCACGCTTCCCATTAGGAGTTTTGACATACCGGTCCTACCAAGGGTCCCCATCACTATGACGTCGTACTCCTTGGAAAGTTCAAGTATCACTTTAATTGGAATTCCTTCGGCCAGTTTGATCTCCACGCTGACCCCTGTCTCTTTTCCGAGCTCTTCGACGAACTGAAGCGCATTTTTGCCTTCCTTCTCAAGCGTGCGGTAGACGTTCATGACGGCGGTGTCCATCGGGACATTGGTGAAGATCGTCTGGTCCATCACGTAAAGGGCGGTTATTTTACCACTGCTGAGTTTGGCGAGGTCCATGGCCTTCCTCACGGCCGCCTTAGTGTATTCGCTTCCGTCGGTAGGAACAAGTATCTTATCGAAAACCATCTCAATCACCCTTTTTTCTCTGTTTGTAGCGCAGTATGCGTTCTGAGCTCCTCAACATCCCGGCCGCGGTCCCGTCCTCGGAGGGCAGAACCGTAATATCGGCGTCCATGCCAGGTCGGAGCCCGATTCTTTTCCCATCATATAATAGCTTTCTTCCGTTTGACACCATGGCGCCCCATAGGTTTTCCGGGTCGACCTTAAGGTCGCCAAGGATCGAACAGTACTCCCTGGCCTCTTCTCTCATGTCGGGGGTGCAGATCATGGCGTTGTCCGTTCCCAGGATGACGGTGTTGTTGCATTCACGCATCATAGCCAGCGGGGGAGTGAGACCAAAAAAAATATTGGATCTCGGGCATGTTACGATGGGAACGTCTTCGTCGGCGCATCTTACGAGGTCCGAGCGTTCAGCGGAGGCCATGTGTACGACGAATGAAGGTGAAAGCGCCAATATGGAGTCTATGTCCTCCCTCGAGCCTTCGCTGGCATGTATGGCGAACATCTTTCCTGAACGGACGGTATAGTCGGCTACTGCCTCAGAATAAGATGCTGGCACATCGTTAATGCCCGATAGCTGTATGCCGTCTGCATACCTTAGGATTTCATCCAGTTCGTTAGGGTCGAACTCGAGCGAAGACGGCCTTCCGAGTATGAATGCTTCGGGTACGGACCCTCTAAGCAACATGCTGCCCTCGACCCCACCTTCGCGGAAGTCAATGAAATCCCCTATCCCATTCATATGTGCCAGTTTAGAAAAACACTTCATGTCGCAGGCTATTTTTTCAGGGGATGATCCCTTCAGATATCTTTCCTTGAGGCCGTCTGGTCCGACCAGTTCGCAGAGGGAGATTTCCTTCGGAGCCTTCAGGCCCGAATCGGCGCAGTGTGTGTGCCCGTCCACCATGGGAGGGACGATGACCCCACTAGCCAAAGGCTGGGCCGGGCATCTTCCCTCCGAGACCTCTGCGACCGTGCCGTCCTCTAGACCGACGTATCCTTCGACCGCTCCGTCATTCGTTATGACGGTGCCGGAAAAATAAATCATGAAACTCAATGGCCTTCATAAGATATTTTTCTGTTGCTACTAGCAAAGTACAAATACGGATTTTTTTCATACCATGGTAGGTGTTCAAATGCCGAAAGTAATAGCAGATAAGTGTACTGCCTGCGGAGCATGCGCCGACGTGTGCCCTCAGGACGCAATCGCCATAGATGATATCGCAGTCATCGATCAGGATGCCTGTGTGGACTGCGGGGCCTGCGTTGACGAGTGCCCCAATGATGCAATCGTCGATGAGTGAGAATAACAATTCCGGCCGGCAAGGCCGGTAAAACAGTTTACTTTTCAGGCCCAGTACGGTTTCTTCGAGAATTTGTATGCCATCTGCACGGCGTTCGCGGCCTCTCCGCAAGCCGTGATTATCTGCTTGTATTTCCCGGGGTAGTCCACCACATCTCCGCAGGCGAATATGCCGCGTCTGTTCGTAGACATGTCGGGTTCGACCTTCACCAGACCTTCGCCGGTAAGCTCCAATCCCCATTTGGAAAGTATTCCCAGGTCCGACTTGATTCCGATGTTGATCACTGCCAGGTCCGTCGGTATCTCGAAGGTCCTGTTGTCCTGCTTCACGGTGACGGATTTCAACTTGCCGTTTCCGTTGAAGGATAGGGTCTCTGCGTTCAGGACTTTCAGGATGTTGCTCTTTTCCAGGCTGACCACGTTCATCTCGTCCGCCCGGAACTCCCCTCTTCTGTGTACGATCGTGGTGTCGGTGACAGAGTCTGCGATAAGTGCCATCTCGATGGCGCTGTTTCCGCCTCCGAACATGGTAACCTTCTGACCCACAAGCTCTTCCTTGACCGGCAGCAGATATGAAACCCCTTTGCCGAAAAGCTCGTCTTCTCCGGGAACGTCCATCTTCCTGGGGTTGAAATCGCCCATTCCTATGGCTATAATGACCGTAAGCGTGTGATATTCGCCTTTGTTGGTAACGACCACAAGGTCCTCTTTGCCCTCATTTATCTCGAGCACTTTCTCTTTTTCTCGGATCTTGCACTCCAGGTTTTCGGCCTGGGCATAGAGGCGGTCGGAAAGCTTGCGGGCTTGCACGCTCTCGAAGCCGGGGAAGTTGTGCACCCCCTTCTCCGGATATAGGCTGACAAGCTGACCGCCTACGCGGCCAGATTCGATAATAAGCGTATTCATCATCTTGGACCTGGCGTATATGCCCGCGGTGAGACCCGCAGGGCCAGCCCCGACGATGATAACATCATAAGTCATTCAGTGGGCTATATGTTGTCCATATAAAAAAATGTCTAAATGATAGGGCATCCAAATTCGAGATTCGAAATCAGATTACGGATTTGTCAGTATTTTTACAGAAAATCGTGGGTTGCATAGAGGATACCGACATATTCCGTATCCGTTGCATGCTTTGCACTGCCCCTTCTTCCCCGCCAGGTTTAATATCTTCAATGCGATTATCAAATGGTGATAAAATGGAAGAAGAGGGATTTGCCGACGTTCTGCTCAACATGGTCCTGGATGAGATAGATGACCTAATAATCATCCATGATTCGGAGCACACGATCGTATGGATGAACCGTGCAGCCCTCAAGGTCTTCAACAAGTCCGCCGACGATGTCATAGGCATCAAGTGCTACCGTCTCCTAGGGCGCACCACATGCTGTGTGGACTGCAATGTCATCACTATGCAGGCACCGGTACACTGCAGCAAGCCCCGTGTGATACCCGGAAGCGACACTGAATATTCCTGCACGTCGATACCGTACTTCAAGGGCGGAAAGGTCCAGCTTGTGGTACAGCACCTCAGGCCCATTGAAAAGCCATAAATATGCACCGGCCGTTGGAGCCATCATGTTTGAATTAGCCGAGTTCTCTGTAGTAATCGCCAGTGTAGCCGCTCTGATCGTCATCATCTGCGCCTATGACATGACCGGTTCAAAGGGCAAGAACAAGTCGAAGCTCAAAAAGACCAAGTGAGGATTTCGAAGCCCGTCGACGGGAGCCGGCTTCTAGGATAACACCGCTGTAACTTCCTGTTAGATATACTTTTGTTACCGTTTATGATTGGTGATAAATCATGGTAGCAATCCCCAAGGAAGTTCTTGACATAATGAACGACAAAGGAACGACAAAGGTCATGGTGACCGCGAATGCGGCCGGACAGCCTCACGCTATAGTATGCGGAAGCTTTGGAACCATCGGCAGCGACGTCATCACTGTCGGCGAGATCCTGATGAAAAGGTCCGCAGAGTACATGGCCGAGAACAAGAAGGTCGCCATCCTGGTCACTGCGGGCCCCAAGGCCTTTGAGATGCAGGCGACAGTCCTCGGGCGCGAGGAGAAGGGGTCGGACGTAGACAATTTGAACAAGGCCCTCGCAGGCGCCAACATGCACGCGAAAGCTCTGTGGAAGTTCAAGGTCACGGCGGTCTACGACGAAGGGGTAGGTCCCAACTCCGGAAAGAAGATCGTCTGATCTTCAGGACAGAAACCCTTCAAACTACTTTCTTTTCTTTGCATTCGGATTAAATATCTGCCGTACGGTGCCTTTGTCGTGGACTTGAAACAGGGCTCCCGTGCCGCTCAGATGGCGTTTTTCATTTCGGCTGCAGTCGCATTCATCGGACTGGGGATGTATCTTATGGGATACGAGGGCTCAGGTGTCGCTTTGCTCATAATCGGAGTGGCCGGCATCGTGATGTCGTTCGCCGTGCTGAAGGTGGCGATGATGTCGAAGATGATGATCGACATGAAAAATTCGAAAAATCAAAAGCGTAAGTGAATACGTAAAAGGTTTTAGATCGCAGTGAACTTGAAAAGCTCAGTATCTCTGGCGCCTGCCACCGTTGCCGCCGTCCCTGTCAGCGGGGCGGTGCTTCTGGAAGCAGTCCCTGCAGTAGACGGGCCTTCCGTCGGTGGGCTTGAAGGGCACCTGGCACTCTTTTCCGCAGTCGGAGCAGGTGGTGTCGAACATCTCCCTGGGCTCCCTGTTGTCTCTAAATCCTCTGTTCCTGTCGTCTCCGTAGGCCATATTTTCTATCTCCTATGTTCTTTCGGCCCCAATACTACTTCCTAACTCTTCCCTACGGCGTACAGGGAGCTATATCAGATTGCCTAAGTTTGGATTGACGTTCTGGATTTAAAGGTTTGTATAAAACAGGTCAGCATTCGGGGCATGACCACAGCCCGCGGTAAAGAATCATCTGGGCACCGCATCTTGGGCACAGGTGCCCGGGTCCGCCCTGAATGATGGTTTTCGAGGCAAGGTCCTCGGACGCCCATCTTATAAGTTCCATTAGTTTGGAGGTCCTTTCTGATTCTTCGGCGCCGTAGTACTGCAGGTTATCAGACTCGTTGTAGAGTCTGACCCTCATTTTTTTGAGGGCGGCCGAAACGTTGCCGGCTGTCTTTGCGTCGATCTTCTTCTGGGAAGAAACGTTCTCTCTGTAGCGTTTATCCAGGTATTCCATGGAGACGGTTATGAAACGGTCGAAGGCATCCTCCTCCGGAGGCAAGGGAACTGACAACAGCATGTCGCGTTTGGGTAACAGTTCCGGATAGCGTCCGATTATGCGTTCGAGGGCGTTGAACAGCTCTTTGCGCATCTCCCCGCGAACCTGGCCGTATATCCTGCGGAGATCGTCGATATCTTCTTTCCTTCCGAATGCACCCATGAGGGATGCCGCCTTGGAGAACTCTTCGCCCCTTGAGTGTTTCAGAGAGTCCATGAGGGAGGGGATCCTATCCTCGGCATCGGAGACCGCATTGAGGTATCCGATGCACGCACCTCTGACCTTCTCGGTGTCGGAAGAGCTCATCCTGCGGACGGCGTCCGCGGCGGCGGGCTCCCTGACATCGGTTAGCAGCATCAGTGTCTCAGCCCTCACATTCTCGTTCCCATAGGAGAGGTACCTGAGCAGCACGGGGGCGTACTCCGGCCTGTAATAAGCGACCAGCCAGCGGTCTTCGGATATTCCTCCCGGACGGCCGGCCTCTATCTTGTCCACGCCTCCCAGGAAACGCTCCAGATAGTTTACCCTGTTATCCGACATTCGGACACTTCCCGGCACACCGGAACGAAGGGATCACTCTATGTCTTCTCTGGAATCCAGGGCCTTCTTCAGGATGGAGACCTCTTCGTTAGAAAGAGTGACTCCTTTTCCCATCTTGGTCCTGTCGGGGGACCACTCTCTTATGTCGTATTTTGGTTCCCTCTCGTTCCAGCTGATTAGGTTCAGTTCTTTGGTCCATCCCTTTGAAGATTGGGATAGCGTCGCTATCTCCTCGACGATTTCGTATGTAAATTCGCTTGCCATAGCGGTCAGCTCTCAGACTCGTATATTATTATAATATAAATAAAACTATTACAAAATAAAATTACGACAATGAACGACTTCGTTTAATAATGCAAAGAAATGATAAAATAAAGACCCAGCAATGTATTTTTCCATTTTGTGCGATTATTATAATGCCTATGTAATTTAGAATAGTATTTATACTCCATTCGTCGGTTCATAAGACATGTCATTCATTGACAACCCTAAAAATTTCGGACTGGCGGCCGTGGTTATCGGTATCGTCAGCATACTGGCAGGAATCTTGGCGATCGTAAACGGAGCGCTTGCCGATCCGATGGCGACTGGCTCAGTCGTAGCATCTATCGGTACGATCCTTTACGGTGTCCTGATTCTTGGGATAGGACTGCCTATTTATAGGGGCGAAGACACGAATGCTTTCAGCATTCTCGGTAAGTTCGTAAACTTCGTCGGACTTGCGACTATAGTCGTCGGAATATTCACTGGAGCAGGACTGATGATCGAAGATTCCATCACAGCTGGAGTCGTTGAGATAGTCATTGCCCTGGTCCTCGGTCTGATCCTCATGTGGATCGCGAAGAGGATCACCGACGGCACTGCAGACACATTCGACAAGATCATCTGGATTATCCTTGTGATCGTGTTCCTTGTGCTCACCATCGTCTCGCTCATTGGAATAGTCACTCCGTTCCTTTCGGACATGTCTGCCATCGATATGGCGATAACTGCAGTCCTGAGCCTCTGTGAATTCATTCTTTACGCCTTCCTCCTGGTCGCCGTTCTCTCGAACGACGTCAAGAGCAAGATGGGAATGTAAGCACGAAGCCCATACCAGTAACAAACCCTTTCCTTTTTTTAATCAAATTGCTTGTTTCTCGCCTTTTGGAGCCCCTTCATTCATAACCATTATATTCCATTGTCGCTTAATTGAAGCGTCAGTTTGACATGGCAGGATTAAAAAAGTGTCCCTTGGTGCGCTTGAAACGAACGGGTTGATCTGAGATGGACGTAGGGCTCGTCGTTATCTTATCGGTAATAATATTCACGCTCCTGCTGGGCGCGGTGTATTTCTCTATTTCTGAAATGGCCTACTCCAGTGTCAACAACATACGCCTCAAGAAGCTGGAGAGTGATGGGGCCAAGAACGCCAGCAAGGCGCTGGCACTGTCAGACGACTTCGAGAGGCTTCTTACGACCATCCTTGTGGGAAATAATATACTCAACATAGCGGCCTCCACAACCTGTACGATGCTTTTCACCGAGCAGCTCTTTCCCCACAATCCTGCTTTGGGTACAGTCGTCGCGACCGTTTTCATGACTCTGATAATACTTACTTTCGGAGAGATAGCGCCGAAGAACATTGCGAAGAGGAGGGCAGAGCACTACGCACTGAAGCTGGCAGGCTCTCTGTCATTTGCCGTGACGGTATTGACGCCCGTCACATGGTTCTTCATAAAGCTCAGCTCGGTGTTCACAAAGGAATCCAAGAAAAAAGCCACCCTGACGCTCACAGAAGACGAGCTGGTGGTCATGATCGACGAGATCGAGGAAGAGGGAACACTGGAGAAGACCGAAAGCGAACTCATCAAGTCCGCTATCACATTTGACGACACCCCTCTGTCCGAGGTATACATACCCAGAGTCGACATAATAGCTGCAAGCAAGGACGTAAATATGGACGAGCTAAAAGAGCTGTTCACATTCACAGGCTACTCCAGGATCCCGATCTACGACGGCAGCATCGACCGTATAATCGGAGTGGTCAACGCCAAGGATTTCTTCAGAAGGGTCGTGAACAACGACAACTTCAATCTGATCGACATAATAAGGCAGGTGAAGTTCTTCCAGGAGTCCACCAGCATAGCCGAGGTCCTAAGCACCCTGCAGAAGACGAAGGTCCACATGGCCGTGGTCCTGGACTCCTTCGGCGGCACCTTGGGGATCGTAACACTGGAAGATATCATCGAGGAGCTTGTGGGAGAGATATGGGACGAGAGCGACGATGTAAAACTCCCTGTGGTAAGGGAGGCAGACGGCTCATATACGGTCATCGGCGATGCCAACATCTACAATGTCATGGACGACCTGGGGCTTAGGTTCGATCCCGAGGATTATGTGGACTACAATGTCAGCGGATATATCCAGTACAAGATAGGCGACATTCCATACAGAGGAGCGGTGGTGGACAATGAAAAAGTTAAGATCACCGTGAAATCGATCAAAGGCCGCCGTGTAAAGGAGGCCCGTTTCGAGGTCAAGGAAGCTCAGGTGCCTGCCGCGGAAGAGATCTGAGGTAATTTCTCAGGATGTCCACCGCGAGCTCCCGTTTGGCGGGATAGGAAGCTACTTTGCATGTCAGGGATATTACGTCCCCTCCCGTCGCCACCGAGTAAGTGCCTGAGAATGCCTTCTGCTTGTCCAGTCTGACATAGAATGTGCAGTCTTCGTCGGTGCGGTCTTCGAGCTCTGACAATATCCGGTCGACGGTCTCATCGCCGAGCCTTACAAAGATCCCATCGATGTCTTTCTGCCTGGTGATCTCGGCATCCATTATCAAGGTGATATTGCCCATCTCCCCCTCGACCACGTCCTCGTTCCATTCGTCGGTCCCGATGAACGTTCTGAAAACTTCGGCTATCCTGCTTCTGTCCTCTGTGGCATAGCACATGACTCTGGCTCTTACCCATCGGAAGACGGGCTGCATCACTCCTCCCCCTTGGGTTTGGGTACGGCCTTGGGGAGAAGCTCCGCAAGCTCCTCGGTCCTATAAGAGGACACAGCGACCACAGACCCCTGCGTGAGAAAAACAACTCCTGTCTCGCATCCTGCGCACAGGTAGTTGCGGTAACGCAGACCGCGGAGACCCACGCCGGCGAAGTTCCTAATCTCATTCATCACACCGTAACGGCGGTCCCTTATCTTTTCCATCCTGTAGTTTCTGGTCTTGAAGTACTTGATCACTACCTTGTCGTCATAAACATCGGTTTTGAGGACTAATAATCTGGAAAGGAGGAACATGAATGCCGTGACCGCCGCCATCGCGACGAAAAGCCACCAGTTGACCCATCCAAGAGAGGCGCTGATGAGAATGAATGCGTCGGTGGGCACGAGTATGGCGAGCAAGGCCCTTTCTGCCATGACCGGGACGACTCGTATCCTCTCGCTGAATATGGGCTCCATGGGTGCACATGGCCGGTTCCGGTTATCAATTTTCCGTATTATCTGGTAGTATGCCGCACGAGGGGAATGTTTATATCATACTTCTTTATTGAAGTCCCTTATTGGGCCCATAGCTTAGCCTGGATGGAGCGCCCGGCTGATAACCGGGAGGTCATGTGTTCGAATCACATTGGGCCCACCACTTTCCATCTGGCTGGTCGATTTTTTCGCTCGAATAACGGCTTCTTTCGTTTTTCATCATTTAAACCTTTCTCCTTATAAAGAAAACTGTTTCATCGCGGCGCTCATATCGAAGAGGTCGGCGCCGATGTACTTCAGAGTTTGATCCACGGAATCGTGGCCGAGCATGGCAGCGATGGTCTCGATCTTGACCCCGTCCCTCCATAGCGTCCGACCGAAGGTCCTGCGGCACATGTGGTTCGACAGGTTATCGATTCCTGCCTCGATGCCCGCGTCCTTGACCCTGTTGCTTATGGCCGTTCCTCGGACGGGATCATAGGATCCGAGTGCCTTGCCGCGCTGCCACAGGAGCAGCGTTTCGGGGACCTTGACCGTTGGTTTGACGGACTGCGCCGCAGAGATGAGCCTGGCCCTCTCCGCGGTCCACCGGCGGTAGATGTCGTCTGTGGCGGGGTGGTAAGGCATCTTGCGCAGCTTGCCCCCTCTGGGGCCCTTGCCGTTGATGTATATGACCGAGCCGTCGAAGCTCGTGGGCTTTAAGCGGATGACCTCCACTCTGCGCATGCCGAGGCATAGCTCGCAGTGTATGATGAGGTCGGTCATCGGATCTAGCCGCTGCCGGGCGAGCCGGATCGCATTCTCTCTCGGAATCCAGCGGACGTTAGGACGGGTATCCGAGGGATATCTGATATTGGCGTCAGCCACGGCCGTGACCCCGTAGAACTTGGTTATACCGGCGAGGGCGGCCATGTAACCCTGGACGGTGCTGACGGTCAGGTTCTTCTCTACGAGCTCGTCAGCAAGCCACCGGACGTTGTCCAGAGTCACGTCCCATGGCATGACCTCCTTGCCGAGGCCGTCGCGGAACGTGTTGAACACCGTCGTGATCGTGCTGCGGTAGAATCTGAGGGTCGATTCTGTCAGGCGACGGTCATCGTCCAGATGGATCACGAACTTGCTTATGGCAGACTCCATGGATTGCGGATATTGAGCCATCATACATCCTCCCCGGAAGCGCTCTCACACGCATCCACCGGGACTCCCACCTGCTTGATTATCAATCCCTGACCGCAACCGACCAGCCAGTCATTTAGTGTTCTCAAGGTGTCGGACTCGGAATATCCGAGGACTCCGCCGTCGATCGGCTCAGGGTCGCACTCTTGGTCCGCGCCGCCAGCAAAAAAGATATCGTAGTAGACGGCCCCGAAAGGCTCTTCCTCATCGTCGTCCCAATATGGATCCATCCATTCGTGGCATTCGAGAATGTTGCAATTGGCGAGCCTGTATAGGCCCTCGTAGCCGGATGACAGACGACGCCCTGCGATCAAGTCGTACGGAACCGAGCACGCCAGATACGATGTCCCAGCAAAAGATATGTGCGGATTGGTGAAGAAACGTTCGAAACGATGCAGATACAGTGGCGGAGAATAATCATGGGCCTCCATCCAGTCGAGCATGTCTCCGGCAGATTGGAACCCTTCTTCCTTCCATAAAGAAAGAATGGAAAGAAGGTCTTCGCACTTATCTATGGAATTAATGATGTAGTACTGACCGGCAATGGAGAACCGGTCCCCGACATCCGCCTTCCGACTGCGGCGAAGAGTGGTTGTTTTTTTCCCGTAGAGTATCGGACCGACGAAACGATCTTCGAACTTCAAATCGATGACATCGATGGGCCCATGGGCGCCGTCCTCCCCGACATGATAGGCGATCATGCGCCCGCCTCTGCGATGGTTTTGAGCCTGTCGTCGGCGATGCGTACGCGGCCGTCCGGAAAGACATACGCCGTGAGCGTCCCCACGCCGTCCGGAGTGCGGCGCTTCCATATCTCCGGAACGGACAGCTCTCCGTTCTTCTTCCGCAGCTCGGGGATCCACAGGACCCATTTGGTAGTCGGAAGTCCGTTTCTGGCGCAGAGGGCCATAAGACCGGCTTCTCCTGGTGACCTCATTGTTCCGCCTCCGCCGAGGGCCTCTTGCATGTCCCGCATTCCGGACATTCCTCGCTGTCCAATGGGATCAGAACCTCATTGGTGCAGTACGGACAATACTCCTCCGTGTACTCGGAGCCGTCAGACCGACCTTCGGTTTTGAGCCAGTCGATGAGGTAGAGAATACTGTTGCTCAATACTGTGCGGACCTCTCCTCTGAGAGATATAGCGGCCATTCCGGAGCTTTCCAGGCCCGGTTTTGCGATGTAGTGGCCGCGCGGAAGTCTGTTCTCGACGATGTATGATATCAGGGTTTTGCGCTCGACGGGCGTGGCATAGGTCCCGAATTGTTTGAGCAGAGAATAGATCGGGTCGTTGAGCGATGTGGCGATCATGCTCACGCCTCCATGGGGATGCTGCAGCCTGCATACATTTCGTCGAAAACCGCCCAAGCGAAATCGCGCTTAGCGGCATTGGACGCTATCGACCTGATGAGCCGGGGGATATCTTCCGTCTGACGGGACGCCATGGCCGATCTGATCTGCGCAGCAACCTGATCCACATGCTCCGGCAAGGCCCATATGTATAGATGGCCGCTCTTCAGTCCGACCAAGTCGCCTGAGGAGGTCAGTGCGTCGCAGGCGGCCTTGATCTCCGTCGCCGGAGCGCGGCAGTAGTCCCTCAGTTTAGATGTCTTGCTCGGTCCGTTTGCCATGACGTATGCGAGGATCTTGGACCCGAGCGCGGGTTTTTGTGTTTCCATATTTCTCACTCCTGTACGTGTGCTGGGCGAACAGGGCGGAGAAGGGAGGGGTCCTCAGAAGTTGCACGCGAAGAGGATTGCCCCCTCCTTTTGTCTCCATGTGTGTGTCGTGTTTGTCGCCGCGTGCATTGCGGTGCAACTTCGCCGATTGTATCGGTACATGAACATGTACATAACGAGAATAAATAAGTTCCTGTACTAGAACCTGTACAAAACGGTATTTGTTCAATAACCGTAACATACATCATGGATTACCGGGGACTAGGATTCGATGCCGAAATCCTTCTGTTTCTTTACCGGAATGGTCGTGTAGTTCGCAGAGCGTTCAAGGAGGGGGGCTTTAGTTATGATGGTGCAAAAAAGGCTCTCGAACGCTTCGAAGATGCTGGTCTGACTAGGTACGAGGCAGTCGGCGACTACCGGGATACCGTATACTGGTCGCTCACAGAAAAAGGTGAGAAAGCGGCCGAAATGCTGGCCGCATTGGATGAATTTATTCGGACCGGGTGACATCTTTTCTATTGCACGGGCAGTCCATCGCCCGGAAGCTCAGCCCGAGCTCTACGATCAGTTTCTCGCTGGTGGCATGGCGCAACGTGTCCTTGAGGTCTCTGATCGCCCTGACGATAGGGCAGTTGACGCATACTTCGTCATCTATGTTTTCGACGATCTCCATGTACAGGGTGTCGATCAGCTTCTCAACCATTAGGTCCATGGTATTAACATGACTACAGAGGTATAAATTCGGGAGCTGGGGGGGTCCCCGAATCTGCCGATTCCGGCTTATATCATGTTCGTGGCCGACGCTCAGCCGGCGGGTTTGGGCATGGATCCTTTATTCCGCCGGAATTCCATCATGTGGCACATTTAATCGGTCAAACGACCGCATCCGACACCTCTTTTCGGCCCTCTTTATGACACCCCTCCCCCGTAGGGGGAGGGGTGGCAATATCTTCCGCGGCGGGCACGCTCTGCGCCGCCTGCTCGATTACCGCGTACTCCATGTCCGTCCGTCCCCGGTCGACCATCTGCATCTTGAGGAGGATGTCCTCGTTCTTGATCGCCCTCTGCAACGCACCGGCGGACTGCCTGTGCAGCAGGATCTGACGCAGTGGGTCCCCGACGTGCATTATGTCGAGATAGGTCTCTAGGCGCAGATAGGTCTCGGCATCATCCGATAGGATGACCTCGGGACGCTCCTTGACTGTCTGCTTGGCGGCCATCATCGCCAGGAGGGCCTTCAGCTCCTCCGACGGCGTGACTATTACGTCGTCCTCCCTCATCCGGGGATCACTCCATAGTATGGCTTCGACAGTTTAGGCTGCCACCATGACGGCGGCTCGTTGTAGACCATCTCCCAGGTCGTCGTGCAATACAGCCACCCTTTAGGGTGGAGCTCGGGATTGGCTTTGGCATATTCGGACAGCATCGTGTTGGCGACCACCTGCCGCGTCTTGATCATAGGGCGCTCGTACTCCAAAGACAACGGGTCCATGTGTTTGTGAAACAGGTAGATGTCCTGGGACTGCATCATCAGGATGTCCAGCATCGAGGAGTTCTGGATCGTCAATATGAAGAACAGTTCGTGATGGGACGCGATGGTCAGAAGCTTCTGCAGGTCCTTGTTGTCCCGGGAGGCGTGGTCGCGAGCTCCAACGAGCCATGCGGCATCGTCGATGGCGACCACATCCCGAGAGGGATGGATGAGGCGGGGGAAGTCGTCCAGCTCCTCCGGCCAGCGGACCGAGCGATAACGGGACGGAAAATTTCCAGCGACGAATCCCTTGGGGTAGTTGATCATCGCTACATTTCTGTCGCGCAGCGGCTCGGATGCCAGCAGCGCGTGCATGGAGACCGTTTTTCCGTGTTGCCCCGTCCCAAGCAGGACTATAACGCCGTGCCTCACAGAGGAGAGACGGCGGCAGATCTTCGTCTCACAGAACGGAGTCATCATCGGAATGATCCTCCTTCTCGGCATTATTCTCCACCTTGTCGCGCGGCGTAATGACGCGGTTTATCTCCGCAGCAAACGCCTCGATGTGCTTCTGTGCTATGCTCAGTGCGTGGACATCCATCTCGGTCGAGAGGATCATGTTGGAACGTGATGTGCGGACCAGCTCGTCGAGCATCTGGCCATAGCGCTCGGGAATGCAGGCGACCATTATATCCGAGTACTCGTCGGTAATGGGATACTCGACAGTATTGGATGCATGGTCGTAGGAACGCAGGATCTCCACACTGAGTCCTCCGGGGGTGCGGAACGCTAGGGATGGACGGCCGACCTTGGCGGCATCCGCCCAGCGTTTCCTTCCGATGAAAAGGGGCGCCACCTCTCTCTTCTCAATGTTTACGACAAGGGCGAGCTTTGGATCGCTAAAAGCCATTTTACGGCCCCAAAAATTGAAGACCACGACCCCGGCGATAAGAGCACCCAGATAAACCCACTTGAAGCCGAAGAATACAAGAGCTCCGCCGATCAGCAGGACCGGGAGGAGAATAGTCCACTCCGTGAGCTTCTCTAGGCCCGTAGAGAGCTGACCACGGGCAGATTTCAGTCTTCCGCCGAGGGCCCTGCCGGCCGAAGCATCCTCACTCGTCGAAGGCGTCGGACCACCCCCTGTCCTTCCGTTTTTTCCAAAATGCGATAAGGAATGGACTCGGCGCAATGACCAGCAGGATACAGCCTATCGCAACCTCGCGCTCCAGCTGGACAAGCTCCCCCGGGTCGATGGATATTGTGTCTCCGGGGTCCACTATGCCGATGGCCGCAGAGGACGACCTGACTATTGACAGCGTGATTTTAGTAACATCGCCATCGATGGTCCATGTAATGGACTGGGCGGTCGACTCGGCGTAGTTGCGAACAAATATGTAGTGTCCCGCGGCAAGGTCTCCGGCTATGATGGTGCCCGCGGAGTCGACAGCATCCACCGTAGCTGCCGCGGGCAGGATCAGATGCCACTCGATCGTCGGGTAGGCAACTATCGAGCCCTCCGAAACGGAGAGCTGCAGAGATCTTCCCTCCAGGGCCGATATGCCGAGTATGGTCGGCTCGTCCACCGGCACAGGCTCGGGAGAGGCCTCGGCGCCCAGAGTGATCGGCTCTGCTGCGTCGACAGAGTCGACAGCGAAGCCGACGGCGCCCATGGCGGCGATGAAGACGATCGTCAGAATTACGGCTATGCGCATCAGCGGGACCTCCGGAGTTTGGGCTTATCGAGTATGCCCCACACGATCATAGAACCGGCGATCAAATCCAGTATCTTCTTAGCGGCATCGACAGCGTAGTCTGTTCCTCCGACCGAGAGCTCCAGCCCTGCGCCGGCGACCAGGTCGGCCAGCATGGACGACGTCAGAAAAAGAATGACGCCCGCTCCGATCAGCCAGAGCTTCATATCAGCGCCTCAGCAGCACGATCAGCGCCAGCACGGCTACGACGCCTATTATGATCGTCAGCGTGTCCCCGAGCTGGGATATCGCATCGAGGATGGACTGGGGGACCGACTCGGGCGTAGTTGCATCCTCCACGGCCTCGATCACATCCCTACGGGCGGCCGCTCCGCCCAGGATGATGGACGTCAGAGACCCGCTGACCAGCCCGCCTAACACGCTGACCGTCTTGCGGACTCCGAGCACGTCGAGTATGGGACCGAAGACGGTTCCGAATAATCCCAAATTAAGACCTCCTTTTCTTTTTTTTCGGTTTAAGAAGCGCTACGGCTCCGACGAACACGATCAACGCAACTGCTACTACGATCAGGGACGATATATCGTTGAGCGAGTCGACCACGCCAGAGTAGTCCGGCCCATCCTTGATTCCGAACAGGCCGAGGATGGTCCCCAGTACATCGACCCCGGTCACGTGATGGATAATGTCCTTGCCCGACGCGAGCCAGACACCGGCATCAGCTACGCTGAAGATAGTGAAAAGAGGCCCGAGCAGCAGCGGCAGCACCATCAGCGTCGCCCCGGCTTACTCTTGCTGTAGTAGAGCGCAACGGCGATACCAGCGACGGCGGCGAGGCCTATGACCAGGAGGCTGCTATCTCCGCCACCTCCGCCGCCGATGAGGCGTCCTCCGTTGAGGAGGGACCCAGCAAAGAGACCGGTGCTGGCCATGAATCCCCCCTTCCAGCCTATCTTAGTTGCCGCCTTGCCGACCATTGTCCAGAGGCTCATGAGGATCACCTCACCAGATGTTTGCCGTTAGTCCTGACGAAATTCCAGGCCATGACGGCGATCATACTAACCATTCCGAAGACAAAGAGCGAGGCCGCGGTGCTCACACCGGTGGCGCCAAGAATGATCCAATCTAGCAGTCCGGCATAGTGCTGCGCAGCAATTGCTACACCACATGCGGCCGCGGAGAGGGCAAATCCGCCCCAAAACCCGATCTGCCGTTTGGATCCTACGAACATCATAATGGCCAGCGCAACGGCGCCGACCACAAGGCACATCGCGAGGACCATCGTCAGATCGTACTGCGGAATCGCAACAGCATCAATATTGAGCGAGTCGAAGCTGACCATCAGGCACCCCTCCTCTTAGGTTTTGGACCGGTATAACCGCCGTTGAGGCCGAAATACGGAGTAGCGAAAAGCGCGCAGATCAGCAGCAAGGCTCCGGTTGCGCCTACGATTATTTCGCCATAGGCGATCGTAGAAGCCGTATAGGTTTCCACAGTAACAGAGGATCCCGTAGTAAGTCCACCGTCATAAATGATCATTAGGGACCATGTGTCATATTGGGAGGCACCTAGTTTGGCGCGATCTATGGAATCAGCATCAATTACCCACACACCAGGAGCCGATTCGATCGCATAGATATTATGCCTAGGATGTGTCGTTGGCGAGGTCGACGAGTTTACACTAAAGTACGAAGATGTAGGCTGATCTCCATCAATAGTTATAGTCATCCTATTAAAATCAGGGATCTCGGTAGGAGCCAAAGAGTGGATCGAAATCATTTTTACGCTCGTAGCATCCGCTGGATTAGATACAGTGTAGAAGTATGAACCATCATTCATAGACGGATAGAGGGAGGCAAGCTTGTCTCCAGTTTGCCACACCCCGCTAGTGTCGACGTAGGTAATCGCCAAATTATCCTCATCCTCGAACGGTATATTTTTAGTCATTACCTGGGAGCTCATGCTGTCATCTATCACCGATACAAGCGCCGGAGCGGCGCAGATCAGGATTATGGCCATCAGGGACATTATTTTTGCATTCTCGGGAATCCGAGGGACACGCAATTTAATTTTTTTGAATTTCTTCATATTTGAGGACTTCCGCCAGCCCAGTCTATGCCCGGCGCCAATGCGTCGTTGCTGCTGGGATGGCGAGTCACATTACGCCATTGATGGTTTTAAGTCGGAAATGAAGCAATATAACGAAAAAATATCAGTTGTTTAAATAGTTTCATCGACAGAATCCATGTCGACCTGCGACAGGAGCGCGGACACCTGCTCTGGGTCTGTCGAATACATTATAGCGACAACGCATATTGCGCTGTCGATTATTTCCTGCTTTGGCTTTCCGGTGAGAAGACTCAGCTGGTCAATCAGATTGGCCGCCTTGTCGCGGATGAGCCACCGGCGGAAAACCTTGGGCCGACCCGTGTCGGGCAGATCGGCCGGCACCATCTCTAGCGTCATCTGGACGCGCTGACCGTTCTCCGGGCGAGCGATCATGCCGATACCTCTGCCCAGCGGACTACGGGGTGATCCTCGATTTTCTCGTATTGACGGACCGTCCTTCCGGTCATATGGTCGCGCTTTCTGCCGCATATCCTGATCTGACCGTCATTGAGCAGCTCAGTGATGCGGTTGCGGACGTTATCGATGCTCATACCTGTTGCGCGGGCCACGTCGTTGGACGACATGCGGGGATTGGCAGCTATGCATGTGTAGACTCTGCGCTGGCGCTCATGCAGATCTGGTATGGAATAGTAAGCTTCGATGGATGTCGGAGACGTCATGTGACCGCCTCCCCTCCGATGCCATAGTCCATGTCAGGGCTCTCTCCTCCGCGCCAGTATATCATGCGGTCGACAACATTATCAGCGAATTCCTCCCAGAACACGCCCAGGAAGGCGAACTTGGGCTCTTCCGACTCTGTCTCGACCTCTTCCTTATCAGCATGTAGCAAAAACCTTGAAGATGTCCAGAACCTCTTGTTGTGCGCCCAATATAGGGACTGGATATCGTATTTGTTTTCCGAGTGTATCTTGCCGTCTTTGCCTTTCCACTCGGAAGACGTCATCGCCAGCGTCGCCTTCTTCAGATATTTTTTAAGATAGTCGGTGCCAGATCGCATTCTGGTCGGTCTCCCGGTACGAGGGTCCACAGGACGTGTCTTGAGCCACTGCCACTGGCGACGCTTGCCGCCACGGGCGATCTGGTTGTGCAACGCGTAGATGTAGACTATCTCGGCCTGCCCGATGCGTGACCATTCTTCGGATATCTTACGGACGTCCATCAGATAATCGACGAATATTATCGCATGGCAGTGCATCAGTCCGGACTTTGTGTACTCGAACGCATTGATGTACTTGGGACGCTTGCCGCCGAACTTTTTCGTTATGAAGGACATGAATTTATTCCATGACTTCGAAAAGGAACGATTGGCCTCCCAGAGATTTTTGAAAAGCTTCGGATCGGTCGTCAACGTGAGGAAAACCGCCTTGCGGTACTCACCGAGAGATACGTCTACAGCATGGTCGAACTTTTTGAGAGAGACCGCGGCTTTCCGGACGTCGTTGAAGCGTGTCGAATATTGAGACCCGACAATCTCTCCCTCGTTGGAGATCAGCGCAATGATCTTTTGCGACACTTCGTCGTCGTAGGCCGCGAAGTACGAGTTGATCATGTTCCGGTCGGCATAATCGAGCATGTCGACCCCATGCAGCAAATTGATCGCGGCCAGCCTTCTTCCGGTCGCGTTTTTCGGTACAGCCAGATGGTCATAAGAACGGACCGTTTTTCCATCAGAATTTGAGTGGTTTTTGCCTTGGTTGGAATTTTGCAAATACCCCTTATCAAGTAAATAACGTGTCGCGCGGTCGTTGCGGATCACTTGTGCGATCTGCGGACGAAGAGCACGGAGTAAAAGGAGACCGTCCTGCTCGGAAATCGTCGCAAGACCACGGATTTTGAGCCTTTGGAAGGCACGATACAGCGCTTGATAGTTCGCATCCTTCGTTCTTACGCGGTTTTTTTTGAGTTGCGAGTATCCGTTGAGTACCACTGGTATGTTTACAACGTCGCCCGGCTCTTGGAGTGCCCGGGACAGAATATAGCGCTCATCGTTAGTAAGCTGAGAAAGGCCTATTGTAATCTCGGGATAAATCCAATCGAACTCCCTCTCCTCGCGCATTGCGATCTCCGCCGGAGTGAGCGGGATCCGATGTTCGCCGCCTATAGGCTGTTGTTCCACCGGATAGAGCTCGTATCTGCCGTCTGAGGGCTCCCAGGGCCTGTTACGGCGTTCTGCGGCCTCCTCGCGCATTGCGATCTCCGCCGGAGTGAGCGGGATCCGATGTTCGCCGCCTATAGGCTGTTGTTCCACCGTGTACGGAGGAATCATTGACGTTCCTCCTCGAAGCAGGGGCATTTGCCAAGCATTCCCAGGTTTGTCAAAAAATTGAAGAAATCCAGGGTAGGGCAGATGTGGTACAGGTCGCAGTACTGATACTCCGGAGGATAGTCCTCCTTGCCTATCCAGTGGGCGCATTCGTCGCATGTCTTGCGAGCCGTGATCGCCTCGGAGTAGACGCCGTCGATGATATCGTAGTCTTCGAGCTCCGCTTTACGGCTCAAATATCTGACAGCACCCGAAAACGTTGAGAAAATCTCAACGTTACATTCCATCCCTTTAGAATTGTCCAGTGTGACATAGTGTCCATTCTGCTCCGCGATCATCATCTTGGGCGGCAGATATTCCCCCGCATACCAGCAGTCGATGTATCTCTGAATTTCACTGAAATCAACTATGTTGGGCCGATGGTCGAACGTCATTCGTCCACCTCCGTGACATCTTTGTCATGATACTCAGACCAGATCCGATGTTCGCCGTCTATCGGCTGTTGTTCCACTGTGTACGGAAGAATCATCGATCTGCCTCCCACTCGGCATCTCTGACTTCGAGGTCGAAGACTCCGTCGTACACGCTCCTGATATGATCGCCCCAGTCCGCCGTCACCTTACCGCTCCTGTACCCTCCGTAGCGCATTTCGTTGACGCGGTCCAAGCTCACTAGAGTGGCCTCGTTCCCGCGGAAGTCGACGATCTTGGATCCGAGCGGGACCTGCTTCCCCGTTTTTAGGTCGTAGGCAACGAGGGTCATGCTGACACCTCCACCTTTAGGACCGGGGCATCTTTGCGCATTCCACTACGGAAATTGCAGTATAGCATGGCCTGGTCGCACTGGTCTAGGAGCGGACACCCTATGCACCAGCTCGATGATGCGAGCTCAAGAGTGGCCGCGCATGCCGTGCCCGGCTTGAGGGGACAGAACGGCATTATTCTGCCTCCGGGGGATTGAGTTCGGAGAATTTTTCAGCGTACAGAATCGGATCGAATTCCCGACCAAAAAAAGAGAGGGGCCAGATCAGGTCAGAGGATAGAGAATCACATTGGGCCCACCACTTTCTATCTGGCCGGTCGGTTTTAAGAGAGAATACATATCTCCCCGATGAAGCCGATCAACCACTAATTGATTCCATCGATCTCCATTCGGCGGCGCGCACGCTTCAGGATCCCGCCGATAAGACGGTTCTTCTAACGAGAAATCATGAAGATGTACGTTTTTTAAAGGCCTGTCGAATCGGTTAATACTAAAATTCAATCGATTCTGCGGCCTGTATACTTCTATCGCCTGGTCCGGTTTTCCTTTTTCTCGATGCTCGGTTAACAACCGGACGATCGCCCCTCGACGTTCCGTTATGATCGAACAGATAGGAAGATGGTGCATTTTGTGTGTATATGGATGTAACTTGGGAAAATTATAAATATTGTATATCTCATATTAGTGGATGCACGCGTGGGAATCGCACGGGCGGAATAAGACGATGGAGAAAGATCCCATATCGGGAAAAGCTGCTCACTTCCTAAACGCCCAGAGCCCCACAGCATGTGGATGACAAGCCTGAACGTCATTGACGATTCTGGTCGAGCCACCCATGTGTGAAGATTCCTCATAAGTTGGGGATGAAGCGTAAGGTGTCCGATGATTCCGGGAAAACTCCCTGGGTGGAGCAATGGCCCGGAAATGGTGACGAGCCGGCGTAAGGCCCCACGCGTGCTACCTCTGGATTTCTCAGAACCTTATGTTGGACGTCACGTAGCGCAGAAGGTAAATGTCTTCGAATTTTGCCGAGGGCACCGCGGCTTTCCCGAGGAACCCCGTCTTGTCCCATCCCTTTCTCGACAGCGTCTTCATGCGGTCCATAATGTTCTTCACTTCGGTTGCCAGGCCCGGATCGTAGAAGTATGATACTATCGCTGCCGGTAGCCCATTCTTAGTGAAATCCACTATGTTACTCCAGTTCCGGTCGTTGATGCCGTCGTCGATCTGCGACAGCCTCCGGCGGACGTCGGCCATATTGGAATCGGCGATGCTCCGGAGGGTCTCCGCCGGCGTGCCGCTCACGGTCCTGCGGACCCTGTCCCGCATAAAGGAGATATCTCCCGTGAATTCTTTGCCAAGCCTGCCGTATGAGAAAAGGCCCGTCAGCTCCTGTTTGGATGCGTTGAAGATGCTGTCTGCAGTTATCATGGCCCCCGTGTCCTCTGTCCCGGAGTCCGGAACGGCGGGCCTCTCCGAAGATGCGGGGGTACCGCATCCGGGACAGAATCTCACATCGTCGTCGAGGGCAAATCCGCAAACACCGCAATATCTCATGTCACGTGATGATTTCTCCGCAGATTTTAAATTAACTGAACAACGGCATATGAAGACAATAATGTAATTTTCCGTTTTTCGAGACAGGCATTCGGTCGTTGCATTAATAAGCTGAAAAAAGTTAAGAAGTTTGATTCGCCCTTCGACCGAACTACCTCAGGCGTAGTTCTCCATATACTGGGCGTGCGTCAGCGGCACCCAGGCCGTGGTGATCAGGTCTATGTTCCCATAGGCCAGGCCAGTGTACATAACTCCCGCATCGACAATGGTCAGAGTCACGGAATAACCCACGTCCTCTAACAGGTTCTTAAGGACGTTGGAGCTGCCGATCGCACATGCCCAGCTGACAAGTCCAATCTCGATGTTTCCGCGGCCACCCTGGTATTCCACGCCGTCCATCCACCTTTCCTTGGCATCCGGGTTTTCATCTATCCAGCTCCGGGTCGCCTCGCCGACGGACATGTCGTCCTTGTTGGATTCGATATATGCCAGGAGCCCGCTGAACTCATCAATTTCGAAAGAGTATTGCTCCATTATCTTGGCCAGTGTCGGATCCTCGGCCTTCATCCCGGGCCTAGCCCAGGACTCGATGGATTCCGCCTCGCCGTAGACCAGCTTGGGGTCGTCCAGGTACACCAGGTCATACATGCCGGTCACCCAGTGAGGATCCCACAGGGTAACGACTATGTGGTCCCCGGACTTGTATGCGGTATCGAGGGCCGCCAGCATCGCGGCCTCGGAACTCGTTACGAAACTCAAACTCAGACCATACTCGGCAACTGCCTTTTTCGTCAGTTCCGTTATCCCGGCACCCGGATCGATACCGACGATCTTATTGTCGAATACCGATGCATGACCGTTCAGATCGGAGATGGAAGTCACGTTCAGCAATTCTGCCGTGTATGCGGGCACCACAAGTCCCGATATGGCCCCGTCTTCGAGCACCGTCCCCGTCTTCTCTATTTTTTCGTCGTAGGATTCGCCAGCATACAGATAGGTTCCGGTGGCCAGGAACGCTATCACTACGGCCACCACACCTATCTTCAGATATCTAGTTTCCATTTCTTACCTCCTGTATTCTTATGCTATTGCTTTTTCTTTGAAAGACTGGGTCAGCCTGTCCAACGTCACTGCGATCAGCACTATTGCCAAGCCTGCCTCGAATCCCATGGCGATGTCGATCCTGCTGAGCGCATACACGATATCTCCGCCTAGTCCTCCTCCGCCGATCATTGCGGCGATGACGACCATCGACAGCGAGAGCATTATGCACTGGTTGATGCCGGCCATGATGGAGGGCATAGCGATAGGAAGCTGAACCTTGGTTAGCTTCTGCCATTCGGTCGATCCGAAGGCGTCCGCGACCTCGTTCATCTCCCTGGGGACCTGTCTTATGCCCAGGTTCGTAAGCCTTACGACCGGGGGCATTGCGAATATGACCGTGGCGATCACACCGGGGACCGCTCCGAGCCCGAAGAATATGACAGCCGGTATGAGGTACACGAACGCGGGCATGGTCTGCATGAAGTCCATCAAGGCCTTGATGACGGGATTCGCATTCTCGCTGTTGGCCGCCCAGATCCCCAAAGGGACCGCTATGATAACGGCTACGGCAGTAGCCACAATCACCATGTTGAGCGTGACCATCGAGCTCTCCCAGTATCCCATCCACCAGATTATGCAGAAGGCCGCGCCGATGAGCAGCGGTAGGACGATGCGTTTGGTGATCAGCACCGAAACGCCTATTAGCACCAGTATGAACAATGCCGGACCGGGATAGTTCAGAACGTATCCCAGCAGTTCAAGTGCCAGATCAAGGATTTCTTTGAACAGCGTCAGCAGCCAGCCGAAGTAGTACTCTATAAAGTCCACAAGCTTGTCCGCGAAGACCCCTACGGGAGAAGACATCATTCCTCACCTCCCGGCCCCATGGTGTCGGCGGCCACCGAAGGGCTCACCACTCCCAGGAATACACCGTCCCCGTCCACCACGGGGATGGGGAAGTCCGTGGTCACCATTATCTGAATCACCTCTTTCATGGGAGTGTCCGGGCCCACCGAGGGAATCTCCCTGATGACCACATTCGAAAGGTCTTTGTCTCCCGACTGTACCGCACGGAGCACGTCGTCGGACTCTACCATTCCGAGAAGGCGGTTGTCACGGTTTATGACCAGCATATCGTTCCTGTCCGAGCTGTCCATGAGCTTCAGCGCGGTCCTCGGGCCCTGTGTGACGTACAGGACCCTCCTGGGCTTCCTCATGAACAGGCCCGCGGTCAAGATCTTGGTCCGGTCCACTTCTCTGACGAAGCGGTCCACGTATTCGTTCGCGGGGTTCTGGAGTATTTCTTCCGCACGGCCCACCTGTACGATCCGTCCGTCCTTCATGAGAGCTATCCGGTCCCCCATCTTCAGGGCCTCGTCCAGGTCGTGTGTGACGAATACCACGGTCTTACCTAGTTTGGACTGTATCCTGATGAGCTCGTCCTGCATGTCGCTCCTGATGAGGGGGTCCAGGGCGCTGAAGGCCTCGTCCATGAACAGTATGTCCGGGTCGGTGGCGAGGGCCCTCGCCAGCCCGACCCTCTGCTTCATACCGCCGCTGAGGTCGGAGGGCATGCTGTTCTCGTACCCCGAAAGGCCGACGAGATCTATCGCGGTCTTGGATTTTTCCAGGCGCTCCGATTCGGGGACGCCCTGCATCTCGAGACCGTAGGCAACGTTGTTCTTGACATCCCTGTGGGGCAGCAGCCCGAAGTTCTGGAAGACCATGGACATCTTCTCCCGCCTCGCGATGCGAAGGTCCTCTTCACCGAGGGCTGTGAAATCCAGCCCGTCGATCAGTACCTGCCCCGACGTCGGTTCGACGAGCCTGTTCATGCAGCGTTCCAAGGTAGATTTTCCGGAGCCCGACAGCCCCATGAGCACGAATATCTCTCCTCTCATGACGTCGAAGGACACGTCATAGAGGCCGACGTTGTTCGGGGTCCTTTCCTGCACCTCCTCTTTGCTCAGGCCGCCCTCCAGGAGTCTGAGCGCTTCCTGGGGGTGCTTTCCGTAAATCTTCGATAGGTTCCGCACCCTGATCATGATCTGATTGCCCTCTTTGTCCGTCGGGGTCTCCGCTCCGCCGAATATTTCCTTCGCGGTCCGTACTTTTTTAGGAGGGGGGCGGTGTTCTTCTGTAAAATTCTTGACTGAGCCCTTGATGCGGGCTCTGATCTTTTCCATACCGACCGTTATACGGTCGTGGAACATGTTGTCCACAGCCTTTATCGGTCTTTTTCTCGTTGTTCCAGATGACATTTTTATTCCCCGATTTCTTCGGATCGGAGCATTCAGCCCTGTCGGTCGGAAGAGGAACAGCGCATCCGCTGATTGGGGAATCCAAATAATGAGGGATCTCAGTCGCGCCCCGCAATCCCGGAGGTCTGCGGACCGTTGAAGATTCCAGGTTTCAGCGGATGAACCTTTAGAAGCAAACCCGCTCTATGAGCAAACTCACTTGCTTTCTCTGACCGGCACTGACAATACTCCGAGATCAGGACCGAGGTGAAAACCGTTCGTTTCCCCTCGGTCAAGGTGTCTCTTACTAAGAGAGCATCTTATTTAAAATTTAGGCATTTTTGATGATAATGTCTAATTTTCTCTAATAAAATGATATTTTGTACTGAAATTCTCGGTCCATCCGAAATTCCCGGAATGGTACCACATCACGCCTGAACGGATAACGGCATCCGCTCCGGGTCCTCGACCCCTAACAGCTCCAGTATCTCCCTGACGTGCTTGGCCTCTCTATACGTATACTCAGGCCGCCGTCATCGATGATCCTGTACGTCCCGGTCGCAAGGATCGCGTTGTTCACGGTCAGGTCCTTTAGCTTGCTCTCGGAGACGAGCGCGTATTCCAGATATTTCGACATCCACTTCGTCTTCTTCGCGAACGCATTTGCGGAATCGGTCATTCAGCCGCTCGTTATCGTGTCAAAAAGGTCAAGAAGCACGATTCCGACCTCGGGCGTAAAGACCTAAGATGGATCCTTATTCATGCTGTCGACTTTGGTTAGGATCACTAAGCAGTCTACCACGCAATTCAACAGGAGTTTAAGAGGGGACCGAGAGGAAATTGTATAAACATGGCCCCGGACCTTTGTTTTTTGCCGTCGCGACCACGCCCCGTCGCTCCCCTTCGGGCTACCCTCCCGAGTACGGTTTTTCGGCGTTCGAATTCCGGTGGACCGATCGTTTCCGCACTCCGGTCGTCACACCGTTTCTTCCATCTGCCGAAATACTATGATAGGAAGCATCACAAGATGCCTGTCATCTTTTCTCCAGATCCTTCAGGAACCACTCGACCGATGTCTTGTACATCTCGGGCCTTTCGATATGGTGCATATGCGTAGCGCCAGGTATGACAGCCATGCACGCATTTCCGAACGCATCCTTGAAATCCTTCACCGTTTTGACGTGCGCTTCATCGCTATCCCCGCACGTGAGAAGGACCGGGATGCCTATCTCCTGAAGCCTGGGGTACAGGTCGAATTGCTTCAGGCTGCCGGTGACCGTGAACTCGCTGGGGCCCCACATTCTCATGTAAACATCCACGTTCATGCCTTCCATGGAATTTACCAGATAATCCGGCCACGGATCGAGGTTGCAGAGGAATTTCCTATAGTATTCGGTCACGGCTTCGCCGTAGGCGTCGCCGTATTCCTTGTCTATTTCTCCTCTCTCGATCGCTGCGATCGCCGAATCAGACAGTGCCGCAATATTGCTCCTCTGGTCCATTTCCCACATCGGAGAGCTCAGCAACGGGCCTGACAATATCAGCCCCTTTACTCCTTCCGTCCCCCTTTCCAGAATATAAGAGCATATCAGCCCGCATCCCCAGGAGAATCCGACCAAGACCACATCGGTGAGGCCCAATTCTTTCCTTACGACGCCAAGCTCCTCCGTGTAGGTTTCCAAAGAATACTGTCTGTCATCGGAAGCCCTGTCCGATCTTCCGCAGCCGAGCTGGTCGTAGAAGTACACGGGCCCTCCACAGGAAAGATCGCTTACGGTCTGAGGCATGCTGAGGAATCCGGGGCCTCCGTGCACGACGAGCAGAGGCACACCTTTCCTTTCCTCTCCGTATACGCAGCTCCAGATCTTCCCGTTGTCCGTGGAGATGTATCTTTCTTTCAAACGGGCACCGCTCATAGACCGTGTCCTCTCTATTTAACCGATGTGAGACCAGGTCACGGAGCGTTCATGAACGGTGTCTAAAGGTCTTAAGTCGATTCCTTCGCATGAAGCAAAGGGCCTCGTTTCTATTCGGCAAATAGGTATGAATTCCATTGTGCATGGTACAAATTTAATGCCCTGTCCTCAGATCCTTACACTTCCAAACACGGCCGGTTCAACGGCCTCACGTTCGGGCATCGTAACGGCTCTGTACCCGAGGTGCGTTTGACCGTCGCGCAGGAAAATGAAATGATAAAGCAACCTGGCAAACGGCAATCGCCATGCAGATGAGGGCTGTAAAATGGTGGGCCCGCCCGGATTTGAACCGGAGTCTATAGCTCCCGAAGCTACAAGTATACCAAGCTAGCCCACGGGCCCGACTGTTGCGGGTAGTTCGCATCATGATAAAAAGATTTGTGTCTAAAGGGTTTACAGTATCATCTTGCGCAGCACGTACTGAAGTATCCCGCCGTTGGCCAGATAGTCGATCTCCGCCGGGACGTCCGCCCTGCATACGACGTCGAACTCCAGCTTCATGCCTCCCCTGTAAGCCGTCACGCCCACCAGGCATTTCGGCTCCAGCCCTTCCAGGTCGATATCGAACGTCTCGGTGCCGTCCAGCTTCAGAGACTCCGCGTTCTGGCCGTCAAGGAACTGAAGCGGCACTATGCCCATGCCTATCAGGTTCGAACGGTGTATCCTCTCGAAAGATTCGGCGATTACCGCCTTGATGCCCAGCAGAAGGGGCCCTTTGGCCGCCCAGTCTCTCGAGCTGCCCGTACCGTACTCCTTCCCGGCCAATATGATCAGGGGCGTCCTCTCCTCCATGTATCTGCCGGACGTCTCGAAAATAGTGTCGACGGTCCCGTCGGGGAGATATACGGACCTGCTGCCCTCGGACCCCGGGACGAGCCGGTTCCTGAGACGGATGTTGGCGAAAGTCCCGCGGACCATTATATCATGGTTGGCCCTGCGGGAGCCGTAGGAATTGAAGTCTTTCTTCTCCACTCCGCGTTCCAGCAGATATCTTCCCGCGTCGCTGTCGGCAGGGAAGTCTCCAGCCGGCGAGATATGGTCGGTCGTGATCGAGTCTCCCAGCATCGCGAGGCATCTTGCCCCCTCTATGTCCCTGATGGCGGGCTCTTCGAAAATGTCGTCGAAGAAAGGAGGGTTCCGTATGTAAGTCGACTTCTCGTCCCATGCGAACAGCGGGGACTTCTTGCATGGGATATTGTCCCATCTCTCGGAACCCTTGAACACGTTGCGGTATTCTTTGGCAAACGTCTCGGAGTCCACGAACCTGTTCTTTACGTCCTCTACGTCAGCGTCGTCCGGCCATATGTCCCTCAGATAGACGTCCTTTCCTTTTGCATTCGCTATCGGTTCGTTTTCGAAATCTATGTCGATCCTTCCCGCGATGGCGTATGCGATCACAAGAGGCGGAGAGGCCAGATAGTTGGCCTTTACCAACGGGTGGATCCTGCCTTCGAAGTTGCGGTTGCTGGAAGCCACCGCCGCTACGGCAAGGTCGTTGGCCTTTATCTGTCTCGACACGTCGTCGGACAGCGGCCCGCTGTTGCCTATGCACGTCATGCATCCGTAGCCGCATACCTGGAATCCAAGATTTTCCATGAACGGGAGCAGGCCGGAGTTCTTCAGATATTCGGTGACCACTTTCGATCCTGGAGCGAGGGAGGTCTTCACGAAGTCCTTCTTCTCCAGTCCGAGCTCGCACGCCTTCTTGGCGAGAAGCCCCGCCGCTATCATGACCGACGGATTGGCAGTGTTCGTGCACGAGGTTATCGAAGCGATGACCACCGAACCGTCCCCGAGCATCCCGGACACGGGCTCTCTTTTCTTATCAACTCCCAGGTCCTTGAGGGATTTTGCGAAGTGATCTCTCATCTCGGAAAGGGGGATGCGGTCCTGGGGCCTCTTGTGCCCGGCGAGCGAAGGCTCCACGGTCTCCAGATCGAGCTCCAGCAAGTCCGTGTACTCCGCCTCCCCGTCGTACCACAGGGTCTGCTCTTTGGCGTATTTTTCCACGGCGTCGATATGGGCGGAGTCCCTTCCGGTCAGCCTGAGGTACTCTATCGTGTTGCCGTCTATAGGGCAGTACCCCATGGTCGCTCCGTATTCGGGCGCCATGTTGGCGAGGGTGGCGCGGTCAGCCAGTTCCAGCCCCGCATAGCCGGGGCCGCAGAACTCGACGAACTTGCCCACGACCCCTTTCTTCCTCAGCATCTGCACGCATGTGAGGACCAGATCGGTGGCGTTGACCCCCGGCCTGAGCCTGCCTTTGAGCCTGAATCCCACCACGTCGGGCAGCTTCATGTAGCTGGGCTGCCCCACCATTACAGCCTCGGCCTCGATCCCGCCCACGCCCCATCCGGCCACTCCTAGGCCGTTGATCTGTGTGGTGTGCGAATCGGTCCCGAAGCATGAATCCGGATAGGCGGTCTTGTTCCCGCAGCTGTCTTTGACATGGACGACCGGAGAAAGGTATTCCAGGTTCACCTGGTGGCATATGCCGTTTCCCGGAGGGACCACGCGGAAGTTCTTGAATGAATCCTGCGCCCATTTGAACAGTGCATATCTTTCTTTGTTTCTTTCGAATTCGAGCTCTTCATTGAGCTCCCGAGCGTCGGGCCTGCCTGCATAATCGGTCTGTACCGAATGGTCGATCACCAGGTCTACGGGGACCAGCGGATCTATGATGGACCCGTCGAACCCCAGGGCGTCCACCGCCGCCCTCATGGACGCCAGGTCGGTGACGGCAGCTCCGCCGGTGAGGTCCTGAAGCAGGACCCTTGCCGGAATCCACGGTATCTCGTCGTCCGAATTCTCTTTCGGATCCCAAGATGCGGCGGCGACCACGTCCTTGTCGGTTATGATCTTGCCGTCCCTCTGTCTGAGCATGGACTCAACTATGATCTTGATGGAATAGGGCATCTTTGAGAGGTCTTTGATTATTCCCTTCTCTTCAAGCTCCCTGAGGCTGTATATGTCGATCTTACCTTCGTCGGTATCGATTGTTCTGATACATTTTCCTACCTCGGTCATTCTTTATCTCCTGTTTCCGGTTAAACGCGTGTGATATAATAAACTTCGAGTAAGCGCACGCTTGGCGAACGATGGATATCGTACGCCATATCCGCAGCCTGTCGGCCGATCGCAGACAGGCTCCGCCTGGTTTGAAATATCGGTAATACGTCGCATCTCCGATGGCATCGGAAACGGACGTCCTGATTTGGATACAGGAGAACATGTCCGGCGGGATAACGGACCCGTTGATGGAATTCGTCTCATACTCGGGAGATTACGGTGCGATCTGGTTGATCATCGCCGTTGCGCTGATGATCTACAAACCGACCAGGGAGGCCGGCGTCGTGATGGCCGCAGCCGTTCTGATGGGGCATGTTCTGAACGATTGGATGATAAAGCCCTTGGTGGAAAGGCCCAGACCGTTCGTCGAAGATCCGTCGCTGCTTCTGATCATCGATCCCCCCGGCGGATACTCCTTCGCATCGGGACATACCGTAAAGGCCTTCGCGGCCGCCTTCGCACTGTTCATATATGACAGAAGATGGGGCTCTTTCCTCGTTGCATACGCCGCTCTGATGGGCTTCTCGAGGATCTATCTTATGGTACACTATCCTTCAGACGTCGTGGCGGGGGCCTTCATCGGAATAATGTGCGCCGCCGCGGCATACGCGGTCATGAAGCAGATCAAAAAAAGAAAATTACGCCCCGGCGGCGAGGCCGGGGGATGATGTTCACTCCTTATCCCACTCTTCGAAGAGCTGGGCGATGCCCTTTTTGGCTATGGACCAGCTGGGGACCCCGCCCGTAAGAACCGCGACGTTGACGGCCTCGAGGATCTCCTCTTTGGTGGCCCCGTAGTTCTTTGCGACCTTGGCCTGGGGGTAGACGCAGTCCTCGCAGGACCTTATGCAGACGCAAGCGAGGGCGATGAGCCTCTTGGTCTTCTTGTCGAGGGCGCCGTCCTCGACTATCACATTGTCCATGTTGTGGATGAGTTCGATGAGCCCGGGGTCGAGGTCCTTGATGGCCTTCAGGGTGTTGGGGGCGAACCCTCCCATGTTGTCGTACATCTGGCAGTATTTCTTACCGCTCATGTCGCACTCGGAATCTTTTTTACACGGCATGCGTGCGAATCAGCAAGACGGCATAATAAACCATCGTAACTAACTGTGAACTGGTAATGTCCGCCGAAGCGGGCCGATGAATGATTTTCGGCCTGCGATCCGTAAGATGGTCCGAGACGTTTCAGAGTCCTTCTCTGCCCATCTCTTCTTCTACGATATCCCTTATCGCGCCGAAGCTTTCCCGGCTGTTGGCCGCTATCATGGGCCCCTCCGCGTCGTACGATTCAGGGCCGTCCAAGGAACCGCAAACTCCCCCCGCCTCCCTGACAATGAGGGCGCCGGCGGCGATGTCCCAGGGCTGAAGGGTCGCTTCGAAGAAGATATCGATGCGCCCCTCTGCCAGCAGCGACAGTTCGTAGGCCGCCGTTCCGAAACGCCGTATGTCCTCGCACAGGGGCAGGACGCGCTCAGATATCCTGAAGCACATCGGCGACCTCTCTTTCTTGTAGGCGCTCCAGGATGTGCAGAACATCGAATTGGCCAGAGGCCTGTTCGAAACGTGTATGGCCCTACCGTTCAAAGATGCGCCCTGTCCTTTTCTGGCGCAGAACATCTCGTCCGTGTAAGGCTGATATACCACCCCGGCGACGGTCTCCCCATTCATCCGGAGGGCTATGGACACCGTGCTGACCTTCAGGTCCCTGGCGTAGTTGGCCGTACCGTCTATCGGGTCGACTATCCATACAAGGTCCCCCTCGCCGCTCCGGCCGTCCTCCTCTCCGACGAACGACGAGCCGGGAACAAGTTCCGGAAGACGTGCTCTCAGGAATCTCTCGACCTTGAGGTCAGCGGTGGTGGCCAGGTTCTCCCTGGTCCCCTTTGTGCTGATCATTAGGCCGTCGCGGTCCATCATTATCCTGCCCGCTTCCCTGGCAGCTTCAGTCAGTCCGCCCATCATGAACACGGGACGGGCCGATCCTTTATTTCACTTTACCTTTGGAACCATTATATCCACATAAGCGGGTGTCCGGGCGATGGAAGACGAAGAATGGGAAGCGCTCGTGAAGAAGCTCACCCTTGTACAGCACGAGCTTTACAGCGAGGGGATACCAGCGCTGATAATTCTGGAAGGATGCAGCGGAAGAGTTATCGGAAGGATTGCAGGCGACCTGCTGAACAAATTGGAACCGAGAGGTATCAGATACAGGCACTTCGACCCGGAAGGCCTCTCCAGTCCCAAGGCGCTTCTCAATTTCCTCGCTTCCACTCCGGGAAAGGGGCAGCTCGGGATATTCGACCGCGGATGGTACTCCTTCATCGCAGAGAATCTGGAGAAGGTCACGGGCGAAGGGCTGGACCGCATGATAAACGATGCGAACATCTTCGAGAGGTACCTGGTGGACAACGGTGTAATGGTCGTTAAGCTGTTCCTGAAGTCGGAAGCCGACAAGGTCGAGGCGCTGTCGGACAGATTCGGTCCCCGCCATAAGAAAAAATCGTTCCTGAACGACGACCACCTCGACACCGAGGTCTATTGCGGGAATATAATGAAAGAAGTGATCGCGAGGACCGACACCCCGTACGCCAGATGGCTGGAGGTGAACATCGACGAGCCGGAGATAACTGCTTTCAACAGCATCGGGGGGATCACCGCCGCACTGTCTCATAAACTCAGGTACCCTCCCTTCTCGCCTGCCGAGTACACCACGCCCATGTGCGGGAACCCCCGTAAGACCGCCGACATGACCCTGAAGGCAGAGGGTTACAGGGAGAAGCTCAACGATTATTCGAAAGAGCTTGCGAGGCTTCAGTCGATACTCGCGGTCAGCGACCGTTCCCTGGTGGTCATCTTCGAGGGACGCGACTCCGCAGGGAAGGGAGGAAGCATAAAAAGGCTGGCCCATGCCCTGAATCCGAGAGGGTACGTGGCCAGGTCGGTGGCGGCCCCGACCGCGGAGGAAAAAGACCATACTTACCTTTGGAGGTTCTGCGCCGACATGCCCTCGGACGGACACATAACGATATTCGACCGCAGCTGGTACGGCAGGATGATGGTCGAACCGATCGAAGGGTTCTGCACCCACGAAGAGTACGTCAGGTCCGCCAAGGAGATCAACGGCTTAGAGAGGTCGATGATCGACACAGGCGCGATCATAATCAAATTCTGGATGGAGATCAGTCCCGAGGAGCAGCTGAAGAGGTTCAACGCCCGCATGGAGGACCCGCTCAAGAACTGGAAGATCACGGACGAGGACTGGCGCAACCGCGAGAAGTGGGACGTCTATACCGATTACATAGACGCCATGATCGAAAGCACCAACACCCCCGAGGCGCCCTGGTATGTCGTCGAATCAGACGACAAGAAGTACGGGAGGCTTAAGGTCATGAAGACCGTAATAGACGTTCTGGACAAAGAACTCCATAAGCGATGAGTACGTTGATTGACGATTCATTACTTCGACATAATTAAATAATAAACCGCCAGTCTCAACGGTATGACGGATGAGCTCAGCGAGAAGATCGCAGGAGAGATATCCATGTCGGCGGAGCCCGGCAAGATCGTCCGAAAATGGAGAGAGGAGTTTGGGCTCTCACAGCAGCAGCTTGCGGATAGGATGGGCGTTTCCAACTCTGTGATAAGCGACTACGAGTCCGGAAGGAGAAAGTCCCCCGGCGTAGCGGTCGTGAAGAAGATGGTGGAATCGTTCATCGCCTTGGACAGGATAAACGGGTCCCCGGTCGCCACAAGGTATATGCCGGGGATGAGGAACGAATGTATTCTGGCCATGGAGGAGTTCGACAGCGGGGTAGACCCGGAGGTCATAATCTCCGTCGTTTCCGGTAAAAATCTGAACACGGACAGGACTCCCTCCAAGAAGATCTACGGCTACACGATCGTGGACTCCCTGAAGGCGATAGTCAACCTCAGCTCCGAAGATTATCTCAAGATATACGGCTGGAACATCGAGCGCGCATTGATCTTCACCAACGTGCACTACGGCAGGTCCCCCATGGTGGCGATAAGGGCGCATCCCCTTACCCCCGCAATGGTGGTGTACCAGAGCCCGGAGAACACGGACCTTTTGGCTATCAAGCTGGCAAAGCTTGAGAAGATCCCGCTCGTGGTGACCGAACTGTCAGTGGAAGAACTAGTGAAACGTCTGAACAAACTAAAGGAAGGGAAATGAATGGATGTAGGAATTGTAAGCTACGGAGCATACGTCCCCCGCTACAGAATCAAGCCTGAAGAGATCGGGCGCGTCTGGGGCGCGGACGGAAAAGGAATGGGGAAAGGATTGAAGATCGATCAGAAATCTGTGCCGTCGCCGGACGAGGACGTAATAACGATATCGTCCGAGGCGGCCAGGTACATGATGCAGAGGGTACCGGAAGTCGACCCCAAGGAAATCGGCGCCGTTTATGTAGGGTCCGAGTCGCACCCTTATGCGGTCAAACCCTCGTCGGGAGTCTTGGCCGAGGTTATACAGGCGACCCCGGCTCTGACGGCCGCGGACCTCGAGTTCGCATGCAAGGCCGGAACGGCCGGCATACAGATGTGCATGGGCCTCGTGGGCTCGGGAATCGTCAAGTACGGAGTGGCCGTCGGAGCCGACACATCCCAGGGAGCTCCCGGAGATGCCCTTGAATATTCCGCGTCCTCCGGAGGGGCGGCATTCCTCATCGGTTCCGAGAAGATCATAGCCAGGATCAACAAGACCTTGAGCTTCACAACCGACACGCCCGACTTCTGGAGAAGAGAGGGCCAACCATACCCCAGCCACGGCGGGAGGTTCACAGGGGACCCGGCCTACTTCAAACATATAGTATCCGCAGCGAAGATGATGCTGGAGGACCGCAACACCAAGCCCGAGGATTATGACTACGCCGTTTTCCACCAGCCCAACGGGAAGTTCCCCGAGAAGGTCGCGAAGATGCTGGGCTTCACCCCCGAGCAGATCCAGTACGGGCTGCTCACGCCGTCCATAGGCAACACTTACAGCGGAGCGGTACCCCTGGGACTCGCCAACGTTCTTGACAAATCGAAGCCCGGCGACAGGATATTCGTCACGTCCTATGGTTCCGGTGCCGGAAGCGACGCCTTCGACATAACCGTGACGGACGAGATGAAGAACTACAAGAGAGAGAACGCACCGACCCTGGAGAAGGTCCTGGAGAACCCAGTGTACCTTGACTACGCGCTGTATGCGAAGTTCAAGGGAAAGATCATCATGCCGGAGTGATTAAGATGAGAGAAGTAGCAATTGTTGGTACAGGCGTCACCAAATTCGGTGAGCTTTGGGACAAATCCTTTAGGTCGATAGGCATAGAAGCGGGCATAAAAGCCATCGAGGACGCCGGCATGTCCGGTTCCGAGGTGGACGGGATATTCATCGGTAACATGTCTTCCCGTTTCATCAACCAGCAGCACATCGATGCTCTGATCGCCGACTATTCGGGAATGGCCACCAGGAACGTCCCCGCCGTAAGGACCGAGGCAGGAGGGGCATCGGGAGGAGTGGCTTTCAGACAGGGGGTCATGGCGGTCGCGTCCGGAATGCACGAGGCGGTCCTGGTCGGAGGAGCCGAGAAGATGACGGACCTGGACGACGCATCCACAGCGTCCGTCATGGACAGCACCGCCGATGCCGAGTGGGAGGCCTCCATGGGCCTGACGCTCACATCTCTGTACGCCATGATAGCCAGGCGTCTGATCTATGAAGGGACCGCAACCCGCGAGGAGATAGCTTCTTTCGCGGTCAACTCCCACAAACACGGTGCACTTAACCCCAACGCACAGTACAAGAGCCCCATAACCTTGGACACCGTCCTCAGGTCCGGCCCGGTGGCCGAACCACTGAACGTGTTCGACTGCGCCCCCTATTCGGACGGTGCGGCAGCCGTTGTGATGGTGCCCCTCGACGTAGCGAAGAAAATGGGCGTGGACTATGTGAAAGTAGCCGCAGCATGTCAGGCAAGCGATACACTGGCACTGTTCCAGAGAGAGGACATAACCACCTTCAAGGCCACCACTTCGGCGGCCAAGGAAGCTTACAGGATAGCGGGAATCGAGGCCAAGGACATATCCGTGGCGGAGGTACACGACGACTACACCGTAGGAGGAATAATGGCGCTCCAGGACCTGGGCTTCTTCAAGAAAGGAGAGGCGGGCAAGGCCGTCCTCGAGGGACAGGCGGAGCTCGGCGGAAAGATAGCCGTGAACACATCGGGCGGGCTGAAGGCAAGAGGTTACCCTGTCGGCGCATCGGGCGTCGCACAGATCGTAGAGATTGCGGACCAGCTCAGGAACAAGGCTGACAAGAGGCAGGTCGCCAACGCGAAATACGGGCTCGCCCAGTCCGTCGGAGGCACAGGCTCTGCCGTAACCGTCAGCATACTGGAGGCGATCTGATGGCAACAGTGGCAAAAGAGTGGAGGGAGATCCCCGCCAGATACAATCTGGAGGGGTCGGAGTGCGGAAACTGCAACAGGAAATTCTTCCCCAAGCGCAGCATGTGTCCTTTCTGCAGGAGGAACGGGTTCGGGAAGATGCACCCGTATCAGGTGTCCAGGAAGGGAAAGGTCTTCACCTTCTCGGTGATACACGAGGCACCGGACTGCAACAGGAACCTGAAGCCGTACGCGGTGGCTATGATAAGGACCGACGACGGCCTGCTGATATCCGGTCAGCTCGTCGACGTAGACCTTTCGAAGGTCGAGATAGGGATGCGCGTGCGCTCGGTGCTCCGCAAACTGGACGAAGACGGTGCTTCAGGCGTGATACACTACGGGTTCAAGTTCGTTCCTGACCTTTGAACGGGCCCTCCAAACCTTTTACATCATTTTCAATACTTCATGATGTCAACGGATGCTATCTTTTCCAGGATCAGGTCAGAATAGGGGATCGTACTTTTCTTAAGCCCCATGTTACGGGCGGACTCCTCTGTGCATTCTACGAGGGAATCATCTCTCTCCGCACCTATATCCGAAAGTGCCAGGTTCTCCGATCCGCCGATTATAAGAACAACGAATGCGGTGTCACCGTCCTTTGGGCTCATCTTACCGAGAGCTCGTCCGATCTGTCTGTCGGCCGATGCGTAAAGTATCGTTTCGGTGAGTATGCCCCTGGACCTCTGGGTTCCCTGAGATAAAGCTCTCTCGGCATGCATGTAGGAAGAGATCGCATGGTCGGCTCCGCAGATGAAGTCAGGATCGAAAACAATCGCCTCGGCCCCCATGGCGATGAAGTGTTCCGCAACCTCCTTCGGAGACCTTCTGCATCTGATGCCTATCACTCTGAGGTCGGCCATATGGACCGATATCCCGACCATGGTTTTAATTTTGCCCACCGTCCCGTGGCCGAGCGGATAAAGTATATCAAATACTGCGCGGTACGGCAGACCGAAGGAATCTTTCCAGGACGCGTTCAGATGAAAAACGAATGGATCAGAGTGGCTGCACCGGCCACCACCTCCAACATAGGGCCCGGGTTCGACACTTTCGGACTGGCCCTCATGGAACCTTATGATGTGATAGAAGGCAGGAAGACAGAGTCCGGTCTCTACATTTCGGAGATATCCGGACCCGGGAGCGAGATCATCCCCACAGACCCGGAAAGGAACTCGGTCTGCATTGCAGCCGCCGAGGTTCTGAGGAGGTCGGGAGAGAAGTTCGGTATCGAGTTCAGGATCAGAAAGGGGATAAGGCCGGGCAGCGGTATCGGGTCTTCGGGCGCATCCGCCGCAGGAGGGGCATACCTGGCACACCTCATGTGCGGAGAGAAGCTCAGCCAGACCGAACTGGTTCTTTGCGCCGCACATGCAGAAGACGTGACTTCCGGAGGATTCCACGCCGATAATGTGGCACCATGCATCGTGGGAGGATTCACCGTCATAAGGTCCTACGAGCCCTTCGAGATGATCTCCATCAGGCCCCCTGAGAACCTGGGCCTGGTTGTAGCCCTCCCGGACATTTACGTCGAGACCAAGGAGGCGAGGAAAGTCATACCCAAAGAGGTGCCACTGAAGCATCTCGTGTTCCATGCAGGCAATGCGGCCTGTCTCGTACACGGTATGTGCACCGGCGACCTGGGACTTGTCGGAAGGTCGGTTCAGGACCTTGTTTCGGAGCCGTTCAGGAGCCACTTCGTACCTCATCTGAAAGAGGCGGAATCCGCGGCGTTGTCGCACGGTGCTTTGGCCTCGTTTTTGGGAGGTTCCGGGCCCTGCGTGATGTCTTTCTACGACAAGAACACCCACGACGGAAAGATTATAGCGGAAAGCATGAAAGACGTGTTCGTGGATGCGGGTATCGGTTGTAAAACATGGGTCACCGATTGCGGCGTTGGTTGCAGGAGGATCTGATATGATGAATCATAAAGTAATTTGCTGGGACTGCGGAGCGACGGTGGAAGACCCCTTCGTAAGCATATGCCCCAGATGCGGCGGGCTGCTCACGGTCAAGATGGACCTTGAGAAAGTAAAGGAGAAAAAACCGGCAGACCTTAGGAAAGAACCTTTGGGGGTGTGGAGGTATTCTGACTTCCTGCCCGTCGACCCTGCCCACAAGATCTCGATACAGGAGGGAGGAACCCCTCTTTACAAGACGGAAGCCCTCGCCGAACAGGCGAGCGTCAAAGAGATGTTCGTGAAGTTCGAAGGGCTTAACCCCACAGGATCCTTTAAGGACCGCGGGATGACCGTCGGAGTGACCCGAGCCAAGGAGCTCGACGCAAAGGTAGTCGGTTGCGCTTCAACAGGAAACACCTCCGCGTCCCTGGCGGCCTATGCGGCCAAGGCGGGGATAAAATGCGCCGTGTTCCTTCCGTCCGGCAAAGTGGCCGCGGGAAAACTGGCCCAGGCTCTTTTCTATGGGGCGAAGGTCCTTTCGGTGGACGGAAACTTCGACGATGCACTTGCGCTGGCCAGGAAGATGGCCGACGAGAAGAAGATATACCTTCTGAACTCGATCAACCCATACCGCCCCGAAGGCCAGAAATCCGTCCTCTTCGAGATAATGGACCAGCTCGAATACGGAGTGCCAGACAGAATCGTCCTGCCCGTGGGCAACGCGGCGAACATCTGGGCCGTATACAAGGCCCTTACCGAGCTTGAAGAGGTCGGATGGATCGACAAAATGCCTATGCTCACAGGCATTCAGGCAGAAGGTTCCAGCCCCGTCGCGAAGGCATTCTCAAGTCACGAGGAGGACTTTGTCCCCGTGGAGAACCCCGAGACGCTCGCTACCGCGATCCGCATCGGAAACCCGGTCAGCGGCAGGAAGGCCCTCATGGCGATCTACGGCACGGGAGGATATTCCGCCACGGTAACGGACGAGGAGATCGTTTCCGCCCAGAAGCTGACCGCAAGGAGGGAGGGCGTGTTCGTGGAACCCGCCTCCGCAGCTTCTGTCGCAGGGATACTGAAGCTCAGAGAACAGGGGATCATCGACAGGGACGAGAGGGTGGTGGCGATCTGCACCGGAAACGGCCTCAAGGACCCGGACACCGCTGTCAAGTACAGCGAACCGCCGATAAAGTGCGCCAACTCCGTCGCTGAAGTGGAAAAGATCCTTTCCAGGTGATCAGAAGTCGAGCAGGTTGGACTGCTTGGAAACCTTTTCCCCGCAATATTCTTCGGCCATCGCGTCCATTTCCTCCGCGTCGGGGTCCCAATCCGGTAACGGCGCGACCGTCCCGGAAGAACCGCCGGCCTGGTTCTTAAGGCCCTTTGCCAATGAGGGCCCTATACGCGGAAGAGATGCCAGCGTCTTTTCGTCAGCGGACATTATGTCGGTCCTGTTGCGGTATCCCGCGTCGTAAAGTATCCTCGCCCTCGTCCTGCCGACACCGCGGAACGATACCAGGTCGATGAGCTCCGCCTTCACACCGTATCTTATCCTTGTCAGCAGAGGTCTGATGGCCCTCACCGAATCAGGCCTGATGATGAACGCGATCTCGCTCATCGAGTACATTATCCAGTCCATCATGTCGACCCTTGACCGTATGTCACCCGGGCCAATGCCCATGGTGTCGGTCATGACGTCTTCGGGAACCTCGGATATCCAATCCTCGGTCATGGCGGACACCTTGAGGGCGCCCATGAACACTTCGTAATTGAACTCCGGGTCTTCGAAAGGATCGAAGAGGCATTTGCCCTCATACTCTTCCGCAAGCGCGGTAAGTCTGTTTTCATCGCTCTTCTTCGGATAAAGTCCCATGACGTCGGGGGTCAGCGCAACCGCGAGGAGTATCGAGAACACGTCTGTGCCTTCCTTCATGTTGTTCACGGCATCCCTGAGTATCACTGCTGACTTGGGATCTATATACAGGTCCGAGATCCTTTTTCCGAAAGGCAGTATCCTCAATGAGCTGCCGTTCTTCTCCACCATCTCCTCCCTGGCAAGAAAATCGGTGACCTTCTCCACCACGCCTTCCACACCAAAAAGCGAAGAAGTGCTTCCATAGAATGTGGACTGCAGGAATTCGACTATGTCTTCGTCCGAGGAAGCATCGCCCGTGGCGATCAGGCCCAGTATGTGGCTCCTAAGAGTGACTTCGTTCCCCAGTTTGGATGTGAGGCGCTCGGTGTCGTGCATGATGTAATCGTACATGAGACGGTCGCTGTCGCGCTGGTTCTTCGCGATGAGCACGGCCTCGCCGTAGGGGTCGTACCCCGGCCTTCCCGCCCGACCGCACATCTGCTTAACCTCCATTACGGATATGGGGACCATACCTGCGTTGGATTCGAACCTGCCGGTATCTCTGACTATCACCCTCCTGGCAGGCAGGTTGATGCCTGCGGCCAGAGTGGGCGTCGCGACGATGCATTTGATGTTTCCGCTTCTGAAGTTGTCCTCGACATACTTTCTCTGTCTGTATGTAAGGCCCGCATTGTGGAATGCAGTACCCGATGAAACGCAATGTGCCAGCTTTTTTCCCAGAGATGTGGGTTCAGAACCTCCTTCGAGCAAGTCCGTATCCTGTTTCGAAAGTGTCCTGCCTGCAAATTCGGCAACGTTCGGAGCGAACTTGTTTGCCAGGGATTCCGTGGACCTGCGCGCGTTGACGAAGACGAGGCACTGGCCTCCTTCCATGATGGTCTGTTTCATCAAAGCCCAGATCTCGTCTTTTTCTGCAGGTACCTCCTTTTTCTTCATGTCGTCGAATGTTATCTCCCCATCGAAGAACACGCCCTCCCTGAGCGGTACAGGGCGCCAGTCGCTCCTCACAAGCTTGGCCTCCAGCCATAGTGCCAGGTCTTCTGCGTTCGATATGGTTGCAGATAGAGCGATTATCTGGAGGTTGGGATTCCTCCTCATAAGTTTTGTAAGCGCAACCTCAAGGGTGGGCCCCCTCCCCGGGTCGTGGATCATGTGGATCTCGTCGGCTATCACAAGTCCGACCGAATCTATCCATCTGCTTCCGTGGCGGATCATCGAATCCGCCTTCTCAGATGTCGCCACGACGATGTCGGCGTCCTTTATGCCACCGTCATCCGAGTCCAGGTCGCCTGTGCTCATTGCAACGGTGAATCCGAGGTGCGAGAAGGATTCCAGATCATCTTTCTTTTCCGAAGCCAAAGCCTTGAGAGGCACGATGTAAAGGACCCTTTTGCGCTCGTTGATGACCTTCTTCATCGCCGGAATGTAACCTATGAGCGATTTGCCTGAAGCGGTAGGCACCGAAACCACAAGGTTCCGTCCTTCAAGGGCTATCGGCAGAGCCTCGGCCTGCGGAGGATGAAGCTCAATGAAGCCGTGTTCCCGCAGGGCGTCAGCGACGTTGTCAGGAACGTCGAGCTCATCGAATCTCATACGCGGGCATACGGGACGCGATAATTAACCCTTATCGAAGCATTTTGCACAATCGTTAATTATTACTTGGCAATATAAAGGCGAAATGGATAAGAGAGCCCTTCTAGCCCTGGTTTTTGTATCGCCGCTTTTGTTCCTTCCGCTCGTCACAGCCGACAGCTCGGAAGCCGGGACGGCGGATTTCACTTCATATTATTCGCAGCTCGAAGATGATGAGAAAGCAGTTTACGACGCGATAACGACCGTCCCCTCCTCCGATAACGGATGGTCCGTCACTCTCGCCTCGGAAGCAGACGCAAATTCCGTAAAGCATGCCGTAGCGGCGGCATACCTGGACAACCCAGGGATGATCTGGCTGTTGAAGGTGCCAGGTGACCTGGCAGGATCATATGTATATGACCAGTCCTCGAGGACCGTTACTTTCTCGCTGCCGGAAGGTGTTTCAGAGACCTATGAGCAATCGATGGCCGATTTCGCAGGCAGCATAGAGATACAGGCAGACACTTCCGTTTCTGAAGCCATGAAGCTGATAGATTCCAAGCTCAGGAGCTCGGCAGCGTACACCGAGGACACGGACAATCCCCTCTATTACACGGCATACGGCGCCATGGTCCTCGGAAAGGCCAACAGCTTCGGCTTCGCCGCCGCCGTGAAATACTGCGCCGAAAACTCTGCGGCAGATTATGATGTTGCGATCGTATGCGGAGCGCTCAACGACCCAGACGGATCGTATTCCCATTCGTGGAATGCGGTAAAGGGCTCCGAGGGATGGTACGGGGCAGATGTGGGGCTAAACGAGTCGAAGAACACCAGCCACTACCTGATGGTAGCTTCGAACGACCATGGGTATAACACCGATTACACATTCGCCGCATCCCATGACCCAGATATTTCAGGCTTCATGGAAACCGGTTCGGTGATCAACTCGCCCGAACTGTATTTCCGTCCGGCGGAAGTCCCTGTCGAGCCTACCTTCTTGGATAAGTACGGGGGGGGACATAGTTATAATAAGCATTATCGCCGTTCTCTGCGTAGCGTTAGCGTTTTTCGCCAGGCGTCAGTGACCATATTTAGTAATATTTATATACAAGTGCATACTAATTCAAGGAGAGTAAAGATGGAAAACAAGGCAGAAGAGAAGCCGACCGACGAGCCTATAGAGAAGTGGATCGACAGGCAGACCTTCAAATCCACAGAGGATATCGTAATTCCCGAGAAGATATCCGATCGCGTCATCGGGCAGGATGTGGCCGTTGAGGTCATGAAGAAGGCGGCTTCTCAAAAGAGGCACGTGATGCTCATCGGCGAGCCAGGTACCGGAAAGTCGATGCTGGCGAACTCCATGGTGGAGTATCTCCCCAAGGAAGACCTCCAAGATGTGGTGGCATATCACAATCCCGAGGATTTCAACGAGCCCAGGATAAGGACTCTCCCGTCGGGAAAGGGCAAGGCCATCGTGGCCGAGCAGAAGGCCCATGCGGCCGCCATGAAGAATCAGAAGAGCTCGATGTACATCTATGTCAGCATGTTCATAATCGTACTGGGTCTTATGGGGTCCATATTCTTCAACAACTGGACTATAATGTTCATCTCGCTGTTCAGCGTGTTCATAATACTGCTGTTCCTCAGGAACCCCAACCAGAAGACCGAGGTCATAATCGTACCCAAGGTCCTCGTCGGACATGATCCGGGCGACATGCCCCCGTTCGTCGACGCCACGGGGGCCCACGCAGGAGCATTGCTCGGTGACGTCAGGCACGACCCGTTCCAATCAGGAGGACTTGAGACCCCGTCGCACGACAGGATAGAGCCCGGCGACATACACAAGGCCAACAAGGGGGTCCTGTTCATAGACGAGATAAACATGCTGAGGATGGAGTCCCAGCAGGCTCTTCTCACTGCGATGCAGGAGAGGAAGATGTCGATAACCGGCCAGTCCGAACGCTCGTCCGGGGCTTTGGTGAAGTCCGAACCCGTTCCGTGCGACTTCATACTCGTGTGCGCGGGCAACCTCGACGCTCTGAAGGGAATGCACCCCGCCCTCAGGTCAAGGATCAGGGGGTACGGCTACGAAGTCTACATGCGCAACACAATGAAGGACACCGACGCAAACCGCACGGATCTCGCAAGGTTCGTGGCCCAGGAGGTAAGGAAGGATGCCAAGATACCGCACTTCGACAGGTTTGCGGTGGGCGAGATAATCAAGGAGGCCCAGCGCCGCGCAGGAAGGCGCGGGGAGCTCACACTCAGGCTCAGAGAGCTTGGAGGTCTGATCCGCGTCTCGGGAGACGTCGCCGTCAAGAGGAATGCACCGTTGGTCACGAAGGAAGACGTCCTTGAGGCGAAGGCTTCGGCCCGCGGGCTGGAGCAGCAGATAGCCGACCGTTACGTCGAGGCGAACAAGGCATACACCCTCTTCAAGACGGAAGGGTCCACGGTGGGGATGATCAACGGTCTTGCCGCCATGAACTCCGATTCGGAGATGTCCGAATTCGCGGGCATAGTCCTGCCGATCGTCGCCGAGGTAACTCCGGCCCAGATCAAGAAAGGAGGACGCATCGTCGCCACAGGACAGCTGGGGGTCATAGCCAAGGAGGCCGTCGACAATATATCAGCGGTTATCAAGAAGTACACTATGACCAATCTCACGGACAGCGACATCCACCTCCAGTATATCGGAACATATTCAGGGGTCGAAGGCGACAGCGCATCGATCACCATGGCCACAGTCATAATCTCGGCGATGGAGAACATCCCTATACGCCAGGACCTGGCGATGACCGGCAGCCTGAATGTCCGGGGACAGGTGCTCCCCATAGGCGCGGTCACCGCAAAGCTCGAGGCCGCGGCGGTTTCGGGCATCAAGATAGCCCTGATACCCGAGAGCAACGCGAAGGACGTCCTCATCGAAGACAGGTTCTACGACATGATGGACATCTATTCCGTCTCGAACCTGCGCGATGTCCTGGAGTACGCCCTCGTCGACTGCCCGACCAAGGCCCAGTACTTGGAAAAGCTGCTGCCTCTCACCCCCGACGGAAAGTCCACGGCCAGGAAGCTGGAGCGCCCGCCCAGGTATGAGAGCAAGATAGATAAGGCGGAGATCAAGCCGCCCGTCAAGCCCAGGAAGGAGCCGGAACCGGAACCGGAACCCGAACCGGTGCCCGAGCAGGACAGGGCCACGGGCGGGGCGCCCTGCGGAGCCTAACGCTTTAACTCAGGAGAGATATCACCCATCATGTCCGGAGGACACGGGTATGACAACTATTCGCTGATGATAGGCAGGTTCCAACCCCTTCACAGGGGCCACCTCGAGGTGATACGCCAGTGCGCTTCCGAGTCGGACAATCTGACGATCGGCATAGGCAGCGCGCAGTACTCCCACTCCCCCGAGAATCCTTTCACCGCCGGGGAAAGGTATCTGATGATAGAGAACACCCTCCACGATGAAGGGATCTACAACTATTGCATCGTGCCCATCGAAGACATAAACCGTTATTCGGTCTGGGTAGCGCATGTTTCGTCAATGTCCCCGCCGTTCTCTTATGTGTACAGCAACAATCCCTTCACACGCCGCCTCTTCCACGAGTCGGGTTACAGCATCAGGGAATCCCCGATGTACAACAGGGACGAGTATTCCGGAACTGAGGTGCGCAGGCGGATATTCGCCGATGAGGACTGGCGCGCTCTTGTGCCCGGGGCCGTGGCGGATGTCATAGACGAGATAGACGGCGTAGGCCGCATCAAGGACATATGCGGGGGGAGCCTATGACTTCTGCGCTGAGGAAGATGTCCTCTGCGCTCAAGTCAACCGGTTCCACGCTTTCCATGGCAGAGTCCTGCACAGGCGGCCTGATATCCGCAAAGATAACCCAGTCGCCTGGCTCATCGAATTATTTTCTCGGATGCGCGGTTACCTACAGCAATACTTCCAAATCACGAATCCTCGGCGTTTCTAAGGATACGCTCGTAAAACCCGGAGCGGTCAGCGAAGAGGCGGCCATAGAGATGGCCGAGGGTGCCGCCAAAGCGTTCCTTTCTGATTACGCCGCGTCGGTGACGGGGATAGCGGGGCCCGGCGGGGGCACCCATCGAAAGCCCGTCGGCACCGTATGCATAGGGATAACCGACGGAAGGCGCTCTATGGCCTTCACGAAATGCTTCGAGGGCACAAGGGACGAAATCAGGGAACAGACCGCTGAAACGGTCTTCGAGCTGCTGGCTGATTTCATCGCGGAGAAGATATGAGCAGGTATTCCAGGCAGGAAAAGCTGTTCGGCGCCGAAGGTCAGAGAAGGCTCTCCGAGGCCACCGTCTCCGTCGCAGGATGCGGAGGGCTGGGAACTTACGTCTCTTTGCTGCTGGCATCTGCCGGCGTAGGTAAGATGAGGCTTGCAGATTACGGGGTCCCGTCGGAAAGCGACCTGAACAGGCAGTTCTTCTATTCAGGCAGAAAGGGGTTCAAGACCGACATACTGGCCGAAAGACTCGGAGAAGTCCGCCCCGAAATGGAGATCGAAACATTTCACGGATTCATAGACGATAACAACGTCTCCGAAGCCCTGGGGGAATGCGACGTGATCGCCGATTGCATGGACTCCATCGGTTCCCGTCTCGTCCTCAACAGCTACGCTGTTTCAAAAAACATACCTCTGGCACATGGCGGTATCGACGGATTCTACGGGCAGGCCACTTTCGTGGTTCCCGGGAAGACCCCATGTCTCCGCTGCATACTCAGAGGATCCAACGGAAACATTCCCGATTCTTTCGCCCCGGTGGTATCCATCGTGGCATCGGTACAGGCTTCGGACATAGTCAAGCACATAACCGGCACAGGAGAGACCACTGCGGGGAAGATGTTCACAATGTTCGCAGGCACGAACGAATATGACACAGTGAGCATCAACGCGGACCCCGACTGCCCTGTATGCGGACGTTCGCGGCCTTCTCGCTGAAAATAAATATCCCTCATCCGTTTGGGCTGATATGGAAAAAATAATGACGGGGAAGGTCAAAGAGGTCTACGGCGTAGACGATGATACGCTGGAGTTCGCCTACACGGACAATATCTCGGTTTTTGACAAGATAATTCCATCCAAGATCCCTCACAAGGGCGAGACGCTCTGCAGGACGGCCAAATTCTGGTTCGAGATTCTGACCGAGAAAGGGATCCATAACCATTACATCAGCGAGCCTGCCCCGGACAGGATGAGGGTGAAAAAGGTCGACGTGATCAGGGACTACAGCAAGATCGACGGCAGCACAGTCAACTACCTGATCCCGCTGGAAGTCATATGCAGGCACTATGCGGCGGGATCGCTGATGGACCGTATCAAGGACGGGAAGGTCACCGCCGAACAACTGGGGTTCCCCAAAGGACACACCGTGAAATACGGGGAAAAGCTCCCCAGGCCGTTCCTCGAGGCTACCACCAAACTTGAGGAGCACGACATGAACCTGACCGATGCCGAAGCTAAGGAGATGGCCGGTCTCACCGATGCCGAATACGATGAGATAATGGCCACAGTGCTGAAGGTAGACGGCATCATCGCCGAAGAGGCCGAGAAAAGGGGCCTCATCCATTGCGACGGAAAGAAGGAGTTCGGTTACGACAAAGAGCGCAGGCTCATGGTCCTGGACACCTTCGGCACTCTGGACGAGGACCGCTGGTGGGATGCGGAGGAGTACATGAAGGGCAGAGTGGCAGAGCTGTCGAAGGAGTTCGTACGCCAGTACTACCGCGAGACAGGATACCACGCGAAGCTGATGGAGGCCCGTGAGAAGGGGCTTCCGGAGCCGGACATACCTCCTCTCCCGCAGGACATCATCGACCGCACCAGCAAGCTGTACGTCGGCATGTACGAGAGGATAACCGGGGAGAAGTTCTGATCAGAAAAGCTGAACCAGGACGACCGTCTCCCCGAAGGGGCAGTCGGTGTCTCCCTCCACGGTCTTGACGGTGAGCTTCTCCCCGTTGATACCCGACGGAGGGTGGCACCTGAACCAGTTGGCGCAGCATCTCATCTTGCAGTCTATCTCCTGGAAGGTGACCTTTCCGCCCTCGATGGCATTCTTCTTGGGCATGGCCGCAGGGGTGGTGGTCTTCTCCACCTCGACGACCCTCAGCTTTTCCCCGGTCTCAGGACAGTCGTGGGTCTGTGCCCTCAGCGCCTTGACGAAGTAAAGGGAGCCCCTCTCCAGATTGAGGCACACGCTCTTGAGCTTGCAGTCCCGGCATCCGTCCATGGGCCCCAGGTAATAGAATTCGAACCCTTCTTTTGCAGAATTATCAGATACAAACGTGATGGTGACCATTTCTATACCTCAGATGACCCCGGTGGCCTTGGCCACCTTGGCGGCGGTCTCGCGGTTTATGCCGTTGCCGAGTATCGTGAATCTGTCCTTGCGTATGCCGGCGGCCAAAGTCAGCGCTTCTATGACCTCTTCGTCCTTCAGCCCTATCTGCCTTCCGGTGGTGGGCGCCCCGATGTTATCGAGGGCGTCCCTGATCACCTTCCAGTCTCCGCCGTGCAGATACATCATCATGATGGAACCTACGCCGCACTGCTCCCCGTGCATCGCACGTCCGGGATACATTATGTCGATGGCGTGGGAGAACATATGCTCCGACCCGCTCGTAGGCCTGGAGCTTCCCGCGACGCTCATGGATATTCCGGAGATTATTATCGGCCTGAGGGCTATCCATACGCTCTCCTCGAGGTCGGGACGTATGAGCTCCGAGTTTTCCATTATGGTCTCCGCTGCATAAAGCGAAAGCGAGTATGCGGAACGGCTGAAATCCTCGTTCCTCAGCCTTCTGGCAAACTCCCAGTCCTTCAATGCCGTGAGGTTGGAAATGACGTCGGCGCACCCCGACGCCAGGAACCTGTAGGGCGACTGGCATATCACGTGGGTATCGGCCAGGACTCCCAGCGGGGATGCTGCCGAAACGGATTGCGGACCGATATCCATCTTTAGTGTCGCGCGGTCCGAAGCCATGCCGTCGTGGGCGGCGTTGGTGGGTATGCTTATGAAAGGTATGCCGAGGTCGTCGGATGCTATCTTCGACAGGTCGATCTTGCTACCGCCGCCTACTGCCAGAATGAAAGTGGATTTCGTCTCGGCGGCCGCCGTCTTGACCTCTTCGAGACTCTCCAGGGTCGCGTTCCCCGTCTTCAGAACGCTGACCTCGTATTTGCCGGACATGTAATCTTCGATGGCCTTCCCAGCTACGGAATAGGTGTTCCCGCCGGTAACCATCAGTCCGGCCTTACCGAACCTGAAAGAAGCGCACATCTCAGGTAGTCTGTCAAGGACGTCGTGGCCGATCAGGACGCTTCTCGGAAATTCCATAATCTTGGCTTTGTCAAAGTCATCCATGTTTCTCGTCCCTATGACATGATAATCTGAAACATATAAAAGGAACACACCGATAAGACGCTGTGGAAAGGAAGGTTTTGATAATCTGCGCCTGCGGAAGCAGGAGCGGTTTCACATACACTATGTGCTCCGAGGCCAGGGACGGATTCCTGGCCAAGGGCTTTGGCGTGGAGGTCGTATACCCCATAAAGATGAACATATCGCACTGCACAGGATGCGGTTCCTGCGAGAACGGCCGAGGGTGCGTGATAGATGATGACATGAAGCGGATCTACGATTCTTTCGCAACCTCGGACATCGTGGTATTGTGCACCCCCATCCATTACAGCGGTTCCTCTTCGGTGATAAAGACCGTGGTTGACAGGTTCCAGACACTTTGGCCAAAGGCTTCGGCGGGACCGAAGTACATGGCCTGCATGATGTGCGGAGGGGACGCGGAACCCGAGTTCAGGGGCGCGATGCACGTTTTCAAGGCTCTGGCAATAACTGCCGGCTCCGAGTGGCTGGGAGACCTCAGAATATCCGGAACGGACTCTAAGTCTCCCTCGGACATAAGGGAAGAATGCAAAGAGTTTATTTCCTCGATATCGTCAGGCGCGTTCATGTAATTATGATTGTGCCAGACAATCTGCTTTCATAACAGTTAATGCTGTTATCCGTTCCATAGAAAGTATTATACGGTCTAAAACAGAGTTCGTACCGAGGTTAATCATGGCTAAATTCAGAGCAGTATATCATTGCAAATTGTGCGGTAACTACGTAGAGGTCCTTTATTCCGGAAAAGGCGATATTTCCTGCTGCGGCGAGGTCATGGAGCTCGTCGAGATAAAGTCCGCGGATTTCGCTCTCGAGAAGCATGTACCGTACATAGAGAAGAAGGACGGAGGCGTGCTCGTCAAGGTCGGAAAGGAGACCGCCCACCCGATGACGCCGGAGCACTACATAGTCTACATCGAGATATGTGCTGACGGACTTCTCATGCGCCGCTACCTGAAGCCCGGCGACAAGCCCGAGGCCTTCTTCGAGACCGACGCAAAGGAGATCACCGCAAGGGAGCTCTGCAACGTTCACAGCGTCTGGAAGTCAAACCAGTGATACCGGGGTGAAATCCCTTCAAACCCTTTACCATTTCATACCCAATATGTTATAACCCCACTTCATCATCTTCGCCCGTCCAGGGTGGTATCCGTGGCAAAGAAAGGGATCAACAGCAACGCCAAGGCGAAAGAGAGACATGCGGCCATTGCCGCAGACCGTCGGAAGGAAGAGTCTGAGATGAAGAACAGGCTTTCCGAAACCAGGTCTCGCAACAAGGCGGCGGTCAAGAAGCGTCGCGAGCAGATCAGAGAGCTGCCCAAAGGGGAACGCGCGGCCGCTAAGGAAGACCTTCGCAGGTCCATCGACGAACTGAAGGCGCAGGAGACCGCCGAAAAAGAAGCGTACAAAAAGGTCGTCTCAGAGAGGAAGGAAAGAGAGCGCAGGAGTGACTGAGGCCGTTCCGAGAAACGTCACCGGCTCGGCTGTCAACCTAATATTTATATACGCTGTTTCTAATTAGAATCCAACCGTCTGAGGTCATGAAATGATCTTCGCACAGCACATCGGACTTCTACTTATCGAGTAAGTCAGTGCGAGCTATGACGGTTTGGTGGTTTTTATGAGAACTAAACAAACCAGTGTAAGCGCTAGGGATATGGAAAAAATGCTCGCCGTGAGCCCATACAACAGGATTGCGCTCGAGGGCACTGAGCACATCGAAGGTGTCATGATATTCGACACCACCCTGAGGGACGGAGAACAGGCCCCCGGGATAGCGATGGGCCCCGAGGACAAGATCCGTATAGCCGCGGCACTGGACGACCTCGGTGTCGACATGATCGAGGCGGGTTTCGCGGCCTCTTCCGAGTCGGAGAAAGAGACCCTGAAGAAGATCGCAGCCCGCAGGCTGGACGCGAACGTGTACAGTCTGGCACGCAGCACCAGGTCGGATATAGATGCGGTCATAGACACAGGTCTGGACTGCATCCATACTTTCATAGCGACTTCGGAACTGCACATGAAGTACAAGCTGAAGATGACGCCCGAACAGGTGAAGGAGAGGGCGGTCCAGACCGTGGAATACGCCAAAGATCACGGCCTCGTCGTCCAGTTCTCCTGCGAAGATGCCACCCGCAGCGACCTGGGCTTCATGAAGGACGTGCTGACCGCCGTACAGGAGGCGGGCGCGGACTCCATCAATATACCGGATACGGTGGGGGTGATCACCCCCAGGGCGATGTCTTACCTGATATCTGAGATAAAAAAAGTGGTGAAAGTGCCCATCGCGGTCCACTGCCACAACGACATGGGGCTGGCCGTGGCCAACTCCATCGCCGCGGTGGAGGCAGGGGCGAAGATCTGCCATGTATGCGTCAACGGCATAGGGGAGAGGACCGGCAACGCGGCCCTGGAAGAGGTCGCTCTGAACCTGTTCGCCAACTATGGGATCGAGACCGTGGAACTGTCGAAGATAGGGCAGACGTCCAAACTGGTGGAGCGTATAACGGGCTTCCCGATGGCATACAACAAGCCGATAGTCGGGCGGAACGCATTCGCACACGAGTCCGGGATACACGTCCACGGCGTCATGAGCAACACGGCAACATACGAGCCGTTCCTGCCGGAGCTGGTGGGTGTTGACAGGCGCATCGTCATCGGAAAGCACTCGGGCGTACACTCGGTGCAGGGCAGGCTGGACGATCTGGGGATAAAGTTCCCGGAGGAGCACCTGCCCGAGCTGATGGCGGCCGTCAAAGAGATGGCCGTAGGCGGTAAGCAGATAGATGACGCCGAACTGCTGACGATCGCCGACCACATAATGTGGAAGAAGGTCATAACCGACAGGGCCGTCAGCCTGGAGGAGTTCGCGGTCTTCACCGGCAAAGATATAACATCTACCGCCACAGTCACCGTCGACATCGCGGGCGAGAGAAGGACCGTGTCCGAGACCGGGGTAGGTCCGGTGGACGCATCCATCAAAGCCATAAGAAAGGCCGTCAACGATAAGATGTCCATGGAAGAGTACAAGCTGAGCGCCATCACGGGGAAGAGCGACTCCATATGCGAGGTCACCGTAATGGTTAAGAACGTCCAGGGCGACGGGTCCCTGTCCGTGGGCAAGGCAGTAGGGCTGGACATCGTCGAGACGTCCGTGGATGCCACCATGGCAGCCATAAACAGGGATTACGCCAGACAGAGGAATGATAATGGGAAAGACAATTGCTGAGAAGATACTCTCAGAGAAATCAGGTACGGACGCCTATGCGGGCCAGATCGTAGTCGCCAATGTCGACTACGTCATGGTAAACGACGTGACAGGGCCGATAGCCTTCAGAGAATACGAGAAATTGAAGACGAAAGACCTCAAGAGGGACAGGCTGGTCCTGATACCCGACCACTATGTCCCCAACAAGGACATCCTTTCCGCGGAGCAGGCAAAGGAGATGAGGGAGTTCGCCTCGAAGCACGGCATCGAGAACTACTACGAGGTAGGGAAGGGAGGCGTCTGCCACCAGGTCATGATCGAAGAAGGTTTCGCGGCCCCGGGAAGGCTGATCGTAGGGGCCGATTCCCATACCTGCACGTACGGAGGCATAAATGCGTTCTCCACGGGCATTGGTTCGACCGAGGCCTGCGCCGCATTCACCACCGGCCGCCTCTGGTTCAAGGTACCGGAGACGATCAAGGTCGAGCTGACCGGCAGATTCGTCAACGGGGCCTGCGGAAAGGACCTGATAATCCAGATAATAACTGACATCGGCGTCGACGGTGCCAACTACAGGGTGTTCGAGTTCCACGGGCCGGGAGTGGCAAACATAACCGTGTCCGACCGCCTCACCGTCTCCAACATGGCCATAGAGGCCGGAGGAAAGGGAGGGATATTCCCATGCGACAGCCTCACCGAGGAATACATCAGGGGAACCGCCAAAGGAGCGTGGAAGGCCGTCGAGGCGGACAAGGACGCCAAGTACCACTCGGTGCTCAGGTACGACCTCTCCAAGATAGTTCCGATGGTGGCGTTCCCCCATCTCCCGGAGAACGGACGCCCGGTCAAAGACGCCGACGTCAAGATCGACCAGGCATACCTGGGGTCGTGCACCAACGGGCGCATAGAGGACATGAGGATCGGGGCCGAGGTCATCAAAGGACGCAAAGTGGCCGACGGGGTCAGGTTCCTCGTCGTCCCGGCGAGCCAGAAGGTTTTCAGGCAGATGATCGACGAAGGGATCATGCAGGTGTTCCTGGACGCTGGGGCGTTCGTCTCCGGACCCACATGCGGAGCTTGCCTCGGAGGGTACATGGGGATCCTCGCCGCCGGAGAGAAGGCGGTCTCGTCCACCAACAGGAACTTCATCGGAAGGATGGGGGACAAGAACTCGGAGGTCTACCTCGCAGGCCCGGCCGTGGTGGCCGCTTCGGCAGTCGCGGGAAAGATCGTGACCCCTGAACAGCTGGAGGGACAGTGATGGACAAGATCCAAGGAAAAGTATGGAGGTTCGGCGACAACGTCGACACGGACCAGATAATACCGGCCGAGCGCCTGGTGTCCGCGAACCTGGACCACCTCAACGACTTCATATTCGAGAAGGTAAGGCCCGGATTCGCCCAGCAGGTGGAGAAGGGGGACATCATCGTCGCGGGAAAGAACTTCGGATGCGGGTCCTCAAGGGAACACGCCCCCCTCTCGCTGATCGAAGCGGGATTCTCATGCATAGTTGCGGAGTCCTTCGCACGCATATTCTACAGGAACTCGATGAACATAGGGCTCCTGCTGGTCGAATGCAAGGTCGACGCCGCGGAAGGGGACGTCATATCGGTGGACCCCGACAAGGGCGAGGTGAGGGCGGACGGCAAGACATACGAGTTCCCCCAGTACCCTGCGTTCATAAGCGAGATGGTCAGGGCCGGCGGGCTCATGAATCTCGTCAAGGAGGGAAGACTATGAAACATCTAGCCATAATACCCGGAGACGGAATAGGAAAAGAGGTCATCGAAGCGGGCCTCGAGGTATTCGACGCTGTGGCCGAGATATCTACTTTCGATTACGACGGCGAGCTCTTCGACATAGGCGCGGACAGGTACCTAAGGACCGGGGAGCTCCTTACAGACGAGGACATAGACGGTCTCAGGAAGAAGGACGCGATATTCTTCGGGGCAATAGGCGACCCCAAGGTCCGCCCGGGAATACTGGAACAGGGTGTGCTCCTGAAGATGAGGGCCGTTTTCGACCAGTACATCAACATGAGGCCCGTGACGTCCTGGTTCCCCTTCGTCCCCCTTAAAAGGGAAGTGCCGTTCAACATGACGTTCCTCAGAGAGAATACCGAGGACTTCTACATGGGCGCCGGAGGAAGGTTCGGACCTTCGTTCGGCGGGAAAAACGTGAGCCTGAAGGTCAAAAGGGAGCTTTATGAGCTCGAGGTGGACATGAAGGCAGACCCATCGAACGACGACGATTTCGCGTTCGAGATAGGTTTCCTCTCGAAGAAGGGGATAACCCGTTTCGCCGACTACGCTTGCAGGTTCGCCATGGCCCGCGGGGACGACAAGATAACATTGGTGGACAAGTCAAACGTCATCACCCACATGTACGGCATGCAGAGGGATATCTTCAGGGAGAAGGCAGACCAGTACGGGCTTGAGCTGGAGTTCATGTTCGTCGACGCCATGGCAATGGCGATGGTCGTACGCCCCGAGACCTTCGGCACGGTGGCCGTGCCCAACCTGTTCGGCGACATACTGACCGACCTGGGAGCGCAGCTCCAGGGCGGACTCGGAATGGGATGCAGCGGAAACATCAACCCCGAAGGGCTGAGCATGTTCGAACCCATCCACGGCTCCGCTCCGGACATCGCGGGACGCGGCATAGCAAACCCCATCGCGGCAATACTGGCCGGCCAGATGCTGCTCGAGGACCAGGGGTACCCCGGCGAGGGAAAGCTGATCCACAACGCGGTCACCGAATGCCTCAGGGAGAACAAGACCACTCCGGACCTGGGCGGCAAAATGACCACCGAGCAGGTAGGCAAGGCCATCGCAGACAAGATCCGCGAAGGGAAGAGCAGATGAACACCCTGGACCTCAGGGTCGAGTACGGATCCCCGGAGACGGCGGCGGCCGTGGCGGCCGCGCTGGACCCGGACAACGGCACGTACGTAGAAATGGAGGTCCGGGAAAACGTCATAAACTTCAAAATGGAGGCTAAGTCGGCCGGTTCGCTCAGGAACACGGCCGACGACCTCCTCGCCTGCCTGAAGATCGCCGAGGAGGCTTCAGGGCTCGTCAGAGGTCCCGCTGCGGACCTTGACGGCGACCCCTCTCCCGAATGACCCCATTTCTTTTCGGGTCATCATCGCCCTTCCGGTGGCCAGCACCCTGTCGTTCCTGTCTGTTACGATAACCTCCTCCATGGGCCTGATGCCCGGGTCGCAGTCTATGACGAACTGACAGAACGCGTTCCTCCCCTGGGTGACGTATGGCACGGAATCGTCGTTTACCACGACCCTCATGTAGGGGGCGGGGACCGCCGCAGCGATCCTGGCCGCGCCCTCCGCTTTGAGGGTGTACATTCCGTCGCCGGCCCTCATAGACAAGATATGCTCCCCGTCCGAAATTACGTTCCTTATCTTGTTCGTGTTCTTGCTCTTCACGAGCTCGACCTTGCCTCTGAAGAGCGCCTCGGTGGCGATAATGCCGAACTGATATCTGGATACGGCCAACGCCCTGAGCATGTCGGCATCGTACTCCAAAGAGCCCGTGTCTTCCACGTTCTCGAGTTTTACGGTATCTTCGAAGTCGTATCTCTGCAGGAACTCCATGGTGAGGCCCATGGACCTTCTGTCGGTATCTCTGTCGGTTATCGAAGGGAAAAGCGACTGCGACATGGGATAAAGTTCATCCAGTTCCGCGGGGACCGGCCCGAACGAGGTCACCACCACGGGAGTATAGCCGTTGCGCCTGGCTATGTCGAATTCATTGGCATAGGAACGGCTGTACGGCTTTCCTCCGTTGTCGGGAAAGAGCATGACCCTGTTGGAAGGAGGGACGTATCTGGTCATCAGTCTGGACTCGTACCTCTGGAACACCGGGCGGTTGTATGTCTCCGGACCTGTGTAGAAAAGGGCGCCTTCCCTGCTTATCGGGTCGTACGCCTCCATGAACCTGCGGTACTCCGCCAGCCTCCTGAGCCCGTCCAGCATCGCGGGATGTGCCCGGCACCTGATCTCGGCAAGCTCCCAGAGCCTGCCTTCGCGTATGTACCTCTTGACTATCTCCAGCTCTTCCTTGATCTGGTGGAGGTTGTGCCTGGCGATAAGCGATTCACGGTCGCGGTTCTTCATCTTCTTCAGAGCTTCCAGGGTGATCCCCCTGCATGCGGGGCAGTCGCAGTCCAAGGACTGCATCTCCTGTAGCCGGAACGTCCCGTCCACGAACATCAGCCTGTCGTCCCTGGCGAACTTGGCGTAAGAGGCCGAATCGAAAAGGTCGCAACCCATCAGGGCGGCGAATGCCAGCACCATGGGGTGGCCGGCCCCGAAAAGATGTACCGGACGTGCAGGGCTGAGCCCCATCTTGGAGCTCATGACGACATCGACCAGTTCCGAGTAGCGGTATTGCTCCATCAGCGGTACGACACCTCCAATGGGGTGGACGTCAATTTCCATTTCGGCCATTTTCTCTGCGCAGTATGTCCTCAGGTCATTGTATATGGAGCCTTGTATCACTCCGTTCAGAAGCATTTCGCCCTTCATCGCGCACGCTTCCTCCGTCCTCTTCAAGGTCTCTTCGGTGGCCCATCGGGTTTTCTCCTTGGACCATTCGGGCTCTGTGAATATATCGAGCACCGTCCCGATGTCGGTCCCGATGCTCTTCTGGAATTCTATTATCTCCGGGTTGGTGAGATCGACCTCTCCGTACATGTGGCTCTGGAACGTCCCCGAGTCGGTCATGATGATGCCGTCGAAATCCAGCATCTTGTGGAGGCCTTCCGCCTGTGCCCTCTCTTTCAGTTCGGGCGTGTTCTTGATGATATAGGAGTTGGTTATCAGCGCCCCGAAGCCGAACTCGTCGTGGAGCTCCCGTGGAGGCACCGTGTTGATCTTGGGATTGACCACAGGCAGGAGCGCCGGTGTTTCTATGGAACCGGAAGACGTCTCGAAGCGGCATATCCGCGCCATGCCGTCTCTTTTCAGAAGCTCGAAGTTCGCCATTCGCTCACATTATCCTGTCTTTCGTGGCGTCTGAATAGGCTTTCGATATGGCGTTCTTCATCAGGACGTCGGGTATGTCCTCTACGAATTCTTTTTTCCAGTCGAGGACAGGTCTTTCGAACTTTATCAGCGAGGGCCTTCCGGAATCGCAGGCATCCTCGCTATCGAGCATCCTGATCTGTAGTCCGTTCAGGATGTCATGGATGTCCTTTCCGTTTATCACGACAGTGTTCTTTCCCTCGTACGCGTTATCGACGTACTGCGCCGAAATATCGGCCAAAAGCATCTCCGCCACGAGGCCCATGAGGTAGTTCTTCATCTCCTCTACGGTCTTCCTCCTGATGATGCTGGTCTCCGGGGGTTCCGCGGAATGCCTGTACTCTATGTTGATCATCGCCATGTCTAGCCTAACACAGAGTATGTTAAAAGGGTTATTGACGCTTGGTTCTGGGTTTAGTTGAAATACTATCTAGACGTACGTTCGGACGTATGGCAGGACGCGATCCGGACGACCGCAAACTGGTGGTCCTTGTGAGGAACGACCTAAAGATGACCAAAGGAAAAATTGCAGCCCAGGTCGCACATGCGGCCGTGAACTGCGCCTTCGCGTCTAAAAAGAAGGATGCCGCGAACTTCAGCGCCTGGTATGATTCCGGTCAGGCCAAGGTCGTCCTGAGGGTGGACTCCGAACGGGAGCTTTTCGAGTTCAAGTCCTTGGCGGAGGCCCTGGGCATAACATGCTCCCTCATCACCGATGCCGGAAGGACTCAGATCGAGCCCGGTTCGATAACGTGCCTCGGGATAGGGCCCGAGAAGGTGTCAGTACTGGACAGGATCACCGGCGAACTTAAGATGCTCTGATCCTGCGTCGAAATTGGTCCTGAGCTCTCTCACGAGGACCTTGAGGTTCTCGTCGGTCATCATCGGGGACCTTATGCAGACCCCCGACGCCCCCTCCGCGGAGACCTTGGCGATGTTGTAAGGAGTTATGCCGCCTATGGCGTAGACCGGGATCCTCACCGATGACAAGACGTCGGTTATGAGCCCCGTCCCCTTGGGAACGGCGTCCGGTTTGCATTTTGTTTTGAAGACAGGGCCCGCTATCAGATAATCGGCCCCCATGGCCTCGGCCTCTTTGGCCTCTTTGACGGAATGGACCGAAACTCCGACAGACGAGAATCCATCCCTTTCCCTAAGTTCGCGCATCTTGCCCAGAGGGAGCTGGACGTTCTCTATGTTCAGGGCCCTCGCGGTCTTCGCATAGGAGTTGACGCACATGGGGATGCTGTACTCGGTGCATATGGCCAGGCACTCCGTTGCCAGATACCTGTACTCGGGTTCGAGAAGGCCCTTCTCCCTCAGAATTATCATGTCGACCCCCGATTCGGCAACAACCGCGATCTGGTCCGCGAAAGGCCTGGCCATTATTCTCCGGTCGGTCACGGCGATGATCTTCGCTCTGGATTGCATTGCCTCACCTCATTCAGACTTTCACATAATCGTTGAAAACGGGCTGTTTTCCGTTGGCCACCAATGCTTTGACGACCTCATCCAGGTCTCTGGGGTCGGATATGTCGAACTGTGCGTCCCCCCTCTCGGTGCCCGAATGCTCTCCGATTCCCACGCTGACTCCGGCCGACATCTTCGTGGCGCATATCCCGACGATGTTGTCCCTGAACCCGGGACGCTCCCTGGTGGAGATCGTCTGCCCTGCAAAAGGCATGAACAGGCGGTAGGCCATGGCGACCTGAAGAAGCTTGGACTCCGTGACGCTGTTATCCGCGTCCTCGTGGTGGATGAACGGTCTGAACCTCGGAAGGGAGAATGATATCTCTGCGTGGGGGTATTTCCTCTGAATCTCCATCGCATGGAGGCCGCAGGCGAACGTGTCCCTCCTGAAATCCGAAAGACCCAGCAACGGAGCGAAACCTACACCGCGCATCCCTCCCATCAGGGCGCGTTCCTGGGAATTGAACCTGTAGGAGAATATCCTCTTCCTGCCTCCGGGATGGACCTTCCCGTAGACGGCGGTATCGTACGTCTCTTGGAAGACGGTGACATAGTCTGCGCCCATATCATGCATCCTGCGGTACTCGCAGGTGTTCATCGGGTAGACTTCCAGCCCTATATTGGAGAAATGCCTGGAGGCCCTCGCGACCAGGTCGGCGACATAATCCGGGTCCGAATGCACACGCGATTCTCCCGTCAGAAGCAGTATCTCCCTGAGGCCGGTGCATGCTATGGCCTCCATCTCCTTATCTATCTCGTCGCCGACGAGTTTGGCGCGTTTTATGTTGTTTGTGCTGTTGAATCCGCAGTAGACGCACCTGTTCGAACAGTAATTGGAGGCGTAGAGGGGAGTGAAGATGCTTACCGAGTTTCCGAAATGTTTCATCGTCTCTTCCCTGGCCCTCCGGGCTATCTTCTCGAGCAAAGGCTCTGCCGCAGGCGAAAGGAGCGCTGCGAAACCATCCGGGCCGATACCGTCCGAAGAGAGGGCTCTGAAGACATCGCTTTCAGAGTAATCGTCGGGACTGTACTCAGAGGCGCGTTCGAGAACCCCCGTCATAAGATCAGGGTCGATGTGCTCCATTCCCTCTTCGTAGTCTTCTGCGTCCGTGAAATCTCTCATCTCATCTGTCCTCGAGGAAACCGGTCAGAGGACTGGAGGCCTCGGCTCTGTGTTCAAGGACCCTTCCCGGACCGGAAAGATATGCCAGGCGACCGGCCTCGATGGCCATCTTGAACGCCCTGGACATGGCCGCCGGGTCTTTGGAGGTGGCTATGGCGGTGTTCGCCATTATGGCGGCGGCCCCGATCTCCATGGCCTCGCAGGCCTGTGACGGCCTGCCGATCCCTGCGTCCACTATTATGGGGAGGTCTATCTCTTCCACCAGTATCTTTATGAAATCTCTCGTCAGAAGGCCCTTGTTGCTTCCGATGGGGGCCCCCAGGGGCATTATGGCGTCCGCACCAGCATTCTCCATGTCCCTTGCCGCCGACAGGTCCGGCATCATGTAAGGCATGACGATGAAGTCCCTTGCCTTGAGCAGCCCCACTGCTTTTACCGTCTCCGTGTTGTCCGGCAGGAGGTATTTCGAATCGCGGATTATCTCGACCTTGACGAAATCCCCGCATCCCAGCTCCCTTGCCAGCTCCGCAATGCGCACAGCCTCGTCGGCGTTCCTGGCCCCGGAAGTATTGGGCAGAAGCGTCACTCCCCGCGGCATGTAGTCCAGTATGTTCTCCATCCCTCCGGCGTTCGCTCTCCTTACCGCGAGGGTCGCCATCTCGACGCCCCCGTTCTCTATCACCGTCCGTGTCATGTCGAGGCTGAACTTTCCCGATCCAAGGATGAATCTGGACCGGAACTTCCTCCCTCCGATGTCAAGCAGGTCTTCATTCAATTTTTTCATCTTCCATTCCGTATATCAATCTCAGAATTAAGTTTGCCTGGTGTCCGGCGCATACGGCAACTCTGGGCGCATGCATGTCGCCGGTGTCGGATGTGCCGTCGCCGCAAACGTAAAGCTTTTCGAACACGTGTTTTGTCCTTATTCCGTCCGGGGAGTCCCAACCGGAGATCCCTGAGCCTGAAACCAAATATGTGCCAGGCATCTTCGTGAGCACCGTGTTGACAAGCATGGCCTTGGCATCTGCGGTGTCGAGCGCCTCGCAGACTATCTTGCATCCCTCGAACACTCCGGCTATGTTTTCCTCATCGAGGCGTACGTCGTGGGCTTCCGGCTCGGCCTCCGGGTCGATCATCTTCAGTATTTCAACGCAGGCATCGGTCTTCTTCATGCCGAGATGCCTCCTGAAGTACGCCTGACGGTTGAGGTTGGACTCTTCCACCCTGTCAAAATCGGCAAGCACCAGGTCTCTGAAACCGGATCTCACCAGCATGACAGCCACGTTGGACCCTAAACCGCCGAGGCCGGCGATCCCAACTCTCAAAGGCAATTCATCCGCCCCCGACGAAGCTGACTATCTCCATCGAATCCGTATCTTTCAGTACGATGTTCTTGTAAGTATTTCTCGGAGAAACGGACCCGTTCAGTTCGACCGCGACCCTGGACGTGTCGTATCCGGCGGAGACGAGGAATTCATGTAACGTCGTCCCCTCCCGGACCTCCATCTCCTTTCCGTTAGCTTTCATTGGAAATCCTCCGGTTGCCGTATGACCTGATGGCTTACAATATCTTTGTCCGACGGATTTCACCGACGGGGGATGTGGGGCCGGGCCTTCAATATCATGTCCCTGAGGTCGTGGGCGGCCTCCCTTACGTCGTCCTGCGCCACGACCGCCGAGACAACGGCCGCCGCGTCGGCTCCGGCGAGCATGACGTCCTTTATGTTGCCCCGGTTTATACCGCCGATGGCAACCAACGGGATCTCTGGGATCTCTCTCCTTATGTTCATTATCGCGTCGAGCCCTACGGCTGTTCCCGCATCCGGTTTCGTCGAAGTTGTGAATACGGGCCCTATCCCCAGATAGTCCGCCCCGCCTTCGTACGCCTCCGTCGCTTCGCGGACGTTCGAAACGGAAATTCCGATGAGCGCATCATCGCCCATCAGGCGTCTCGCATCGTCAAGGGGCATATCGTCCTGGCCCAGATGGACGCCGTCGGCGCCCGAGGCCAAGGCAATGTCAACCCTGTCATTCACAATGAAGAATCTGCCCATTTCGTAAGCGACCTTCCTTATCTCCTTCGCCTGTGAGAGCATAGCGCGCCCGTCGACCCCTTTCATCCTGAGCTGAACCGTTTCGGCACCGCCCTCGTACGCAAGCCTGGCAACCTCGGCGTCGGTCCTTCCTCTCGAAAGCGAAGAATCGGTCACGACATACAGATCGATCATGACGGCCTGATGGGAGTCGGAAGTATAAGTCCATCGCAGGAGCCGGAGGGCCGCGTCCCACGGCCGATGAACGATAAAAAAGAGTCGAAGCGGGCAGTGCCCGCTTCATGGTTTAGAATCCGCAGCGCTTGCTGAGCTCCGACGGCATGTACATGTCGCGGACGGGCATTCCGGCGGTCTCGGCCTTTATGCGGGAGACCAGCTCTTCGGTCGTCATGTCGACGTCCCTGTTCTCCGACCTCACGTAAACCTTCAACTGCCCGGACTCGATCTCTTTCTCTCCGATCACCGCGGCATAGGAGCACCAGTCCTGCTTGGAAAGGCGGACCTTCTTTCCGACCGTTGCGTCGGTATCGTCCACGGAGACGCGTATGCCGGCGGAGCGGATGGCCTCGGCCGCCTTCAGGGTCTCTGCGACGCATTCCTCGTTCTTCGCCATGAGCCTCACCTGCTCGGGGGCGATCCATACCGGGAGATATCCCGGGATGCCGGTCTTCTCCAGGGCGACGGCGGTGTCCAGCAGGGTGTACATCCATCTCTCTATCGAGCCTATGACGGCGCAGTGGAGTATCACGGGATATTGCTTCTCTCCGTTCTCGTCCGAGTACGTGATCCCGAACCTCTGAGCGTTGCCTACGTCGATCTGGACGGTACCGATCTCTCTGGGCCTCTTCATCTGGTCCAGCATGTGGTATTCGATGTTCACGGTCCAGTAGTAGTTTATTCCCTCGGGGTAGATGTGTATCAGGGCGTCCCTGCCGTGGTCGTTGCACAGCTTGAGGATGAGGTCCTTGTTGTTCCTGTAGGCCTGCATGGAAGAGAAGTTGACGAGCATCTCGTACTCCCTCCCGATCGCCTCTATCTCGTCGTATATCTTGCCGTCCAGGAAACGGAAGCTGTCCTGAGCTTCCGGGACCGTCCTGCACATGACGTGGAAGTCGGGCATGTTGAGCCTTCTGGTCCTGAAGCAAAGCATGGTCTCCCCCGATTGCTCCATCCTGTATGAGTCGGCCACTTCGAAGGCCCCGAAGGGCATGTTCCTGTAGCTGATGTTCCAGTTACGGATCATCGCGAACTGCTGGTGGCAGGCGGCGTATCTGAGGACGAATTTCTTCTTCCCGGTGTCGACGGTGTAAAGTCTGTCGCCGAACAGGTCGGCATGCTCTTTCACGGCCGGTTCGTCCAGGGAGAACATGTTGGTACCTTTGACGTTGTAGACGCTGAATCCGGAACCGTTCACGATCTGGGTCGCATAGTCGGAGATCAGGTCGAACATCATCGCGCCGTGTGGCGCAAGGCACATGTGGCCCGCATCGGACATGGACTCCCACTGTATCCCGAACTTCTTGCAGAGCCTGAGGTAGTCGGGCTCCTTGACCGCGGGCGCCTCTTTTCCGAGGGCCTCCTTGTCTATCATGTACCTCATGCATTCGGATGTCGATTTGTAATCCTCGATGCGGACCTCCTCTCCATCGGGGGTGAGCACGAAGTATGCGTCCTTTCCCTTGGGAGCGGATTTCTTTGCGGCCTTCCCGGTGAAGTCCCTGGAGAGCTCCGACAGCGGGTGGCCTTTGCATTTGACGTCGAAGGATTTGTACCATCCGAACGGCGCCCTGACAACCTCGGTCCCGTCGGCGGCGACCATCTTCTCGACCATGTCAAGAAGCTGGATGCTGGCCTTGGGCTTTGCCAGGTCTTTGCTCAGGTGGGCGTACGGATAGAGCATGATGCGCTCTGCTCCGACCTTCTCCTTGGTGGCGAGGATGTCCTTCGAGGCCTCAGCGGCCACGTCCTGAAGGGCGTCCTCGTCGCTGCTCTCTACGGTTATGAACGCAACGAGTACCTCTTCCATCCTGCCGTTGTGAAGGTTGTCGGGTATCTCCTCGGCGACCTTGGTCTTCTCCTTAGCTTCGAACTCCATCGAGTCCGCGTGAATATACAGTGCTCTCATGAGACCATGTCCTTATCGGCCCCGTCCCCACAGAAAGGGCGGCGCCCGTGTCTGTGGATGAGGGGGGATGTATTAAAAACGTTTGAGCGCGCGCCTACGCTACCTTTAATAAATGAGTTCCATTCGTCACTCCGACATGTCATCGGAGCAGAAAATGAAGAGGGAAATAGAGCCGATAATGGCCATAAGCGCAGTCATTTTCCTTCTGGCGGCAGTCGCCGTGATCGGCGTGTTCGTCAACGACAATTACATCTCGGGCTCCGACAAGGCAACGGTGGAGCCCGGCTCCACGGTCACCGTGGACTACACCGGGTCCCTTTACGCCTACTACGACGAAGAAGGGGCGTTGATATTCGACACCAATGTGAAGTCCCATTCCGAGAACTATCCGATCAAAGGCGACTTCAGCAAGACCACGTTCTCCGCTTATACGGTGACCCCCGGGAGCGGCGGGGCCCTCTCCATGTTCGAGAATGCCCTGATCGGCCACAAGGTGGGAGACACCGTCAAGGTGACCATACCTTCTGAGAGCGGATACGCTTCGAAGAGCACGACAAGGGGCGAACAGTTTACGGTGGCCGCCGTGCAGTACATGTCTCAGGACATGTTCACTGACCTTTACGACTTAACCGTCGAGTCCGGCACCATCGTGGAGTTCACTACGATCTACGGATGGGAGGCCACTGCCGTCTATTCCGACGACAGGAACGCGGTGAGCATAACCAACAGGCCCGTATCTGGCGAGACATATGAACTCGCATCCAACGAGCTTAACGACTACGGAACTGCGAAGCTCAATGTTACAGCCGTCGGTGAAAACATCGTATGCGACATCGTCATCGAAGGGATCGACGGCCAGCCTTACAAGACGGTATGGGTCGACCTGGGGTCCGAGAAGTTCTACGTTCAGAGCGATGACGGGTCCGTCTTCACGATAACTACCGACCCTTCGGCAGGGGAGACACTTTACTTCGTCATCAAGATAAAGTCGATCTCTTAAGAGTCATAAACCTCTTAAAAACGGTCTCAGAAGATTGATTCGACCTTGCCGATAACGTCTCTTGGACTTTTTCCGAACACCCTGATCAGGCGTTCCTTTTTCGCGTCGGTGTCGATTATCGCATCGGGGACCTTCCCTGCCTTTTTCACAACGTCGCCCACAAGCGAGTCGACGGACTTGTTCGACCTGCGGTCGAACTTGCCCACAGTGAAACCCAGCTCCTCCATGATGTCAGCCGTGTCGCTGCTGTATTTCAGGTTCATGGCGGACCTTGTTTCCGGGTCGAATTTTATCATGCTCAGCAGTATGTACCCAAGCTGCTCGGCCGTTCCGAATTTGACGGGGCCGTTTTTCTTGAGCTTACCGTTCGATAAGGTGATACGTCCCATTATTGCGGCCACATCGCCCGGTTCATCCGCACCCGGTGCGGTGTAGGCTATGTTTATCCCGTCCTTGGGCACTAAATCGGAAGGCAGGACCTCCAGGATCCTGGAGGCGACGGCCTCCAGCTCGTCGACCACTTCTCTTGAGGGTAGGCCCGCATCGATTCTAACAATGGGGTTGACCACGTCGTCGCCCTTTCCTATCGCGTATTGGGTCTCTATGGATTTCTGTATGAGCTCCCGGGACTTCATGACCGAAGATGCGATATTCATCCCCTTGGCGCAGTTGGCCGTGATGAACGAAGAAAGCGTGCATCCGCTGCCGTGGCCGGATTTGTTAAGACGCGGGTATTCGAATTTCTTGATCTGAGAATTGAGATATAGGTAGTCCACGACCTTCTTGGTGTCCATATGCCCCCCTTTGAGGTAGACCGAAGATCCCTCTTTCCCTATGAGCTCGCAGGCCAGGGTTGCGTCGTATTCGTTGTTGATCACTATGCCGGAGAGCGTTTCTGCTTCGTATTTGTTGGGCGTGATGAGCTCGCAAAGCGGCATGAGATTTTTGCGTATGGATTCGGCGAGCCCGTTCTCGGCGAGAGATCCTCCCACCCCGGCTGTAAGCACGGGATCGATTATCAGCGGGACCTCATGTTCCTCCAGAAGCTCCGCTACAAGCTTTGCCGTCTCAGCGCTGTAGAGCATGCCCGTCTTCACGGCGCTGATCTTGCAGTCTCTGACGACGGAACGGAACTGAGCCTCAACGATTTCCTCCGGGACGGGAAATATCTCTGCTACCTCGCAGGTGTTCTGGGCGGTTACTGCCGTGACGACGCATACTGCATGCACATCCAACGAGCCCATGGCCTTTACGTCGGCCTGGATGCCCGCTCCGCCGACAGAGTCGGAGCCCGCGATCGTCAAAGCAACCTTCACGCTGCTGGATATGTTTACGGTGTATTAAAGAAATGCGAATTCCTTTTTAGGAGAGCGTCAAAAGTGATTAATAAACCGACCAGGATTAGGTGGCGTGAAAGTCTACAGCACGCATTTTGTCCTCAAAGGAAAATCCGATTACAAGGACCTCGCACCCGTGTTCCCGGACATCCTCGGAATGTTGCTCGAGGAGATAGGCCAGATACCGGAAGAGGAGGAGATAATGCAGATGTACATCGAAGAGAACACTTCAGACCTCAAGAACAACAGGAAGCCTGAGGGTTACAACCGGAAAGGAAAGGTCAGGCTCGTGTTCCCCATCGGCAGCAAAGAGTTCTATCTGAAAAGTTACAGCAAGGCCACAGACTTGGCCTCGATTTCGGACAGGGTATCGGAGATGCTGTCTTCCGCCGGCGTTAAGTTCGACGTCAAGAAGAACGACCGCATAGAGTTCGAGTGATCATCCCAGGAGCCTGCTCCAGCATTTCTCGTAAACCTGCGATTCGCACGTAACGAAGTTCATCCTGTCTTCGACAGACGACCTGGCTTTCTCTATCTGCACGGCGACGGACGAGGGAGAGGTTCCCCCGTAAGAGCTCCTGCGTTCGACGCACCGCCTGATCGATATCACGTCATAGACGTCTTCCCCTATCCTGTCGCTGAACTTCTTGAGGTCTGCCAACGGGACCCCCTCGAGCCTGAGCCCCTCGGAGATGCAGTGCCTGACCGCGGCCCCCACTATCCCGTGGGCCTCCCTGAAAGGAACGCCTTTGGTCACAAGGTAGTCGGCGAGGTCGGTTGCGTTTATCTGGCCCTTTCCCACGGCCTCTTCCATCCTCTTCGTGTCCACCTTCATGGTGGTGACCATCTTGTACATCATGTCCACGCAGTCGGCTGCGGACTGCAGGGAGTCGATGACCGGCCTCTTGTCCTCCTGCATATCCCTGTTGTACGTGAGAGGAAGCCCCTTCAGCATCGTAAGTACGGAAACCAGGTGCCCTACCGCTGACCCGGAACGTCCCCTGATGAGCTCGGCGATGTCCGGGTTCTTCTTCTGGGGCATGATGGAGGAGCCTGTGGAGTAGCGGTCGTCCATCTCGATGAATCCGAACTCCTGGGACGACCAGAGGACCAGCTCTTCGGAGAGCGAGGACAGGTGGTCCGCCAGCAATGCGGAGCAGAATACTATCTCGGCTGCGAAGTCCCTGTCGCTGACGGAGTCCATGGAGTTCTCTGTCGGCTTTTTGAATCCCAGGGACTCGGCTGTCATCTTCCGGTCTATGGGGAAGGTGGTACCGGCCAACGCGGCGGAGCCCAGCGGGCACTCGTTGATCCTTTCGTAGCTTTCGATAAGTCTTTCGGAGTCGCGCCCGAACTTGAACACATAAGCCATGAGATGATGTGCCAATGTAACAGGTTGAGCGTGCTGCATATGGGTGAATCCTGGCATTATGGACTCTGTATTGTTCTCTGCCACCTCGATCAGACCCATGCGGAGCCTCTCGATCTTCTCGACGATCTCAAGCACAGCATCCCTGAGGAACATCCTGAAGTCTGTGGAGACCTGGTCGTTGCGGCTCCTCCCCGTGTGGAGCTTCCCCCCGCCCGGGCCCACGATCTCCGTGAGCCTGAACTCTACGCAGGTGTGTATGTCTTCCAGGGAATCGTCTATCTCGAACTCTCCGCTCTCCATCTCTTCCGCTATCTTCTTGAGGCCTGCCGCGATAGCATCCGCGTCGCCCTTCGGGATGATGTTGCATTTTTTTAGCATTTTTACATGAGCCAGAGACCCCATGACGTCGTAATATCCCAACGCCGCGTCCACTTCCAGCGACGATGTGAACTTCAGTGTGGAATCATCCATTTCCGATTCGAAACGGCCGGACCATAGAGCCTGCTGTGTCATGTCTCTCACTTCTTCGAGTTCTTCCTGCGCACTCCGGCCGAAGTCCTTCCAGGGAGGCCCCAGCAGTAGATGAAGCCGACCGCCGACCTGTGGTCGAAGGTGTCCCCCTCGGCGTACGTGGAAAGACCCACGTCGTAAAGCGAGTTGTCTGATTTCCTTCCGACGACGGTGCAGCTTCCCTTGTAAAGCTTCATCCTCACAGTGCCGCAGACGGTCTCCTGGGTCTTGTCTATGAACGCCATGACCGCTCCGCGGAGAGTGTCGAACCAAAGTCCGTCGTATATTATCTGGCACATCTTCTGTTCCAGTGTGCGCTTGAACTCGATCGTGTCCCTGGGCAGGGTAAGCCCTTCCAGCGAGCGGTGGGCGGTGATCAGGGTAACGGCGGCAGGGCACTCATAGGTCTCCCTGCTTTTGATTCCGATGAGCCTGTCTTCCACGTGGTCGATCCTTCCGACGCCGTTCCTGCCGGCGATCTTGTCCAGAGCCTCCACCAGTTCCACGCCCTTCATCTTTTTTCCGTTCAGTGCGACCGGGACTCCCTTCTCGAACTCTATCTCGACATATTCTGGGGTTTCCGGTGCCTTCTCCGGGTCGGCTGTGTTCTGCCAGACGCCGGCAGGAGGCTCTGCCCAGGGGTCTTCCAGGGCGCCGCATTCGCAAGAGGAGCCCCAAAGGTTCTCGTCGCGGGAGTAGGGGCTTTCCTTCTTCACGATTATCTCGATGCCTTTCTCCCTGGCATACTCGATCTCCTGTTCCCTGGTGGTCGGGTGGTCCCTCATGGGGGCTATGATCTTCAGGTCCGGGTTCAGCGAAACGATGCCGACGTCGAACCTGACCTGGTCGTTGCCTTTTCCGGTGCATCCGTGAGCTATATATTTGGCCCCCTCTCTGTTGGCCACTTCCACCAGCTTTTTGACCATCAGGGGCCTTGCTACGGCGGTGCTCAGAGGGTAGACGCCCTGGTACATCGCGTTGGATTTCAATACCGCCCAGGCATATTCGTTTATGAATTCGTCCTTGGCGTCTATGAGCTCGGCCTTGAGGGCTCCGTTCCTCAGCGCGCGAGCGATGATGTCGTCCTGGCTCGGAGGCTGCCCCACGTCGATCGATACAGCGATGACGTCCAGGTCGTATTCCTCTTGGATCCAGCGTATGGCCACTGACGTGTCCAGGCCTCCGGAGTATGCAAGGACGACCTTGTCTCTGCCCTTCCTACCGCCTTTGTCGGAGCATTCTTTGTTTGTCATGTTATCTTCCCGCTCGATTGCCTTTTTTGTTTATATTGTTGTGGTAGGGACGCGGTCTGGCGCCCGGCCCGCATATTTTAGGGCCCTGCGCGGCTTTAGGCAAAGATGTCGTTCGAATGTACCGCTCGAATCCAGCATCCCAAACCGAAACGTTCCGTTAGAGCCAAATTGTCACCATAGATACGGTATATACAGCTTGTGTCTGAAATCGAACAATATCTTTTTTAACAGTATAACAATGCTCAGACACCATATAGGATCACGGGGATAGATGTGAAAAACATAGGTATAATCGGGGGAACGGGATACACGGGAGGAGAGCTCGCGCGCATACTTTCGCTGCACCCCGACGTCAAGATCGTTGCGATGACCTCCCGCCAGAATGCGGGACAGAAGGTAAGCAGCCTGCAGCCTAACCTCAAAGGGTACACGGACATCGAATTCACGGAATCCATTCCCGAATCGGCCGACTTGGACCTGGTGTTCGTAGCGACTCCCCACGGGGCGGCAATGAAGGTCGTCCCCGGGCTCATCGAGCGCGGCATCAAGGCGATCGACCTTTCTGGAGACTACAGGCTCCACGACATACCCCTCTATGAGAAGTGGTACGGCCACCAGCACACGGACCCGGATAATCTGGAGAAGGCCGTTTACGGGCTTCCCGAATTCTACCGCGACAGCATATCAAAGGCAGACCTGGTCGCCAACCCGGGGTGCTACGCGACTTCGGCGATACTTCCGCTGGCGCCCCTCATGCGTAGCGGTCTGGTCGAGGGCACGGTCTTCGTCGATGGTAAGAGCGGCACTTCGGGAGCCGGGATGAATCCTTCCTCCCGTCTGCACCACCCGACATGCGGCGAGTCAGTGATACCTTACAGCGTAGGAATGCACCGACACACCCCTGAGATAGAGACGGTCGTGGGCGACATCTCCGGGAAGGAGACCGACGTGCTGTTCGTACCGCATCTTGTTCCAATAGTCCGCGGTATAATCTCCGCCTGCTACATCCGCCTATCGGAGGAGGCAGACCAGGAGAAGCTCGACAGTATCTACCGCAAAGCGTACGAAGGAGAGTTCTTTGTCGATTATGTCAAAGAACCCTCCATAAGGGCGGTCGTGGCCTCCAACCACGCGCAGGTAGCCTCCCACGCAGACGGCGGAAGCGCCGTTGCGTTCGGGGTGCTGGACAACCTTGTTAAAGGAGCTTCGGGGCAGGCGGTTCAATGCATGAACCTGATGCTCGGGCTCGAAGAGAAAGAAGGGCTGAAAGCGCCCGGACTCGGAGTGTGAATAGATGAACACTATAGATGGAGGGGTTACTACCCCCGTAGGATTCAAGGCCACCGGAGTGCACAGCGGGGTCAAGTACCGCTCTCTGGACCTGGGAATGGTTTACTCGGAAGTCCCGGCGAACGCTTTCGTCGGATATACGAGCAACAACGTCAAGGCCGCACCGGTGCAGGTCATGATGAAGCAGAGCTCGCCTTTGCTGTCCGCAGTCGTCATAAACAGCGGGAACGCGAACGCGCTGACAGGGCGCCGCGGCATAGAGGACGCCATGGCGATGCAGTCCGCCGCCGCGGCCGAGCTCGGCCTCAAACCGGAGCAGGTCGGGATAATGTCTACGGGGCTGATCGGGCGCTTCATGGACATGCACAAGGTCCGCTACGGGATCAGCCGCGCCGCCAAGGAGCTCGACTCCGGAAGGGAGGCCGATGCGAAGATGGCCGAGGCGATAATGACCACCGACACCATGAAGAAAGAGTTCGCTGTCAGCGTCCGTCTTGGAGACGGGACGCTGGTGTACATAGCCGCGCTGGCGAAGGGAAGCGGGATGATCGCCCCCCATCTGCGTGTCCTCCACGGTACCACACTTTCCATCATAACGACCGATGCCAAGCTTTCTCCTGCGTTCGCCAAGAAATGGCAGGAGATACTGGACGACACGATGAACATGGTCTCCGTGGACGGCGACCAGTCGACGAACGATACGAGCATACTCATGGCCAACGGCATGTCCAAAAGCGGCGTAGCAGACGAAGACCCGGAGTTCGTCGACGCTCTCTCATATCTCATGACGAAGATAGCCAAAGCGATAGCGATCGACGGAGAGGGGGCGACAAAGCTGATAGAGGTGGATGTCTCCGGTGCCAAGACCAAGGATGAAGCGCGCACGGTCGTGAGGACAGTGATCAATTCGCCTCTTGTGAAATCGGCGATATTCGGATCGGACCCCAACTACGGGCGTATAATGATGGCCATAGGCAACAGCGGGGCCGAGTTCAACCTCGAGGAGATGCGCCTGACCATAAAGGGCGGGGACATGGAGGTCCCGATACTCGACGGAGGGGCGCCGGTGTTCCAGGAGGAACGTTCGGTAGAGGTGGTCCGCATGGCCATGGACAACAAAGAGGTGACGATAATCGTAGATCTTGCCGCGGGCGACGAGACGGCCGTGGGCTGGGGATGCGACCTGACCTACGACTACGTGCGCATCAACGCGGAATATGCCACATGAGGCGACAGAATGCTCTATCTTATCAAGTTCGGCGGTAACGCCATAAGCGACGAGGGAGACCTGTCGCGCCTCTGCGATGAGATCTGGGAGATGACGGATGGCGGTCACAAGGTCATCTTGGTCCACGGGGGAGGTCCCGAGATATCGGCCGAGATGGAAAGGCTAGGCATGAAGCCCACCAAGGTCAACGGGGTGAGGGTAACGGACGCCGACGGCCTCGAAGTTGCGGCCAAGGTACTTAAGAAGATAAACACCAGGGTCACCGACGCGCTCTATGCGGCCGATGTTCCGCATATCGGTATGCCCGCTTACGCATGCACCCTTTGCAGGAAGATGGAGCCCATCGCATACTGCGAGGACGGAGTGCAGAAGACAGCGGACCTGGGGATGGTCGGAGAGGTCGTAAGCGTGGACACGGGGATGCTCGGCGACATACTGAATGCGGGAGTGGTACCTGTGATATATCCGATCGGCTCGGACGGCATCTACGACCTGAACGTCAACGCCGACACCATGGCCGCAGGTATAGCGGCAGGCATGGAATGCGACGAGATGATCGCTATAACGGACGTCCCCGGGGTCCTGAAAGACGTCAAAGATCCAACTTCCAAATACGACAGGCTGACAATAGATGAAGCTCTGGCACTTATCGAGGACGGGACCATATCCGGAGGGATGATACCTAAGGTCGAAGCTTGCATAAAGGCGGTGCGCTCCGGAGCACGCGCAGTACGCATGGTCAACGGAAAGGACCCGGAAAACATAGTGTCCGATATATCCGCCGAAGGCGGCAAGGGAACAGTCATTACGAAGTGATAACATGTATTTCGAAGAAATCAAAGAGATGAGCCAGAAGTATCTTTTCCAAAACTACGGACGCATAGAGGTCGCGTTCACCCATGGAGAAGGACCGTATCTCTACGATACAGAGGGAAAGAAATATCTCGATCTGGTGGCAGGCATAGCTGTAAACGCCCTGGGATACGCGCATCCCGAGTGGGTCGCCGCCGTACAGGCCCAGGTCGCCCGCATGACCCACACGTCCAATCTTTACTATGTGAAAGAACAGGCCGAGCTGGCACAGCGCATATCCGAAATAGCCCCGGGTAACCTGGACCGCACGTTGTTCGTCAACAGCGGAGCCGAAGCGAACGAGGGGGCCATGAAGCTCGCCGTACGCTATACGGGAAAGCACAAGGTCGTCTCCGCGCTCAACGGATTCCACGGCCGCACCGCAGCCTCCCTGGGGGCAACCGGGCAGACGAAGTACCAGGAGACCTTCGAACCCCTGATAAGCAACGCATTCAGCTACTACGATTACGGGGATGCGGAGTCAGTCAAATCGGTGGTATCCAAAGACACAGCCGCATTGCTCGTCGAGCCAGTGCAGGGAGAAGGAGGCGTGACAACCGCCTCCAAGGAGTTCTTCAAGGCAGTAAGGGACATATGCACCGACTACGGCACGCTGATGGTGGTAGACGAAGTTCAGACGGGGATGGGACGCACCGGAAAGTGGTTCGGGATCGAGCATTTCGATGTCGTACCGGACATCATAACCATGGCCAAAGGGCTTGGGGGAGGAACGCCGATCGGGGCTTTGGTCTCAACCGACGAAATATCCAAGGTGATGACACCGGGATCTCACGGAACCACCTTCGGAGGCAACCCGATGGTATGCACTGCCGGAAAAGCCGTCATAGACATAATGAAGAAAGAGAAGCTCGTCGAGAACGCCGCGTCGGTCGGAAAGCGTTGGATGGACGATCTGAAGTCCGTCGGATCTTCTAAGATAAAGGAAGTACGCGGATACGGGCTTATCATCGGGATCGAGATGGATTCGCCCGAGACGGCTAAAAAGGTCCAGACGCACTGCCGCGACAACGGCGTTCTGGTCAACGTCTGCCATGGCAACGTTGTACGTCTGATACCGCCCCTCATAATCAACGATTCAGAGAAGGACAGGTTCACTGCGCTTCTGAAAGAATGCGTTTTCTGACATCTGAAAATCAAACCTTTTATCTTTTCTTAATAATTTTCAGGCCCTAAACATCCCAATTTTATAGTGCCAGATATAATAAGATCACAACTTGCGATGACAATATTCATTCAACCTAATTATGTTAGGTAGACCTAAATTTATATAGTATTTAGGTATTCCTAAACTTATGCAACAAACATGCAATGCATGCCGCAGTTCCTGCTGCGGATGCGTGAACGGAAAAGAATCGGAGGATGAGGGGCCGTCGGCCCCCTCCGCCGGAGGAATACCGCTGGCCATGGTCAGGGACGGGAGGTCCGGAAAGATAGTCTGCATCGCGGGAAGGTGCGAGCTGCGGAGATATCTCTCCAATCTGGGGTTCGTGGTCGGGACCGACGTGTCGGTCGTGAACACGATCTCGGGGAATCTTCTCCTTGAGATCAGAGGCACCCGGATAGCTATGGACAGGTCGATGGCCTCGAAGGTGTTCGTGATCCCGGAGGGCTGCTGATGGCCACGCTCCGAGAAGTGGCCTGCGGCGGTTCCGCCAAAGTCGTGCGTATCTGTGCTCAAGGTCCGATGAGGAAACGCATAATGGATATGGGGATAACGAAAGGTTGCACGGTCATTGTGAGGAAGGTCGCCCCACTCGGGGACCCGATGGAAGTCTGCGTACGAGGATACGAACTGAGTCTGAGGAAGAGCGAAGCAGAAGCGATAGAAGTGGAGTGAAAGCATGTCATTTTTCAATACTATACAGCGTGAGCTATGGACCGGGGGAAGCAAATGAGCCGCGTCATAGCTCTGGCGGGCAATCCGAACTGCGGAAAGACCACCTTGTTCAACAGGCTCACGGGCAGCTCGCAGAAAGTAGGGAACTGGCCCGGAGTGACGATCGACAGGAAGGAGGGTAGGATAAAGAGCATCGGGGCGGTATTGGTGGACCTTCCGGGAATTTATTCCCTCTCCCCGTATTCTCCGGAGGAGGTCGTCTCCCGGGACTTCCTGCTTGACAGCAGGCCGGATGCGATAATCAACATAGTCGACGCGACGAACATGGAAAGGAACCTGTATCTGACGAGTCAGATCTTGGACATGGGAATTCCCACGGTCATCGCGCTGAACATGATGGACACCGTCAGGAAGGACGGTACCGTTATCGACACCGAAAAGCTCTCCAAGGCGCTCGGGTGCAGGGTCGTCGGAATATCCGCACTGAAGGGCGAAGGCATGGAAGAGCTGCTCGAAGCCGTATCCTCGGCAGACGAGGCGCCTAGCCCGGTCAGGCTTTCCGGCCCTCTGGAGAAGAGCATCTCCGAAATCTCCGAGAATCTTAGGGATAAGGTGCCGGAGGAGCATCTCAGGTGGTATTCTGTCAAGGCCCTGGAGAGGGACGTTCTGGCGATAGAGAGGATCGGCGACTCCTGGAACAAGATATCGGAGATCATCGAAAAACTTGAAAAGGAGGAGGATGAAGAATCCGACTCGCTTGTGGCTTCCGAGAGGTACGGGTCTATAAGCGATATCGTGGCCTCCTCTGTGAAGACAAAAAGAACCTCGGGATCGTACACGACATCTGACAAGATAGACAGGATCGTAACCCACCGCTGGCTGGGACTCCCCATCTTTGCGGGCGTCATGTTCCTGGTTTATTATATTTCCATAACCACCGTAGGGGGATGGGGGACCGACTGGGTAAACGACGTCTTCTTCGGCGAATGGGCGATCCCCGGGGCCGCATCGTGGCTCGAGGGCATGGCCGTCGATCCAGTGCTTTCTGCATTCATAGTCGACGGGCTCATAGCGGGAGTCGGAGCGGTCCTTGGTTTCCTGCCCCAGATGCTGGTGCTGTTCGTCCTTCTCGTGATACTGGAGGACAGCGGATACATGGCCAGGATAGCCTTCGTGATGGACCGTGTATTCAGAAGGTTCGGTCTGTCGGGGAAGTCATTCATCCCCATCCTAATCGGTACCGGATGCGGCGTTCCTGGGATAATGGCTTCACGCACGATCGAGAGCGAGAGGGACAGGAGGATCACCGCGATGACCACAACGTTCATCCCGTGTTCTGCCAAATTGCCGATCATAGCCCTCATAGCGGGGGCACTGTTCGGCGGGTCTGCGCTGGTGGCCCTCGCCTCTTACTTCATCGGAGTGCTGGCTATTCTTCTTTCAGGGATAATCCTGAAGAAGTGGCCCTCTCTTTCAGGGACCCCGTCGGAGTTCATAATGGAGCTTCCGCCGTACCACGTCCCGGGCATAGCCACGGTTATAAGGTCCACGTTCGAGAAGGGATGGGCGTTCGTCAGGAAGGCAGGTACGTTCATACTTCTGGCATGCGGTATCGTATGGTTCCTTTCGGCCTTCGACTGGAGCATGTCGATGGTAGGTGACATCAACGATTCGATGCTGGCAGACATAGGCAATGCCATAACATGGATATTCGTCCCTCTGGGATGGGGCGACGAATGGCAGTTCTCGGTGGGAACCATAACAGGGCTGCTGGCCAAGGAGAACGTGGTGGGCACCTTCGGCGTCCTGTTCGGCTTCTCCGAGGTTGCAGAGTCGGGTGACGAGATATGGCCGATCATAGCGGCCATGCTTACGCCCATCGCCGGATTCTCGTTCCTGGTGTTCAATCTGCTCTGCGCGCCCTGCTTCGCGGCGATAGGCGCCATGAGGCGTGAGCTCGGGACCTGGAAGGCGACAGGTGCGGCAGTGCTGTACCAGTGCCTCCTGGCATACGCAGTTTCGATGGTGATTTTCCAGATCGGCAGCCTGCTCATATACGGAACGTTCGGCATCTGGACGGTCGCGGCCTTCGCGACGGTTGCGCTGATAGCATACATACTGGTCAGCAAGGAGCCCTTCGCCAGATACAGGCATAAGACCTCGGAGGCCGCGGCATGAACATCGCCACGATCGCAGTGGGACTGGCGGTAGCCATGGTTCTGTTTTTAGCGGCCTACTGTTCGGTCAGATCCTTCAGGAACGGGAAGTGCTCAGGGTGCAAAGAGTGCGGGAGGTGCAAGAGGAGGTGAACATGTACATTCGAGGAATCAAATAAACATCTTCAATGCTGCCGGTTACGCCTCCGAACTGTCCGGCAGCAGAAACGATTTACTCTGTTTTTGAGGAGCGGGAGTTCCAAAAACAATATGCCAGATATAAATATTCAATGATATTTATAATAATAAATCAATAATCCGATCAGTCAAAAGAGGAGGATGGACCCAGTAGCGCTCAGTATAATTCGGGGCGTCTCCTCTGAAAGTACTTGATGTTGCACATGTCGTAGGACAGTCCGTCGTCACGATCGAACCCTTCCAATTCGACGATGTCCAAGGACTCGGTCCCGTTGAAATTTTCGAAGATGGCGATCCCCTTCCTGTTCATGACGATAGTGCCTCCGCCGGATACCGATCCTCTGCCATTGTCTCCTATAGAATTGCAGGCCGCGACATACACATCGTTGTCCCAGGCCCTGGCGGGGAGATATCTCATCCATGTTTCTTTTCGTCTTTCGCCTCCGAGATTGGATGCGTGCGGTATGAAAATCAATTCTGCACCATTTCTCCTGAGGACAGAAAATATGTCCGGTATGTGTGCTTCCCAGCACAATGCGACACCTATGATGGCATTTTTTGTCCCGATTACAGGTATGGACCCTCCGCATGTGAAGCGTCCTTCCTCTCTTGTCCCCAGGTGCGTTTTGCGATATTTCACGTAAGTCCCGTCGGGGCACGCGATCAGCTGTGTCAGATATGGGAGGTCTTCGCCGTTCTTCTCCATGAATCCGAAAATAACGGCAATGTCTTTTTTGCAGGCGGCATTCCTGACAGTTTCGACCACTGGGTCATCATCCGATATTACGTCTTCCGGACCGTATTCAGAAGAATAACCCGTGAGGGACATCTCGGGGAAACAAATGATGTCCGTTTTTTCTTCTGCAGCCCGGTCTACGAACGTCATCATTTTTTCCAGATTCGCATGCAAGTCTCCCAGAATAGACCTCATCTGAACAAGAGCCAGCTTAAGATTTTTCAAGAGCATCATCTCTGTTATTTTTTCATCGGTCCATATTATCAGCAAGAATCATAGGATAGTACGAACGGTCCTTTTTCGTTCTTGATTATCTCAGCTTCGACGCCGTACACGTCTTTTATCGACTCGGGAGTGATCGTTTCCTCGGGGGCCCCGTAGCTGTATATTTTCTTGTTGCTGATCATCAGAACCTTATCTGAATATCTGAGTGCCAGGTTCAGGTCGTGAAGAGCTATTATCATTCCGCGGTCCTGGCCGTGGACCATCTCGCGCATGATCTTCATGGTCTCTATCTGATGCCTAAGGTCCAATGAGCTGGTAGGCTCGTCGAATATGTAGAAGTTAGGATTCTGACACAAGGTCCTGGCAATGAAAACCCTCTGGAGCTGGCCGCCCGATATCTCGTTTATGTACCTGGATGCCAGGTCCAGAACGTTCATCTTTGTCATCGATCTTTCTGCCATGTCCAGGTCTTCTTCTGTGTAATCCCAGTTTATGTATGGCCGTCTGCCCATCAATACGGTGTCGAGAACCGTCGTGAACTGTGAATAGTTGTAATATTGGGGTACGTAGCCCAAGATCTTGGAAAGGTCTGCTCTGCTGTAGTCTTTGATGTTGCGGTCATCGATGTTCACCCGGCCTGACATTGGGTCGTTGAGATTGCAGAGCGTCTTTATCAGAGTAGATTTACCCGACCCATTGGGCCCCAGTATAGAAAGTACATTTCCAGTGCATGTTTGGAAATCAATGTCCTCTATGACGGTACTTCCGTCGTATCCTTGTACAAGGGATTCCACCGACATCTTCATGCCAGATACCTCCCGTTCTTCCTTGAGACCAGCCAGATGAAGAACACTCCGCCTATGAGGTACAGGAGTATGCCTACTGGTATCTCCTGTGGGCTCATCAGGATTCTGGCCACCGTATCCGACAGTAGGAGTATGATCGCTCCCATGAGCGCCGATGCGGGTATCAGGTACCTGTTGTCGTTGCCGATCAGTATCCTGCATATGTGTGGGGCCATCAGGCCGATGAAACCTATCACCCCGGTGAATGCCAGACAAGCGGAAGTTATCAGAGTGCAGACGATAAGAAGGTCTCTTCGTATCTTATGGACCTCGATGCCAAGGCTTTTCGCCACATCGTCACCTCCGGACATCGTGTTCATGTCTACCGCCCGGCGTTCCAACAGGAAGAATCCCACCAGGACTATCGGGACGATAAAAATGATACTGCTCCAAGTGGCCCCCCACATCCCTCCCATGAGCCAATTCACTATTTCGCGCAGGGCGGTGTCGTCCGAGATGTATTTTGCGAATGAAACTCCTGCCTGGAAAAGATATCCTACGACCACTCCCGACAGCACCAACACGGACTGCGAAGCAATGTTGTTCTTCGAGATGATGAGCACCAGGGCCATGCTGAGCGTTCCGAAGAAGAACGCGAACAGTATCGTGATCAGTGTTTTTGCCGAGAATGTGATGCCCATCACATCAAGTACCCCGTAGTATGCGGACCCGAATATTGCGCTACCGAACGCAATAGCCATCGCTGCGCCGAACGACGCGGCAGAAGACACTCCCAAGGTAAAGGGGCTAACCAACGGATTTCTCAGGAGGCTCTGCATCACGGTTCCAGAAGCGCCGAGCGCGATACCGGTGAAGATGCATAGCAGTATGCGCGGCTCTCTGCCGTTGACGATTATGTCATAGTAGTATGGTTTCGAAAGGGCGAACGTATCCGGGGCAATCTGGTTGAACATACACGCCAGAACATCGAATGCCGGGATCCTCACCGATCCGAGGCTGAGGGATAAAACGACCATTGCCAGCAGCAAGGCCGCCATCACGGCTATGAACGTCTTCTTTTTTCGTGTGGACGCGTCATATATCGCTTTCACCCGAGTTACTCTGCCTTGAAGATCGGCTTTTTCTTTACTAGATGCCGTTTCTGTTTTTTCTGAGGCCGTCATGTTCTTTCTGCCCTCGTTTCTTCGGCCGTCCGGATCAGACGCCGTATTGGTAGAATAACTGCACAGACGTCCAGTTGGTTCCGAATGTGGAGTTGTAATCTGCAAGGGTATTTTCAACCGTCAATCCGTCGATATCAAGTTCAGGATAGATCAACGTGATGAAGTAGATCATTCCCACGAAGCAGCGCGGCCCGGACAGCACCTTGGAGTCGACCGTCTTGACGACCGTCATGCCGTCGAACATATTGCTGCTGTCTATCACCGGATGCGATGACAGGAAAGCCTCTATCTCAGATTGGCCCTGGTCGTAAGGGGTTGTGTTTCGAAGAACGAAGAGATCAATTCCATTTTCGTTATAATACTCCACTATGGACTCCTGGGATATCTGTGCCGAAGATGAAGTCGCCGAGCTGTCTATCTCCGAGATCGCATTTTTCAGGCCGCAAATGTCTTCGAGCATGCCGGACAGTTCTGCGGCGCCGGTATAGTATTTGGAACTGGCACTTGTGCCCATAGTGGCGACGAAGGTCTTCTTCTGGCTCTCGGTCAGAGTCGAGCTCGCATTTCTCAGTGTGTCAACGATTCCGTTGAAGAACTCCTCATAAGAATCCGCTATCGCCGTGGCCTCATCATCCCCGAACAGGCTGGCCAACTGTTTGAGGTCTCCGACCTGGGTGCTGAAACCGTAGCAATCCAGGAGGATGACAGTTATCCCCATGGATTTCAGCGCATCAACGTTCGTTATAGCCATCGAGGTGCATTGTCCTATGATGACCGTGGAGCCCGTGTTGAGCACGGATTCCGGGTTGGGAGTATTGTATGACCCTATATCGTCACACTCGGCCCACCAATCTTCTGTGGGCTTCGATTTCATAGTGGAACTTACGCCAACAACTTTGTCGCTGAGTCCGAGAATCGACAGGAACTCGGCCGCGTTTGTGTTAACCACGCAAACACTGGAGACCGGTGTCGGGACGACAACTTCCGTACCGTCGTTCTGCGTGATGGTAACGGTATCGTCGTCGCCGGACGATCTGCCGTTGGTGACCGAATATGCGGAAACCCCTGCGACCGCAATGATTATCACAGCGAATATTGCAATGTATCTTCTGTCCATTTTATCACCATTATTTTCGATAATCCGTGACCGGCAGTTTTTTCCCACATCGAAATGACCGTCTGTCATGAATATTGGATTATACATCCAACATTATTTATCGATATATAATGCCTATGTTCCTCATCATAGGTTGAAAATAATGACTGGCTACAAAAAAATACAATGACTTAAAGAAATATTGGATAATATTTCCAAGTATGAAAATAATCCAAAGGAGTCGGTGAAAGATTATACTTTATCGAGGGGAATATTTTCTCCCACCCATAACATTTCTTTTTGACTCGGACCTCTTCATATCAGGTTACAATATTGTCCGGTCATGAGAATGAATTTCTCAATCGAAGAGCAGATCATATACGTTAAGTCCGCATCTTACTGTGTAAATGACGATCACCATCGAAGTCCCGTAGATGTGTCGATTGTCCAGAAATACAGCGGTGAACATATCTGGGACTTTTTATCAATAATTTGTTCACAATAAAACATAATATACTTAGAAAATCATGTCCCGAGCATGTCCAAGGGATTGTCGAAAGAGAGTTTGGCGGAGAAGACCAGGGTATACATCGACACGCACCCCAGCATAAAGGACTGCGTGGCGAAAGGCCTAATCAACTATTCGTCCCTGGCACGTATGATAATGAAGGACATCGGCGTAGATAACGAGGAGGCGGTCATGATCGCCTGCCGCAGATACGCATCAAAGCTCAGCCTTACCACTAACCATGAAATGGACATACTGAGCGTCCTCAAAGACAGCAGGCTGGAGATGAGGACCAAGACATGCATCGTCACGGCGAAGAACGACTGGTCGGTCCTCCACAAGATGGACAATCTTTTCAAGGACCTTTGGAACGAGAATTCGATCATGCAGGTCGTACAGTCTGCATCTGCGGTGACGATCATTGCGGACAAGATGCTCAAAGACAGGATAATGGATACCGTCGGAAGGTTTAACATCATAAAGGTCAGAGAGAACCTTGTCGAGATCGTCGTGAAATCTCCTGAGAAGATTGTGGAGACCACCGGTGTGATCGCGTATCTGATCACCAACCTCTCCGATGCGGGGATCAACATCGAAGAGACCGTCAGCTGTTACACCGATACGATCTTCATCGTAGGCGAGAGCGATATGATCAACGCCTATTCCGTTCTGACCAAGTGCATCCAGTCCGCCGAGGAGACCGTAAGCGACTGACCGTTCAGCAAACCACGTTCAGCCCCGCCTTCCTGAGCTCTTCGAGGAACTCCTTCTTCCTGGAAGGGGAGATTATTACAGAGGAGGCGTTGCCGAATTTTATGCGGACCGTGTCGCCTGACATACCGTAGAACGCCGAGCGGTCGTCCTTTTCGGTATCAACGGACGTGATCTTCGAGAACGCGATCTCAATGCGGCCGTCGGTGGAATCGATCGTCACCGAGGTCGAGGTCACAGTGTAATATGTTCTGCGGTAAACGTAGGTTGTGGACACGAAGACGAACAGCATCACTGCAATACCAGCGACGCATACAATGGCCCATATCCATCCGTCAAGGGCCAGGAACCAAGCTAACGCTATGATCACGGCCAACAGAGGGGCGAGATAATACCAGAAACCGCGTTTTGTCCTGTAAACAGATTCAGCCACAAGTGTACGAATGGTCTTGTGGCATATAATTTTTTTACATTTTTGTCTTTTGATGATTAAAAGCTAGAGGCGTCATTTTTCCTCTGGTTTTTTATCCCATAACTCCGTCGGGTCTGCGTGGACGTAATATCGCTGGTAGTGATGCTGTTCGTACTCTTCTTCCTGTCCAATGTGGGATCATTCATTTTTGAGAAGATGCGCCTGCCCGGAATGATGGGAGAGATCGTATTCGGGATCCTCGCCGCGAACATCGTCATAGCAGGTCTCGGAGGGTGGAACCTCCTCGATCAGATAGGTATAACGGTACAGACGCCCACGTCGCCGGGTAGCGAGGGTTACAACGTCCTGATGCTGTTCTCCGAGCTGGGAGTGATATTCCTACTTTTCACCGTGGGACTGGAGACAAGGGTCTCGGACCTCTTCAAGGTGGGCAGGCCGGCGATATTCGCGGCAATTCTGGGTATCGCCGTGCCCTTCTCATTGGGTTTCATCTTCATGGGCCTGACCGGAGGGGACACGATGTCTTCGCTCTTCATCGCCACTGCACTGATCACGACCAGCGCAGGGGTCGCCGCCCACGTGCTGAAAAGCCTGAAGATGTCGAACACGACAGAGGGCAAGATCATATTGGGGGCCGCCATTATATCGGAGATCATAACCCTGGTCATATTGGCGGTCATGTCAGGATTAGCCGGAGGAGACACGTCGCCCTCCGGTGTCGTAACCATAGTTTTCAAATCGTTGCTCTTCGTGGTGCTGGCGCTCGTCGTATGCATCTACATTATGCCCAAGATACACGACTCCATCAACAGACACCGGGGACGCGAGCACCCGGACTGGACGATGCTTTTCGTAGGGGTCGGAGTATGCTTTGCCTTGGCGATAGCGGCAGACCAGATCGGTCTTTCGGTGATAATAGGGGCGTACTTCGCCGGTATGATGTTCGCTGATAATGCGGAAGAATGGCATCTCATCAAAGAAATCGAGCCCCTGAAGGAGTTTTTCATGACCTTCTTCTTCATAAGCGTGGGCATACGCGTAGTTCTGAGCGACCTTGCGTCGACGGAAGTAATCGCGTTCGCGGTCGGTATATCGGCAATAGCCATACTCGCGAAGTATCTGGCATGTTCGATAGGCGCGAAGGCCGGAGACCGTTCCCTGGACCGCAGGTCCATGAATATAATCGGTTGGGGCATGGTGCCGAAGGCGGAAGTGGTCATGGTCATCGCCACCATCGGAGTTATGTCCGGCGCATTGGAGTCCGTGACGTTCTCCTGCGTGGTCATAATGGCCATCGCCGCCACCACGGTGTCGCATTTCATGGTGGAAAGGGGTTTCCGTAAAAAGTACGGGGACGCGGGTGCCGACGCTTCGGCATAGGCGTGATGTCGATTGCGCACGTCGAACGATGCATCGATGCCCAGCGACCGGACAACGAACTGCCGAGGTAAGAGTTCCGGGAGCGGGCCCGTCGCGCAAGGTCCAGGTCTATACCGGAGGCGCGTTCACGGCTTAGGCCCGTCCCTTTGATATCGGGACATATTTCCGCAATCGTCGGGCGGGGTCAGGCCTCTGACGTTTTTGCTTTCGGTTTCAGCATGTACGCCGACACGGCGCCCGCGAGACAGAACAGCATTCCCGCGGCCCACGTCCATACGTATCCTTCGAAGCCGTAGTATTTCAGCCCGAACGCCTCGAAGACCACGAAACCGGAAAGTATCGCGGTTCCGAGGACGGGGCCGATGGAACCGCCGATCAGACGGAACATCGTGTTCATTCCCGATGCGATGCCGAAGTCCTCTGCGGGACTCGTTTCCACCACTACGTTGATCATGGAGACCATGGCCAATGCGTTTCCGACGCCTGCGACGGACATCGAAAGCACGATGGTCCAAAGCGCGGTGGGGAAGGCCTTCAGGAGTACGATAAGCATCAGGTCCCCGATGGCGAACAGGAGCATTCCTGCGGACAGGACCTTCATGGAATTGCCGGGTTTTCTGCACTATTTTCCCGCCAACGGGCCGAATATCAGGCCCATGACAGCCATAGGCATCATTATCAGGCCGATGTCGAAGGTATCCTCGATGCGGAATCCGCCGTAGACCTCAGGGCCGGCCAGGAAATACGGCAGCGTTTGGAACAGCATGAACATGGATATTCCGAAAAGGAATGCGGTCACATGGGCTCCCGCTCCTTTTCCGGTCAAAAGACCCAGTTTCATGAGCGGTTCCGCCGCCCTGCGTTCCCAGTACACGAACGATACCAGAGATACAATGAAGAATGCCAGGCATGAAAGTACCATCGTACTCGAAGAGCCTTGCTCCTCAAAGACCGTCAGGGCGATCAGCAGAGACAGTATGCAGACGGAGAGCATGCCCGCTCCGAAGTAGTCGACCTTCCTTCCCTTGACGAATATGCCTGCGTCGTTCACCTTGAGGTAGAATATCGGGATCAGTATGAGGAACAGCGGTGCCGTGATGTAATAGCAGTACTGCCAATCGAACCGCGACACGATCCATCCGCCCCCCAGCAGTCCGATTGAGACGCCGACGGAGAACATGGCGCTGACGATGCCGATCGACATCGGCACCATCTCCTTGGGGAAAGTGTCCCTGATTATGCCGTAGAATATCGGGAACATGGTCAGTCCGATACCCTGCATGGCACGGAAGGCGATGAGGCAGACGAAATTGCCATAGGTCAGCGCACAGCCTATCAGTCCTACGGTGTATATCGCCAGGGTGACGATCAGCATCTTCCTTTTTCCGTAAAGGTCTGCCAGTTTTCCGACGATGGGGTTCAGCACCGCGCCCACGAGAAGATATATCGACAGTATCCAGGGCACCCATCCGGAGTGGTCCGGGAAGCTCGAAGATATGTGCTGAAGGGCCGGAACAAGCATTATGTCGATGAACATGACCATCATCGCCACGAACGCCATCAGGACCAGCGTGGTCCTGCAACCCTTCATATCCTCGCCTTTGAAACCCATTGTACGACCCGTATTCCAGCCAGCCGTCTGCTTCATATTAACGTTTGCACCCCGGGCGCGACCTCGCGTCGACGTGGGGCCTTGCCGTCGGCCCCCGTCGCAGTTATAGACTATGACCATAATCTCCGCCGCATGTCCTTCAAGTACGGCGGGTTGAGAGATTCCATCGTGGACGCGATAAGGAGGGGCACCGAAGGCAGGAACGTAGGCGTCGCCTTCTCGGGCGGACTGGACTCGGGGCTCGCGGCCGCGGTATCAAAGGATTACGCCGATTCGGTCGTGCTTTACACATGCGGGACCGATACCTCACACGACGTCGTCATGGCCCGGGACCTGTCGGAAAGGATAGGCCTCCCCTGGGTCCACGTGAAGATTTCCCGGGACAACGTGGAATCCCTAATACGGGAGATGATGGCCGCTACTGACGTCCGGGACCCCTTCACCATTTCGTACGAGCTGCAGCTTTTCAGCGTCTGCAGGGCGTCCGGAGAGGACGTGATACTGACCGGTCAGGGCGCGGACGAATATTTCATGGGATGTGCGAAGTTCGTCGGTTGCCCGTATGCGGATTATGAGATATTCAGGAAAGACAGCGTAAAAAGGCTCTTGGAGGTGTCCGTCCCCTGCGAGAGGGCGATCGCGGCGCATTTCGGAAAAGATATCGTCTATCCGTACATGGACCAATCGGTTGTAACTGAGGTGGGAAAGATAGGCCCGGAGGTGCTGAGGCCCAAGGACATGGACTCCAGGAAGGCCGTGCTCAGAGAAGTGGCGTTAGACCTGGGACATCCCGTCATAGCCGAAAGGAAGAAGAAATCCTCGCAGTACGGCTCGGGGACCACCGATATAATCCGCGCGCTGGCGAAGGAGAAGGGCATGATGTACAATCAGTATATCGCGTCCATCTATGACGTAGTAAAAGGAAACGGCATCAGAATCGAAGATTCGGACATCTATTGAAAATAGCCGGTCCGCAGTCTGTAGGTTGCTCTTAGCGATCATCTCATCTTCGGCAACGGTGCCAAGGATGCCGAATGCGGATCCCTTCAGACAGAAACAAAAAGGTCACCTCGCTATGGCCGATGACGGAATGGACGCCGACGTTGTGAGAGGACACAATCCGATGTCAGCTGCCGTGGACGGGGCCCGGATATTTTCTTCGCCAAGGTTATGAAATCCGCTCTTCCATGAACGGCCTGTCCCGGACAAGATGGCAAAGTGCCGTCGGATCATGTCCGATAAGCATATGGACGATACAGGGATAAGTTCATATTGATTATTATCTATATTATGTCGTATGAACGCAGATGTTTTCAAGGCTTTTTCTGACCCCAACAGACTAAAGATTTTAGAAATGCTCGCGGGCGGCGAACTCTGTGCATGCAAGATCCAGGAAAATTTGCATATTACCCAGCCAACACTGTCTCATCACATGTCAACTCTGCAGAAGAGCGGATTGGTGATTGTCAGAAAGAACGGACAATGGTCTCATTATTCTATCAATGTCGATGCCTTCAACGATGTCATCGTTTACGTTTCGTCTCTCGTTCCCAAAGAAGAACGTTCGGACGTAAAAAGCGATTGCGAAGCAGTCGCACATTAATTCATTTAGATATGTCTATATAGATACTAATCTATCTTTAATTCATGGCAACAGTCGTCGTTGACATGAGGACTTGCGACAAGACGCATAGGATCACCGTCACCGCAAGGGAGGACGGGGATTTCGATGTCGGTATCGAGTCCGACTGTCCGAAGATTGAGGCATACGGTTCACGCCTGGGGAAGATATCGCTGACGGACCTGCTGGACCTCGAAGGTAGCCGCATAATGTCTTCCGATATGAGGCAGGACATATCGGCAAACTGCCTGTCTGCCATGGGCGTGATCAATGCCGGCTGGATAGAAGCGGGCATGCTCTCCAGAACACTGGTTGCCAAATCGGCGCAGAATTCGGTAAGATTCACGGACGGGGACGGAGGCTTATTGAAATGAGCTCTGTCTGGGATTTCTTCCAGGTCCAGGTTCTCGGGATGCGTTGGCTTAACGATCTGGTGGGTTCGCTGCTCACGGTCCTGGGGGTGGACATCGGAACACAATTAGGCGGTAGCATGCAGTTCTTCATCTACGATCTCATTAAGATCGTAATGCTTTTGGTAACCCTCATCTTCGTGATATCTTACGTACAAACATTTTACCCGCCCGAGCGGACCAAGCTCATATTGAGCAAGTTCAAAGGCGTCAAGGGAAATACCATAGGTGCTTTGCTGGGAACGGTCACGCCGTTCTGCAGCTGTTCGTCCATACCCATATTCATAGGTTTCACGAAGGCTGGGCTGCCGCTCGGCGTGACCTTCTCATTCCTCATATCGTCGCCCCTGGTGGATTTTGCCGCATTGACGATATTGATGAGTATTTTCGGCATCGAAGTCGCATTGCTGTACGTCGTAGTGGGGATCGTCATAGCGGTCGCGGGAGGGATGATCATCGAGCGCATGCGTCTGGAAGATCAGATACAGGAGTTCGCGCGTCCGACGGTCGCAGAGGGCCCCTGCGCCTGCTCCTGTTCAGGCAACGGCTCGAAACAATGGTACGAGCTCACCAGGAGAGAACGTTCGGCGGAATCCTGGATGCAGGTCAAGAACACATTGAGGAAGGTGTTTCCATATGCCGTAATAGGTGTTCTGATAGGCGCGCTCATCCACAATTGGATACCGACAGAAATAATACAGGACGTACTGGGAGAGAACAATCCATTCTCTGTGATCATAGCCACTTTGATAGGCATACCCGTCTATGCCGACATATTCGGCACGATCCCCATAGCCGAAGCTCTGTATGCAAAAGGGATCGAGGTCGGTACGATATTGGCCTTCATGATGGGGGTGACCATAATGTCGATCCCCTCGATCGTGTTGCTGAAGACGGTCGTCAAGAACAAGTTGCTGGCAATATTCATCGGAATATGCCTTTTGGGAGTTATATTGACCGGATACCTGTTCAATCTGATATTCTGAGGTGAAAAATGTTTGGAAAAAAGAAAACGAAGGAAAATGCAGACGACGCATTCGTGAAGATTCTCGGAACCGGGTGCAGGAACTGCAAGGTGCTGGAGGAGAACACAAGAGCGGCGATGGCAGACCTGGGAATGGAACAGGAAATAGGACATGTGACCGAAATCGCAGAGATTGTAAAATACGGGGTCATGCTCACGCCTGCCCTGGTATTCGGAAAGGAAGTGGTCTCGGTCGGCAAGGTTCTGAAGACTAGCGAGATCTTAGAACTGATAACAAAGAAAAAGGAGATGTTTGAATGAGGATGTTGGAAGAATTCGACCCGTATTTTACGGAAAAATTAGACGAAATAGATGCGAATTACAAAGAAAAGATGCCATTCGACGAGAAAACGTACCAGCTGATATGTTTCGCTCTGGCGATCAAGTCCCGTAGCGCGCCGTGCGTCAAGAAGCACTTCCGCGGGGCGATGACGGCAGGAGCGACGGTCAAAGAGATATCTTACATCTTGGCCCTGGTGATGCGCGAATCCGCAGGCGGGGACGATTGCTGGACGCACGATGTCCTGGGAGATTGGACAGAGTTGCTGAAAAGCGATTTCACCTGTCCCTGTACGAAGTGACGGCAAAGGGGGGCCGTACGAAGCATCGTAAACAGTCGGTGTCGCCGATCCTGCCGGTTGGAAAAATTCATTGAAAAATCGAATGGTTTTCGACTGAAAACAGGAAACCGGGATCTACAGCCGTACTGTCCGCATTACCGCCCATCGCGAAGCATGCAGACGGGCGCAGATAAGGTGGAACATGTTCGACATCCTCATGGACGATGTGCAAAATGTGCCCGAACTCCGTGAAATCGCCTGCATTGCGATCTAAGGTGCATATGTGAACCTGGAATCCGTCCCGTGAGGCATTGTGTCGGCCGTAAAGATTCCCGCCACCAGCAAAAGAGAGTGTTCCGGTCAAAGAAAATCCACGAGATGAAAACGACATATCCCTAATGAAATAACAGATTTGAAGTATGGCCCACACAATACAGTACGGAGCTGATGTTTCGTGGGGCTCTTCAAATCATACTTCGAAAAAAGAAAACAAAAGTATGACGAAAAGGTGAAGATCTGTTCCGAACTTATTTCGGAAGTTGAAAGGATACAGAGTTCCGTCGCCTGCCTGTTCTCTGACGCGGAGACGTATGTGGAACCGGGAGCAGATCTTGAACTGAGAGGAATGTTCGAAGCCCTCCGCATACCTTCCGATCTCAAGAAGGTGTCCGATTACAAGTCGCTCGTATCGAAGAGGGAATCCCTCAGGTCCGTCTTCCATGAACTAGACGGCAGGATCGTGGCACATAACGATGACCTTACCCGGAAAAGGATAGCCGAGGCTATGAAAATCATCGGCACAATCGAAGGAAGGTCTCCGGACGAGCAGCAATGGTCCTGCATCGTAAGAGAATTCCACAATCAGCTTGTGGTCGCCGGTGCCGGGACCGGGAAGACCTCCGTCGTTGTGGGGAAGGTCAAATATCTTCTTAAAACGGGAGGATGTGGTCCGGAGGACATTCTGGTACTGTCGTTCACCAATGCATCCGCGTCGGAGATGCGCGAAAGGATCCGTTCGGAGACCGGCTGCGACATCCGCGCGATAACATTCCACAAGCTGGGCAAGGACATAATCGCGGAAGCGGAGGGCAGGTCCCCGTCTGTAACCAACATCGATCTGAACGAATTCGCGGCCGAACAGATAGAGGTGTTTCTGAAATCCGACATATTCGCCAGGAATCTGATGAAGTACCTTCTTTTCGCACACGGTCAAAAGGAAAGGGAGAAGAAATTCGAGACCGAAGAAGAGTATCGGAAATACATCGTCTCTGACCCGTACGTGACCCTGAAGGGAGAGAAGATAAAGAGCCAGGGCGAACTGGACATCGCAAATTTCCTTTCTATCAATGGCATCGGATATGAGTACGAGCGCCCTTACGAAAAAGACACCGTCGACGGCAAGCACTCACAATACTGCCCCGATTTCTTTCTGACGGAACATGGCATCTATATCGAGCATTTCGGAATAGACCGCAACGGGAACGTTCCTGATTATTTTTCCTCCGAGGACGGAAAAACGCCCTCGGAGACTTACCGCGATTCAATGGAATGGAAGAGAAGGCTTCACAAAGAAAACGGAACGATGATGATCGAATGCTACGCCTACGAGGGGCCGGAGGGGACCCTCCTTGACAACCTCGAGAGGAAGTTGACGGAACACGGCGTGATTATGCGACTGATGTCGCCGCAGCAGATCCTGGATTCAATGGACGGGGAGATAAAAGGTGGGCTGCCCGAGCTCACAGCAAAGATAATCACCCTCATCAAATGCAGGGGCGGTACGGTAGAAGGCGCCCTATCGGGTGCCAAGCTGACATGGGGCGACAGGATGCTGCTGTCCATAGTGAAGCCGGTCTTCCAAGCCTACGAGCAGGCCTTGGCCGAAAGAGGGGAGATCGATTTTAACGACATGATCAACAAAGCGGCCTTGGAAGTACGGAACGGAAGGTACGCCAATCCCTACAGGTACGTGATAGTGGACGAATATCAGGACATTTCCACATCCAGGTTCAACCTTCTACGCAGTCTGAGGGAGGATCGGGATTACAGATTGTTCTGCGTCGGCGACGATTGGCAGAGCATATACGGGTTCAACGGGAGCGATATCGGCTTCACGTTCGATTTTATGAAATATTGGGGGCCGACCGACATCTGCAGGATCGAGAGGACATACCGCTTCCCCAGGGGGACCGCCGAGATAAGCGGCGAGTTCATCATGCGAAATCCGAAACAGATGAGGAAAGACATCCTTTCGGACATCGAGGGCGACGAGGTCCCGATGGAAGTCGTCATTGAAAAAACCGAAAGGGACGCCATGGGCACGATGTACCACATGCTCGATTCCTTTCCGGACGGGTCCACCGTGTTCATGATAGGACGTTACACTTTCGACATCGACAGATTGCGGAACACAGAGCGTTTCACGTCCTTTTACGATAAAACGACAGGGACGGTCCGTATGGTCTACAAGGGCAGGGAGGACCTCAAGATCAATTTCATAACGGCCCATAAGTCCAAGGGGTTGCAGGCCGACTACGTGTTCATAATCAACAATCTTGACGGCCACAAGGGGTTCCCCTGCAAGATAGCGGACGAAGGCATCGTCGGATCTCTGACAGGCGGAGGAGAATCTTTCCCGTTCGCCGAGGAGCGGAGGCTTTACTACGTGGCCATGACGCGCGCCAAACGTAAAACCGTCATACTGGCTGAAGAATCAAGGACGTCAGAGTTCGTCAACGAGCTGGAACATCGTTACGGCGACAGGCTGTCAGATAAAACGAAGATATGTCCGATGTGCGGAGGACGGCTCGTGAAAAGGAGCGGACAGTACGGCGAGTTCTACGGATGTTCCAATTTTCCGTCCAAGGGATGCAGATTCAAGAAGAAGATCTGATGGCTTTTCAAAATTTAGCAATCTGGCTAATTCTTCGTTCAGCGGTCGTCGTCGCCTTCGGGATGCGGGTCGGATGCGACTGCGACGTCTTCGCCGGCCCCCCGTCCGTCAAGTACCTTTTTATGTTCCGTGATCCGCCGGACATCCGGCCCCAGCAGGCCGGTCGCGGCCTTGAAGGTGAGTATCGCTCCGATGGCCAGCAGAGGCATCCCCACGGAATAGTAAACCAAGGAATCAGGCAGGAACGGGTAGATGGAGAACGCCAGGAAGACAAGGAAGGCTACGGAGGACATGGTCATGTTCTTCTCCCGGTACGCGGAGACGGCGGCGAACAGCATCACGATCCCGAGCAGGACGTCAAGCACCTCCACTCCTCCGAGGTCCAACGCCAGCGCGGATACGGAGAACGTCAGTGTGGACGATCCGAACATCAACGACATCATGCCGGAGGTTATCTTGCCGGCGGTGAGTCCCAGCGCGGCATAGTATAGGATTATCAACGACATGATCACCTTGGCGATGTTGTACGGGGTGCTAGACATGACTACAAAGTCCAGGGCCGCGTTCAGGTAGAACGCCCCGACCATGAAGGACAGCAGCCCCATGACGACGAAACCTCCCGTTCCCACCGCCGAATTGGCGACGGAGGCCTTCTCGTCCTCCTGCCATGGGTACGTTCTCTTGTCGGATACGATGGTATACCACGCGGACCATCCGTAAAGAAGCGATGTGACGGCCGATATCAGGCATGCTACGCCGATCCATCCGAAGGAAAGCCCCCCGATCAGCGAATAGGTCATGGCCCCCACAGCCATCACGCCGGTGCCGATGGCCAGCAGGCCGTCCCCCCGGAGGGCGAAAGATGCCGCGGGAAGCATGAGGAATGCACCGACCATCAGGTCCAGCGATGATATGTCGCCGCCGCCCAGCAGGGCGGACGCGGAGAACACGACCGTGCTGGTCCCCGATAGGATCAGCGCCAGCCCCTCGGGTATCGCACGTTTTGAAAGGACGTATAGACCTATGATGAGGACGAAGGACATCATTATGAGCTTGGCTATGTCGTACGTCATCGGTTCTGACAGATGGACGCCCGTCTGGAAACCTATGTAATAGACTCCCACGACGAAGTTCACGAGGCCGTAAAGTACCATGCCCGCGACTATCGCTCCGATGTTGTCCCGTGCATGATACGGCCGCGGAACGAATTTCCAGTTCATCTCAAGATCCTCTCCGCTGCGTCTGAAAAAGAGACGGCCGTTCGGTATCGCCAGTGTCGTAATTAATTGTTGCGAAGTCGTGTGTTTTCATGAAGTGTTGTCAAAATAATCATAGTCTAGCGCATTTCTTTGATCTGTATGGTAAAGAATAGGGTGGGAGCAACGGGCGAGCTTCATGAGATGTTACACGAAATAATCGTGTATGTCCGTTTTCAGGACGAACATCTTTTCCAGACCTTCCGGGTGATGAAGCCTTCTCACAGCATCCCGGCTTCCGATGCTGGACCGGTACGAATACAAGTTATCCGAGAATATGTGGTCGTAATCTCGTAACAGAAATCCGAGCAGTTTCAAAGAGGTCTTTTCGTATCGTTCGAAGGTGTATACAACGCGCTTTTTCGAAGAGTCTATCTTCGATATCTCCATACGGTATGGGATAGGGAACTTATGATTGCCGGCGGATCGCCATCTTACATACTCAGGCGCTCTCATCCTCGATGCAGAACGGGGTGTCGAGAGTCCCGTACAGGCCCTTGGGCGACATCACGTTGTTCATAATATTCCTAAGGCTTGGCTCTGTGCATTCTGCTTATCTGGGCCCCGTATATCAGATTGAAAATGAGCTCCATCGTCTTCTGGATGTTCTCTCCGGTCAGCGGCCCGCCGCCGTCCACGGTGATGAACTTCATGGGGGGACGGATATTTCGAAGATGTCCTTCTTCAGAGAGTACAGGTCTTTGCGCTCCTTGTTAAAATATCTCTTCATTTTAGAGACTCTGAAGTTCATATTGCTCTGTGGTTTTATATAGTCGAATGCTCGCGTCAGTAACATCAGCGGAATTGAACATAACGTCTTGGATGCGTTGACACAGCTTGTCCGGAAGAAGGGCATTCTGCAATCAAAGATCATCCTTTAAATCTTTAGTTTCAAAGCTGAGTTTTGGAAGATTCTTTACAATATCCATTGTTTTCACGCTTACGCCGATTACAGACAACACGAGCTTCAGTATGTACGTGCTATCTGCATACTCATTGGGATCGTTGACGATCTGGGAACCCTTGTCGACCGAATATTGATACTGGTCCACGAGCCATCCGAGCGCTGTGCGTCCGTTGATAATGTATTGGAACGCCTCTTCGGGGATGTTCTCGATTGTGATGTACTGGTTGTAGATCAGCTTCCCCTCTTCGGGGACGAGCTTCATCTTTTTCACGCGGCAGATGTCGGGCTTACCGATCGCATCCTCTATGCTCAGGTCCCCCGAAAGCTTCACCGTGCGGGGAAGTTCCACATCCTCGTAATTCAGATGGATGTCTGCAAGATCTTTTCCTGCCTGCACGAAGCGTTTGAAATCTTCTGAGCTGTCGACGAACCCGATTTTCGGCAAAGAAAGTTTTAAATCGTCCGTGAACGTCGCTCTGTATTCCGGCGAGTGGAGATAACCGTAGACATAGTAGAATATGTCCTCTTTGGTCACGCCAGGACCATACTTCGATCTGGCTGTTTTCAGTGCATATCCGCTAACGCCGTCGTGCCTTACCATGGACGGGGCGTCTTCTAAGAGCGACCTCTGTTTGTTCTTTGACCTTATTTCGCTGCTGTCCTCGTACCAGTAAAGTGGGAAGCATTGAGATTTGCCTACAATCTCAAGGTCGGTCATGCGATTTGTAATTAAGCACGAGAAGTCTTTTTTGACGCCTACGCCCGCTACGCAAATCAACAAATTCTTCGTTTCTGGTGTTGGGAATATGCGAGGCATTTGATATGGTGCTTCGTTTAGATCATAGTCGCAATCGAACCAAACTTTACAGAAAGGACGATAATTGGACCTTGTTAATGTAGATGGGTTGTAAGATAGTTTTTGTTTGTTTCTGAAAAGGTTGCTCACCGGTGTTGTCCACTTAACTCTGGTATCATTATAATCAATTTTTGAAGTCGATAGCTGTTCATTGTATCCTTCGACAAAATTGTGTTTAATTTCTGTTAGCGCATCTTTCGAATAGTTATATGCCCAGGCATCACGATTCGTCTTGAATCCATTAGTATATCCAACAAAAATGGTTTCTTCATTATACTTATCAAATTTCTTGTGGGTGTCTCCCGCGAGGGGCATAAGTGTGTTGAAAACCTCGTTGCGCTCGATCAGCCAATCGCCGTTGGGCTTCGGTTCTATCCTTTCTAATTTTTTCTTATTGGCCATTTCGATGAACGATCTCGAATTTATCAGAAGATTTAGCTTATCTGAACGTTTCGCATAATCCGGGGTTTTGAAATAATAGATGCTTGCCCTCCCCTTATGATCCCTGCGTTTGACGAGAAGTGTTATTGCTATTCCGACTTTGGAACCTTGTCCGAAGATTTTTTCCCCTTCCTGTCTCCAGCTACCGCTGTTCTGGTCTCCTCTGAGATCGAATATGAAGATCTTCGAGAATTCCTTCTCAATGGTTTTTCTGAATCCTTCGAATGCGCTGCCGGTCATCCAGCCACTGGGAGTGACGAAAGCAATGACTCCGTCCCTGTTGCCGATGCGGTCCGTGGACCAGCGGAATGCGCGAATATAGTTATCATAAACGGAATTAACATTTCCCTTCTTCTCGTGGAATAAGGAATCGTCCAGATACGTTTCACTGATTTTTTTATCGATTCCTAATTCATACTTTCTTTTTTTGGCATCATCGTTGGCCGATTTCTGATTGGCTCCATATGGAGGATTGCTGAGTATCAGAGTGATCGGTGTATCGTGTTCTTTCTTGATCCTCGTCTTGTTGCCTGCAAAATATTCCTTTCCCGTCAGATCCGTCTGGTTGTAGGTGCTGCCCGGCCTGCAGATTTCTTCAATGTTGAACGTATCTGTAAGGATGATATTATTGAACGGAACGTATGATTCTGGCTCCATGATGCGTGAGAATGTGTTCTCTATGTTCACCGCTGCGATATAGTAAGCGAGAAGGGTGATCTCGTTGGCGAACAATTCGTTCAGATACTTGCGCTCGAGATTCTCTTTCGTTATCAACCCCGTTTCCATCAATGTGGCTATGAACGTGCCCGCGCCGGTGAACGGGTCCAGGATGTTCACATTCTTGTCGTTGATATCGATGCCGAATTCTTCTTTCAGTATGTCGGATGCGGACCGCAGGATAAAATCCACGACCTCTATCGGCGTATAGACGACGCCGCTGATGACCTGGTCCTTCGGGAAGGCGTTCTTGAAGAACTTTTCATACAGTGCGGTGATCACCTTCTGTTTGCCTTCTTTCTTGTCGATCTTCGATAACGTATCCTTCACATTCTTGTAGAATCCTTCCAGCTCTATGCCTTCCAGAGCATCCTTTTCGCCGATCTCGTCAAGCATATCATTTATTGTGCCGGAGACAGGGTTCTGCTGTACGAACGTATCGTTGCCGAAGAGCTCCACGAAGATCGGTTTTGTTATGATCTGCTGTGCCAACATGTTTATCGCATCATCTTCGGACACATTACCGTTTATATTCGATCTCAAACCTTTCACATATCTATTGAATGCGGGCCGGAATTGCTTGTATCCGTGCTCTTCATGACGGCATATTTTCGTTAAACGTTCGATCAGATCGGGCATTATCACGGCAACGTCTTTGGCCCAATTCTCGATGTAATTTTTGTCCCCGACTTTCAGGACCAGCCTGGCCATCAATGCGGTCTCGAAGTCGTCCAGAAGATACTGCCTTGGTACCCTGCCCACATCGTAATCGTCCCCTGTGATGTCGGCCCTGCTTCCCATTAGGCGCGCGGTCAGCACCCTTCCGGTCTTTCTGCTGTACTGGAGCGTGTTCACTTCGGCCTCAAGTCTCTCATCGTGAGACCTCAGGGCGCGCAGGACCTGCCAGATCACATTATATTGCTCATCGTCGTCCAGAGCCGTATTTGCATCCACCCCCTCCGGCGCTATCACGGGAATTATGATGTAACCGTACTTCTTGTCCGGAGCCCTTCTCATCACTCTGCCGACCGACTGGACGATATCGATCAGAGAGTTTTTGTTGCTCAAGAACATTACTGCGTCCAATGCGGGAACGTCGACACCTTCGCTCAGACATCTGACGTTGGATAGCACCCTGCATTCCGGATCTCCTTCCTTAAGCCAGTTCAAAAGCCCTTCGCGCTTGAAGGCGTTCATGCTTCCGTCGATGTGCTTCATCTCGAGATCGACAGGAGCCATAGGAGATTCGGACAGACTGTTGAATATGTCTGTCAGGTCCTTCGAGGATGCGATGGTCCTCGTGAAAGCGACGGCGGACTTCATCCTCTCGGGGTCGGTATTCTTTACCGTTTCATCATAAGCCACATTTTTGGCCAGTGCGTTCATGCATCCCCAGACCTTGCTGGCCGTCTCGGTATCGACATCCATCCCATACTTCCGATCCTCTATTTTCTTTTTGATAAAGTCTGGCATATCAGACTCCTTCACGGTCAGGATCAGGACCTTGTAATCCGACAGCAGATTGCGTTCGACCGCCTCGCCGAAACCGATCTTATAGAACTCGGCACCGTACGTTTCAGGGTCGTCCATTGAACAGAGGGTTATCGATTCTTCCTTGGCGGTATCCTTGCCTTTGACGCCGTATATCCTCGGCGTGGCCGTCATGTAAAGACGCTTCTTGCCTGCGACGTTATTATTATCGTGTACCTTTGTGAAATGTTTCTCTTCTTTCTTGTCCACTATTGCGCCCGTTGTCCTGTGAGCTTCGTCGCATATTATGAGATCGAATTCGGGGAGCCCGGCCTTCTGAGCTTCGATGACGGCATCTATTGACTGGTATGTAGAGAATATGACCGTCAATCCTTCTCCAGCTTTGTAAAGTTCAAGTATTCTCTGAGGGTCCGTGGTAGCTGGGGCGCCCAGGTCTTCGATGTGCTCCCCCATGTCATCATCCGTCTTCCTCTTGGTGACCTTGGGATCCGAGCATACGGCAATGATATTCAGATCATTCTCTGCATTCGCAGTCCATTCCCTCAGCGTCTGACCTACCAGGGCGATGGACGGCGCAAGGAACAATACGCACCTTTTACCCTTGGCAGACAATTCTTCAGCGATCCTCAGTGAAGTGAATGTCTTACCGGTGCCGCAGGCCATTATCATCTGGCCCCTGTCGTTCTTTCTGTAATGTTCGATAGCTTTATCGAAGGCTTCCTGCTGGTGCGGCCTCAGCGTGTATTTTGCCTTCCTTGCATGAGCTCCGTGGATCCCTTCCTCTATTGCGGCCCAGTCGACAGGCGCATCCCTGAGGACGTTCAACCCGGCCCTCATCACGGGTATCGTCTGATTTTCAGTTGATGTTATGGCAGTCTCGGTCCAATTGTCTGTAGTGGCGAATACGAGCCTGCTGGAGAAGGTTCTGTATTCCCCTGCATCGTCCCTGAATCTCTTGCCGGAAGTGGATAGGAAGGTATCCAGGTCCTCCTTGGATACTCTGTGGTCCTCCGCATAGAATTTGCACTGAACCGCCCAATATTCTCCTGTCTTAGTTTTAGCAACCAGATCTATCCCTGTATCATGGTCGCTGATATCCTTACGAAATGGAAAAGTATTCCAGGTCCATACCTTTTCTAATTGTGAGGAATACAGCGGATCGGTCGTCAGATACCTTGCGATAAGTTCCTCGAAACGTGTTCCAAGATCTGCTTTATGGAAAGACATCTCACGGTATTTACTAAGAATATCATCGAACTGCATTACTTCACCTGTACGGATTAGAACATCTGGCAATTGGGTTGTCGTTTAATAAACTTCACATATTGTACTCATTCGAAAAGCAAATTCTGTGCGCTCGGTCGTTCAATATGATGAATGAATATCCGGTACCGTAGATCCTGTGTTTGAAGTGTCCGTCCTGTATATTTCTATTTACACAGGAAATGTGTGCCGAAGATTTTGTAGTTACTAACCCGGAATCAAATTATAAATGCCCACAAAGTTTCGAAGCTCTATGCGGGGCAGCGAATCGATGCCGGGTCGATTTTTAGATAAGATTTCCTCGGGATTCCATTATATCAGCGCAATTATGATTGGAAGATCGAGAATTACGAAAGTCTCTTCGATGATATAATCGATGTTTTTAAACTCTCCAAAAACTCTGAATCATGGATTCGCCAGTTGACGTAAACAATTTAATTTGTGATTTTTTAGTGTTGATTATATTGCAATAATAATGCTGGGGTCATGGTTTTCACCGATAATAATTTCGTAAATAGGGCTAGCATTGATATCATTTCTTCCAGATTACATGTAGATTCAAATTTCGTTTATCGAGAAGGTCTTCCCCTGGCGGAAATACTACTGCTAAAGTGGAGAAACTGAACGCCGACGTCGGCGTTAGATGGAAGAGCATCTCCAAATACAGAAAATGGAAGAGGAGAAGGAAAGGCGCCTTCTCTATTGTTCTGAAATGATTTTGAGAGCTATGTGATATCGATGTTCGATCTGGAGAAATTCGAACTCATACATCGCACTCTAATCAATGAAGATACAAACGGAATGTACGTCGAATCGATGAAGCTCCAGGACTTGAGGTTCAGAGTGAGGTCCACGGGAAGAAGCTTTTGGTGGAGTGCAAACACAGATCCAGGACAGAGTATTGGGGCGTCACGTCGCAGCTTCTGGAGACAGCAATTGGATCCATCATCGAGGTCAAGGAACAATCAGATCTCGAAAGTTTCCTTGGCGGAGGCAATTTAAGTTTCAGAAAGAGCACGAAGATCAACGGTCTCGATGATTTTGAATTGGTCTGCTTCTTGGTGATCAGATGAAATCCGGGCTTCCGGAATCCGCCGTTGTATATCAGCAACTGCCAAAAAAAGCTGTATATGAAAAATTCGACCTGACCGGTCAGGAAAAGTCAAGATTCGACCAATCCATACACAAGTGTCGCATGCTGGTTTTAAGCCTATTCGATCGCTGCTTCAGCGCAATCATTTATTATCATTCCCGGTCGTTTGGTACCCTATGGTAATGCCCACATATGATGAGCTGTTCGGTCACGTTCTCAATGCTTTGTCCGATGGGAAGGTCCATACGGCCATCGAGATCCGAGAAAGCATCATCCCCCGATTGAACTTGTCACAGGCAGAACTTGAAGAAGCTCTCCCCAGCGGCAGACAGACGAGGATATCCAACCGCATCGGGTGGGCGAAGACGTCGCTGATCAAGGCGGGGCTAGTGGAGAAGGCAGGATACGGAAAGAGCAGGATCACGGCAGAGGGGCTGAAGGTTCTAAGGTCCGGAGTCAAAGTAGATCTGGGTCGTCTGATGGGCTACGATTCGTTCAGAGAGTACCAAAACAACTCTGGCAACATGTCATCATCCGACGATGCGACATCCGATCACACGACCGACTGCACGCTCACCCCGGACGAGATCTTGGAGACGTCCGTCCGCGATCTGAACGAGAAGATCATCGACGACCTGTTATCCGAAATCGATGGCTGCGACCCCTCTTTCTTCGAGAAGCTGGTAGTGGACCTGTTGGAGAGGATCTACGGCGGAAACTTCAGCGAAAACGCCGAAGTGACCGGCAGAAGCGGAGACGAAGGCATCGACGGCGTGATAAAACAAGACCGCCTGGGATTCAACAACATCTATGTGCAGGCCAAGAAATGGAGCAATGACGTATCGAGGCCTGAGATACAGAAGTTCGCCGGGGCGCTTCAGGGGCAAGGCGCCACAAACGGAGCATTCATCACGTCATCGGATTATTCTAAGGCCGCCAGGGAATATGTGGGCAAGATAAGCACCAACACGCACATAGTTCTCATAAACGGACGGGACCTGGCCAAACTTATGATCGAATACGGCGTAGGAGTATCCGACAAGACCGTAATAACGATTAAGAGGATCGACACGGACTATTTCCATCCGGATAACGAATAAGAATCGTATTATTCACAGACGGTTCAATCGTCTTGTGGAAAAAAGGACGATATGATCAAAGTAATCCCCCATCGCCATTGAAATCCCCCAGTTTCACCGTTCGGGAATCAGAATTATATCCTACGGACATCCTCGTAATAGTCCGTATATGGTGCACTTCGTCGACGCTAAGACACTTGTGAACGCCCGCGGAGGGATGAACATATATCGCGGGTGCACCCACGGCTGCATCTATTGCGATTCGCGCAGCAGGTGCTACCGGTTCACGCATCCATTCGAGGATGTGGAGGTGAAGCGGAACGCCCCCGAGCTTCTCGAGAAGACGTTATCGTCCAAGCGGAGGAAGTGCATGATAGGCACGGGCTCCATGAGCGACCCCTATATGCAATGCGAGGAGGACCTGCGGCTGACCCGGAGCTGTCTGGAGATCATAGAGGGCCACGGTTTCGGTGCGACCCTGATCACGAAATCGGACCTGGTGCTCCGCGACATCGACCTTCTGGAGAGCATCAACCGCAAGGCTAGGTGCGTCGTACAGATGACGCTCACCACATACGACGAAGAGATGTGCCGCATATTGGAGCCGAACGTCTGCGGCACTGAAAGACGCTACGAGGTCCTGAAGGAGCTGCGGGACCGGAAAATCCCCACCGTGGTGTGGCTCACGCCCGTGCTTCCGTTCATCAACGATACGTGGGAGAACATATCCGGAATACTCGGTTATTGCGAGGAAGCCCGCGTGAGCGGTGTGATATGCTTCGACATGGGGATGACGCTCAGAGAAGGAGACAGAGAGTACTATTACGCGGCCCTCGACGATCGTTTCCCGGGTCTGAAGGAGAAGTACATCCGGACGTACGCGGACTCATACATCGTCCGTTCTCCGAACGCCGATAGTCTGATGAGGATGTTCAGAAGCAGATGCATGGAGAACGGCATCATATCCGACCCGGACGCATGTTTCGAGTTCATCCGCCGTTTTCCGGAGAAGAACAGGCAGACCACGCTCGATATCTGATACGGTGGCCGTATCTTTCACATTATTTCACCCAGGGGCCAGAATCCCTCAGGCGTCCCTGTCGTCCGTCGCCTAAAGGCAAATCATAAAGCCCGCCATCTGCATCGACCGCAACCATGAGGTCCGAAAGCGACATGCGGCAGGAAACCGTCGGCGACCGCTACGGATTCGACAGGTTCAGGGAGGCCAACGCCGGATTCGGCCGCGGAGAGATCGGCGTCAAGGAGTACAAGGGCATCTCGGGAAGATACGGCAGCTACGCGCAGAAGGGCAGGGAGAAGCACATGGTGCGCCTCCGCCTTGCGGGAGGAGATGTATCAAAGGAGAAGCTGAGGTTCATCGCCGACGTCATATCCAGATACGACGTTGAGATGGTACACGTGACCACATGCCAAGCGATCCAGCTCCACGGCCTCTCCGGAGAGCAGGCCTGCGGCCTGGCCGAAGAGGCTTGCGCCAACGGTATCATCACTATCGGCGGAGGGGGCGATTATCCTCGCAACGTGACGGCTTCGCCGCTTTCCGGCTTGGAGAAAGGTGAGTCGTTCGACGTCCTTCCTTACGCAAAAGAGGCGGAGAGATATCTGCTGGGCATCGTCGATGACGTAAAGCTACCGCGCAAGCTGAAGGTGGGCTTCTCAAACTCCGTCGCCAACGAGACCCACGCCACGTTCAGGGACCTGGGGTTCATGGCCAAACCCGACGGGACGTTCGACGTATACAGCGCCGGAGGGCTGGGCAACGAGCCGAAGATGGGCATTCTCGTCGCGGAAGATGTGGACCCGTCCGAGACGCTCTATTGCATAAAAGCGATGGTCGAAATATTCGTGAAGCACGGCGATTATAACAACAGGGCGAGGGCCAGGACCCGCTATATGCAAGACACGCTCGGAAGGGAGGGATACGTGAACGCGTACAGAACGGAGCTGGACGCCGCTCTGGCGGAAGGCGGGATGGACATCGCCGTTCACGATGCATCAGTGGACAAGAAGGGATCCGGAAATGCGAAGGGGAAGAGGATACGCCTCCAGAAACAGGACGGGCTGTATTACGTTTCGTACCATCCCATCGGAGGGGACCTGTCGCCGTCCAAGCTGAGGGAGATATACGAAACGATAAGGGACATGCCGAACGTGGGGCTGCGCACGTCCCCGGACCAGACGATCCACGTCATAAACTGCACCGCGGAGGAGGCGGAGAAGGTATCGTCAGTGACGGAAGACGGGGCGGAGACCCTTTTCGAATCGTCCGTTTCATGCGTTGGATCAGAAATATGCCAGCAGGGGCTGAGGGACTCCCGTGGGCTGCTTGAAGAACTCGTTAAGATGTCGAGGAGGAACAAGTTTGCCGACGGGGTGTTGCCGAGGGTGAACATCTCGGGCTGCGGCTCTTCCTGCGCCACGCATCAGATCGGGACCATCGGCTTCCAAGGTACGTCGGTCAGGGAAGGCGGTATGTCGGTACCTGCGTTCATGGTGTCCGCCGACGGGTCCCACATCGCGGGAGAGGAGAGGTTCGGCGGGCCGGTCGGGAAGATGAAGCAATCGGACATCCCGTTATTTCTGGAGGACGTCGGGAAGGCCGTAAGTGCGGCAGGGACGGACTACAGGTCGTGGTTCGATTCCGACAGGAGTGCGTTCATGGAGATCGCCGGAAAATATGTTGTGGGGGAATAAGAGGGAACGGCCGGAGCTGTACCGTGCCGTAGCCGAATGGTCCCCGGGCACGCTGAACTGAGCGTCCGTATTCAGCTCAGCACGTCGGACATCTCGTACACGACGCCCTTCTTCTGGGAGATGACCCACTTAGCGGCCATCACCGCCCCGCCCACGAAGATCTCCCTCGAATGGGCCTGGTGGCGCAGCTCGATGCGTTCGGAGTTCCCGACGAACATCACGGTGTGGTCACCGACTATGTCGCCGCCTCTGACCGCGTGTATTCCTATTTCTTTACCGCGGGGGCAGATCCCTTCGCGCCCGAAGACGAATTCTTTTCCGCCCATCTCCTTGCTGATGATCTCGGCCGCGGTCATCGCGGTGCCGCTGGGAGCGTCCTTCTTCTGGTTGTGGTGCGCTTCTATGATCTCCACGTCGTATTCGTCTCCCAGGTACCTTGCGGCTTCTTTGAGGAGTTTGAAGAAGACTCCGACGCCGATCGAGTAGTTGGACGATATCACGGCGGCGACGTTGTTCTTGATGACCGCATCCGTTATGTTGGTCTTCTGCTCCGCCGTCAGTCCGGTGGTGCCGATGATGAGGTTGACCCCGGCCGCCGCAGCGACCGGTGCGTTGGCGGCGGTCGCGACGGCGATTGTGAAGTCTATGAGCACGTCGGTCTTGCTTTCCTTGAGGACGGAGGACAAGTCCTTGGAGTCCGACACGGGGACGTCCAGCTTACCGACCCCGATGACCTCTCCTATGTCCTTGCCTATGTTGACGAGGTCGAAGGCCGCCGATATTTTCATTCCGTCGGTCGCCAGGAGACGGCGGATGATCAGGCTGCCCATCCTGCCGCAGGCGCCCACCAGCGCGACCCTGGTGTCGCTCATTGGAGCGCCCCCTCATGGGACGGGCGGATATGCGAAGAGGTCATGCGGGATTCGACTTTGATTTCAGTGCACATGTACATAGGAACGCAATCCGAACAGGGATATTTAACGGATGGCGTGGAGGGCGGAGAGGCGATACCAGATGCCGTCACGGGAAGGACGCGGACCTTCTCGTTTTATGACCCTAGGTCTTTCACGATTCGTTGCCGGACCGTCAACGGAAGCGGAAACAGAATATACAAATATCGTACGCGGAGAGCGATAACCGTATCGTTAGTCCCGGCGGCACTTTCGGAGGGAAATGAAATTTTCAAAACCGCGATGATTTTCACTTCAGATTTCCACGGCTTCACTTTGTAATGTGTGAAAAAGTTGTAATCCGATGTTGAAGTTTTACACATTCCGATGAATAAAATTTTAACATATCGATGGTAATTTTTGGAAATCCTTTGTATTTTCATCTTATTTTGAGCATATCCCAAGCCTGAGCAACACGCTGTATGGCGATCGAGGAGAGAATTCGATGTGTTCAGGGCATTCAGGCCCGAATGCCAAGAACGATCTCCTTCGTGTTTTGTCTTTTCAGACACGATGTTTACGTTACGGCCATCGTCTCCCGGTTCATTCGACCTCGATGTACGACCCGCGATGTGCGTTGCTGTTGTTGCGGACGATGATCTTCCTGTCGATCTGCTGCTTCAGGGCCTCTACGTGCGAGATTATCCCGATGAGCACGTCGGATTCGCTGAGCTCCATCAGCATCGCGATCGATGCCTTGAGCGTATCCTGGTCCAGCGAACCGAACCCCTCGTCGACGAACAAAGTATCGACGCGTATTCCGCCGTTGATCCTCTGGATCATATCGGACAGCCCCAACGCCAGAGACAGCGCCGCCATGAATGATTCTCCGCCGGAAAGCGTTTCGGACGGCCTCGACGTTCCGGTGTAGTTGTCGAAGACGTCGATATCGAGGCCGAACTTCGACCTTCCGTCCTTGGTTTCCTTGCGTGGGATAAGCTCGTACCTGCCGGAGGTCATCTTCCTCATCCTCAGGTTGGCGAAGTGCAGGACCCTCTTGAAGTAAAGCGACTGTATGAACGTCTCGAACGACATTTTGTCGCCCATAGCTCCGGAGGCGACGTCCGCTATCTCCTTGATCTCCTGCCGCTCCTTCGACAGTTTCGCCATGTCCTTGGACGCTTTATCGATTGTCTCCATTGCGTTTCTGTTGTTGGTTAGGCGTGTATTTACTGTTGTGATCCTGGAGTTTATCGCTTTGATGGCACCATCGATCTCGTCGATCTCTGAATCGAAGTACGACAGGTCGACCGGTTCTCTGCCATCGGTCTCCTTCGCAAGTCTTTCCAGATCTTTTCCGTTGATGCTGACCTCGTTGTCATATGTGGTTATATCTTCCTGCAGGGATTCGATGTCGGGTTCCTTGGAGAGCAATATGGCCGCGTTGTCGTCGTTGACGGACAGCCTGCGGTAGATATTTTCGAGCTCTTCTTCTTTTGATGATATCGATTTTCTCTTATCTTCGATCTGATCCTTGTAGCCCTTCAGCTCTGCCTTGGCGGAAGCCAGTTTGAGGTTTGTATCGTTCAGTTCTTTATCTGCGTCCGAGATGGCGGAGTCGATGGCATTCTTGGATTTTCTGAGCTCTTCCATCGCTGACAGCAACGACTCTTCGGAATCGTATTCCAGCCCTTCTCTCATCAGGTTCACCTTTTCGGTCTGGGCCACCAGGGTAACCTTCGAATCATTGAATTTTGTGTTTAGTTCATCCACGGCTTTGTCCGCTTTGGTTTTCTCTCCATCCAGAGAATCGTTGAATTCTTCACGGATCTCATCGACTCTTTTAGAAACAGGCTCGAGTTCCGTTTTCCTCTTTTCAGATTCATTGAATATGTTCGTCCTGCTTGCGGTCAGCTCTTCGAGGGCCTCGGCGACATCGTCGGCCGTGACGCAGACCATGCCCATGCCAGCGAGGCGGTCCTTGCAGTCGTTGAGGCTGGTATTTGCATTAGTATCCAGCGATGTGCACTCGTTGCTAATATTCGATACGGCGCTGCTCTGTGCTTCGTATTTTCTCTTCAGGACGTCTAGTTCTTCTTTAGTTACGCCACCCTCTGCGACGGTCGCCGGCGCGGGGTGGTGCTCCGAACCGCATACCGGGCAGGGCTCGTTATCCTTTAGCAGCTGTGCGAGAATGCCTGCCTGGGATGCGTAGAACGTGCTCTCTTTTTTCATATGCTCTTCACGGAGCGACGTCAGCTTCTGAGAGGCCTCGCCCAGCTCTTTCTGCTTTGCTTCGAGAGAACTGTTCGATGTTCTGTGTTTTTTCAGTTTCTCGCTTATGTCTGAAAGCGCCTTGAGGTCTTTTTCTGCGCTTTTAATCGAAGATTTAAGTTCGGATATTTTTTCTCCCACGTCTTCGTTCTCGTTTAGGAAAAATCTGTAACCTTTGATTCTTTCTGAAAGTACGTCTTGCTTATCCTTTGCACCATTTAGTTCTTTTTCGATTTGAGAGTGACTAAATGTAATCTTCCTGAGTTTTTCATCTTCCGAAGACAGCGAGGCGTACAATCCTCTCTCTGATTCCAGATTTTGGATGCGTCCCACCAGATTTTCAGATTCGGGCCTCTTGGAATCCGCTTCTTGCTTAGTTTTTTCCAGTGATTCGACTCTTTTCCGCAGAATGGTGACCTCTTTCTCGGCGCCGTTGATGGATTCTTCGAGTCCGGACACATCATTTTTCAAAGATAGGAGTGCGGACCTCGGCGCTTTGACTTGTGCGACGACGCTCCTGATGGATCTTAATTCCGTCCTCTTTCTTTCCATCCCCTCTTTCTTCAAACTCAGTTCTTTCGCCCTGCCGCGGGCGCTTTTCAGATCTTCGAATAGCCTGTTGATGCTCTCCGCTTCGGCTTTGGACTTTATCGCCAAGGTCATCTCTTCATTCTTTCGGCCTTGTTCGGCATTCAGCGAAGCGAGCTTATTTTCATCCGTTATGTTCTGTCCGCTCAGGATGTCGATGTACTCCTCGACGTATGCGGAGCCTTTGAGCTCCAAGTATTCTTTGTAGCGCGGGCAGCTCTCGTCGATTACGATGAAACCTCTCGCATTCTCTATTTTTGAGTCTGCGCTCTTGCATTTGTCGTTCAGGTCGCGGTACTTTTCCGACACGGACTGCTGGAAGGCTTCGACCGAGTCCGTGGAGAATATCTTGCGGAAGATCATCTCACGATCTTTCGTGTTTGTGTTCAGGACCTTCCTGAACTCGCCCTGGGCGATCATCGATATCTGCTTCCACTGGTCGTACTGGATCCCCAGTATCTCCTCTATCTTACCGTTCACGGAGGTCCACGCGGATTCGGCCCCTGATTTCCATGTCAGTTCGGCCTTCTGCTGCACGGTCTGCAGCTTGCTGCCGTCCCTGCTCGGGCGCTGGTACTGCGGTTTTCTGTATATGCGGTAGTCCGTGCCGTTGTGGGTGAAGTCCAGCTCGACGAACGTCTCAGTCTCCCTGGAGGCGAAGTGGCTCCTGAAGTCCTTGGCGTCGCGTTCGGAATCGGTCAATCGTCCGTAGAGTGCGAAGGTGATCGCGTCAAATATGGACGTCTTACCGGCGCCGGTGTCGCCGGTTATCAGGAACAGCCCCTTCCCTCCGAAGTGGTCGAAGTCGACGGAGATCCTGCTTCCGTAGGGTCCGAACGCGGACATCGTCAATTTATGGGGTATCATCAGATCAGCCCCGCATCTTGCATGGAATTTCGTACAACTTTTTTCTGCTCTTCCGACATATCCTTCCCGGACATCCTAGACCTGAAGAACTCGTCGAACTGCTCCTCGACGTCTATCTTCTCGAAGCGCTCCTCGTCTATCTCCTCGGTACTGCCGTAACCTTTCGGGAGTATCTCGAGCGAGATCACGTTGGGATAGACGTCCCTGAGCTTCTGCATAGGGTCCAGCGGGTCGTCCTCCAGCCTTACGTGGTAGAAGTCGTCCTTGTTCTCGGAGCGCTTCCCTTCGGCCAGTAGCCGGTCTAACGGACCTGTGATGACCTTCAGGTCCCTCAGGGGCCTCAACGGCACTTCCGTGACGGCCACGCCGTCGCCAACGTCTATCAGTGTAACCGATTTGTCCTTGGAGCATTCCGACGTCGAATATTTCAGAGGGGACCCGCTGTAACGGACAGTATCCCTTCCGACCGACTGGGGGATGTGAAGGTGCCCCAGCGCCACATAGTCGAAACGGTCGAACAGCGTGAACGGGATCATCTCCGCAGTGCCGACATAGGCGGACTCGGAATCGGACAGCTGAGGCGACGATATCCCGCCGACGAACTGGTGCGTTATCAATATCTTCTTGTTATCTCCCGATAGGTCCGTATGGGATATCGCAGAGTTCACCGCATCGCCGAAGGACGATATCTTCTCGTCCTTGTGGATCTTGGAGACGTTGATCGGTCTTATGAAGGGGAGCATGAACACGTCCACGGATTCGCTGTTCTTGTCAAATGTGAACTTATCGAGCTTACCGTCGAATACGCCGCATATGTGCAGTCCGGCACGGTCGAAGATTCTGCTGCCGAAGCTCAGCTTCTCGGGGGAATCGTGGTTCCCGCTTATCATGAATATTTCTATTCCGGATTTGAGCAGATCGGTCAGGAATCCGTCCAGCAGCAACGAGGACTCGCCGTTGGGCGATCCGCTGTCGTAGACGTCTCCGGCGATGAGGACGGCGTCCGCATGCTCGTTCTTTACTATGGTTGCGATCTGCTCCAGGATGAACCTCTGGTCCTCCTCCAGGTTCATCTCCTTGAGCTTCTTTCCGATGTGGAGGTCTGCGATATGGACGAATTTCATATGATCGTTCCGGAACGTCGTTTCAACTAATTAACCGGTATGCGTTTTTCTTATTGTTTTGTTATCGTCCAGATGTCCGGACGTATTGGTTTTTGGTATTTAGGATGCGGTGCGATGTTAACGATGGCATTCCTTTGGGTAAGAGTTCGGGAAGGTCACCGAACAGCACACAGTCAGCATAACCGACCTCGGAATGATTCGGCATCCCCCGGAGTTCCAATTCGTCCCCCAGTCTACATTCCTTGCCCAATTCAACCTCTCTAACGCTTTATCGATCAAATCCCTACGCGTTTGAAATTCGGGGTATGCCTTCTCATCTCGAGGCCCTTCGATTGTCATTGGGCCCTTTTTCAATCAGAAACAGCTGTTTCAGCGAATAGTAGGATTAAAGACGACGTTGCAATAGAATAAAGGTCTCCCATCGTCAGATACGCCAGTATTGGAAAAACATATAGCTCTTTGAATAATCTGACACTATTTATTCAGAGAAGAGGGTATTGACTTGAATATTATTACCCTTTCAGAATCATCAGAATACAATGTGGAATAATCTGATTTGTATTCCTGTCACCGGCATATAATGAAATATTCATCCATATGCAAATTAAAAAATTCCACCTCGATTGTGTTAGACTTACAAGACCAGAGTTACAAAACATAAAATAACTAAAAATGCGGAGTGGGGCCTAACAGGTAAAACCCGTTCTCCCCTCTCCGATATTACTACGCTTTTACACTATTCAAAACTTGTGCTATATTAACTAAGAAACACATTTCAAAACTGTGAATTTGACATGTAAGATTATTTTCATTGATGAATCCGGTGCAGGAACGATTAAATTGAACAAAAATAGCCTGTGGGTGACTGCTGGCATTTTGTCCACACTATATACTCATGGCACTCTAACGGATGATTTTCAAAAAATGAAAGAAAAATTGATGAGGAATCCTTTGGAGGAATTCAAAGGGAGCACTGTGCCGAAACATCTACTGGATGGAAAAACAGAAGAGGATGTTGCAATTGAAATATCTAATCTGATGAGGAAATATGACATGACAGCCTGGATAACGGCGACAGATAGAAGCTATGCTCAAGGATCTGTAAGAACATTTGTACCGTCAAACCCGAAAGGACTGCAGGCAAAAGACATCACAAGAGAGCTCCTGTTGGAAAGAGTGTCAGGATATGTGAATTTACATAGTGATGATTCCTGCATATACCAGCTGATCTGGGATCTTTCAGATGTAAGCGAGCTGATCGACTTTAGCGCTGTAACCTCAGAATATGTAAACCCTCACAGTAACAAATCGTTGAACATGCAAATAATTCCCAAAATTCTTGGAGCGCTATCCCACGATTGGGTCGAATTGCAAATAGCTGACATTTTTTCCAACTTTGCACTAAACCACATTGCAATGGGAAAATTCACTGATGCCGATGAAAGGAAATCCCAGGCGTTTAAAGAATATCTCTATCCTATGCTTGCTAAATCAAATAAAGGAACAGATGGCGTTGGGTGGAAGACTCTGGGCCTCAATCATTTGTTCCCCCAAAACAATGGCCGAACATAAACAAAGATGTTTGAGAAAGGAAACGGGCACCAATCCATAAACGTCCATTGATGAGTCCGCTTTGAACGAGGAAGGCCCCATACCGGGCCCCCTCACATTAGAGGCGTAATAATGTTGAATATCACGAACCTGCTATTATTTAACGCCCCAGAGTACTGATTGACTTTTAAATCATGCGAAGTTAAGCACTTCCGAGATTGTTTTTCGATGAGGGTTTCGGCCCTGATTTTTGACGTTCCTATGAGAACATTCGCGATCTTTCTCGCGATTCCTTGCTTTTTCTTCTGGTGCAGAATCTTTCTGGAGAAAGCTACCGCTGACAGATCGGCATATCCCTGCGGAAATTATCGGGCGGTTTGCAGGATTACAGGATGGCGTTGAACACCGGTCGCAACAGGACGTACGAGGGGCTGCAGGCAGCCTCCGCTCCGGCCCTTGCGCTCTTCGAGCAGTCCGGATCACGGGAGCTGATCGGTTCGAAGTTCGACATCGATCCAAGGACAAAGCTCACTCCCGGCAATGCGATGAAGGCGATGTTCGGTCCGATGTTCTCGACATCGGGACGCAGCCCGCTCTTCACGGTCCGGAACATGTGCCGTTCCGCACCCGTGGACCTGATGTTCGGCAGGAAAGTCGGTTTCGATTCCCTCGGTGCGAGAGCGTTCGACGGGAACCTGAACGCTCTCTTCGGGAAGGATCTCGGCGAATTGTCGTACGAATGCTACGCAAACTGTGCGAATCCTACTCGCTCGATTCGTCGGTGTACAACATCGATATGACGAATTTCGGCGTCACATCGCTGACGAAGCTCCCCGACATCTCCGGGGCGACGGTGCTGCTGAGTTATCTCGGACAATACCGCATCGGGCACGCGTTCAGGCTCATGAAGGACGGGTCGGGCATCGACAGGGTGTACCTCCACAGGCCGTCGGGAGAGAACGCTATGATGTCCGTCATCTCCATAGTGGCGATGATGTGGGACGCGGTCGACGCGGTTCTGAGGGATCCTGGATTCGGCAGGACCCTCGCCACGGTCATCGACGATACCCATCCGCTGACGGTCGTGTTCGACCGTGGCAAGGACGAGGAGTTCTCCGAAGGCGACGATGTGCTCATCGGTATGTTCCCGGATCGCTCCAAGGTCCCGGGCGTCGACGTGGACCGCATATTCTCACGATATCCTGCAGATATCGGGCGTGTTCTCAGCGGACGCTATGTGATTTGCGGGATAATCGAGGACAAAGTGCTGAATTCACGTTATATTCGCTATATAAATGCTTTATAAACAAGATCTGCTCAGAAAAATATAGCTACACGATTGTAGCTCGTCATCCGGGAATTACGGCTGAAAATGGCACCTATAATGTCCCTTATCCCACGGTCATTGTGAAGTTTATTTTGATTTAGCCTGAACTCTCGTATTCTGTGTAGTGGTCGTTTCGGGTGTTTCCTGGGGCTGAAAGCCCCTGGAAAGACCCGAACGACAGGAAGAACATGATGAAAAATGCAGAACGATCAGCGAATGCTCAACTGTCAAATTAGTCTGATTTCAGAATCATCTATCGAGCTCAGGCGATAATACCGAATATCTTCCCGAAGAGATCTTCGCCGAACTGCTCAGCGAAGTCATAATGCCGGCGATAGAGGAGATGATCACCGATTCCCTGACAAAACCAAACGCTTCATGCAACCCTGCCGAATGCAAAGGAGACTGCAAATTCTGTGAAGGAAACAGTATCCGCAGATCGTATGCATCCAGGGAAAGATAATCAGAACAGACGCAAAGAGAGAATGCTGAGGCGAAGAACATGAACATCAAGGCAATGGTCATTCTGGCCATGCAGTATCGCACTCACGTCCTTCGTTATTGTATCTGAAGGATCCGAAGATGCCGATCTTCCCGAACATGACCGCCTCTACGAAGCAGTGAATGCAACGTATTGCACAAATTCATCAACCGTATCGTTCTATCTTTCTGATCACGGCGGAGAATACGATCGCCGATGTCAGTGGAACATCATTGTTTTTGAGAACTTCCGGTATCGAAACGTTCGCAGCAGGAATTCTGAACGGTCCTGTACGCTTCCTGATACGGAATGCCGAATCTCTTGCAGATCTCCTTCAGACTTTCATATTCAGGATAGAAACGCTTCGAACCTTCGAAATCACAGACTTTGACCAGGACTTTCCCGTACGGGGTGTCGACCTCTTCGGCCCTTCTCTTCAGGGAGGTTCCGATCATCTCCGCGCGCCTTATCCCTATGGTGGTGGTCTCGCCGAAGATCACGCGCTCCATATCCTCTACGGAATCCTCCGAACATATGACCTCCAGCAGATATGCGGGACGATTCTTCTTCATATACACCGGAATGAAATGAATATCCCTCGCGCCCGTCTCCATCAGACGGTCCATGGTGTATCCCAGGGCCTCTCCGCTGCAGTCGTCGATGTTGCATTCGAGCTTCCATATCCTGTTGGGAACGGGTCTCTCCTCGATGATGAACGCCCTCAGTATGCCGGACCTGTCCGTGACCCTCTTTCCGGAACCCATTCCGGTCCTCACCACCGTATGTGCCTTCGGCATTCCCTTCTCGGTCCTGACGGCGGCCACTATGGCCGCGCCCGTGGGAGTGACGAACTCCCCTTCGGAATCCATCGGGTGCATCGGTATCGAGTGCGCCGAGACGATGTTGACCACCGCCGGCACGGGGACCGGGATGATCCCGTGCCGGCATCTGATCGATCCGTGTCCCTCGTAGAGGTCCGAGACGTACACCCTGTCGATGTCCAATGCATCGAGGCAGTATGCGACGGTCAGGACATCCACGATGGAGTCCACCGCACCGACCTCGTGGAAACGGACCTTGTCCACGGGGACACCGTGGGCCTTGGCCTCGGATTCCGCCAAGATGGTGAATATCCTCGCGGCGGTATCCTTGGCGCGTGAACTGAGGGACGAACGGCCGATGATCTCGAAGATCTCGTCCGGACCGCGGTGTTCGTGACGGTGTCCCCCATGAGCATGGTCGCAACCCTCATGGGAATGGCAGTGTTCCCCGTGTTCCGCGTCGTGACCGTGAGCATCCTTTCCGTAGAGGTATGCCATATCGTGATCGTGGTTGTCGTGCTCCAATATGACATCGAAGTCGCAGACATCCAGTCCTGACCTGACCGCACGGCTGACCTTTATATCGAATCCGTCGACACCGAGGCCGTTCAGTGCCCCTTTCAATCCCTCGACATCCACACCCAGGTCGATCAGGGCACCTGCCGTCATGTCACCGCTTATGCCCGAGAAGCATTCAAGATACAGCGTACGTCCCATGAGCACATCACACTCAGAACGGAGGGTTGCTCTCGAATCTCTCGACAACATCCTTGAGCATGTCTATGATCTTGATGTGCTGGGGACATTCGTTCTCGCAGTTTCCGCATGCGATGCAGTCCGATGCCTTTCCGTGGACCTTTGTAAGGTTCAGGTAATAGGCGCTTTGGATGGAGAACCCCGCGGGATTCGCCAGAACATCGGTGTTGTACAGCGAGAAGTACTCAGGAATCGCAACGTCCCGGGGACAGCTCTTGACGCAGTAACGGCAGTTGGTACAGGGTATGGCTATGGTGCCGTTGATGATGCTTGCCGCCCTGAGGGCCACATCCTTCTCTTTGTCGTTCATGGGCTCGAAGTCCTTCATGTAGCTCATGTTGTCCATGAGCTGGTCGATCTCGGACATTCCGCTGAGAACGATCCCGACCCCGTCATGGCTTGCCGCGAAACGTATGGCCCAGGACACGTCCGACAGTCCGGGCTCGTACTCCCTGAATATCTTGGAGACGTCCGCGGGGACCTTGGCGAGCATCCCTCCCTTGACAGGCTCCATGACTATGACCTCTTTTCCGTGTTTCACGGCGATATCGTAGCACTTGTGCGACTGTATTGCAGCGCTGTCCCAATCGACGTAATTGATCTGGAGCTGGACGAAATCCACCTCGGGGTGGTCGTTGAGGACCTTCTCGAGAAGTTCCGCATCGTCGTGAAAGGAGAATCCGATCTTGCGGATTTTGCCCTCGTCCTTCATCCTCTGCATGAACTCGAACGTCTTGAGCTTCTGGGCAATGGGGTAGAAGAGGTTGCAGACGTTGTGCGCCATGTAATAGTCGAAGTGATCGACCTTGCATTTGACGAGCTGCTCCTTGAAGATGCGCTCCTGGTCCGCCTCGGTCCGGATGATCATCAGCGGCATCTTCGTCGCCAACGTGAATGAGTCCCTGGGGTGCCTAGGGGCCAGTGCCTCTCCGATGGCGGTCTCGCTCACTCCGTCGTGGTACATGTACGCGGTATCGAAGTATGTGAAACCGTTCTCCAGGAACGCATCCACCATCTTCTTCAACTGCTCCATGTCGACGCTTGTCTGATCTCTGCTGTCCTTCAGAGGAAGGCGCATGAGTCCGAATCCCAATTTCTTCTGTTCCATTTCAGACCACCTTTTTGTTTGTTCCCCAACAGGTTTCAAATCAGTTTCAGACCGTTTATCCAATCGTTCACCGTCTTCGCGGAGGAACCGACCCTGCTTCCGTAGATGTCGAGACCGTCGAGGACCTTCGAATCGGGGCATGCCGCCCTGAGGTCCCTCCCGCTGCTGCCGAGACCGCCGCCCTCATGGGTGCAGAACGGTGCTATCGTCTTTCCGGACAGGTCGTACTCCTCCAGGAACGTGAACACGGCCATCGGCATGGTGCCCCACCAGTTGGGGTATCCCAGGAAGATGACGCCGTAATCGTCCATATTGCTCATGTGGGACCTCAGTTCGGGCCTCGCCCCCGCTTTCTGCTCTGCCTTGGCCACATCCGTGGTCTCAGCGTAGTCCATCGGATACTCGTGCACGGTCTCTATGCGGAACATCGTTCCGCCGACCTTCTCGCGTATCATCTCGGCCACCACCTCGGTGTTTCCCACGGAGAGGTTCTTGATCGAACCCGAAACGTAGTTGTTTCCCTTGCGTGAGAAATACGCTATCAGACACTTCTTTTCGCTAATCGTATCACTCCTTTCATCATCATTGTGCTTTGCTCGGACCCAATGCTTTGAACGCGGTCCGTTTTCCGCTCATGCAACGCCATACGTAGATCGAACCCTTGACGGCCCATCTATCACCATCGCCGCCCATGTTCCCACCATGCCCATTCCGCACCAGACGCTCAGCACATATGCGAACATGATGCGGCAGGCGATCATCGTGATGATGCTGGATACCATCATGGAATCCGCCAATCCCACCGTGAACTCCAGACCCGGTTCCGCCATCAAAGGTACGAACAATATCATCAGATCGCGGTTGGAGAACAACCTGCCGGAACGGACGTCTCGCCAGTCATATCAGTGAATGTATCAGACCTTGAGCCCCATCTTGTACGCCTGGTCCATGTACGGGGAGCCCTTCACTTCCCCGACCTCATAGAGCCCCTTTCCGTAGATGACGCCCATCTCCTTGGGATCGTTGGTGCATGCCGCGAATCCGCGGAAGCACTCCAGTGTGCAGTCCATGACCGTATCGCTGTCCTCTGCGGCCGTCATGATGTAGTAGAACTCCTTGTTCTCGAAGCGGGTCCATTTGGCCACCGTACGGTCGATGACCGCCTTGAGCTGTGCATCGATCGAATAGAAATACACCGGGCTCGCCATGACCAGAACGTCTGCCGCGAGCATCTTCTCCAGGAGGGCGTTCATTCCGTCCTTTATGGCGCATTTCCCGTCGTTCTTGCTGCAGTAATAACATGCGTTGCAGTACGAGATCTCCTCGTCGCGGATGAACACCTTCTCGACGTTGTTCCCGCTCTCTTTCGCTCCGCGCATGAACTCATCGCAGAGAACGTCCGAGTTTCCGCCTTTCCTGGGGCTTCCGGACAAAATCAATACATTTTTGGCCATTTTGATACCTCACTTGAAGTTGACTCAAAGTATAGACGGGATATATTTATAGGTTGTCAAATCAAACAGAATCGATCGTTTCGACAGATACCTAACTTGGAGTCAACTTTAAATCATACGGCCTGATAGACCTAACGTACGTCCGCGTACAGGACATAGAGATGAAGATTGCCGAGGTCAGCAAGAGATACGGAATACCCCAGGAGACGCTTCGTTACTATGAACGGGTGAACGTCATACCTAAGATAGCCCGCGAGAACGGCATACGCAACTTCACGGAAGATGATTGCATATGGGTGCAATTCGCCAAATGCCTCAGGGCTGCAGGACTTTCGGTGGAGGCCATAATAGAATACCGCAGACTCACACTCATAGGCGATTCCACGATAGAGGCACGTTGCGAACTTCTCAAAAGCGAACGCGAGAAGCTCATCGATCAGAAGAGATCCATCGACGAGGCCCTCGAACTTCTCAATTACAAAGTGTCCCGCTACGAAGAGGCCGTCAAGACCGGTGTCCTCTCATGGGATAAGAAATAATCATTTATCGAGCGTTTTCCGCATCAGCGCGCGACGGTCTCGATCGTCTTCCCGATGCAGTCCCCGGCGGTGACGGCTATCGCGCCGCACAGGTTCATCTACCAGAAGAAGTGGTGCAGAACGGCGGTCCCGCCGAAGGCCTGCGACGACCCTTTCATTCGCGAAGCGCCTCGGGCAGGCGCCTCTTCTCCTGCGGCAGCTCGGACACAAGGTCTGCTATGGTCGTCTTCGACAGCTGGTCCATCATCGCTCCGACGGCGCTGTCGAAGCGGGACGACAGCAGGTCGTGTATCTCGCCTCCCACCGGGCAGCGTGCGTTCACGGGGTACATGCGGAAGATCTCATCCGTGTCGTCCCCGTCGACGGCCGCGAACACATCGTAGAGCGTGATGTCCTCCGCCGGCCTGCCGAGCTCAGTCCTGGCCTTGCCCATGCCCGGCTTCAGGAGGCCGGCCCCGGAGAGCTTTGTGAACACGTTGCGGACTATGACGGGGTTGCACCCGATGCTGATCGCCGCGATCTTGCTGGTGATCCTGTCCTCGTTGAAGAAGGCCACCACGAGCAGGATGTGGATCCCCACGGTGTACTGCGAGCCTATGTGCATCTCATTCCCCGAGCATCGACTTGCACTTGGTGTAGAGGCAGTCCGTGGACCGGAGGGTCGCCCAGCCCTCCTCCGCCGTCTTGATCTTCAGGCGGGTCCTTTCGGAGATCTTCCGGAGATCCTCGTCGAAGTGCTCGTTCCCTATTCCGGTGTCCAGTTTCAGAATGTACTTGTAGTCGCCCAGGCTCAGGAGCCAGCGCATGTACCCGTCGCGCCCCGGCTCGATACCCAGGACCTCCCTCATGTCGTCGGTGAGACTCTCCTCCGCCATGGCGTTGGGGTGGTCGGCGTTCATGAAGTCATCATAGTTCGAGGCCATGGACGGGAAGATGTAGAGGTGCCCCGTGTATTTTTTCTGCATCTCGTTGTACTTGGGGCCGCCGGCTATGTTCACGCCGACGCAGTCGTGGCAGAGGTTGCCCTCGCCGTCGCAGAACATGGCGGCGGGCTTGAGCCCGTTCTCGGCGCACCATCCGGGGATGTCCCAATTAAAGTTGCCGCAGGTGCCCAGATAAAAGCCGAAAGCATCCGCGTAGGGCTGCATTTCCCTGGTGTAGTTCTCCACGGTGGACTTCAGCACCTCGGGCCTGGAGTGCAGGCCGAGGTCCAGCATCAGGACCATCATGTTGAACTTCGAGGGGTCGGGGCAGTACTTCCCGGCAAGGAGGTCGTCGTATCCGATCGTCTCGTAGGGCACCGATTCCTTCTCCAGCTTCCTGCGGAGTGAGCCGTTGTTCTTGTTGTCGATGATCGTTATGTACTTCTCTTCGGCATCCTTCTCGATCTCGAAGACGAGGTTGTCGTCCAGCATCGGGCATGCGATTATTCCGAGTGTTCCATGTGTCATAATTTTTATTACACATAGCGAGCATATAAAGATGCCGAATCCTCGGACGTGATGCCCGCGGACCCGGCCAAAATGTACGATAAGTTATCGGCATTCATACGCAGATATCCGGATTGTTCCGTCGATAACGGCGACATTGTGCATGTCGAACGCAAGCAGAATGCGTTCACGTTCGCATACAACCATGCGGGGTGTTTGTCATGTCGGCATACCTCCCTGCATACCTCCCGCTCGTGTATGGATCTTTCCGACAGCTTGGGAATCCTCCTGCCCTATCTACTGCCCTATGCGGAGGATGGTCAGGTATGATGTGCAACGGTTCGGTCACTTTGGATAAACCGGGAATCCGATGCAAGAAGTCACATGTTTTTGCTGAATGCAGATCTGACCGACCAGCATCATCACATGTTGCCGACGGAGAGTATCGGGTCAGTAACGGACATGAAGTATCTCGCCATCTCCTCGGGAGTCTCCCTCAGACCGTTTTCGACCCACCACTGGACCATACTTATGAAACTACCCGAGATATGATTGACCAGGAAATCCATCGGAACGCTGTCCGCCGGCCGGACTCCGTCCAACATGCGCATCGCAAGGGATTTGTTCAGATACTGTCTGAAGAATGTCAGCAACAGGTCTCCGCTCTCGGAACTCAATATCCCCAAGATATTCTTCCTGCTATCTCTAAGATGATACAGGACGTGCGTAACGGCCGTCGTGGTATCCCTGCCGTTCGCCGAGAAGTCATGCGTGTTCTCCGCACGGGGCGCGTCTGAAAAGACGTGGTCGAATATCTCCGCGCACATCTCGCGCAGAAGATCGTCCTTTGTCGGGAAATGGGCATAGAACGTTGTCCTGCCCACGTTGGCCGCATCTATGATCTCCTGCACGGTGATCTTGCTGAAGCTCTTCTCCGTGAGCAGCATGCCGAACGCATCGAATATTGCATCTCGTGTCTTTTGCTGACGTCTGTCCATGATAAAATCCAACCGAATAATGTCCTTATTCTATTCCATAGCGAACATTCATTATAAATTATCTTGGAAACGGTTAAATCCCCTCGATATTTACAGAACATTATGTTCTATATCGAATATATTATATTGTTAATTACGGAGGATTGATGAGGGCGTTGAAGAGATTCGTGGATACGCTCGCAGGCTGGAAGATGACTGTCGTGTCCGGAATATTCCTGGCCGTCAGCCTGCTGCTGTCGGTCTCGGGCATCGAGATCTGTATCGAACCCGCGTGGATATCCGTCATCATAAGCGGCATACCTCTGCTGTATCTGTCCGTGTGGAGGATCGTCTACAACCGCGGGATCAGCAAGATCTCCTCGGCACTGCTCATAACCATCGCGATAGCGGCCGCCGTCTACATAGGAGATCTGTTCGCGGCAGGAGAGGTCGCATTCATCATGTCCATCGGTGCATTGCTCGAAGAAAGGACCGTGAACAGAGCGAAGAAAGGTCTGCGGAAGCTTATCGACCTTACCCCGGTACAGGGACGCAGGATCAGAGATGGCACGGAAGAACTCGTCCCGGCGGAAGAGATCCGCCCGGGCGACACCGTCCGTGTATTGCCGGGGGAGACCATCCCAGTGGACGGGATGATAATCAAAGGGGAGACATCCATCGACCAGTCGATCATGACCGGAGAATCGCTTCCGGTCGACAAGACGGTGGACGACGAGGTCTTCTGCGGAACCGTGAACCGTTTCGGTACCGTCGACATATCAGCCACCAAAGTCGGCGAGAACAGCTATTTCCAGAAACTCGTCCGCATGATACGGGAGGCCGAGAACAGGCAGGCCCCAACACAGCGCATCGCAGATAAATGGGCAAGCTGGCTCGTTCCGGTCGCAGTGATTATAGCCATCGTTGCAGGTATGGCGACGAACAACATCGTCACCACCGTGACGGTACTGGTGGTATTCTGTCCGTGTGCCCTCGTCCTTGCCACACCGACCGCGATAATGGCGGCGATAGGACAGGCTACCAGGCACGGTGTCATCATCAAGTCCGGCGAGGCCCTGGAGAAGATGGGCAAGGTCGACACGATAGCCTTTGACAAGACAGGCACCCTGACATACGGCAGATCGGGGGTCAGCGATGTCATGCCCGCCTCGGCGGATACGAGCGAGCAGGAATTACTATCTATCGCGGCCTCCGCCGAATCGCGCAGCGAACACCCTCTGGGAAAAGCCATCGTCGCCCTGGCGAAGGAACGGGGCATATCGATCTCGGAACCCACGGACTTCCATATGGATGCAGGTAAAGGCATCGTAGCACGGGTGAACGGCCAGAGAGTCGTATGCGGAAGCGAGAGATACCTGCACGAAAATGTCATCTCGATCACCGATGACATCCATACCGATCTAGACGTGCTTCGCGATCAGGGAAAGGCATCGATATTGATCGCGGCCGACGGCACCTGTATCGGCGTGATAGGCATATCTGACACACTCCGTCCGGATGCGGACAGGATGATATCCGACCTTGGAAAACTGGATACCGAGGCCGTGTTGCTGACCGGAGACAACTCCAGGACCGCAGACTATTTCGCACGGAAGGTCGGGATAACCAACGTCAGGGCAGAACTCCTGCCCGGAGAGAAGGTCGACAGCATCCTATCAATACGGAAGAGTGGCAGGAATGTCTGCATGATAGGAGACGGCGTGAACGACGCACCCGCACTCAAGACGGCCGATGTCGGCGTGGCGATGGGGGACATAGGCAGCGATATAACGGTGGATGCCGCGGACATCGCATTGGTGGGAGGGGACCTATCCAAGATCCCATACCTAAAATGGCTGTCGAACACCACGGTAAGGACGATAAGTTTCAGCATTGCCCTTTCCATGGGCATAAACTTCGTTGCCATAATCCTGTCTGTGTTGCAGATGCTAACACCGACCACCGGCGCATTGGTGCACAATGCGGGATCGTGCTTCGTAGTACTGATAGCGGCGCTGCTGTACGACAGGAAATATCCGGGATTCGAAACAGCCAGACCAGAAACAACCATGACGGCACCCGTCATCAGAACGTCTGGATAAGATAGATGGCGGACCCGGCCGGGCCCGCCATCACATCCCGGAGCCGTTCGATCATTGCAAAACCGCACCGTGAACGGTTTCAACGTGACGATGGCACCTTCCTATCCAGCGGCTTGGTGGCGCATCTCAACGATCCGCTGTTGCCGTTGTGTACGCTGAAATGGACCATGTGCACCCCGATGCCCCTTTTCTCGAGTTCTGACCTCAGGTACGAATTCGGCTATAATCTCAATTCCAAGAGCATTAAAGAACTAATTGCAATCATCCACGTCTCGCCGCTATGCTCCCGGGGCATTCGAGCATCAACACGACGAGCAAGTATTATATGAAGAAGAACGACGAAACGAGGAACGCCATGGGGATGTTCACAGGGAATGTCGAGAGGGATGCGCAATGAGGATGTCATGTACGCAGTCCGAATCTCACGATCCGAGGCCGTGTGTTCTGTGGATCGACCTGAGCTCGACAGGACCTGAAACAATTCTCTGAGTTCCTGAAGATGCTGGAC